>Ga0210410_10003246_pt1 | contig 14463 bp, 10 predicted proteins | sample IncBWC4MmetaG_FD_161058 | JGI IMG/M metagenome (GOLD analysis project Ga0210410, IMG submission 161058) | Forest soil microbial communities from Barre Woods Harvard Forest LTER site, Petersham, Massachusetts, United States - Inc-BW-C-4-M | ecosystem: Environmental > Terrestrial > Soil >... | reverse complement strand
CGCTGTACCGGTTGACGGTGCCGATCCGGCGGGACCGCCACGTAATGGGATTCATTGCCGATATCGATACCGCCAGCATTCGGATGTACCACTTCCAGACTTAGGTCTGCGCTCTGGATTTTTCGCATCATCTCCCGGCGTTGCTTGCGATTCATTTCGTCCCAGTGGTGCGGTGTCGAATGGTTGGCGGCTTTCTTGGTTTTCTCCTCTGGTTTGGATTTCATGCTAACCTCTCCATGCGAATTCAACATGGCCCGGCCCGGTCGGCGAAAACTGCTCAATCTCCTCATCGGGGTCGGGCCGTTCTCCTTTTCAGGACAGCGCCCGCCACCATCCACACAATCGCCAATACCGGAGCCATGCTAATGGTCGGGCAGGAACGCTCCAATGTAAAAACGGCCTAAGCTGCCGAGCCATGTCGTGCTCCAGATTGTAGCCGAGCCACGCGAGGGTCATCGAGCTCTCTGACAGAGTTTCAGGCTCATACAACCACCCCGTAGGGGTGGCCGGTGCTAATGGGCAAAAACTTGTTCTGATTCCTCGCCTTCCACAAACTATTTTTTATTCATGTGGATTCTGGGCAGAAACGGGAAGCGTGCGAAAAAGAAGCCGTCCCTTGCCAAAACAGTCCCTGGGACTCGGCACGGTTCTCGGGAGAGAAGTCCCGAATACCATCATTGGTTCCATAGAGCAGGCAGACTTAGGAGGGTAGAAACCCGTATGCGTGTGTGGCACGCATAAATATTTGCCTCAGCACTTTCCAACAAGATTCGCTGCTTTGCTTTCAACGCAAGCTACTCGCACCCCCATCAATTCTGCTCAATCGAGATTGCCAATTTGTCTCGCAGCGTTGCCGGGTCCAGCTTCGGTGCCACCTCTCTGCAATTGTTCGTATCCGTTTTCGAGGTTCTCGGCACCACGTAATACTTCCCCTGCGGCAGATCGTAGTACATCAGCAAAGTCCGGTTGAAGTCGTATCCCCCCGGCTCCGCCGCTCCATTCATGCACGTGTGTGCCGGAATCCGAATCGGAAAATTTCTCCCGCACACCCACCCACCCAGGCACAGTTGGCCGGGATTTTCCTCTGCACCGCCCGGCTTCTCTCTAGGGTCCCACTGTTTCTTCTTTAAGACCCGGTGCCCATACGCGTCATACAAATCAAAACCCTCCGCCCAAAAGATGTCCAGCGTCATGCACGTCATCACCGATGCTTCTTTATCGCTCGTATTATCAATCCAAAGATGTAGCATCGCCGGTTGCCCCAGCGGAATCCTTTCCTCCGCCACCGACAGCCCAAACTGCAAGTCGCCCCCCGGCTCCAGCATCATTGGCCGCCCCAATTTGCTGAAGTCCGCCGTCGCGCACTGCCTTGGCAACGCCTTTTCGCCTCGCTCCGCCACGCTTTTTTCGTAGCCCACATTCATGGCGTCGCCGTCGTACTTCCCTTCTCGCCACGCACTGATCGTCAGCCGCGCGCACGTCCCCACTCCAAACGGCAGCGTCAGCGTCTGCCCTTCGCGCAGTGTCAAAACCACTTTCTCCACCACATCGCAAATCTGCCGCCACGGTCCCTTCTCCGTGTCATAGCGTGTCGCCCCCACCAGAAAGTGCGCCGACTCGCCCGCCGCCAAGTCAATCCACCCGCTCGGCCGCGGCTTGAACAGCTCGTCCTCGCAGTTCGGACATGCCGAAGGAGTTGCGCTGTGGCTCCGCTCAGGCGGGAACCAAAAATCCAGCCGCGGGACTCCCCCCACCCTGCAAGCCCCGCTGGACACGTTCATCACTTGATACGCAAGCGCGTCGTGAAATTTCCCGCCCTTCAGCGCCGCCACTTTCTCACCCTTCAACTGCCCAGCCTCGCATTCCGGCAGTCCATCGGCAATCGCCGGCAACCCCGGCAAGTTCGGATCCCTCACCATCACGCTCGTCGTAGCCTCGGCATACGCAAAGCCGTCGCCCTCTCGAATCCGGCTGAACACTTCATATTCCACCCGCCCCATCCGCTCCGGCTGCAGCCCGATTTGCGGTGCCATCAGCCGCGCCATCCATTTCCCATCTTGCAGCTTTCCCTTCCCCTCGCGATCCTCCTCGCAATGATTTATGTACACCTTCGTTTGCCCGTCCGCCTCCCGCTTCTCCAACACCACGAAGGGACAATCCACGTCCCGCTGCGGCAGCTCCAGGAACAGCTCAAAATAATCGCCCAGCATCTCTCGCTCGCCCTGCGGCTCCACGCTGATTAAGGGATCATCCGGAGTCGGCGGCTGGGCCATCGGCAACGGCCCAAAATCTGTCGCCTTTGCTTCGAATCTCTTCAGCCACGCTTCCGGGATTCCTTCACCCAGGTATGGCCCCAGCCGCATTCGCGACACGTACGCTCGATCGCAAACCTTCATCCAAAGATGCTCGACCTTTACAAATGCCGGTTGGTCGTATCGCAAGGAAACCGCCAGGCTATCCCGGTTCACGCATTCCGGATAAAGAGCGTCCAGCATCTCCGCCTTGCACGCCGCCCACGGCCCAGCCCAAGCCCGCCCCGGCCCTCCCAACGCCACAAACAAAACAGCAATCCCTATCGTAGTCTTCACAGTGGCACCCCGGCCCCGCAACGCGGGCTTCATCTGATTCCTTCGACCACCCCTCCCACCGCCAGGATGCCCGTGAACACCAGCACCCGTACTCGAGTCTCGCTTTTGTCGATAATATCGCGGCCGGCGGTTCAATTGCGTGGGTTCTTGGTGGAATAGCTACGCCATGTATTGTCGTTCGTGAGTTCGCGCTGAACAAAGTGATCGCACACTTCCGCAACCGTCATTGAGAGAGAGCTTCGCTGCAGAGGACTTGGGCTAATTTCTCGCAGTAATCCCGTGACCGCTTTGCGGGCAGAATCCGCCTCCGGATATTGGCAAACTGTGCCGATCACTCTCTTGCGGTAGATGCGTTTTCCATCAAGCCCTCTGTCCGCCATCGGAACTGCCAAACATCTGGACCGCGCTTGCGACCGCTCTTGATTAGACTCCCCTGTTGCATGCCTGCCTCCTGCATCGCAGTTGCGACGCGGAGGAATTCTTACGCGGTGCAAACTGAAACTTCGACAGGCGGTGGCGTGCAACTCTGGGGGCCTTCCGGAGCTGCGATATGGTCATCGCCGACCGTGGACTTAGCAAAAAAGATGCTTTATGTCACGACCGGCAACAATTATTCGGATCCGCCCACTGAAACGTCGGACGCATTTCTGGCGTTCGACATGGTCACGGGGAAGCTGGCGTGGTCACGCCAGATTAATGGTGAGCACTCGTTTATGTGCAGCAGCGGTCGCAGGAACGCTGCGGCTATTTGTGGTGGTGTTCTGATCTCAACATTAGCGCAAGCCGGTTGAATGGTGACGGATAGCGAACGCCGTTACAAATTGCGCTCACTCGACCGCTACTCATCACATCGGCGGACCACTTTACGCGATTCTTTGGACCGTACCTCTTAGCATGCGCTAGTGGGGGCTATACTCGCGCGCTGTCAAAATGCGCCAGGGTAGCTCGTCATCTATCGCGCGCGGCTACCGTGATTGACGTACGCGGGCCCGGAAGATTGTCATCCTTCGTTGCGGTACGAAGGACCATGTCTTACTCGTGCCGCAGAGCCGCCAGCGGATCAATTCGGGACGCTCGCCTTGCCGGCGCATAGCCAGCGAGAATCGCGGCGCTTAGGAGGATGACACCGGCCAGCGCCAGAGTTCCCGGATCATTGGGCTGGGTCTCGAACAGAAACGATTTGACAAGCTGGGACGCGCTCAACGCGGCAGGCACGCTGATCGCGAGTCCCACCGCCGCCAATCGTAGAACTCGGCGCAGAACCATCCATACCACGGCGCCGCGTTGCGCGCCCAGAGCCATACGGATTCCAATCTCGCCGACCTGCCGCGCGACGCTGTAGGACACCGTCCCGTAGAGTCCCACGCACGCGATCAGGAGAGCGAGAACCGCGAAACCCGTGCATAGTTTCGCGAACGTGACTTCCCGGCTGATCGTCCGATCGATTTCCGCAGCCTGTGTGACCACGTTTGTGACGGGTATGCGTGAATCTGCCTCCCGCACGATCTCGTGCACACTCTTGACATACCTCAGCGGATCACCCACAGTGCGCAGCGCGTAGGTCACTCGGTCCGGAGAAAACTGGCTGGCCGCTGTGAACACGGTCATCGGACTCTTCTCTTCTCCTTTCAGACCGCCGTACCGCAGGTTAGCCGACACGCCGACGATTTCGAGATCGCGCTTCTCGTCCTGGAACGTGATGCGCCGGCCCACCGGATTCTCGTTCCCGAAGTAAGTCCGCGCCAGCCGTTCGCTGATCACTGCAATCGGCGTGGAGCCCGTTTGGTCGCGGTCGTCAATCTCCCGCCCGGCCAGGATCGGAATCTGCATCGTCGTGAGGAAACGCGGTCCGGCGGCCATGACGCTTGCGCCCTGGATGGTAACAGCGCCGATCTTCATTGTCCCCCTGTACGCCCCCCCGGCACGGCCGGCGCTGATGATCGAGGATTGCGAAAGCGTCGCGCTGCTCACTCCGGGGATCGATTCGAAGCGCTTGCGCAGGTCCGCGTAAAAAGTGGCGATCTCCGAGTCGCGATGCCCGGCCTGGCGCGCGTTCAACGAGAACAGAAGGATGTTCTCGCGGGCGTATCCCAGTTGGACGGAGTGCAGCTTGTCGAGTGTCCGGACAAACAGACCCGCGGCGAACAGGATGACAAAAGAGATCGCGATCTGGGCGACCACCAGAACGTGCTGCGCGCGGCGGCGCGGTCCGCCCCCGCGGCCATTCTTGAGCGCGGGCATGACGTCTGGACGCGTCGACTGAATCGCCGGAGCGAGGCCAAATAACAGGCCGCAAACCACTGAGAGCGCCGCCGTCACAGCCAGCACCTTCCAGTTCAATTCCGCGTGCAGCGTAAAGTTCTCCTGCCCATTGGAGAGCAGAAACGTCAGCGATCGCACGCCCCAGATCGCAAACAAGACGCCTAATGCTCCGCCGAGCGACGCCAGCATCACACTCTCGGTCAGCAACTGCCGTACGACGCGGAGCCGTCCCGCTCCCAGGCTGAGCCGGACAGCCATTTCGCGACGTCGCGCGGCGCCCCTTGCCAGCAACAGATTGGCGATGTTCGCGCACGCGACCGCCAGGATCAATCCCACCATCGCCAGGAGTACGTACAGAGGCTTCGAATACTGGCGGCGCAGGCTACCCAGACCTTCGGCGCCGGGATTCAGAATCAACGCGGGCAGTTTGGCACGCTCACCGTCGGTGCTCGCCGTGGCGGCAACCCATTCATGGAAACGAGGAGCCAGCGCTGCCTGCGCCTGGGCCATGCTGACGCCGGGACGCAGACGGCCCATCATTTCGATCCAGTAGAAGTTTCCGTCGCCATACATGCGAGCCGCTCCGGCGCCGTCTACGAGCACATTCATGTGCAACGGAAGGTAGAGGTCCGGCGCCACCGCTGGGTCGACTCCGAAGAATTCCGGCGGCGCGACGCCGATTACCGTGAAGGGGATGTTGTCGACGAGAACCGACTGTCCAATCGCATTCGGCGGTCCTCCAAAGCGATTTTGGCTTGTAGCGAAACTGATTACAGCGACCGGCGCTGCGCCTGGACGGTCGTCTTCGGAGTCGATCAGGCGTCCCGCGGCCGGCGACACTGCCAGGCCACGAAAATACTCGCCCGTTACATACTCCGCGCTGCCGCTCGTGGCCAGCCCGCGGACGGCCAGGTTACGGTTTAGTCCGTTGAAGTATCCGAAGAGCGTGGAAAAGACGGGATTCTCCTCGCGAAGCGTCTCGAACGCGCCGTACGGGAACATCCCGCTGACCATGGCGCCTTTGTCGCCCGGCCAGAGAACGCCTTGTACCCCGTGTATGACGTGGACCCATTCCTTGCTGCCGTCCCAGGGCGGCCGGCTATGCCAATTCAAGACCACCAGCGACTCGGGATCGGCCACCGGCAGCGAGCGCAACAGAATCGACTCCATGAAGCTGTAGATCGCAGTATTGGCCCCGATGCCGAGCGCCAGCAACAAGACCGCCAGGGCGCTGAATGCCTTGTTGGCGGTCATGGTGCGACAGGCATAGCGGACATCCTGGCCAAGTTCCGAACAAAACCGTGTCATCCAAATCTCCCGTGACTCTTCGTGCTTCAGTCCGACGTTGCCAAATCGCCGGCGCGCTTCAGCCCGGGCGCGCTCCGCCGTCATACCATCTGCTTGCAGTTCCGCGGCTTTTTCCGCAAGGTGGAGTTCCATTTCCTCACGCAGCTCCTCGCTGCGCTTGGCGCTTTCTATCCAATACCTCAGCCGTCGTAACACGTCCGTCACCCCGCTCCCATCACGCGCGCGATCGCCAACGTGAGTTTGGCGTACTGCCGGGTTTCAACGGCCAGCTGTTTGCGGCCAGCCGCCGTGATCTTGTAGATCCTCGCCCGCCGATTATTCGACGTCACGCCCCAGACACCGTCGATCCAGCCGTTTAGCTCCAGCCGCTGGAGAGCGGGGTACAGCGAGCCCTCCTCGACGAGGAGCGCATTGTCGGACGATTGTCGAATGAACTGGACTATGCCGTATCCATGGACGTCGCGCAGCGACAGTGTCCGCAGAATTAACATGTCCAGTGAACCGGGCAACGAATCGTTCTTTTGTGCCTTGCGTCCCATACCAAGAATTCTTAGCTTACGGCGACGAGATTGCGCCAGTCAAGTTCAGATTGGCGGGCCCTCGCGCCGCAAGACGATTTCGGGTGCTCACGCGCGCCGGATGCGAATCGCTATGGCGCGCGTTGCCGCTGTCGACAACAGGCTACGTCCGATCTCAACTGGCGTAGAGCGACAGAGCGCTCGTGCGAGTGGTCGGCAGGCCGGAGGTGATCCAGTTGGACGAGAAGTCGCCTATACTCAGTTGGGCAAGGAGTGCGCACACGGAAATTGCTTTCATAAGGCTTCAAGCCACGCCAAGATGGACGCATCGGACCGCCACAATGCCGCTCCATCGTCCGCCATATCGTCAATCGCGTGGGCCCGCTCGATGGCTTTGTTGAAAGGATTGACGCATCCGCAGCGTTCATTCCTGGCAGGTGACGGCAACTCGGAAATTACTCGCGGCTCTGGCGCTGCTATCAAGAAGCCTTCGAGATCGCTGGACGCGCGATACACATCGCGATACACAATAACGGTGCCTATAACGTACTCCCCCAATGACTTACAGTGCCGTCCGTGCTCTTCTATATCGTTGAAAGTACTCTAGACCACTTTACTGTCACGGCTGAGGTCGCGAGTTCGAGTCTTGCCGTCCCCGCCATTCATTCCAAAAGATTTGCGCTGATTTCACTGAAACCATTGTGTCCCTTCTCGACCACTGCTCGGCCCAGAGCTCGAGAGTTGGCGATTGCAAATGTATATACCTTGCTGTATATATATCCTGGAGGCAAATCATGGCCATCGCTCGCGTATTTAAGTCCGGGAACAGCCAGGCTGTGAGGCTGCCAAAAAAGTTTCGCGTCAAAAGCTCGGAAGTTGAGATTTTCCGGCGCGGCGACGAAATCGTATTACGAGAGAAAGCCGGCGGAATGGTCCGCGTACTGGATTTGCTAGCCGAGTTGCCAGCGGACATGTTCCCAAAGAAGCGCAAAGACCCTCATCCACAGCGCCGCAAAGGTCTCTGATGAGCGCCCGCTATATGCTCGACGCCAATATCTGCATCTATTTACGGCAGAACCGGCCCCCAAAAGTGACCGCGCGATTCCGCCAAATGCAGTATGGCGACGCCGTTATATCGGTGATTACCTATGGAGAGCTACACTATGGCGCAGAGCGAAGCCAGCAACGCACACATGCTCTGGAATCTCTCGGGCGCCTTGTATCTCTTTTGCCTGTGGTTCCCTTGCCGGGCGAAGCGGCGACAGCCTACGGCGAGATTCGCGCAGCGTTGGAGGCCCGCGGCGAGATGATTGGTGGCAACGATCTCTGGATCGCTGCTCACGCCAAATCCGCGGGGCTCACTCTCGTCACCAACAACGAACGCGAGTTCAAGCGCGTCCCCGGACTTAAGCTCCAGAACTGGACCAGCCGCCGTCCTTGATCGCGCCGAAATGAGTTGCAGTGGCAGAGTCCATTTCTTGGTCCACTTTTTGTTACTTGGGGTTCCAAAGCGCGGTCTTGATAGCCATCCGTGCCGCGTAGTTTCAAACAGTTACCAAAAAATCTGTCACGGCAGAGGTCGCGAGTTCGAGTCTCGTCGTCCCCGCCATCATTCCAAAGAAGTTAAGGATCGGTGGCGTTTTCCCCACAGGTGCCCGTAGCCGCTGACCGCTCAATCGCCTCATAATTCCAGTTGTCGATGATCGCCTCGCTGCGGTTAAACTTGGGACGCCGAATCACTTCTTCGTATTCGGCATAGACATCGCCGCTGGCGCAAAGTTGTGCTGTGGTCCCTGCAAGTGCGATCAGAAAGGTCCGCGCGGGCAAACCCTGAGGTTGCCGCAACGCAGAAATCACAATATTCGTGTCGAGGACGACCCGGATCATTGCTCCGAGGGCCCGTGTCCAGGGCGCGCTTTCCGCGCCGCCGACATCTCCGCATCAATCTCTTCCATGGAGAGCTGATCCAGTCGCTGCTCTTGGGCGCTTTTCCAGGACGCCTGGAGCCACTCAGGGACGGAAGGCGAGGTCGTTGCGCGGATACTGATCTCCTCATTCTCGGCAATGGAGCGCCCTATAATAGCAGGCTTTCGATAGCCATCTTCTGATCGGGCGAGAGGTCTTTGGCCTTGATTGTCATACGTGTACCTGGTGCTTTAATCGGATTACAGGCCAGTTTAGGGTGTCTTTTTGCATTGTCACGCGGAATTGCGGCGCTGGCCTTTCGGGTCTCTTTCCCGTGAGAAACTAGCTTTCTCTGAAGACATTACTTCTCGGGCCCATTCTCTCCTTCCTTCCTCGACGCTGGAGGGAATCGCATCCGATTTTTCCATCAATTCACTCGACGATTGCGGCAACGCTCAGCGGAATGATCGAGTCGTTCTTTGCATTACCTAGGTTTCGCAACTGGTATTCATACTCCGTGACACACTGGGCCAAGGGCGCCGTATACTCGGCAATTAACGCCGGCGCCCGAAACCCACCGAATACGGAAGGTTTCGCTGCCTTTGCTCTGATGTTTCTTCACCCGGTTACGTGGCTAATCGGCTGGTGTGCAGTCGAGGGGACGGTCCGGTTTCTAGGAGCAGCGTTCACTGGGAACGCGATTGGAATTATTCTTCTCGTTCTTCTGGACAAGATTTGGGTACGATTCACGTCAAGTGTGCGCGCTGAACGCCCTGCAGACATGCGAAGCAACTGGTCATCTTTTCTCCCCTGCGTTCGGCAGAGAGTGGGATTCATTGGGCATCCAGTTCTTCCGGACGAAGTGCGCTATTCGGCGGACGCGACGGGAGAGGTCATGTCGATCAGATCGTCGCGTCCCAAGTCTGGATGGGAGCCTCCACGCATCATCCGTTGTAAGGACATCTACTATCGCCCGGAGGCTATTGCGGAACAGTCAGGAGCAAGGCCTGTTCTGTATGTGCTGCGGCGCTTACCAGCGGGCGTCCCTGGGCGTACGGTGATCACCCATTCGCCCGATGATCCCTTCATAGGAAAACGGTAGGCTACCAGTGGTTAAGGCGTTCTTTTGTTAAATGCCGTCGCTGGCCAGAAGCTGCGTTGTGGGCGATCTCCTCTGGAATTAAGGGCGCGTGGCACACACCGAGGTACACAACAACGATGTCTAAGACTGTCTGGCAATGACTTAGGATGCCATCCGTGCTCTTGTAAGTCCTTGCAAGTACTTATGAACCGCTCACCATCACGGCAACGATCTCCTTTTGCCTCCCCACTCGCGGGAGAATGTTGACATCCGGCAACTTCCAGAATATATGTCGATACGCTAGGTGTCGTAATGACCCAAGGAAAGGCCGAGTACATCAAAGGGACTCTAGACTTGCTTATCTTGAAGATCGTGGCCCTCGGTCCGAACCACGGCTACGCGATCGCGCAACGCCTGCAACAAATATCGACAGACTTCTTTCAGGTCCATCAGGGCTCGCTCTACCCCGGGCTTCACCGACTTGAAGGTCGCGGCTGGCTCGAAGCCGAATGGAAAGACACTGAAACCGGGAGGGACGCGAAGTTCTACACGCTCACCAGAAAGGACCGGAAACACTTGGAAGCCGAAGTGGTCAATTGGGAACGGCTCACGGAAGCAGTCGCTCCGGTTCTTCGCACCGTCGAATAGGAGGTTCACTCATGCACTGGATCCGTCGTCCGTTTCAAAAATCCCGCACCGAAAAGCATCTCGACAAAGAACTGCGCTTCCATCTTGAACAACAGATCGCCGATTATGTGGCCGCAGGTTTGAGTGCCGACGAAGCCCGGCGGCGCGCTCAGCTCGAATTCGGGGGACTCGAACACGTCAAAGAGGAAGTCCGCGACGCCCGGTGGGAAACCCGCCTCCACAATCTTCTCCCCGACTTCCGCTACGCCTTCCGCAGCCTCCGCAGGGACCACCGCTTTTCCGTGACAGCGATCTTTGCCCTGGCGCTCGGCATCGGTTCTTGCACAATTGTCTTCAGCGTCGTCTACAGTGCACTGTTCGATGCGCTGCCTTACAAACACTTCGGCAGGTCTGTTGTCGTGAAGATGCACAATTTAGCAAACGGCGGCGGCTTGAAAGACCGCAAGTACTTCTCTCCAGAAGAGGTTCGCGCCTTCCGCGAACAGAATCATGTGTTTGAAGACGTCATCGTTTATCATGGCTTCCGCCCCGCATACGACAACGGCCATTTCATTCGCAATTTTTCGTTCGGCATGTTGGTAACAACCAATACGTTCGACTACCTTGGTGTCCCTCCTCTCCTCGGCCGTCCGATCTCACAGGACGATGGAAACCCTAACGCTCCGTCCGTGTTCGTGATGAATTACCGGCTCTGGCAACGAGAATTCGGTGGCGATCCAAAGATCCTAAATACGACTTTTATCCTCAACGGCAAGCCTACAACCCTCGTTGGAATCATGCCCTTGCAGTTCAACGCTTTTGGCACGAACTTCTGGGAACCCTTCAGTCCCGACCAGGTCAGCGGCTCTCTGATGGGACGGCTCAGGCCAGGTGTTAGCGTACAGACTGCCGCAGCAGACCTCGATGCTATCGCGCACCGCATGCACAAGGCGAACCCAGGTGGAATTTTCCCGGAAGATAAGTTCGCGATCGTCCCGGAGACGTTGCTCGATAGTCTCATCGGAGACTTTAAGAAAACACTCTATGCCTTGCTCGGTGCTGTCCTGCTGCTCCTTCTGATCGCCTGCAGCAATGTTGCGAACCTTTTCTTGGCCCGTGCCACCACCCGCCAAAGGGAAATAGCCATGCGCGCCGCGCTGGGAGCAACCCGTGGCCGCCTCATCCGGCAGGTGCTGGTGGAAAGCTCGGTTCTCGCATTGACGGCCTCCGCAGCTGGCTGTGTGCTGGCCTATTTCGGTTTGAAGGTAGTCGTCGCACTGATTCCTGCCGGTACCCTCCCCGAGGAAACAGTGATTCGTATGCATATGCCGGTCCTGTTTCTGTCACTGGGCTTAACTATCTTAACGACGATCCTCTGCGGCCTTGCGCCCGCGCTCCACGTACTGCGGGGAGAATTGCAACCGCGTCTGGCGGGCAGTGGCATGGCGACTGGCGGGGCGTTGGGGCATGGCGAGCTTCGCGCCGTTCTCGTGGTCGGCGAAGTTGCGCTGTCTCTCGTACTGCTGACTGGTGCTGGCCTTTTGATGCGCAGCTTCTTCGTTCTCACGCGTGTGGACCTCGGGTTCGACCCCAAAAATGTTGTCTACTTTCAGCTCAACCTGTCCCCTTCGTATTTTTTTAAATGGGGTGACAGTGCTTCTATAAAAAACTCACTCGAAAAGAAAAATGCGTTGACACGCCAACTCCTCGCTCGCATGCAGGCCCTCCCAGGTGTGACCTCCGTTTCCGAACTCAATAACCTCCCACCACTAACGTCTGAGACAAGCGACACCATTATTCCCGGCAAGCCTCACGCAGAACGCTGGGAGACCACAATTGACGAGTGCAGCGAAGGCTACTTCCAAACACTCGGGCTGCCATTGCTTCGCGGCAGGTTTCTCTCAGTAGACGATGTGAGCTCGGCACGACATGTGGCAGTCGTAAACGAAAGCTTTGCTCGCAGGTACTTTCCGAACGAAGACGCTGTTGGCCACAAGGTCAAATTGGGGAATCTTGACCTTCCTTTTGTTGAGACCCCGCATGACATCTATTTCGAAATCGTTGGGATTGTGCGCGATTTCAAAACCCGCAACTACGTCAATCCGTCGTGGCAGACTGTTCCGCAAGCGTTTATGCCCTATAGCGTTGCGGGATACAGCTGGCGATCGTTCGTGGCGAGGTCCGCCGCGGATCCAAATTTACTCTTAAAAAATTTTGGCCAGGAACTTCGAGATCTTGATCCAAGTGTGGAGATCGCTGAGTCCGGTACGCTGGAATCATCGCTGCACAAATTCTACCGCGGGCCACAATTTGAACTCGTAACAGTCGCATCTTTCGCTGGAATTGGCCTGGCCCTTGTGCTCATCGGCATATTCAGCGTAATGGCCTACACTGTTGCACTACGCACACATGAGATTGGCGTTCGCGTGGCTCTCGGAGCACAGCAGACAAATATTCTACGTCTTGTGCTCTTAAAGGGCTTCCGTCTGGTGGCAATAGGCGTTCTTATTGGTCTCCTTGCCAGCTACGAACTTACACGCTTCCTGGCCAGTCAAATTTCGGGTGTTTCCGCCACTGATCCATTGACATTTGCTGCCGTCGTAACGGTTATCGTTCTGGTGGCCCTCGCCGCCTGCTTGCTTCCCGCGCGCCGTGCCGCCGCAGTCGATCCACTTGTCGCACTACGTTACGAATGACTCTGCGGCGCACTCGTGGGAATCGGCGGGGACCCTCGGCGACGCTCGAGTCCGCATGACCGAGGAGGCGGATACGCATAGGAGTGCCCTCATTCGCAACTGATCATGGGGTCTCTGGGGATTGCTCCCAAGTAACGAGCAAACCGGAGAGAACCCAATTTGGAGAAGGTGTTCCGATGAGGCTGGTCGCTCGGCTAATTCCTGACCCTCAAAAGCGTAGACTGCAAGGACTGGCACTTTCAGGCGGGAGAGTCTAAAGAACGGTTCACGTAAAGCGTTAGTATCGTGGCAGATCGGCCAGCGGATTCTGCAATTGTCTTGTTTCGCCCGTGGGGCAATCGCAGCTCCCGCTCGACTGATCTGCTACGGTACGGGAAAGAGTTGATTGACAAACTCAGCCGCGAATCGAAGTGAAAATGTCGCTTCATGTGGGAAATCATTGCCGTCCGGTTAAAAGTCGAAGAGAATCAACTGGTTAGAGCTATCGAGTAAGTCCGATTGGGAATCTAATGCTTCGAATGCCTGTAAAATGGGCACTTTCTCGAAGATCGTGACGCTGAGAATCTGTAGAATTTGGTAAAGCGATACCTCTAACCCAAGGCGCTTGCGCGCGATGGCTACCAGCACATAAACCGAGACGGCGATCCAAATTTGCGTCTTCACCGCGTTCTCGCTGGTGCCGTAGAACGCTTTGATGCGGAGGTGCTGCTTGATCCATTTGAAAAATAATTCCACTTGCCAACGGCACTTATAGATCTGGGCAATGGTCAATGCTGGAAGCACAAAGTTGTTCGTCAGGAACTTGAATCGCTTCTTCGTTTCGAGATCAAGATAACTCACTCGGCGCAAGGAATCGGGATAGACTTTCGCGGAATCGAACGCGGTCAGAATCACGGTGTGATCGGATCGCACGCCTGTGGTCTTGTCCACTGGATGGGAGTAGCGCCGCTGCAGCAAAACATTCTCTTTGGTGCGTACGACGAAGAAGGCCGAGCAGAGCGTGAACACGAATAGACGTTCAAAATCGATGTAGCCGCGGTCCATCACATAGAACGCACCGGCCTCGGGAAAGAACTCATCCAGAATGTTCACGTCATGCACTTTGCCTTCAGTAATGTGGATAAACGTGGGGATATTGCCATGCAGATCTAGTAGCGTGTGCATCTTCACCGCCGCTTTGTGTTGCCGAAATTTAGCCCAAGGAAAGAGCGAGAGGCAAAGATCGATAGTAGTGGAGTCCAGAGCATACAGGCTCTGGTCCAGATCGACATCGATCGGATCGCTCGCATACAGCGGGCGAGCGATGGCAATCAAGACCTGCGCAAAGTCGGCATAAATCCGCCAGTCGCGTGCTTCGTTCGCATCCGCCAACGTCGAGCGCGCTACCTTGCCGCGGAATCCCATGTGGTAGAGCTTGCCGCTGATGGAACGAAGGCACGCTTCGATGTCGCGCAGACTCTCGCGGTAGGTCAACTGGG
>Ga0210410_10003245_pt1 | contig 14464 bp, 10 predicted proteins | sample IncBWC4MmetaG_FD_161058 | JGI IMG/M metagenome (GOLD analysis project Ga0210410, IMG submission 161058) | Forest soil microbial communities from Barre Woods Harvard Forest LTER site, Petersham, Massachusetts, United States - Inc-BW-C-4-M | ecosystem: Environmental > Terrestrial > Soil >... | reverse complement strand
CCTTGCAAACCCCAGGAAAGTCCGTGGCTTTGAGCAACACATCCGGCCGATCAAGGTCGAGAAGGTCTCACGCCGCAGCATGCTGAAGGCTCTCGGGATCGCCGGCGGTTTCGTGCTCGCCGCCCCCGTCATGAGCCGCCCTGCCTTCGCTTCCTACCAGACCGGTGCCGACAAGATGCCGCACGGCACCGTGGTCGATCCGCGCGTGTTCGTGGCGATCGCCCCCGACGGCATCGTCACCATCGTCGCGCATCGTGCGGAGATGGGAACCGGCGTCCGCACCAGCCTGCCGCTGATTGTCGCCGAGGAAATGGACGCCGATTGGTCGCGGGTCCGCGTTCGGCAGGCCCACGGCGATGAGGTCAAATACGGCAACCAGGACACCGACGGCTCGCGCAGCACGCGGCATTACCTGATGCCGATGCGCCAGATCGGGGCCTCGGCCCGCAAGATGCTGGAGCAGGCCGCGGCGAAGCGCTGGGGCGTTCCGGTGACTGAGGTAAAAGCGGTCAATCACGAGGTGGTCCACGAGGCGAGCGGACGGAAGATCGGATTTGGCGGTCTGGCCGCTGATGCTGCCAGGGAACCAGTACCGGCCATCGACAGCCTGAAGCTGAAGGACCCGAAGACCTTCCGCTATCTCGGCAAAGGCGAGATCGGCATCGTCGATCTGCACGACATCACCACCGGCAAGGCCGGCTACGGCGCTGATATTCGGCTGCCCGGCATGAAATACGCCGTCATCGCCCGCCCGCCCGTGACCGGCGGCAAGCTGGTATCGTTCGATTCCGCTAATGCCGTGAAGGTCTCCGGCGTCGAGAAGGTCATGGAGGTCAAGGGATGGCCTTGGCCGTCAAAATTCCAGCCGCTTGGCGGAGTGGCCGTGATCGCCCGCAACACGGGCGCGGCGATCAAGGGCCGCGATGCACTGAAGGTCACCTGGGACGATGGCGCCAACGGCAAATACGACTCGGCCGCCTACCGGACCGAGCTCGAAGGGGCCGCACGCAAACCGGGACTTATCGTGCGCAAGGAAGGCGACGTCGACGCCGCCTTGAAGAGCGCCGATAAGGTGATCGTCGGCGAATATTATCTGCCGCATCTTGCCCATGTCAGCATGGAGCCGCCGGCCGCAGTGGCCGACGTCAAGGGCGACAAGGCCGAGATCTGGGCGCCGGTGCAAAGCCCGGGCGGCACGCGCGAGGACGTTGCCAAGACGCTCGGAATCCCCGAGGACAACGTCACCATCAATGTGACGCTGCTCGGCGGCGGCTTCGGCCGCAAGTCGAAATGCGACTACGCGCTGGAGGCGGCGCTGCTGTCGAAGGCGCTCAACGCCCCGGTCAAGGTTCAATGGACGCGCGACGACGACATCCAGCACGACTTCCTGCACACGGTCTCGGTAGAGCGGATCGAGGCCGGCCTCGACAAGAACGGCAAGGTGATCGCCTGGCGCCACCGCAGTGTCGCGCCCAGCATCGCCTCGACGTTTGCGGCGGGTACCGTCCATCAGGCGCCGTTCGAACTCGGCATGGGCCTCATCGACAATCCCTTCGAGATCGCCAACCTCCAGTGCGAGAATCCGGAAGCCGCAGCATACACCCGCATCGGCTGGTTCCGCTCGGTCTCCAACATCCCGCGTGCCTTTGCGGTGCAGTCGATGGTCGGCGAGCTCGCGCACGCCGCCAACCGTGACCAGAAGGAGATGCTGCTGGAGCTCATCGGCTCACCGCGCATCGTCGATCTCTCGTCGGTGAAGGATCCCTGGAACTATGGCGAGCCCTACTCCAGCTATCCGATCGACACGGCGCGGCTGCGGCGGGTGGTCGAACTGGTCGCCGACAAAGGCGAGTGGGGACGGTCGGTGCCCAAAGGCCGTGGGCTCGGGATCGCCGTCCACCGCAGCTTTGTCAGCTATATCGCGACCATCGTCGAGGTGGCCGTCGACGACAAGGGCAAGCTGACGGTGCCGCGGGTGGATACCGCCATCGATTGCGGGACCTATGTCAATCCGGAGCGCATCCAGTCCCAGATCGAGGGCGCCGCCATCATGGGGCTCAGCCTCGCCAAATATGGCGAGATCACCTTCAAGGACGGCAAGGTGCAGCAGAGGAACTTCGACGACTTCCCGTTGCTCCGGATCGACGAAGCACCACTGGTGACCAATGTCTACATCGTGCCTCCGGGGCCCGACACGCCGCCCAGTGGCGTCGGCGAGCCTGGCGTGCCACCGTTTGCACCGGCCTTGATCAACGCCATCTTTACCGCGACCGGCAAGCGCATCCGGGCGCTGCCCATCGGCAAGCAGCTGGAGACGTAAACTTAGCGTTGGTTCACAAAGGCCGATTCATCGATCCGGTTCGATGGCGAAGCGATTGCTCATACGAACGATGCGGCGGATATTTTCCGCCGCATTATCGGTGCTTAGTCTTTTGAAAACGCGCGTAAAGGGTACAAACCGCACAAAATCGACGGCGCGCGTTGTCGTCTTGTCAGGCGCGATTTTTTCGACAACCGTAAGCTGCTGAGTGGCGTAAACGGGCCCCGCGCGCTGCGGCCGGCTCGGAAGCAAGGCGGGTTCTGAATAGCAAGTGTCAATGTCGCCTTCGGGTCTTGGCCGTGTGAAAACGCGAAGGCACTCAATCTGTAGAAGAAATTCGTCCAAGACCGTTTCAGGCATCCAATTCGCAAGCGCATTGAAATTAAAATCGAACTGAAGAATGTCATTCTCGTCGCGTTTCGAATTTTTGCGTTTCTACATGTTGGGCGGCAGCTTCGCGATCTCCGCTTGAGCCAGCCTGCGGCACTCGCCGCCGCGGGTCGATTCTAATCGGGATTTCCCGTGCATATCCTTTCAGATTAGCGGCGGGGGAAAAGTGGCCGCCGCCTAACGTGCAGCGCGCCTAACGCCTGGGTGCTTTCCATTCAGGTTTCACGGAAGGCTCGAGAGAAGCTGTCGAACACCGGCTTCATGATGTATTCGAAAAACGTACGCTCACCGGTTTTGATGTAAACGTCGGCCGGCATCCCCGGTGTGGGCGTGAACTCGGGCATGCGCTTGAGAATGTCATCCCGGTCCAGGCGTACTCGAACGACATAGAATTCGCGTCGCGCGTCATTCTCGTTCTTGATCTGCACCTGCTCTGCCAAGGCGTCTGCTGAGACGTAGATGACGGTCGCAGCGACCATCGGCGTGACGCGCTGATTGAGCGCGGACAGGCGCACCAGCGCATCTTGGCCCACGCTCAGATGCGAGATATCCTTGGGATTGACGTGTGCCTCGATGATGCGCTCATCGCCGATCGGCAGAAGCTCCAGGATCACGGCGCCAGGGGCGACGACACCGCCCGCCGTGTTGAAATTCTTCTTCACCACAATGCCCCGGACCGGCGAACGGACGTCGACCCGGTCGACCACGTCCTGCGCGGCGCGGATCTGCTCCTCAACGTCGTCAAGATCCGTCTCGGTCTCGCGCAGCTCCTTGATCGAATCCCGGAGCGCCGTCGAGTGAAGGTGGACTATTTTTTCGTTCGCCTGAGCAATCCGCTCCTTCGCGTCGGCAATCCGGCCTAGATACTCGCCGAGGTCTCCCCCGAGACTCGCCTCGGAACGTCGCAGCGCCAACACATCCGTCTTGCGAACCAGTTGCTGTCCCAGAAGCAAGTTCTTGTCCCTCAGCTCTTCCGCAAACAGCGCAATGCGATCCCTGGTGGACTGCACTTGCGCTTCATATCCGCGAATACTTTCTTCCAGTCCCGCGATTTGCTTCCTGAGCACGCTCTCTTCGGCCGTAAGGCTGGCCTGGCGAGCCCAGAGCTCGGCGCGTTGCCGCTGAAGAATCGCTTCGATGTCCGGATCACGAACGCTCTCGCCGAATGCCGCCGGAGCTTCGATTGTCTCCGAAGAGCGCATTTCGGCTTCGAGACGCGCCTTCATGGCGAGCAGTCGATACTTCTTCAAGACCAGGCGTCTCAGCTTGGCGTTGGCAGCCGTGTCGTCCATGCGAACGAGGACCTGGTTCGCTTCGACAACATCACCCTCCTTCACCGCTATCTCCCGGATGATACCGCCCTCGAAGTGCTGGACCTGCTTGTTCTGCCCGGTCGCTACAAAAGTGCCCGATGCGACGACCGCACTGTTCAGTGGAGCAACCCCGGCCCAAACACCGAAACAACCGAGCCAGACAACCAGTATGCCGATCCCGGTGAGAATCGGCCATGTGGCGCTCAGGGGAACGCCGCGGCACCACGCGCCGATGCTGTCCGCTTCCGCTCTCATGCCGTCCTCTCGCGCTTGTCGGTTTCTTCCGATGATTCGATGCGTGGCTGCGACGGCTTGTCTGCTCCGGCTCCGCCGGGCGACCGAACCAGGCGATGCAGCACTTCGCTTGGAGAGCCGAATGCTTCCGCGCGTCCCGCCCGCAGGACGAGCACTTTGTCCACGCTGTTCAGCAGCGCCGGACGCAGGGTGACGACCACTGCGGTGACCCCACGCGTCTTGGCGCGCTGCAGAGTCTCGGTCAAGGCCTGCTCGCCCGCCGCGTCGAGATTCGAGTTGGGCTCGTCCAGCACGACAAGAGACGGATTGCCCAAAAATGCCCGGGCGAGCGCGATGCGCTGTTTCTGTCCCCCGGACAGGGGCCCGCCGCTGCGGTCGAGCACGGTCTCATATCCCTGCGACAGCAGGCAGATCATTTCGTGGATGCCCGAGAACGTCGCCGCCTCGTAGATGCTGGCGTCCGGCAGGTCGTCGCGCATGCGGCAGATGTTCTGCTTGATGGTCCCTGGAAACAGCTCGACCTCTTGGGGCAGGTAGCCGGTATATTCCCCGAACTGCCGGCGATCCCAGTTGCGCAACTCCGTGCCGTCCAGCCTGACCTTGCCCGCGGTCGGCACCAAGCAGCCCACCAGAATGCGCGCAAGCGTCGACTTGCCCGATCCGGACGGTCCGACGATGGCCAAAGACTCTCCAGGCGCAAGCTCCAGCGAGACGCCATTGAGCACCGGCTCCTTTGAGCCGGGTGGCAGATACAAGACCCGGTCGACGCTCAGGCGCCCCTGCGGTTTGGGCAAAAGCAACTTCGGCGTCTCGCGCTGAAATGACTCCACGGCCTGCGTGACGCGCTCGTAGGCCGATCGCGCCTGAACACAGCTGCGCCATCCCTCGATCAGGCCTTCGAGCGGCTGCAGGGCACGGCCGGCAATGATCGAGGCCGCAATCATCATGCCGCCGGTGATCTCGGCTTGGAGGGCCAGATAGGCGCCCGTACCGAGGATCGTGATTTGGGCCACCAGCCGGACGAACTTTGACGCTCCGCCGATCCAGAAGTTCCGGTCGAGGGCCCGGCTCTGCACGGTCAGAGCCGGCGCCTGCCTTCGACCCCAATGCAGGATGCTCTCGCTCAGCATCCCCATCGCATTGATCACCTGCGAGTTTCGCGCCAGCGACTCGGCCGCCGCATCGGCCTCGGCGGCATGAAGACCTGCCTGGCCCAGCGGCTCCGAAGTTGCTTTCTGGTTGATAACCGCTATCAGCGCCAGAGCCAGCCCCGACACGACAGCGATGTAGCCGAGTTCCCGGTGGACGAGGAATATGACGCCGAAGTACAGGGGCGACAACGGCGCGTCCATCAACAGAAGCATGACGGGGCTCGAGATGAATCCGCGCACCTGGTGAAGGCTGCGAATCCCCTGGATTGTGCCGCCTTCGCCGGCCCGCGCGTTGTTGATGCTGCTCGCCAGCACCGGGCCGCCAAGCAGCACTTCCATCTTGGTCGCAAGACGCCCAAGCACTTGCCGACGCAGAATGTCCACGATCGAGAGAATGCCGATGAACGCCAGCGCGAGAACCGAGAGCATCAGCAGTGTCTCGAGACTGCGGCTCGTCAGCACCCGGTCGGATATCTGGAACAGGTAGATCGGCAGCGTAAGCATCAGCAGATTCACGATGACCGAAAATGCCGCAACCGCGATCAGATTTGCGCGCGCCACCGATCGCCAGACGGCGAGCGGGTTGACAGGTCCGACATAATCGCGGGTCTCGCTGCGGGTTACGACGCGAAGGTGGTCTGCAGGATGGCTGCGTGGCGGATTACTCAGTGTCTCGATGGCCGCCATGTTTGCAACGCGTTACAAGATGGAATCCACATGTCCGAGATGGGCCGTTGATTGGTGACTCGTATCCACGATGTCGGGTGGCGGCGGCCCCTGTTGCTGGGTTTGATGCTGGACATCGGCGACCACCGGTGCCGAACTGTCGTGAGCCGCTGTGGCATCGGGCGGAGATGCGGCAGGCTGAGAGGAACCGGCCGTGTCGCTGCTTAGCGCGACGCCGTACTGCGTGTATTGCGTTCCGCTGTACAGAGCATTTGCCGGCGGTGGGGCGTCGGGCAATGCGATCACATCGCCAGCGGTGGCAATCTGGCCCGGGGCTGCCGAGGCAGACGGTGCGCCCGTTCCGGCGTTGGTCGGGGCAGCCGCCGCTGATTCAGGAACCTCGATAGGTGTGTGAGTTGCGGTTGCGGCAGCGAGAAGCGTGTCGGCTGGTCCGGAGACATTGCCGATGCTGGTATCAGAAGTGTTGGTGTCACCTGTGGCCGCATGCAGCAGGTCGGCGGCGGGATCGCTTGGCGAGCCGCTTTCCCTGGCGTGCAGCGATGCGGTGATGTCGGCGACCGGCGCAACACTCGCAACAGTGTCGCTTCCCGCACTCACGTCCGCAACCGAATGTGAGACATCCTGGGTCGGCGTGCTGACGGGGTCGGTCGCAGTTGCGAGCACCGGCTGCACAACAGCCTCGACTGGCGCGGTCGTGGCGGCCACGTCATGGGCCAGCGTGTCCACGGTGTCGGTCGCGGTCGCAATCACCGGCTGCACGACAGCCTCGACCGGCGCGGTTGCTGCGGCCACTTCATGAGTGAGTGTGCTCACGGTGTCGGTCGCGGTCGCGATCACCGGCTGCACGACAGCCTCAATCGGCGCAACCGCCGCGGCCGTGTCATGGCTGAGCGTGCTCACGGTGTCGGTCGCGGTCGCGATCACCGGCTGCACGACAGCCTCGACCGGCGCAGTAGCGGCGACCACGTCATGGGCCAGCGTGCCCACGGTGTCGGTCGCGGTCGCGATCACCGGCTGCACAACAGCCTCGACCGGCGAGGTCGTGGCGGCCATGTTCGGGGTCGGCGTGCCCATGAGCACATTGGCCTCCGACGATTCGGGCGCCGAGCCGGGCGGCAGACCAAGGTGGTTGTCGGCTAACACGTTGACGGAGCTCCCGTGGGTGGCGTGGTGAGCGCTGTCATGTTGCGAATCGTCATCGCGGCCGCCAATGTTCGCCGCGGCGGCAGCTTCGCCGGGCTTGGCCGCGTCCGGCTGCGCCAGAAGCTCGGTCCGACCGGCGTGATCTGCCTGCGTTTGTGCCGAAGAGGCGAGCCCCTGGTTGGTCTCGTCGGCTGCCGTCGTTTTGGAGAGATCAGTCGCCGATGAATCGTTGTTTCCCACATGTGACGCCGCGGCTGCCTGAGCGGCTCCTGCGTTCTCGTCCCCGGCGGCTGCCGGTCTGAGCGTAGAGGAAAGAAACTCTTCGACGGCTACTAGCGGGGCAAGGAAGAACGACCATGTCAAGAAAGTGAAAGAGCCGGTTCGCTTGTCAACACGTTGTGCCCCGGCTTCAAAAATCTTCCGTTGCTGTTCGACCAGTTCGCGTTTTTGTATTCTGTTCATGATCGCTCGCCTTCTAGGTTCCTCGTTCTGGTCAATAGCAACCCTCGTGCGGTAGCCCCGCCTGCGAGTGAGCATTTTCGACGCGTCAGGCGTCGTGCGACGTGTCCGCCGACATGTCGGAATGCCCCACGTCCAGGTGATCCGCCGGACCCATTTGGTTGATGGCGTAATCGAGCGCATCGTCGGATGACATGGACGCGAGCGCGGCAAGCGCCTCCGAGTGATCAGGACCTTTCGAGTGATCGATATCTTGCGAGCCGAGATCGGTGTGCGAGAAGTCGAATTTCGCCAACGCTTCGCCGGGGTTCTTGTCGAAGTCGCCGGACGGCCTGGTGTCGCTATGATCCTTCGGGTCGGGAATGCTTGTAGGGCTACCCCGTTCGGACATGGTTCCCTCCTCGCTCCGGGTTTGCGGCGGTCGCGCGGACATGCCTTCTCCGGGACCTCGCCGTCACTACCTACCGTCGCCACACGCAGATGGATGCAGCGCCGAAAAATAAATTCATGCGTCATCGAGCTGACGGCGCATGGCCATCAGCTCTCTCCGAATCCAGGCCTTGACAGTGCCGACGGGAACCCGGAGGTATTCGGCAATTTCCTCGTGCGTGCGCCCATCGATGATCGCCAGAAGCAGGCTCGCGCGGCGGTTTGGCTCGAGCTGATCGAGCATGGCCCGTAGCGCCATGCTGTCCGGAATGCAGGACGCGGGATTCGGGATGATCTGTTCCCGCTCGCAGATGGCGTTCAGCGTGTCGTCCTTGAGCGGGAACTCGCGCCTCGCCTTCGCCTGCATCTTGAGTGCGGTGTTGCGGACGATTGCATAGATCCAGCCCCGCGCGGATCCACGCGCAGGATCGAAGTCTTTGGAATATCGGAGAATCTGCGCAAAGGCCTCGTGGATGACGTCCTCTGCACGTGACACGTCGCGGACAATCCGGTGCGCCACCGCGCGCAACTGTTCCCTCTCCCGAACGTAGATCTCGCCGACGGCAGAATGTGATCCGGAGGCGCACTCGAGCAGGGCTCTCTCGTAATCGGGAGCCGTCTCGCAATCGGGATACCTGTCTTGCTGCCCTGCGCTCGTGCGAGACCTTGCTTGTGCGAAGTCGGTACCTTGGTGGGACATGATCGAAATAACCTGTCGCAAAAAATAGACGCGACCTGCCGATTCCCGTCTAGGTATTCCCGTGTTGGACAGTGTTGGTGACTGGTATTTTCCAAGAAAATGCAAATGCGTATTGAAAGGCCCAAACCACACGCACGAAATTTGTTCCTGGAATTTTTTTCCCAATCTTAAATTTCCGCATCACGGACCGTGTCTTGTCATCTGGATCCGGGGCCAATCCGGACTCGACTAGCAGGGTTATCCTGCAACCAGTGCAACCATCGAATGAGCGAGGAAATGAAGCTCGCGCGCCTCGTTGTTCGAGCCATGCCAACCGGCGTTGCAATGCGCTTGTTGCACCCCTGCCGAAGAGATCGCCAGCAAAACCGATCTGCATCACACGGCAATGAAAGCACGCTAGTCGTACCTTCAAGGCGCGAACGCGCATAACATTGCAAACATCAATCCGCGTATTCCACTCTAGCGCTTATGCGCTTCCTGCTGGTGTCGAACTTTTCAAGAGAAGTCGTCGATCAATTGCGTTGAGACCATGGAAGGTTGGCGGCGCGCAAATCAGCAACCACTCTCTGACTGGCGTGACTGGCGTGACAAGAGAATGGAAACGAGCGTTTGGCTTGCCGCAAAAAATTTTTGCACGACAGTGCATCCAGATTGGCGTCTTGCAGCTAGTGATAACGTGGCAGCTGTTGGAGCAACTGTCTCGACACTTAAATCGAACCCCGAAGGGAGACGAACATGCAAGAGATCACCAATTTCACTCACCCCATCGAACTGTCTGATAAGGAACTCGATCTCGTAGCCGCTGGCTGGAGCAACGGCGGTGGCAGTAACTGCGGCTGCCGGGAGAGCGGCGGCAGCCTCATCAACGTCAGCAACAACCAAACCAACGTCGGCGTCAACATCCTTGGAGAACAAAACCAAGGCAATTTTAGATTCTAACGGCAAGATCGTGGGCGAACCGCTTCTGCTTAGCAAGGAGCGGTTCTCCACCGCATCGTGCGGTATCCATCCGCAGCCGTGGCGCGGCGAAGAGATACCATGCGCAGCTCTTGAATCGACGAATGAGAGCGTAAAGGTGCGCCATGGCTAACCGGCCGACTCTATTTCGCCAGGAGGCAATCGACTTTCTGCATCAGCGCAACAGCTGGGGCGAGGTCGTATCGCTGCAGCCGGTATCCAGCACGATCCTTGGCTGGACCCTTGCGGGACTTGTTGCGGTCAGTCTGTGTTTTCTCTCCATCGCGCAATACGCACGCAAGGAGACCGTGAGCGGTTATCTAGCCCCGACCTTCGGCACCGCCAAGATTTTCGTGCCGCAACAGGGCTTCGTCAAAGACATAAGGGTGAAGGAGGGTCAGGAGGTTGCAGAAGGTGACCCGCTCCTGACCGTAGTCACTTCGCAAATCAACGCGAACGGCGATGACGTCAACAGCACCGTGCTCGCAGTGCTGGCGCAGCAGCGCAATGTCATCGAGCGCCAGGTCGCTGCCGAAGAGCGTCGGACCGCCTCGGAACGCGATCGCCTCGCCTCCACGATCAAGGGGATTGAGGGGGAGATTGATCAGCTCGAGGACCAACGCAACATTCAAAACGAGCGGCTGAAGCTTTCGGAGAGTTTTGTAGCAACGGGCGCTAAGCTGGTGGCGAGCGGGGCGTTGGCAGCGATCGAGCTCAAGCGCCGCGAGCAGGGCGCACTCGAGCAAAAGCAAAACGTGGTGACGCTCGATCAGCAGATCACCGCGCGGCGGACCCAATTGACCGACGCGCGGCATACGCTCGAGCAACTTCCGGCCGTTGTTGCGGAGAGGGTCCGGGTACTGCGCAATGATCTCTCCTCGATCGAACAGCGCGTCGCCGAAGTGAACGGGCGGCAGGCTTACGTTATCAAGGCGCCGACGAGTGGGCGCGTGTCCACACTGCAGGCGACTGTCGGCCAGATCGCCGATCCAAAGCATATGCAGCTCGAAATTATTCCTGTTGATGCGCAACTGCAGGCGGAGCTGTTCTTTCCGACCCGCGCGTTTGGTTTTGTGCGCCCCGGCCAGCAGGTAAGGTTACTTTACGATGCATTTCCCTATCAGAAATTCGGCGCCTACCGCGGCAGCGTGACAGAACTCTCTCACGCCATTCTGAGCGGTAACGAAACGAAGGGGCCGATCACCCTTAAGGAACCGGCTTACCGAGTGACTGTGGCTCTCGAGCGGCCCGACATCGATGCCTATGGGCGCAAGATGCCGCTGCAGCCAGACATGCTGCTGAAGGCCGATGTCATTCTTGAGCAGCGCTCGCTGCTGAGATGGCTGCTCGATCCGGTGTTGAGCGCAAGGATGTAGCCGCATGCAAGGACTGTTGAATTTCAGCGGACGCAGGTTCCTCCCGGTCATCAGACAGACAGAGGCGACGGAATGCGGGTTGGCATGCCTGGCCATGGTGGCGTCCTATCACGGCCATCGAACCGACATGAATAGCCTGCGCCGTCGGTATCCGGTGTCCCTGAAGGGTGTCACGCTGCGCGACCTAATTGAGATAGCAGCTCACCTGGACCTGGGATGCCGGCCGCTGCGAATCGAGATCGGCCACCTCAACCAACTGCGCCTTCCCGCTATCCTGCACTGGGACATGGTTCATTTCGTTGTACTGAAAGCATTCAAAAAGAAGGGGATCGTGGTGCACGATCCGGCAGCTGGCGAGAAATGGTTTCCGATCACGGAAGCATCAAAACATCTCACTGGCGTCGTGCTCGAACTCTCGCCCACAGAAGGGTTCTGCCGCGCGGACGAGAGAGTGAGATTACCATTCTCGGCGTTCTTTAGCGGAACAAGCAGAAACACTCATACTCTGACGCAAATATTGGTTCTATCGGTGGTCATCGAGATCCTCAACCTCGCCGCCCCCTTTTACATGCAGCTCACGGTCGATGAGGTTATCGCCAGAGGGGACGTCGATCTCCTTCTCGTACTCGGGCTTGGGTTTGCGCTTCTCGTCCTGATCAAACTCGGGTCGACCGCGACCCGCTCGTTCATTGTTCTTGTTCTGCAGAATACGTTGAGCTTCCAAATAGGCGCCCGACTGTTTCATCATCTGGTGCGTTTGCCGCTCTCCTTTTTCGAAAAGCGACACATCGGTGACATTCTGTCACGGTTCAACTCGATCGAGCCCATTCGCAACATGCTCGCGGAGGGGCTGATCACGGGTTTGATCGACGGTCTCATGTCGATGTTGATGCTGGGGTTGATGTTCACCTACAGCGCCCAGCTCGGATTTGTTGTCCTGTCCTCGTTCGCACTCTATGCCGTTTTGCGGCTCGCTCTTTTCAGGATGTTTCGACAACGGAGCGAAGCGGCCATTCACAGTAAAGCAGACGAAGACTCCAACTTCATCGAAACTGTGCGGGCGGTCCAGAGCCTAAAGCTACTCAACCGGGAGAACGAGCGCGAGAGCCAATGGCTGAACCGTTATGCAGCGTATGTAAATGCCAACGTGCGGCTGGGGCGGGCGAAGATCAGCTTCAAAGCGATGAACGACGCGATATTCGGCCTGGAGAACGTAGTCACAATCTACCTCGCCGCTCGCCTCGCACTGGATAACCTTCTCACGGTCGGCATGATATTCGCATTCGTTAGCTACAAGCTGCAGTTCGCCGAACGGACAGCGCTGCTGATCGAGAAGCTGGTGGACCTGCGCATACTCGGACTGCATCTGGAGCGCCTATCCGACATTGCGCTCACCCCACTGGAGCGAGGGCACAGCCAGGACCTGTCGTATATGCGACCGATCCGCGGCGCGATCGAAATGCGCAACGTCTGCTTCCGCTATGCAGAAGCAGAGCCTCTTATTCTCAACAACGTCAACCTGTGCGTTGCCCCAGGACAATTCGTGACAATCATGGGACCCTCTGGCTGTGGCAAGACAACCCTTGTCAAAATCATGCTTGGTTTGCTCGAGCCAACAAGCGGCGAGGTTCTGATCGACGGCCTTCCGCTAGGCCAGATCGGGCCGCGCGTTTATCGCGAACAAATCGGCGCGGTGATGCAGGAGGATCAATTGCTCTCGGGATCGATTGCCGACAATATCTGCTTTTTTGAGACAACCTTCGACCTGCAAGGGATGATCGAGTGCGCGCGCATTGCCGGCATCCACGACGATATTATGGCAATGCCGATGAGCTACAATAGCCTCATCGGCGACATGGGAAGCTCATTGTCCGCCGGGCAGAAACAGCGCGTACTCCTGGCGCGGGCACTTTATCGCCGACCAAAGATCCTGTTTCTGGACGAGGGTACGGCGCATCTTGACACCGAAAAGGAGAGAGAAATCAACGCGAATCTTCGGCACCTGAAAATGACTCGCGTGAGCATAGCGCACCGACCCGAAATCACCCAGGGCGCGGATATGATCGTCCATCTAGCCGCTGTGGCCGGGCCGCTGCAGGTCGGAGTTGCAAGCCGCAGACCGGCAGCGGCGTCTGCCCGCGATACCAGTCTTACCGAGTTTGCCGCCGAAAGCGTGAAATCAGCCGAGACCGCGAAAGAACGCAACGACTGGTCTGATGACGGCAGCAAGAGCGATTATTCCAAACATGCGGGGAAGGACGACTACTCGAAAGAAGGCAAGGTCGATTACTCTGCGTGCGATGGCGCCTGGAAGGACGCCGGCAACGGCGACCGCCAACTGGACGAGCACGACTGCGAGCCGCAGAAGGATTGTTGCGGCACCAAGCCGTCCAACGACTGTGGCAACGGCGACACCAATCGTAATCCGGGTGAGGCCTTGGCCAAGATCGACTTCTCAAGGTGGTGATTTCGGCTCTAACGGGGCGGGTTGGTAATATAGGCGTCGGTGCCGTCCCGAAGGCGCAGCCCGCCCCGAGAGCCAACCCGGCAGCCAACGCTGCGCGGCCGCGAAAATGCGCGAAGGGCCAACAGGCGACAGCACGCTACGATGTTTTATCTCTGCGCCGAACGGCTATTATTTTGACTTCGATGCAGCGGATCGCACCGCGTTCTGATATTCGGCGAGGAGTTTTGCGTCCTCGATTGAACCGTGATGATGCATCTGGCGCCAGCGACCATTGATGAGCTGAAAAACGCGGGTAGTGCGGATGTTGAGGTCTTTCTCGGCGCCGCCATCGACGTAGGTGCCGCGCTCGCGCCCTACCGCCCAAAACACGTCGCCGGCCCGATGGATCGTGTAATCCCAGAAAACAACATGAACGTCGGCTGGACTTTTGAAGACGCCCTCGTACATCTTGTGCGGCTGATCAGCACCTCGCCGAATTCCGCCCAGCGGATTGTCGATCGCAACGTCGTCGGAAGCAGCGAAGTTGTCGTCGATCATCTTGAGATCGCGTGAATTGAACGCGTGATAGAATTGAGCCAAGGCCTGTTGCGGCTGGCTCAGGTCGCCGAGTTCCTCGTTGCCGGTTATAGGCTCTTGTATCGGCTTCGCTCCTTGCGCTTTGGCTGTGCCAATCGGCATCGACATCAGTACAACGCCGGTCAAACCAAGCACTGCCGCTATGAGGGCATTTTGACGGGCTCGCGGTGCAGACATGGGCTCCCTCCGTTGACCCCCCTGCACTACAGGATATCAAATTGGCAAATCAGCCGATACGCGG
>Ga0210410_10003244_pt1 | contig 14464 bp, 12 predicted proteins | sample IncBWC4MmetaG_FD_161058 | JGI IMG/M metagenome (GOLD analysis project Ga0210410, IMG submission 161058) | Forest soil microbial communities from Barre Woods Harvard Forest LTER site, Petersham, Massachusetts, United States - Inc-BW-C-4-M | ecosystem: Environmental > Terrestrial > Soil >... | reverse complement strand
TCCGCCAAGACCCGCGGCAACGCCTCACCCGCGTGCATCAAGTGCTCCACACGCAGAAGCTTCTTCCCCAGGCGCCCCGCAGGATGCAGCGCCGCAAAATCGTCCGGCCGAAAGCCGCGCCGCTCCAGCAACGACACCGCCAGCGCATCACCCACAGCCATCGCCACAGTAGTGCTAGCCGTAGGCGCAAGATTCAGGGAGCAAGCCTCTTCGCGCACGCTAACATCCAGCACCGCGTCGCTAGCCTCCGCCAGCGTCGATTCAATTTTCCCGGTCAGTGTAACAATCGGCATCTCCAACCGCTTCAGCGCTTCCAGCAACCGGATGATCTCCTCAGTCTCCCCGCCATAAGAAACCGCGAGCAATGCATCCCCGCGCGCCAGCATCCCCAAATCTCCGTGCAGGGCCTCCGCCGGATGCAAAAAAAATGACGGTGTGCCCGTGCTGGAAAACGTCGCCGAAATTTTCCGCCCAATCAGCCCAGACTTTCCCATCCCACAAACCACCACCCGCCCCCTGCACGCCAGCAATAAGTCCACAGCCTTCTCAAAATCAGCATCCAGCCGCGCCAGAACATCCTGAATCGCCTGCGCCTCAATCTTCAGCACCCTCCGCGCCGTGTCGAGACTCATACGTCGCTCCAGCAGCCCTGACAATACGCAGTGATCCCGCGTTGTAGAGGCGCAGCATGCGCCCCTACAAGCAAGATCGCAAATGTTCGAGATGCTTTCTTCACGCGGTACCCCAACGCCGAACCAACGCCGAGAGTTCCTTTAAACGCGCCAGCAGGGAAGGGAGTTGAGAAAGCGGCAAAGCATTCGCCCCATCCGACAGCGCCGCCGCCGGATTATCATGCGTCTCCAAAAAAATCCCATCCACTCCCGCCGCCACTCCCGCCCGCGCCAGCGGCTCGATAAACTCCGGCTGCCCCCCGCTGGCATGCCCCTGCCCGCCCGGCAACTGGACCGAATGCGTCACGTCGAACACTACGGGACAACCAAATTTCTGCATAATCGCAAAAGACCGCATATCCACGACCAAATTCTGGTACCCAAACGACGCCCCCCGCTCCGTCAAAATCACCTTCTGATTTCCCGTGCTCGCAATTTTCTCCAACACGTTGTTCATATCCTGCGGCGCCGCAAATTGCGGCTTCTTCACATTCACAATCCGCCCCGTCTTTCCCGCCGCCACCAGCAAATCCGTCTGCCGCGCCAAAAACGCCGGCACTTGCACCACATCGCAAACTTCCCCCGCCGGTCCAGCCTGCGAAGCGTCATGAATATCCGTAAGTATCGGCATTTTCAAATCCTCTTTGATTTTGCCCAGAATACGCAGTCCTTCCTTCATCCCCGGCCCGCGAAACGACTTCACCGACGAGCGATTCGCCTTGTCATACGAAGCCTTAAAAATGTAGGGCACCCCAGCATCCGCCGCAATCCGCGCCACCCTCTCCGCCATCATCCGCGCATGCGCCTCGCTCTCAATCACGCACGGCCCCGCAATCAGAAACAGCGCATTCCCGCCGCCGAGGCGCAACGTGCCCACTGAAATTTCTCTGGACTGAGTCATGGAACTCACTGAAGATAGCATACCCCGTTCACAGTTTCGTCGCGGTTTTGGGAGGGATTATGAGACCGAAATTGTTTCTTCTCGTTGCTCTCGTTCTAGCCGGTGTGCTCTACGCCGCCAAAGCGCAGAACTCCGCCGACGCCGGCGCCGAGCGCTACATCAAAGAAAGCGAAGGCCAATGGGCCGAAGCAGGTTTCAAGCACGATACTGCTACCGTCGACCGTATTCTTGCGGATGATTTTGTCGGCGTGGCTCCCGATGGCTCGCTCTACCGCAAGGCCGAAGAGCTTGCGAACACAAAGAGCAACACGGAAGGTTTTGTTTCCAACCACGTTGTGCAAGTCGATGTGCGTTTCTTCGGAAATGCGGCCGTCGCGCAGGGGAGCGAAGCCTGGCAAAGACCAAATGGCGAACGCGGCCGTTATGTTTGGACCGACACCTGGATAAAGCGCAACAACAAATGGCAAGTCGTCGCCGCCGAGGATCTTCCGCTCCCTCCGGCAAAGTAAGCTTTACGGTCTTACGCGCTCACCCGCGGCGCTACGCCCCTCGCGGTCACCTGCTGCGGCTCCGCTTCCGTCGTCCGTGCGTTCGTCCCGCGCGTCCGGTGCTTCTTGTGCTCAATCGCCGCCCCGATGAACGCCGCAAACAAAGGATGCGGCTCCAGCGGCTTCGATTTAAATTCCGGGTGAAACTGGCATCCCAAAAACCACGGATGCTCCGGCGCTTCAATAATCTCCACGTAATTCTCGTCCGGCGTCCGTCCCGTAATCCGCAGCCCCGCGCCCGTCAAAATCTTCTCGTAATCGCGGTTGAACTCATAGCGATGCCGATGCCGCTCGCTGATCTCCGTCCTGCCGTAAGCCTTCGCCGCAAACGACCCCGGCTCCAGCTTGCACGGCCAAGCCCCCAGCCGCATCGTCCCGCCCATCTCATCCACGCCCAGCAACTCGCGCAATTTATAAATCACGCGATGCGGCGCCTGTGGATCGCTTTCCGTGGTGTCGGCCTGTTTCAATCCCGCCACATCCCGCGCGTACTCCACCGTCGCGCACTGCATCCCCAAACAAATCCCGAAAAACGGCACTTTGTGCTCGCGCGCGTACTGAATCGTGTAAATCATGCCCTGCAGGCCGCGCTTCCCAAATCCGCCCGGCACCAGGATTCCATCGTATCCGCGCAGCCGCCCCGCCGCCGTCTCCGCGGAATCAATCTCTTCCGCCTCAATCCATTCCAGCACCGTCTTATGATTGTGCGCCAGCCCGCCATGCAGCAGCGCCTCGCGCAAACTCTTGTAAGCGTCTTCCAACTGCACGTACTTGCCCACCACCGCGATCCGCGCTTCTCCAGCTGGGTGGTGCATCCGCTGCACCAAATCCAGCCACGGTTTCATATCCGACGGCCGGTCTTCCAATTTCAGCAGCCGCAAAATCTGCCCGTCCAATCCCTCCCGGTTCAGCTCCACCGGCACGGCATAAATCGTGTCCACGTCCTCCATCGACACCACGCACGAATCGGCCACGTTGCAGAACAGCGCGATTTTCTTCTTCAAATCGCCCGAAATGTGCCGGTCGCTGCGGCATAGCAAAATGTCCGGCTGAATCCCAATCCCCAGCATCTCCTTCACGCTGTGCTGCGTCGGCTTGGTCTTCAGCTCGCCGGCCGCCGCGATGTACGGCACCAGCGTCACATGAACGAAGAGCGTATTCTCCGCGCCCAATTCCAGCCGCATCTGCCGGATCGCTTCCAAAAATGGCAGCGACTCGATATCTCCCACCGTCCCGCCGATTTCCACAATCACCACGTCCACGCCTTCCGAAACCTTCCGGATCGTGGCCTTAATTTCGTCCGTCACGTGCGGAATCACCTGCACCGTCTTTCCCAGGTAATCCCCGCGCCGCTCTTTGGTCAAAATGGTTTCGTAAATCCGTCCAGTCGTCCAATTATTGTCCCGCGAAAGCTTGGCATGCGTGAATCGCTCGTAATGGCCCAGGTCCAGGTCTGTCTCCGCACCATCCTCGGTAACAAACACTTCGCCATGCTGAAACGGGCTCATCGTCCCCGGATCAACGTTCAAATAAGGATCGCATTTCTGAAGTGTGACTTTAAATCCGCGGCTTTCGAGCAGACAGCCTATCGAGGAGGCAGCTACGCCTTTTCCCAGTGAGGAAACAACACCGCCGGTAACAAAGATATATTTTGGCGCCATCCATGCTCCCCGCGCCTCGCTCAGCCAAGGTCGCAGGGCTTGTCAGCCCTCCACAGGAGTGACGTACAAACAATTATGTTCGCAACTCCCAAAACTGTCAAATCGAACTCTTGCGCCCATCCTATCGGCCTTTTTTCTTTACCTTTTCTTGACTTCGTCCGCGCTTCCGGCGCAAAACTTTTCCCCGCCGCCAGGGTTTCATCTGCGGGTGAAGGTTTGCGCACTCGGTATTGCCCTGTGCCACCGTAACTTTTTGTTCGCTGGTGCGCAAATGGGTGAAACCTCTTTGTGGAACTTACTCATCTAATTGCCGGAATATCTTTTAGTACGTGGTACGCGCACAACCGTAAGTGGGGATCCCGCTGCGCGACTCTGAAACGCTCTTCACTGAGCTTTCGCAATTGAGAAGGGAAAATGAAACCAAATCATCGCACCAGGCTAAGCATTCTCTGGCTGGCCGGCTCGCTCGCGCTCGCCGTCACTGCCGGAGCCCAGCAGAATCAGTCAACAGTCTCCACGCAGGGAACTACTGCCTATAGCGTATCCCGCGAAACAGTCTTGAGCGGAACGGTCGTTTCCTATAGCGTGCATTCCGGCACGCCGCCCATCGGCGCTCACCTGTTGCTGCAAACTTCCTCTGGCGTGGTTGACATCCACGTTGGCAACGGAAAACTCCTCAACGCCAACCATTTGACGCTCGCTGCGGGCGATAGCGTGCGCATTACCGGTGAAAACGTGCCGTTCGTTGACGGCACTTTCTTCGCCGCACGAATCGTGCAGAAAGGCACGCAATCCGTCGCGATACGCAACACGAAGGGATTCTTGCTGCAGCACGGTAACAGCACCCCAGCTCAAGCCGCTTCTCTGAGAGGTGTGCGATGAATCGTTTATTCTTAGCCGTAGTTGCTCTCGTTGGTTTGTGGGCAGCCGCTTGCAGCAATGGCGGCACGGTAGTCACTCCGCCGCCTCCAACAGGGCCTTTTTCAGTCTCCAGCCTGAACGGACAGTTCGCCTTCACCACAAATGGTGAGGTTGCCACGACAACTAGCATTCCCACGAGTTTCGCGCGCGTCGGAAGCTTCATCGCCGATGGAATGGGCCATATCACCGGTGGAGTAGAAGATGCCAACACACTCACCGTGGGAATAACTGGGCCCGCGATGATCACTGGCGGGACGTATACAGTTAACCCTAACGGTCACGGAACGCTTAGCGTGACTGTGAATGGAGCTTCGCTGATGTTCAGCATCACGCTAACATCGACTGATCAAGGCTTCCTGGTCGACCTGACTTCTAACGCAAACCAAGCATCGACAGGTAGCGGCAACTTCTTCAAACAAGATCCCAGCAAGTTTCTCCCGTCCGGCTTCAACGGCAGCTATGCCTTCGACTTCACGGGCTTCTACCCCGATGGCAACGACAACCCAACGTCCATCATCGGGCAGTTGATCAGTAATAGTGGCGGAGTCCTCTCCCCCAGCGTCGAAGACGTCAACGAGGCAGGTCTCACCTCATCTCTTGTCGGAATCTCTGGCAACTACAGCGCGGACTCTCTTAACCCCGGCGCGTCCCTGACTTCTTTCGGCCGCGGCGTCGCGCAGATCAATGACGGAGGCTCCAACCCCGCGTTTGTTTTCTACATCGTAGACGGCACTCGCGTGAGATTCCTCAGCTCTAGCGCCGCCGGTCTTTTGCTCGGCGACGCCGTGGCGCAGGCTAACGTCCCCACCCAAGCCAGCAGCTTCAATAGTGGCTTTGTCTTTGCTCTCGGCGGCGCCGATGTGAGCGCTGGCGGAACACCGCTTTCCCGGCTAGGTCGCTTCACGGCCAACGGTGCTACCGTTACCGCTGCCCTCGTTGACACGAACGACGCCGGAAAGAACGTCCAGACAAACAGCATCACGAGCGGAACTATAACGATTGATCCCGCCGGCTCGGGTCGTGGAACGCTAACATTCAAAGATCCCAACCAAAGTGCGGCCTACGAGTTCGTTTTCTATCTAAGTACACCTTCCAGTGGCGTCATTCAGGACGTCGCGGGAACGAACTTTGTTTCTGGCAACACTTCGGGATTTGTTTCCGACGGTTCGCTTAACGCTCAGACGGCAGGACCATTTTCCGGTTCCAACGTTTCGGGCCCCTTCGGGTTCAACTGGAGCGGCCAGTCCATCCAGACGAGCAGCAAGGTCGAAGATGAGGAAGACATCATTGGTCAGGTCGGCGTCTCCAGCCTCAGCTTAACGGGCGTTGCCGACATCAATGAATTTTCAGGTGGCGTCATTCCAAATGCTGTGGCGAGTGGTACGCTCACTCTGGCCGGCGATGGAACAGGCGGCGACGGTAAGCGGAGCGCCATGACCGTGACGCTCAAGTCCACCTCATCGACGAACATCAATTTCGTCCCTTACGTCGTCAGTCCCGGCCTCATCCTGTTTGCGAGCACGGACAATAATCGCGTCGTCATAGGAACGCTTCAGAGTCAGCCAACAACTCTTCCCTAACGGGAGCCTCCTGCAACTCGCGCGTCAAACCCGCCCGGCGGCCTCCCCGCCGGGCGTTCTTTTCTGCCGCCCCAAAACAACACGCGGCGCGTGCAGGAAAACATTTTCCCATTGACTATTATTCGCTTTCGATGTAATGTACTTCGTGGATAATACTCCGCTTCCTCGCCCAGGCTGCCCTAATTCCTTGTAGTGGCGCAGCTTGCTGCGCTCTTCCCTATACCACCGACGACTCTAACAGGACACGAAGTGCTGGTACTCTAAGTCATTCAGAATGAACACTTGCAAGAAAGTCCGTAAGTGTTGATTCTAAAAGACTTGCGTAAATGCTAAACCCTCCAGAATCAACACTTACAAAAAACCGGGGGAGGGGGGCCCCAACCGATGACCACGACGCCAGAATCACCCCTTTCCTAAAATGAGCCGCTCCACCCGCTCCACGTCCGCTGGCACGTCCACGCTAACCGCATCATGTTCCACTTCCGCCACGCGGATTTTCAACCCGTTCTCCATCCAGCGCAGTTGTTCGAGCTGCTCGATCCGCTCCAACTCCCCCTGCGGCAAGGTCGGATATTCCAACAGGGCATCCCGTTGGAACACGTAAAGCCCGAGATGCTTCAGATGCCGTACCTGAATCTTGCTCCCCGAGTCCCGCACCCAGGGAATCGGCGCCCGCGAAAAGTACAGCGCATTCCCGTCGAAATCGAGCACCGTCTTCACGACATTCGGGTCCATAATGTCCGCCGCCGATTGTAAGGGAGTAGCCACCGTGGCAATCCTCGCTGCCGGCTCCTCCAGCAGGGCATTCACCGCCGTATCCACGGCCACGGGGTCCAACAGCGGCTCATCCCCTTGCACGTTCACAAACACGTCGCCTTCGGTATGGGCGGCCACCTCGGCCACCCGCTCGGTCCCGGTACGATGGTCGGGCCGCGTCATCCGCGCTTCGCCGCCAAATCCTTCCACCGCCTTCACGATGCGTTCATCGTCGGTGGCTACGATCACCCGGTCGGCCCGTTGCGCCAGCCGCGCTCGCTCGTACACCCGTTGAATCATAGACTTGCCCGCCAGTGAAACCAGCGGCTTCCCCGGCAGCCGCGTGGACCCATATCGGGCCGGAATGACGATCACCACCTTGCTCGCGCTCATTTCTTGGATTTCTCCAATTTCGAGGAATCTTTCTGCGTCTTTTTTAGTCTAAGCGATGAGGAGACCATGTCGCATCGCCGATGCTACCACACGCGTGTTAGTACCACCGCGGCCGCAATCGTTGCGATCTCGGAATTGTTCTTGTCTTCGCTAAAACGAGTGGTAGAATTCCTTGCAGTTCCGAACCGCGCGGCCGTTCCGGAAAGCCGGAGCGACGGGGGTGCCGTGAAACGCGAGAATCATGAGATTCGCGTCCTGTTGGCTTCACTGAGTTTCCTGTTATTCGCTTGCCTCGCCGTGCCAGGCTCCTCCCTCCGGGCCGCCCCGCAAACCACCAACGCGGAAGTCGCCGAAAAACATAAGGACGACGGCAAGCCGAGCGACGAAGCCAAGGCCAAGGACGACGCCAAAAAGGATACGCCTGGCGTGGCTATGAAGCCCGGCCAAATGTTGCACATGGACGTTGATCTCGCGCTCATCAACGTCACCGTCACCGATCCTTACAACCGCCTGGTCACCGGCCTGGACACCGACAACTTTCGCGTCTTCGAAGACAACATAGAACAGGAAGTGGTTACCTTCTCCGCGGAAGATGTGCCCATCTCCATCGGCGTGATTTTTGATTTCAGCGGCAGCATGGCCAACAAAGTGGCCAAAGCCCGCGAGGCCGCGTTGCAATTCTTCAAGACCGCCAATCCGCAGGACGAATTCTTCTTGGTGAGCTTCAACGAGCGCGCCGAGTTGACCAGCGCCTTCACCAACAGCGTGGAAGACCTGCAAAGCCGCATGATGCTTACCGTTCCCAAGGGCCGCACCGCGCTGCTGGATGCCATCTATCTCGGGCTCAGCGAGATGAGGGGTGCACATAACGCCAAACGTGCCTTGCTCATTCTGTCCGACGGGGGAGATAATCATAGCCGGTACAACGAGAGCGATATCAAGCGCTTGGTGAAGGAAGCCGATACCCAGCTCTATGCCATCGGCATCTTTGACCCGCTCTCTTATCGCAACCGGACGCCGGAAGAACTCAACGGCCCGTCGCTGCTCTCCGAAGTAACGGAAATGACGGGCGGGCGCGTTTTCGCCGTCGAGAAGCTCGAAGAGCTGCCGGACATTGCATCAAAAATCGGCATGGAGCTGCGTAACCAATATGTCCTCGGATACAGGCCAAGCAACAAAGTTCACGACGCGCGCTGGCGCAAGGTCAAGATCAAGCTGCGCGCACCCAAGGGACTGCCGCCCCTCAGCGTCTACTCCAAAACGGGCTACTACGCCCCCGGCCACTAGGTTTTTCGCGGCATCACTTCGCGGTTTTATCTTCGCGGTTTTCGTGTGCGGTTTGGGTCTGTTGCCCGCCGTGGTGCTCGCGCAGATTCCTATTCCCAATTCGCAACCGCTTCCGCCGGGACAAGCTCAGGGCCCCGCCAAACCGGGAAGCAGCATCAAGGTCGACGTCAGCCTCGTGGTCCTGCATACCACCGTTCTGGACGATCGCGGGCGTTTTGCCGATGGCTTGAAGGAAGAAAACTTCCGCGTGTTCGAGGACAAAGCGGAGCAAAAACTCTCCGTCTTCAAGCGCGAAGACGTGCCCGTCAGCATGGGTTTGGTCATTGATAACAGCGGCAGCATGCGCGAAAAGCGCACCCGCGTCAATGAGGCGGCCATTACCCTCGTGGAAGCCAGCAACAAACAGGATGAAGCTTTCGTCGTGAATTTCAACGACGACTTTTATTTGGACCTCGACAAAGATTTCACGAATAGCGTTCCCGAGTTGAAAGAAGCCCTCGAGCGCATCGATTCCCGTGGCAGCACCGCGCTCTACGATGCCATCATCGGCTCGCTCGACCATCTCAAAAAAGCTTCCAAAGACAAACGCGTCCTATTGATCGTCACCGATGGCGAGGACAACACCAGCCACAATTCGCTCGAGAAAACCATCCGCGAAATCCAGAAGACCGACACGGTCATCTACACCATCGGCTTGCTCAGCGAGGAGAGCAAGAAAAGCGCCAAGCACGCCAAGAAGGCCCTCGAAGACATCGCCAAAGCCTCCGGCGGCCTGGCTTACTTTCCGGAAAACGTCGGCGACGTACATAATATCTGCGAGCAGGTCGCCCACGACATCCGCAACCAATACACGCTGGCGTACTATCCCACCAACACCAATCGTGACGGAACATTCCGCAACGTGGTCGTGCAAGTCATTCCGCCCTCCGGCCGCGGCAAACTCGTAGCGCGCACCCGCAGCGGCTACTATGCTCCCAGCGCTCCATCGTCCACCTCCGGCAACTGATCACTGCAGCGGCTGCTGTCGCGGATCTGTTTCTCTATTTTTTCCCATAAATAACTTCACAGCTGATACGAACTCGCCCTTTTACTCACTACCACTTCGGGGAGTGAGTATATGGCCCGGATATCTCACTGCATACTTTTCGTTAGCTGCGTGTCAGGCGCTCGTCGCCAGTTCTTGAAACAGTGCTTCGGTTTTGCTCAACGCCCGGCGCCCCACCGCGCAAGCTTCATGTTTGGGGCGGCCGTTGCGTCACTGTTTGTCTGTTTGGTTTTCTCCGCTGCGGCTTCAGCGCAAACCAGTGCGCCTCCCATGGAAGTCTTCGTAGAGTCCTCAGCCTCCGATGGACTTTCTCTCGACTACTCCCTCCCGAATGACCCCTTGCCGCGCCATCTGCAGGTTATTGATTCAGCTTTGCAGGCCAAGCTGAAGAACGACAAGCTGGAAAAGGGGGATGTCCTAACGATCAAGATCGCCCCGGCGGCGGATGCCGGCAAAACCGCCGTTCTCCAGGCTTATGCCATCAAGACGGCCCCGGTACCCACGCGACGCCGCTTCCTCGTGGTGGTTTCCTGCGCCGGCGTCTACCTCTTGATCTGCATGATCCTGACGTGGTGGAAGCCCCATCGCCTGATCATCGGAATGGACGAGCGCTACAGTAACTCCAAGTTTCAAATCGCCCTGTGGTTCTCCGTGCTGATCGTCAGTTATCTCGCCACCTTTTGGCTTCGCTATACGCTGCCAACGAGCTTCCTGGACGGCATCGGCATTCCGCAAAATCTCTTCGTCCTGTCCGGCATCAGCACGCTGACCTTCGGAGTCGCCAAAGGCATCACTACCCAGAAGGTTGCGGACGCGGCTGCTGCCGGCAATCCCGCTCCCAAAGGTGTTTCCGGCGGGGCCAGCATCGTGAACGATCTCACGCACAACGACATGAATCAGATCGATTTTGGCGACTTCCAGATGCTGGTCATCACCCTGCTCGCCGTCATCGTATATCTGGTTGTTTTCTTTCACTTTCTGGGAAGTATCGAACTTCGTGGCTCCATCCAACTTCCGGATATCGACTCCACTATCCTCGCGGCTTTCGGTCTAGGCCACGGCGCCTACCTAACAAAGAAAGCCGTTGGACCCGTAGGCCAGTCTTGATTCATTTTGCGTCGGCCGATGAGTTCGACCCTCTAACCATTCATCTAGCTGTTCCCGCGAACTGGCCGCCGATCTCGCGCAAGAAGCTCTTTCCGTGTGGAAGTTTTCCGCCAAAATTCTCCGCGATGGTTTGGCCCATGTCAGCAAGAGTGTCGCGCACGCCGAGATTGACACCGGCTCCGCTTCCCGGCGAATACGCAATGATGGGCACGTACTCGCGCGAATGGTCCGTGGTTGGCCAACGATGGTCGGGGTCGCAACCGTGGTCGGCGGTGATCATGAGCAAGTCCGATGCGCCAAGGAGCGGCAGGAAGTCTCCTAACATGCGGTCGAATTCCTCAAGCGATACGGCGAACCCTTCCACATCTTTGCGGTGCCCATATAGCATGTCGAAATCGACGAGGTTGCAGAAAATCAATCCATTTTCTCGCTCACGAAGCGCCGTCGTAAGCTTTTCCATGCCGTCGGCGTTGCCTTTCGTCGTGACGTAATGTTCTACGCCGCGGGCGTTGTAAATATCGTGGATTTTGCCAATTCCAAATACCGGCGCGCGCAGATCCGACAGAACATCCATCAACATCGGTTTTGGAGGATCGACGGCATAATCATGCCGCCGCGTCGTCCGCGCGAAATTTCCTACTGGCCCGGCGAACGGGCGCGCAATCACGCGGCCCACGCGGTGCGGTCCATCCAACAATTTCCGCGCTATTTCGCACATGCGGTACAGCTCCGCAATGGGGATCACGTCTTCGTGCGTGGCAATTTGAAACACGCTATCCCCCGACGTGTACACAATCGGCCAGCCCGTTCGAACGTGTTCTTCGCCCAGCTCCTTGATAATTTCGGTTCCTGACGCCGGTTTATTTCCGAGCGTCTTGCGGCCAATCTGCTTCTCGAACTCTTCGATGACCTCTCGCGGAAATCCGTGCGGATAAACGGGGAACGCCTGATCCAGCCAGACTCCCGCCATCTCCCAATGCCCGGTCGTGGTGTCTTTTCCCGGCGAATGTGTGGCACCTTTTCCGTACGCGGCCAGGGGCGACGATGCTGACGTTAGGTGCGCGAGGGGCGCAATATTTGCAAACCCCAGCTTCACGAGATTCGGCAGCACAAGCGGCCGCGATTCCGCGATGTGCCCCAGCGTATTGCGGCCGACGTCGCCGTAGTCCGCCGCGTCCGGCAGCGCCCCAATCCCCACGCTGTCCAGCACAATCCAGACAATTCTCCCGAATCTCGCCATGTTCCGCCTCTTCTGTCCCTCAGCCGACTCTAACACACACCGTGTCATCGGAAGTGGCTCTGCCTGACGACGCCGAACGGCAATTGACCACCACGCGCCGCAGGATTATTCTCACCCTAAGGACTCTTTATTCTCATTGTTGCTGAACTTTTTTGCCGTCCCGCGCGTAGTAAAGAGAGAAGAGGTGTGTCATGGCACAAGACCCGGTTCCCAGGCGACATTCGCTCGTTTTCCCGATTCTGCTGATCACCCTCGGCGTTTTGTTTCTGTATGCGCAGTGGCATCCGGATTTTGATCCCTGGCATCTGTTGGGAACCTACTGGCCGCTCCTGCTCATTGCCATCGGCCTCGGCAAGATCTGGGACAGCACCCGCCAGCGTCAGGACCCCACTGCGGCGCGGCGTTCCTCCGTCGGCTCAACTATCTTCATCCTTTCCATTGTTTTTGTGCTCGTAATGATTTTCTGGCACGGCCACGGCTTCGCCCGCGGACGACGCGGCAGCTTCCCCATGCAGCACCAGTCACGCACGCTCGAACGTCAAGGCGCTAAAGCGGTTCACGCGTCCATCGATATGGCCTCCGGCGATCTCTCTGTAAGCGGCGGGTCGGCGAATCTTCTGGATGCCAACTTCGATTACCGCTCTTCCTCCACAACGCCCACGGTGGACTACCATGTGAACGACGGCAAAGGCGAGTTAAACATTTCCGAAGGAGTCTCCGACAACCACATTCACACGGGTTCGGACAGCAGTTGGAATCTGCGCCTCGCGAACGACCTCCCCATAGACCTGAAAATCAATATGGGCGCGGGAGAAGGCCGTCTGCGGCTGCACGATCTGGATTTGACCAACCTGCAAGTCGATATGGGCGCCGGACGCGTTGAGGTGGACCTTACGGGTGAGCGCAAAAAAGATCTTCATGCTGACATCCAGGGCGGGGTTGGGGAAGCCACGATTCGCTTGCCGAAGAAGGTGGGAGTCATCGTGAACGCCAGCGGCGGCATCGGCACGGTGGTTGCCCATGGTCTCCAGAACGAAGGCAACGAGTACACCAACGAATCCTACGGCAAGACGCCCGCGACGATTCACCTCAACGTCCAGGGCGGCGTCGGCGTCATCAACCTCGTGCTTGAACCCTAGTCGCGTATTTCAACCGCAGAATGGGAACTCGGTCAGCTTCCGGTTACGGCGTTAATCAGAACTTGAGGAAGACGACGCGGGGATAGCAACGTCATTTCCACCCCTTGGTTTGTAAATGTAATTCACAAATACATAGCCCCACGGCACCGCAACGATAGGCAATATGACCCACAAGAACGGCGAGGCGATGCTTTCCGCTGGCGACCCCCACAACGTACCCTTGGCCCACAGAGGATATGCGACGACAATAAGCCACAGGACTTTATAGAATATCTCCAGCAGCACGATCGGAAGCATCTTCAAAGGACGAAGAATGCCTAAACCGGCCAAAGTGGCAAAGGCTGTCCAGACGCACCACACCACGGCGTCTGTAGGATTCCATGGTCCTTGGTGGGTGAGGATGTGGGTCCAGGTGTCTTTGCCCAGCACGAAGAACATCAAGATATAGAGCAGCCGCAAAAGATAAATGTGAATCGGGCGAGCGCCCTCGTATTTGCTGCTCCGTTGAAAGATGCTTGCGACGCTAATCGTCATGGAAATGCCCCTCTGACAAAACAGCCAAATTTATTGATGAAACTTCTCGGGCCGACGGCACTAACGATTAAGCGGTAACTAATTGACCCACGCGGGCGTGTCAGCAAAAAAGTTCGATTGAGCTCTGATGCGCCTTGGCAGCCGTCCACATCGGAACTATAAGCCAGTTATGCGTACTGTGAGCTATTTTCCCTGTAACGATTGCGGGCCGCCGGCTATAGAGGACTTACCCGATTGGTATTTGGGGGTCTTGCCTGATAGACGAGGACACTCCTTCTAGTGAGTATGTATCTAATAGAAGTGAGAGGTGGGACCGATCCGAAGATCGAGGCTACCGACTGAGTTTTCATTCTTGCCTTTCTTGAAGAGTACTGCGATGTCGATTTGGTGCCCGGACTGTCAGAGCGATTTGATCCATAGATCAAAAACGAGAGGAATTATTGAGTTCCTACTAGCCATGCTTCGAATTCGATCGTATCGATGCGAAGAATGCGACTATCGCTTTTTCCGCTGGTCTGCACAACACAAACCTAAGACAACCCGGCCAGCCAAGACAACCAATACCCGAGACTGCAGCCTACTCACACGTCCCCTGGCGTCCCGAGGTGACCATGCTCCGCAAACCGATATGGATTGAAAAGCCATACTTTCAGGGCTACGGTTGCTCCGAATGCGCATGGG
>Ga0210410_10003243_pt1 | contig 14465 bp, 22 predicted proteins | sample IncBWC4MmetaG_FD_161058 | JGI IMG/M metagenome (GOLD analysis project Ga0210410, IMG submission 161058) | Forest soil microbial communities from Barre Woods Harvard Forest LTER site, Petersham, Massachusetts, United States - Inc-BW-C-4-M | ecosystem: Environmental > Terrestrial > Soil >... | reverse complement strand
TGGACTACGACTTGGGGTTCTTTGATCACGAGACAGGTCGCGTCGAGTGTGCCCCAAACCCGTTCGGGGCCAGTCTGTTACCCATGTCTCCGGAAGAAAATGGATACCATGTCCCAAGGTAGGACCGTTTGAAATTGGCTCCCCGGGACGGATTCGAACCGCCGACCAACGGATTAACAGTTCCATTTGGAGGTTATCGAGGAAGACCCGGGGCAATCGGGGACTACTCAAAACAGGGACTTAGCCCGCATTCAATCTTGCCCGTTCTTGCCCGATCTTGTCGGGACGTTAGAGAATCCGTTAGAGGGTTCGCGCCATGAATCTCAAGGTGGCGACATCCCGCCTCATGCAGCATTTAGGGCGGGCGCGGCTCATTATCGATCTGTTGCGCCAGACCGATCAGGCGGCGGGCGAGAAAATGCAGCACACCTTGGGCGCGGTCATGGACGAACTCGATATGGCAGCCTCGATCCTTCGGACCATGGAGGACTAACCATGCTATGGAACTTCTCATTACTCGCCGTCTTTCTAATCCTGCTGTATCTATGGCCGTGGTCTGTCCTCGCTACCCTGACAATCATGTGTTTTTTGACGTGGGCCGATAACCCGCGACGGTCGGCCCGAATGTCGCGAGCGCGCAGTGTTACGTTTCAGCACAGCGCGAGAAAACCCAAAACCCGGAGAATTTATGGCAACGAAAGAAGCACTACAGCAAGTCTTGCGGGCGGTCGCGATGGGCGATGAGGCGGCCACGGAGGCGCTAGCGCAATTCCTGGAGCAGCCCGTGCCGACGCAGGCGAACGCGGCCGAGATCGAGGCGCAACTGCAAGCGCGTTTTGCACGGGAGCGAGCCGCCGATAAAGCGGATTTGCTCTCTCTTGCGAAGCAGCGAGCCCGGTACCCGGACGTGTTCAACAATCCCGATTACATGGAACTCGGTTTGAAAATCGAGCAGCAGATCGGCGAACGAGACGCCAAGGCGGGCCGCACCCGCTCTCCCGCAGAGCGCCGAGAACTCGCGCTGAAAGAAGTCATGCGCCGCAAAGGCGATCCGGCAGAGGCGGATGCACACGACGCTATTGCCGCAATGAAAAACGGGCGCCAGCCGGCAGAACAGCGGCACACCGAAACGGATTCGAGTGTCTATCTCGACGAAGACAACCCCAATGCGGAGTTTGAAGCGGAAGAGGCGGCGGGCTTAGAGGATTACTTCGCGATGCGTGCAGGGCAAAAGGCCGCAATGATCGAGGCCACGGGCGGCGGGGATATCTCTCCCGAGGAACGCCAGCGCCAGAAAGCGCGTGCGATCAATCTTGCACGGATTAATCGGTTTCCGCGCTAATGACGACCTTCGACCCGTCTGCGATCCAAGACATTGCCGGCAATATGCCGGATATCCCGGGAGCTATGGCGAAAGGCTTTCAGCTGAAAGACCTGGCGGACGAGGGGCAACTGCGGCAGTTGAATCTCACCTCGAAGCGATCCGAAGTCGAGGATCAGCAAAAGCGTAAGCAAATCATGTCAAGTGCGGATGTTTCGACGCCGAAGGGATTAGCCGAGACGAGCGAAAAATTGAACCGCGCGGGCCTCGCGCAAGATGCAATGGACTTACGCAAGTTCGGCCAGTCTGTCGCAAGCGGGGAGTGGCAGCAAAAGCAACAGATGCTCGAATTGCATTCGAGCGCTCAGAACATCATCGAGGAAAAGCTTAATGGTATTTGGGGCCAAGCGAACGCGATGCGCGAGGCGAAAACCCCGGACGGACGGCCGAAGTACAACGAGGCGGCCATCAATGCTCAGATCCAGGCGCGCGTATTGGCCGAAGTCGGGGATGTGCAGAACGATCCTTCGATACCGGACGATGTAAAGAAAATCGCATTGAGCGGGGTCAATAAAACCCTCGCACCGAACGGCGGGCGCATTACCTTTGATGAATTGACGGCCTATGAGCAGAATTCCAACAAGGGCCGCGCACAAATCGAAGCGCTTTTGAAGCAGCACAATATTAGCTCCGAGATTGAGCACCGCGGCGTTGAAGAGAAACAGAATCAAGAGCGGATTGACATCGCGAGGGCTAATTCTCAGAGGCAATCCGGCAACGCTACTTTGGATTCGATGTATGCAGCCTTCGGCGAGGCTGGCATTCCGATACCAGGGCGCAGCAAGCAGACGCAGGATGCGTCGATGCGCGGGCTGATGAAAAAATACCCAGATTTGACTGCGGATGAGATCGCCAAGGGTGTCCGTGATGGGCAACTCAGTTACGCAGCCGAAAAGAAGGAAGTAACTACCGCGGCGGGTATCGCCGGCCGCGTGTCGGTCGGTGAGAACGAACTGATCGACTTTGCGCCGAAAGCGATTGCCATCTCTAACAAGGTCTCGCGCGGCGATTTCGTGCCATTCAATCGCTTGCAACAGATGGGCGAGCGCAATATCTCGAATCCCGATCTAAAGGAACTCTACGGCCGCACGAATGCGATTCTGAACGCCTATGACGTCGTGGCGGCTCGCGGCGGCACGGACAAGGACAAGCGCGCGGAGAATCGCAGGAATCTCGAGACCGCGGACTCACCCGCCGCCTACAAACGGGCGGTAGAGACCATGATGGATGAGGCGCGGATCGCCAAGCGTGCGGCACGCAAGGCTGAGGGCCGCGAGAGCGAGACGGGAGGCAATACCCCGCCGCCGCGAGCCCTGCAAAGCCTCAAGGAAGGCGTGCATACGACGTTCGGCAACGGCCAGACCTGGACGCTACAGGGCGGCAAACCCATACAGGTGCAGTAGTGGCCGACTGGGATGTAGTCAGTCAAACGCCTGCTTCGGGTGCCTCTGATCCGTGGGCGGTTGTGTCGCAAAAGTCGATCAAGACGCGCGATCAGGAAATTAGCGAAGCGAACCTTCAAGCGCAGCATGAGCGTCTGCCGGGCTTTGCGGATGCAGCGGATTTTGCCTCATCCCTGGTCACTGGCGCGGCCAAGACAGCCTCGAACATCGGCTCAGCGATTGCTCACCCGATCGAAACCGCGAAGGCGATTCCCGGAGCGCTCGCACGCGGGGCTCAGTCCTGGATCAAGCGCGAGATGGACCCCGTTGGATTCGTCAAAGACGTAGGCACCTCTTTGCGCAATACGACTCCTACCCAAGCGGGCGAACAATTGGGCTCTCTTGCGATGGGTGGCGCTGCGGGCAAGGCGGCGGGTGTGGTCGGTGATCTGGTCGGCCCTGCGGTAAAGGCCGCGGTATCGACGCCGAAGGCGGCCCCGCCCATGGTGGCCGCGGCCCGCAAGGCGGGCTATGTACTCAAGCCGAGTGAGGCGGGCGCACCCGTTGGGACACTCGCGGAAGGGATGACCGGGAGCCCGCGCCTGTCGATTGAAGCCTCCCTCAAGAATCAACCCGTGACCAATAAACTCGCGGCGCAAGAGGTAGGAGTCCCCGCGGGGAGGAAATTGACGCGCGATGCACTGCGCACGGCGGCAAAGCCTCATCAAGACGTATACCGGGAAATGGAGCAGTTAGGCGATGTCGACACCGATCCGCAGTACGCCAAGGACATTGCTTCCATTGGCCGCGTTCCTGGCAAGAGTTTTACGAAAGTCGCACGCAATGCCGATGTGGAGAGTTTGCGCGAGCAGTACTCGGACAAGTACATGGACGCGCAAGACGCGGTGTTTGAGATTCGCGAATTGCGCTTTAAGGCAAAAAAGAATTTGGATCTAAAGCAGATCGACCCGGAGAAAATCGAACTCGGAAAGGCACAGCGCCAGGTGGCCGACGCGATCGAGGATCAGCTAGAGCGCCATGCGGTCTCAATCGGTGAAAACGACTTAGTGCAGCGCTTTCGCGATGCTCGCGTGTCCCTCGCCAAACTAAACACCGTACGGGACGCGCTGGTCGGTTCCACGGGCGATGTATCCGCGCCTAAGCTCGCGCGGCTCCAGGAGCGCGGGCAGTTACTCAGCGGCAATTTGAAGCTCATTGCCGATGTGGCGGACCATTTCGGGGAGGTGATGCGCGAGGCGCCGAAGATCAAGAACAAGATCCCCTTGACGGTCCTGGACGCGAGCGCCGGCATTACGGGCGGAGCCTTGACCGCGGCACACTCGCCGGCGGTCGGAATCCCGCTCATGGCCGCCGCCGCCGCGCGACCCCTCGCGCGTAAATATCTGTTGTCGAACCGGTATCAAAACCGACTAAGCCCGGGGCCGAAACCGTTTAAGCGTCCGACGACCAATCAGGCGGCGGCGGTCGGTGCTGGCTTTACCCTCGCGGATCTAGACCAGGAGGAAGGAAAGTAAAATGGAGCAGATATCCCTGTGCGGCGCGAAGTTCCGCGGCGTTGAATTCGACGCAGCCACCGAAACGATGGCAGTTATTTACAAGGACGGGCGAGTGTTTCGCTATTCACCCATCCCGATCGGATGCTGGCATGCAATCAGCTGCAGTCCGAATCGCTCGATCGTAGAGGGGCTAATTAGCGAAACCTACCTGCGCCAGCCCGTGAGCGTCGATGAAATTTGAATGACCAACACTAGGAGCACATGACGATGAGCAAGCATGATGGAATTTACGCCAAAGGCGGCGGCGGAACTCCCGCTAAGTCGAGCGGCATCATTGAGCGTACCGGAGCTTATAGGCCGGTGGAGTCGGTCGGCGGGCCCTATGTGATTGACCAACCCGGAAGCACGGAAACCCCGCGCATGACCAAGCCTGAGCCGTACATGCGTCCCGGGCGCGAGGCGGGCGGCGAGTACTTGGCACCGAAAAGGAGCAAGCGATCATGAGCAAGGTGGTGCAAGAAAAGTTCCAGACCCATAGCAAGCCCAACAAAAACGACAATCCCGACTACATGTCGAGCGGGGAAGGTTGGGTTACGGACGCCGAGGCGCGCACGAAGAAAGGAAATCCCGGGCGCGAAGGCGCGGCGGGTGGCGATGGTGACTCGCGATTCGTGAATAACGCGGTATTCCTCCAGAGCCTCCCTCCGGGTATGGATATTGAAGACCAGGAAGTCTGTGACATTCGCAAAATGGAATTTGGCGGCTCTCTCGGCTCAGGGACTCAGGCCACCGATGATGTAACGGCGCAGTCTTTGCGGGCCGGATATTCTCGCAAGAAAATGAGCGGGACCGATGATATGTACTCCAATGAGCACGTGGACGTATTCTACACCGATGCCGAAGTCGACGGACTCACGGGGTTTGTGGAGCGCGGGAATTTGCTCGACCGCGAGTAGTCATGCCGATCACTCAATCCCAAGGCAATTGTCAGTACACCGCTCTCACTACGGCGGGAACGACGACCATTAATCAGAGGCCGTCCGCTCCGGGCGCGGTGTATCCGGTTAACTACGGCGGCGCACCTGGCGCATTCTATGGCCTTGAGCAGTTGGCGACGGGAACTAGCTTCGGGGCGGTCATCTACGATATTTACTATGCGGGCACGGCCACATCGACAGCGACGCTAGTGTCGGGCACGGGCACCGCTGGTCAGTTCTTCAGCCCTTCGGGAAGCAGTTTGGGCGTGAGATACCGAGGCTCACTCGTTGCGGTCGCTTCGGGCACTCCGGGTGCCATGAATGCGTTGTGGGATTAGTAAGACATGAAGACGTTAAGGGGTTTATGAGCGACGTAGCAGAAATGTCCGTGTCTACCGTGCCAAAAAACCTTGCGCCGCCTAATGTTGTATTGCTGCGTACCCGCGGGCCGGAACTGTCGAACTTGACCGAGGTGCGCAAGGAAATGTCGAAAGTGTATCGATTGACGCGCAAGGGCCAGATCAACTCTCAAGAGGGCGCGCGCTATATCTACATGCTGTCGCAGATCGGCAAGACGGTCGAAATGATCGATAACGATCAGCGCATAGAAGCCCTTGAGAGGGCTTTAGGTAGGCGATTAAAGTGAGCCTTCCCGATCGACTGTATGAGGCGCTATCGCCACTTGAGCGCCTACGTGCGGCCATTTCGGCTAAGGCGCGGGGCGATGTTTACGAAAGGGAGAAGCTACTCGATACCTGCGAGGAGAAACTTTACAAGGCGACAGACTGGCAATTCACGGGACGGGGCGAACTGTTGCACCTGATCGCGCTCGCGCATACGGCCGATGTGCTCAAGCTCGCCTATCGAACCTCGATCATGACCAGCGCAATGCTGCTCATGGAGCAGGATGGCACCGAGCTAGACCGATTCATCGACGCGCAGCAGACTTTGTGCGCTCAGGTTGAGGGTATGGAGCGGGGCTTCGAACGATTCTTGGATGCGCTTGGCTTCAACGTGCATGAAGTCCGCGCGAGTTTCGGTATTACCCGGGTGCATGTCAGCGGGTGCGGAGAGGCGCCGCGGGATGACGTGAGCTTAGTCACGATCGATGATCTAGATCCGGCCGTGATCGGCGCGAAGGCTCAAGAGCGCTATGAGTATTACGGGCGACTGTGGGTTGAGGATTTCCGCGACCTTGCGGATATTGCTGCGCCCAAGCGAGCCCAGAGCAACGGATTCCTAATTCGATAGTCACTGATAAGACATTGATATTTCTAATAATACCGGCTCGTTCTAACGATTTTCTAACGTCTTGATGAGTTTAATGAGCCGCTGTACCTGGCGCAATGAGGGTTTGCGTTTGCGCTTCAATCGCGAGCGGATCGCGCGGGCCGTCAGTCCCGGGGCTTTGATCCAGATCGCGCGTATCTCTTCGCGCAGTCGTTCGCTCGCCAGGGATTTCGCTACCCGTCCCCTCGCCAAGTTCTCTAGCGCTCGCTCGCCTATTTGCGTAGGCGTCGGCCGCGGTTTGACTGTCAGGAACGGGCAGGCGGTGGTTGATATCGCGATCGGGGCGGTTGAATAGATCACGTCGGCTGCGCCTGAAATTGCACGAGTCGCCATCGCATCAACATGCGAATGCGCTTCATGCGCTTGCCCAGTCGCACCGACTTCCTATACGGGTCCGTGGAACCGCGCATGGTCTCGGCCAAACCTTCGGACAGTGCCGCATTGAACGCCGCACCCAGTTCCTCTAGGCGTCTCTGGTAGCGGGCCAAGTCGTCGGCGGCCGTCATGTCTGCGCCTTCGGCGGCTGCCAGCCGGCGCTGCGCAGCTGGGCGCGCAATTCATCGCGCTTGCGCTCGATCAGCCAAGCAGCGGCGTGATGTTCCTCCAATTGCTGCGAGAGAGTCGCGAGCTCCGCTAAGATCGCGGCCGGCTGCTCTGCGCTGTTCTTTTCAGCGCTCACGGCTAAACCCGCGAATGGGTTGTGAGTCCGAGGGGTCTTGATCTTCTGATACGCCCGGATGTCCGAGGGTGTCCGAATGTCCGACTCCTAAGAGTCGTCGGACGTTTCGGACGCTTTCACCCCGACCGAAAACGGACGTTTCGGACGGACTCGGACGTTTCGGACGCTTCATAGGTTCTCACTATGGAGGGAATATCCTCCGACTGCGGGGCTGATGATTTGCTGTGCGACGAATGACTCCAACACTTCGCCGATCCGGTTTCTCGCGAGTCCCTGGTTTTTGCAGATGCCGCGGATATCCATACTCGTGATGTGCGATTCGGTCGGATGGCTTCGGGTCCATTCCTTTAAGGCGATGATGACCTTGGCCTGATTGCGCCCTTTGCCCCTGGCGCTCAAGGGCGGTGCGTCGGCCGTGATGAGCGCGAGCGATGTCACGGGATCGCCGTAGCGATCGAGGCGGCCTAAGTCGATGACCTTCGCTTCGTAAGCCAAGGGCGGCATGGCCGGCGCATCTTTGAATCGCTCTCGGGTGACGGTCACGGTAAAGCCTTGCGGATCGGGCCTCGATACAATGTATTCAGCGTCCGGGTTACTCATGAGACTGGACGCACCCCGCGGCCGTTGCACATCCCCATGCCCGCTATGCGCGACCAGGAGCACCGTGCAGTGAAGATCCTCGCGCAAGTGTTCTGAGAGCCCTGAGAGGAATGCCGCTACTTCGCCGTTATCGTTCTCATCAAGGCCGGTTGAGAACTTCGAGAACGTGTCAACCACAATGAATGCCGGCTCTTGCGGTAGCCCTTTGATGGCGTCGACCAGTGCCATCATTTCGGCAATCGCGGTCAGGTTCAGCGGCCTCTCTAATGCGACTAGGGGCACGTCCGCTAGGTCGGTGCTTTCGCGGTGCGTGTTAATCCACGCAGCTACGCGCCGATCGAGTCCCGCTCCTTCGCCGCTCAAGATCACTCCGGCATGCCCCTCTAGCGCCATGCGCATCGACCAATCAAGCGCAATGAAGGATTTGAACGTGCCGCGGGGTCCGGCCAGAACCGCCAAGACGTTGCGCTCAATGATTTTGTGAATGAGCCAGTCCGGTTCGCGATTCTCCGCGACGATATCGCCAATGTGGCGAAGGATGACCGGCCGGGCTGCGCCGTTGCCATCGATGCGCTTTTGCAAATCGGGGATATCGATATTGCTAGACATCGATCAGCCCTAACGCCTTGGATATCCGGGCGGATGCCCGATACAGCCGGTCCGTCGCTTCAGGCGACAATGGCGCCTGTGTCGCGTCCGTGACGATCAGTGAGGCGACGATGATTTCAAAGTTGACCAATTCCAGGAGCTCGCGGGCGGAGAAACCGCCGCGCACCGGAGGTAAATGCTGATTGAGCGGCTTGTCGAATAGGTCTCCGAGTTTCAAGCCCAAAGCGCTCATCACGTCATCGGTGGAGCATCCGCAGAAGGCGAACAGGAGTAACCGCCCATCCTCGGGTGCGTCTACCTTGATCGGCCGACCGCGGCGGGACATACAGCACGGACATGCGGCGATCCAGGAATGAGGCCGCGTCTGCTTCACGCGAGCAAGGCGCGACAGTAGTCTGTCCGCGGCGCTCACGTCGTCGTCGTCCGAGTCCCCATCGCGATTAACCCCCATTGCGTTCGCTGCAGCACCGCGGCGCTCAGTCCTGGCGGCGGGCTTGTGGCAGGCGCTATCCTAGGTAGGGGCGCGGGCCGATCGCGCCAGGAACGCGTCCACGGATGATGGCGCTTAGTGGACAAGCTCCACCTCCACGGGCATATCGAGAAGCGCTTGGCGGTCTAGCTGTTCCAGTTCTGCCGCTACATCCGCGAGTGTTGGCCGACGTCGACCGCGTAGCCGCTCGATCGACTCGCCAAGTTCGGCCAGCGCCAGATCATGCAAGGTGAAATTGCCCGATGCTTCGGGTACAGTGCTCTTGTCCATGTGGTTCCTTGAGTAGTGCCGTTGATGAAGGCGCCGCGGGTGCTAGTCACACCTCGCGGTGCCGCTACGGGCTCGAGCCCGGTTAGGGAATCATTAGAACGCCTTGCCGAATGCCGCAAATTGCAGCGGCAAACCGCCGACTCTCGAATCACAAATCCGTTGCTCATGCGTTCATCACGGGCGCGGTTAGGGCGCGTTCCACCGCGCGGCGGCTGAATCGTCGCCAGCGTCCGGCCTGAATCGAGGGAATGCGCTTTGACCTGGCGGCCTCTTCGATCCAAGTCATAGGCAGTTTGAGATAGCCCGCCAATTCCTCGACATCCATCAATGGTTCGCCTTCGGCGTCATCCGGGGCGGGCTTCGTGCCGATGATCGCCGCGCCGGCCGCGAGCGCCACCTTGAGCGCTTCCGGTTCTAAGGCGATCCACCGGCCATCGGGGAGCGAGATGAGAACTCGATCGACTCGATCACTCATACGGCCGCCGCGAGTCCCCGAAATCCGCTACGTGAGCGCCGTTCGGCGGCAATCTGCCGCGCCTTCTCCACATCGGTCTCAGAGAAAAGGCGGTTTCCGTTCGAATCTCTCACGGGGTTGAGCAATCCCGCCCTTTCGTATTGCCGCAACGTTTCCGCGGTCACTCCGCTTGAGGCGGCAGCGTGTTTGATCGTCATCTGCTTCATGGTCAATTACTCCACTAGGGGGTTGACGCCATAATGAGCGTGGGCGTATTGTTACGGCAAGAAACCACGGAAACATGTTTACATGGTAACAACAAAGGCAGGCGAATCGATCCTTGCGCCGGGATGGCTTGAGCAGATTCGCGTTGTGGGCGGGACGTTAACCGAACTCCAATTGGTAGACAGGGCGCTCAAGTTTGCCAATAGCGGCAGCTTCAAGAGCCATCTCAACTTCAGAGGGCAGTTGCAGACGGAATTCGAAGCGGACGGGGCCGACCAGCCGCCGCCCGTATACGTCCAAGCCGACCGTTTAAGATTGAAGGACGGGCTACGCGCGATTGTGGAAGGCCGCGCGAGTGAGCGCGCACAGACATGGCGCACGATTGCGGACGGCATATTGCCTATCGAGAACACTACAGACTCGCGCCGATATCACTACCTTGAGGTAGTGCATTACGACGCGGGCACAGAGGCGACCGGGCTTTTCGCTCTAGTGTTGTTGTGGCTGCAAGACCCAAATCGCCCGTACCGCAAGATTCTTTCGCAGTGCCAATACTGCAACTGCGGCAATTTCTTCTTGGTGAAGCCTCCCAAGAGACAAGGCAAGCCGCTGCGGCGGTATTGCAAACCCGAGCATATGCAAGCGGCCCACAAGGCGGGCGCGGTCGAGCGCGTCCGACGTAGCCGCGAGCGAACACGAGCAGCGAAACACAAGTAAGGAGCATCCATGGCAATTCTCAGAGCACCCCTAAAGACGGACCCGGATGGGAAATGCACCCGCTGGCGGGTCATTCTGTACAACCCGGATACCCACAAACAGGAATGGCACACAGTCCCGGGCACGCGCAAAGAGGCGCAAGCCTTCGAGAGGCAGCAAAAGACACGCCTGGCGAGCGGGGTCTACATCGCCAAGACTGATCGGCGCACCTTCGCGGAAGTTGTCGAGATGTTCTTGAAGGAACGCGCGGCCCGTGATCGGCGTACCAGCACGATTGTCTGTTACGAAACGGTCTTTAAGTGTCACTTGCTGCCGGCCTTCGGCCCGCGCGAGGTAGGCGCGATCCGCCGCCCTGACATTGCCGAACTCTTCGACAATATGCGGGCAGGAAAGATCATGGACGAGAAACGCAATCCCAAACCTCCGGCCACGGTCGCGACGATCAACAGAACGTTAAGAGCGCTCAAGGCGGTTTTGTTCTTTGCGCTTGAGCGTGAGCTCGTGGAGCGCAACGTCATGCAGCGCTTTCGACCCTTTGAGGGCGGCAAGGATGAGCGGCACGTCAACCGCGGCGCATTCTCAGAATCCGAAGTCCAAGCCATTCTCGAATCCGCGCGGCCGCAAGAGCGGGCATTGATCGGGCTTTTGTGCTTCACGGGTCTGCGCCCGGGCGAGGCTTACGGGCTCGACTGGTCGGCGGTCGATTTAGAGGCTGGCAAGTTGAGTGTGCGCCGTTCTTGGGATCACCGGGGCGGCAAGTTTGTCGAGCCCAAGACTCGGGCGGGGATTCGCACGGTTCCCTTGTCGGGCTGGCTAGTGGAAGCCTTGAAGGCGCAACCCGGCCGCTCGGGGCTCGTGTTTGCGAACCGCGAGGGCAAGCCCATGAATCCCTCGAACGTGCGGCGGGATATCTGGCTCCCGCTTTTGAAGCGCGCCCGGGTGCGCTCGTTCGATCTGTACAGCTTGCGCCACACCTTCGCGAGTCTCGCGCGATCGGGCGGGGAGAGCGCTTTCAACGTCGGCCGCATGATGGGCCATTCCCGCTCAGTCCTGGTCGACACCGTGTACGCGGAAACCATGCAGTCCGGCATGGCGAGTATCGCGGAGAGCGTGACCGCGCGAGCCCTGGGCGTGAAGCCGCAATTTCGAGTGATCGAGGGAGGAAAAAACCTCGACGTTAGAGAGCGGTTAGACAGTTCATCAAATCAAGGAGAGGATAATGTCGCAAGTGCTTGACTTACTGGCTCCCCGGGACGGATTCGAACCGCCGACCAACGGATTAACAGTCCGTCGCTCTACCACTGAGCTACCGGGGAATTCTGAGGAGGCGCGGATTGTCGGGAAGCGGCGCTCCTAAGTCAAGGATTCAGGTATGGCCCGCGACAACATGCGGCACGTAGGGTGCCTCCAATTGGGCGATTTCGGCCGCCTCGAGCTTCAGGGTCAGTGCCGCCACGGCATCGTCGAGATGCTGCGGTTTGGTGGCGCCGATGATGGGAGCGGTCACGAAGGGCTTTTGTACCATCCAGGCCAGTGCGACCTGGGCCTTCGGCACCCCGCGGGCGGAGGCGATCGCGGCCACTTGCTCGACGACCCTGCGGTCGGCCTCGATGGTGGCGGCATACAGCTTGTTGCCGAACTCATCGGTCCGGGTCCTGGCGGTTTCAGTGTCCCAGTTGCGGGTCAGCCGGCCGCGGGCGAGCGGGCTCCACGGCAGCACGCCGATGCGCGCATCAACGCACAGTGGCATCATCTCGCGCTCCTCTTCGCGGTAGAGCAGGTTGTAATAGTTCTGCATGGTGACGAACGGCGTCCAGCCATGCCGCCGCGCGAGATGCAATGCCTTGCTGAATTGCCAGGCGTACATGGATGAGGCGCCGAGGTAGCGGACCTTGCCGCTTTTCACGACGTCATGCAGGGCTTCGAGCGTTTCTTCGATCGGGGTCGAGTAGTCCCAGCGGTGGATCTGATACAGGTCCACATGGTCGGTCTCGAGCCGCTGCAGGCTGGCATCGATCGCGGTGAATATGGCCTTCCGGGACAAGCCGCCGCCGTTCGGGCCCTTGCGCATCGGAAGAGACACCTTGGTGGCGATCACCACCTCGTCGCGCCGGGTGAAATCCTTCAATGCGCGGCCGACGATTTCCTCCGAGGTGCCGTCGGAATAGACGTTGGCGGTGTCGAAGAAATTGATTCCTCGGTCGACTGCTTGGCGGATGATCTGACGGCTGGGCTGTTCAGACAACGTCCACGGGTGATCGCCGCGTTCCGGCACGCCAAAGCTCATGCAGCCGAGGCAGAGTTCGGAAACTTTGGCGCCGGTGATGCCTAAATTGATATATTTCATTGGCTTGCCGAGATAATCGAAAGTAAAACTGCAGCGCGGTTGCCAAAGGTCGTTTCAGGCACAGCCAGCGGCAACGCGTCGTCGTCCAGCGTGCGGTTGTACGCACGTTTCCGCGGAACCCCCATGCAGCGAGCTGCACCCCGTAAGTATGAAACCAGTAGTAGGCTTTAGGCGAGGGCTGTGAAGGTCGGAACGTTAATGGTGCCGTAGGAGCCTGTCGCGGAACCTGATCTGGGCGTTTTTTAAGGTACCCCGTAATGTTGACGCGGCGCGAGCCGTGATCACGGATTAGGAAATTCTTTAATCTTTCAGACGCCCCGGCCCTTTGTTCACACCATTGGGAGGTGCCTATGGAGATCGTGTTTGAGCGGTGCGCGGGCCTGGACGTGCACAAGGAGACGGTGGTGGCCTGTGTGCGCCAGCCCGGAGGACAGAAGCGCCAGAGACGTGGTGAAGTCAGGACATTCTCGACGGTGACGCGTGGGTTGTCGGAACTGGCCGCGTGGTTGCAAAGCGAACGCATTACGCATGTGGCGATGGAGTCGACGGGGGTGTACTGGCGCCCCGTGTACGCGGTGCTGGAAGAGCAGTTTGAGATTTTGTTGGTCAACGCCCGGCATATCAAGGGTGTCCCGGGTCGCAAGACCGACGTGCGTGACTGCGAGTGGCTCGCGCAGCTGCTGGAGTGCGGACTATTGCGCGGCAGCTTTGTGCCGCCCCAGGCGATCCGGGATCTACGCGATCTGACGCGCTTTCGTAAGAGCTTGGTGCATGAGCGCGGGGATCAGGTCAATCGGATCGCCAAGACTCTGGAGATGGCCAATATTAAGCTCAGTTCGGTCGCCACCGATATCCTGGGCAAAACCGGGCGGGCCATCCTCGAAGCGCTGATCGCTGGGCAGGACGATCCGGAGCACCTGGCGCAACTTGCGCAAGGATTACTGAAGAAAAAGACTGAGCTTCTACGCGAGGCAGTCACCGGGCGCATGCGAGAACATTATCGTTTTATGCTGCGCCAGCAGCTCAAGCTCATCGATGCTCTGGATGGGCAGATCGCCGAACTGGATGCCCAGATCGAGCACTGCATGCTCCCTTTCGCTGAGGCCTACCGCTTGCTGCAAACGGTTCCGGGGGTGGCCCAACGGGCCGCACAAGCCATCCTGGCGGAAATCGGTGTCGATATGAGCCGCTTTCCCTCGGCGGCGCAGCTTGCCTCGTGGGCGCGGCTCTGCCCGGGCAATCACGAAAGCGCCGGCAAACGTCAGCCCGTCGGTACCGGGCACGGCAATCGATGGCTACGCGAAATCCTGCAGGAAGTCGCCTGGGCCGCCGCGCGCACCAAGCGCAGTTACTACAGCGCGTTCTATCATCGCATCCGCGCTCGGCACGGGACCAAGAAGGCCATTGTCGCTGTCCAGCACTCGTTGCTCGTGGCCATCTGGCACATGCTCAGCAACAGCGCCGCCCACCAGGACCTCGGCGCCGATTACTTCGAACATCGCAGCAAGGACCGTATCCGCCGCCACC
>Ga0210410_10003242_pt1 | contig 14467 bp, 14 predicted proteins | sample IncBWC4MmetaG_FD_161058 | JGI IMG/M metagenome (GOLD analysis project Ga0210410, IMG submission 161058) | Forest soil microbial communities from Barre Woods Harvard Forest LTER site, Petersham, Massachusetts, United States - Inc-BW-C-4-M | ecosystem: Environmental > Terrestrial > Soil >... | reverse complement strand
ATCGGCTGAATGTCTTCCCGATCCGAGTGCCGTCGTTGCGGGAACGAAAAGAAGACATTCCTCTGCTCGTCCGCCACTTCGTCAAGGAATTCAGCCGCCGGAATCAGCGTGTGATCGACACCATTCCATCCGAAACCATGCAGGCACTGATCCGCTATCACTGGCCAGGCAATATTAGAGAGCTTCAAAATGTGATCGAGCGGGCAGTGATTATCTCCCGGGGTCCCGTGTTGCATGTGGCCCTCACCGAACTCACCCCGGATGTGAGTTCCCCTCCAGTTCCCATTGTCAGCGCCAAATCCGCCTCCCATGAGAGCCTTCAGGAGATGCTGGAAGAGACGGAGCGGAATCAGATCCTGCGTGCCCTGGAAGACGCGAATGGAGTGGTCGCGGGGCCGAACGGAGCCGCAGCGCGTCTTGGAGTCAAGCGTTCGACGCTCCAGCTCAGGATGCAGAGGCTTGGCATCAGGCTCTCGCGAACTGCCGTTGATGAGCGCAAGCAAACAGCGGGATGAGCAAAGCAGGCGATCGATGGCGACCAGAACTCCGCCGGCGCGTTCTCGCGACCCTTAACGAGGAAACCGCCATACATCCCGTAAGCCTTTTGGGATCTATGGCGGGGACGACGGGGCTCGAACCCGCGACCTCTGCCGTGACAGGGCAGCGCTCTAACCAACTGAGCTACGTCCCCAACGCAAAACACAAATAACCTAAATCTATGCTACGTAGAGTGAGCGACTTCACAGTTTTGTGTTCTCGCACTCTCTATCATTCGCTACTTCGAAGCCAGTTTAGAGGACTTTAGACACCAAACAAGCTCATCGCAACGACACTTGTAAGTGTATCAGAGAACACCAACTTGATGTGCACGAGCAATCAACCCTTAGAAGCTTTTTCTTTCGATGAAGCTGCGAATTAAACGCGGACGGGCCACGCTCAATTTTTTAGAGATGAAGGTGCGGATCGCGCAAATATCACTGCAACGTTATCCGAATAGACTTTTTCCCAGCCGGGCAATAACGACAGAACTACTACCAAGTGAGAATCCCTGGACAGAATACAAAAGCCGATCCCGTACTTATCTAGAAGCGTATTGGGATCAGTTTGGAGTTGTGCCCAGTTCGCAAATTGGCTGTAGACCCCGGACCACCCGAAAATATCGCCGCGACCGTCAATAAACACCGGATGTTCCGGGGCTGCCCACATCAGATAACCGCCGAAGACCCACTCATTCAGCATCGGCCCAGAAAGCTGGTGGACTTTGATGTACTCGACTGCTTTTACCGGACTATGCTGCTCTACCTGCGCTTCCAGATTCTGATGGTTCGGAAAAGCCAGGAACGCGACCAGCAGGGATCCCGCGATGAACACCGCATTAGGCAACGGTCGGTCCCGCTCGGCGTCATAACCATCCCATGAAGTTGCGATCAACCGCGACAGAATGGGAGCTGTCAATATGCCAAAGACGAAGAGCATGCGTACATGACTTGCGGCCAGCCATGCACCCACTGCCAATACCAGCAGCTCACGCCAAAGCAACTCTGTGCGGCGAACGATCGCAAGAAGAAAGATGCCCCCAAGAACTCCCAGAAAGGCAAGGCTTCGTCCATCACTAAACTGAAGTGGCTGCCATTCCTCAATCGGACTAAAACCCTTAGCCGAGTCCACCATGGTATTCAAGGGGTAAAGAACAAGGTTGACGCCTACAGGATTCAGGAACAACGCTGCCACCGACAGTATCAGCGCCAAGGCCAGCGTTCGGCGGCGCGGCGAATCCCAGCTCGTTGCGACAAGTAAGCCGCTCTGAAAGTTGAAATAGGAGCTGAATAGAAACAGTCCCGCCAGTGCGAGTCCGAAAAAAAACGATCCGTGGCAGTTAATCCAAATTGCAAACAGAGGCGGCAGGCCAAAGAACCAGCGCCGATCCCGAGTTTGTCCGAAATGCAACAACAGCAGTTCGACGATTAATAGAAGATAGCCAATCATCTGGGGCCGAATGGCAAAACCAATGGTCCCAAACAACCAGATCGTCAAGGCTCCGAGAAGAGCTGTCTTGGAGTTTCCTGAATAGAGCGAACAGAGAATGTACCCGCCGATGAGCAGAGCAGCGGTAAAGAAGCACAGCCAGAGCATCAGGCCGGCGTAGCCACCCAATCGATAAGCGCCATAGATCGACACCTCAGAGAGCCACTCGTGTGGAATCCAGGCGTGATGGTTCGTTGTGTAGGAGAACAGATCTGTGGTTGGGATGGTATGCGTGGTCCAGATCACCTCGCCAGTCTTGAGGTGCCACCACATGTCGGGATCATCGAACCGCTCGCGAACCGTTAGCACAGCAAGCATGGCCAAAAGGCCAGCTAGCATCACCGGAAATGAAAGAATTCGTCGCAGAACAGTAACATTTACCGCAGATTCTGTGCGCTCGATGGCGGAAAGTGCGGTGTTCAAGCCGTCTCCATATCCAGGCCTTCTTGCTCAATCAGCGGGTCTTGTTCCGCAAGGCGAAGCAAGCGATGCAGGTAGGCTCGCGAAATATTCAAGCTGCGGGCAGCCATTGTTTTATTGCCGTTGTTGTCCCTTACCGCTGCCGTGGCCAGCTTGACCTTATAGTTGCGAAGCTGCCGCTCGAAGGAATTCGTAGGCTGATAGTCGCCGATGTTAAGAACGCTTTCGCTCTGAATATTTAGAGGCAAGTCCTTCTCACAAATAGTTTCATCCGAGGCGACGATGATTGCTCTTTGAATCACATTCTCTAATTCGCGCACGTTTCCAGGCCAGGAATAGCTTTGCAGCAGCGCCATCGCTCCCGGCCGAATGTCCTCGACCACCTTTTGATAGATCTCCGAATATTGCCTCAGGAAATGCAGGGCAATCTGCGGGATGTCCTCGACCCGCTCCTGGAGCGCGGGTGCTGTCACCTTCATGACATTGATTCTGTAAAACAGGTCCAGCCGGAACTTCCCTTGTGCCACCAGTTCGGCCAGATCCGTGTGGGTGGCGAATATCAGGCGTGCGCGTAGCGGAATGAGGCGGTTGCTGCCGAGCCGACAGAATTCGCGCTGTTGCAGAACGCGGAGAAGCTTGACTTGCGTGGCATGACTGAGTTCGCCGATTTCATCGAGCAGCAGGGTACCCTCGCCAGCCTGCTCCAGATACCCTTCCCGCATGCCTACGGTGCCGGTGAAGGCGCCTTTTTCATGGCCGAACAATTCGGCTTCAATCAGGGTCTCAGGGATAGCGCCACAGCAGACGGCGACAAACGGCCGGCCGGCACGGGAACCAAGGTTGTGGATCGCCCTAGCAATGAGCTCTTTTCCCGTACCGCTTTCCCCGGTGACGAGCACCGAGGCATTGAGATTCGCGACGCGATGCACAAGATCATAAACCTGCTGCATCGGAGGACTGCTGCCAATCATTTGATCGCAGGAACTTGCTTCTTCGGACTGCCGCTGCGCGCCATAGGCCTTTCGGTGAACGAGAAAGCCCTCGTAAGCACGATGAAGCAATGCTTTCAAGTCTCTGATGGAGGGCGGTTTACGGCAATAGCTATGAGCGCCTAACCGCACAAGTTCAGCCGCGGTGGCGCGGAGGGCATCATCGGCCATCACAACCGATGAAATGCGAGCTCCTGCGATCCGGCGGCAGCAGGCGATTCGATGCTGAAGGGAGTCGTGACTGGAATCCAAGTCAAGAATCACAACATCACAGGCCGCGTCAGCAAGCAGCTGGTTGATGCCTTCTTCCGTCGTTTCGAGAAGAACCTGAAATTCTTTTCCCAAGACAGAAGAGAGAATCTGCTGCAATTTAGGGTCGTCCGAGTACAAGCCGATTCGAATCATTGCTTCTCCTCAACGCACACAAACGCACACACTTCAAACAGGGCCGTTCCAACATTGGGGAGAGTCGGAATGATCACATCTTCCACAACCTTCCTTATCGTAAGACTGTGGAAAAACTCGATCTTTTCTGATCGATGTAGTACTACCAAGAAAGGTTCATGAAAGTCCATGACCTTTTGGTTATCGCTAAATATACGTCAAAATCGCATTTAGTAACCTAATTTGCAACCTGGAGCGGTTACTTTTCCGCCATTAGGCACGGGAATGGCCATTCAATTGCTTAGTTTTCAGCATGATCGACAGGCAAAAGTTGTCCCTCATTCTTCTGACGGGCACGGTTGCCATCACCCGCTTCGTGTTTCGGAGTCGTTACCTCTACGATCTGGATTCTGTGAATTTTGCGCTGGCGATGGAACGTTTTGATCCGCGCGTTCACCAGCCGCATCCACCGGGCTATTTCCTATACATATGTCTGGGACGGCTGCTTCATATGGCGATTCCCGACGCCAACCTGGCCCTTGTCGTCTTGAGCATCATCGCCAGCTGCGGAGTGGCAGTCGTGGTCTACAAGATGACGTTGGACTGGTTTGGTCCAACAGCGGCCCAATTCGCCAGCATCTTCTTCCTCTTCTCTCCCCTTGCCTGGTTTCATGGCATTGTTGCGTTGACTTATATCGTCGAGGCCTTTTTTTCGGGATTTTTAGGCTATCTTTGCTGGCGGATCTATTGCGGACGGGCAGGGTTTGTTGTGCCGGCTGCCATTGTTCTTGGGGTATCCGCAGGAGTTCGACCATCGTCCCTCGTGTTTCTGGCTCCGCTCTTGCTGTTTTCACTGCGCAACGCAACGTCGAAGAAACGATGGATGGGCTGTGCAGCGCTTGCGCTAACGCTCACCGCTTGGTTTGTTCCCATGATTGCTGCCAGTGGCGGCTTGAATGCCTATTTTGACGCCCTGGCCTCACTTTGGCGGATGGCTCCGTCGAAAGAGACGGTATTCAACTCTTCTCCAGCAAATTCGATCGCCCGCGCCTTCACCATTCTCTTCATTTATCTTCTGACCTTCGGAGCTGCTTCCCTGGCGCCGCTGGTGGCATTGGCCGGCACTGCGCCTGTAGATCCCCGAAAGAAAACGTTCACGCTCGTTTGGATCAGTCCGGCGCTCTGTTTCTTCACCTTCGGCTATCTCAAATTCGTCAATAGTGGCTACCTGCTACTGCTCTGCGCACCTGCCTGCCTGTGGCTCGGCTTATGGGCCTCTGAGTGGTACGAGAACGCAGCATGGCGGAGATCGCTAAAGCGGGCGACCATCGGCGTTAGCATCGCGGTGAATATTCTTATCTTTGTTGCGTCGCCCTTCTACTGTTCATACAGGCAGGTACGGCGATTTGACGCTGAGATCGAGAGCATAAAGACAGCCCTTCCCCAGGTAGTTTCGGCAGGTGACACCGTGATTCTGAGTTTCGATTCGCATTTCAACGGATTTCGCCATGCCGGCTACTATCTTCCTGACTATCTAACCTTGGAGTATCCCGAAGCACATCTGAAGGAAGGGCCTCGTATCTTCTCCATGTACGAGCGCGATACCCAGCTTGTCACACTGCTTCCGGCGGGACCTTACACCCGATTTGTCCTGTTTCCTCTTCCTGTGGGGGATTCCTACAAAGACTACATTCAAAAGGTGATAGATCGACTCCCCGGCAAAAGTCTGCACACTGTTCGTGCCGGTGGCCGCGAGTTTGTCACCGGCTCACTCTCCGACCTGCCGCTCCTGTTTCCGGAAGCGACCAGGAGCACCGAACGGAGTGTATATGTTCCGCTTCACCCGGGAATGGTGTCTGTAAACAGTCGTTCACACTGATAGGCAGGTGAAAGCGTTTAGCCCCCAGAATTCAACCTCTTGGAAGCCTTCCGTGATTTGGATGGCGAATTGCACTCCCTCGGGTGGGCCCCGCAACAGGGGAGAAAGAGATGTCTATGCAATCGATCGCCTGGTGGCCGACTCTTATCGTTCTCGCGATCGCGACATTTACCGATCTGCGCAGCCGCCGTATCCCGAATTGGCTGGTGCTTCCTTTCATGCTCGCGGGAATCGGCGTCTCTGGCTGGCTTCATGGTTGGAGCGGTATAGAGCAAAGTCTTGCCGGGTTGGGATTAGGTGCACTGCTTCTCGGCGTGCTCTGCTGGCTGGGTGGCATGGGCATGGGAGATCTGAAACTGTGTGCAGCCATCGGGGCCTGGATCGGTCCCATGCAGCTGCTGTTCGCCTTGGTAATAACCAGCATGGCCGGAGGTATCATGGCTCTCTGCTGGGCCGCTGCCGGCGGGTTTCTTGGAGAGTTATTTCAAGGAGCCGGCGATCTCGTCTTCGGTTTTACAAAGCGCGGATTGCGTCCTCATCCCGAGCTCGTTCTAAGCAATCCCATGACCCGCAAGATGCCGTACGCTCCGGCCATTGCGATCGGAACGATTGTTTCTTTCTTTTCCAAATGAGGAATGACACGCGCTATGCATACGAAAGCAAAAATATGGCAATCTCAATTCAACCCAACGGAAAGTTTCGAGAACCAGGGAGTCGCGATATCGTGATGTCTACCTCTGCTCAGGGACCGGATATGCTGGACATTCACGTAATGTCCGTGGCGTTGATTGGTCCAGAGGAGCAGCGTCGCAAAGCGGTTGCCAGCGCCCTTGCCGGATCGCAGGCCAATGTGACGCGGGAGTTCGCCTCGTATCCTGAATTGGATGACGTCCCGCAGCTATTGGAGACTGGTTTCGACGTCATCATCGTCGACCTGGATAGCGACCCGGAACACGCCCTCGATCTGGTAGAGCATGTCTGCGGCAATAGCTCGGTTACCGTGATGGTGTACTCGACGCAGGCCGATCCGGAACTGCTGGTCCGTTGCATGCGAGCCGGCGCCCGCGAATTCCTTAACCAGCCAATTGCCCCCAGCACGATTGCAGAAGCTCTGGTCCGCGCCTCGGTTCGCCGTCCGGCAGTTCGCGCTCCCAAGAAAACGCTGGGAAGATTGTTGATTTTTGCGGGGGCCAAGGGGGGGTCGGGCGTCAGCACCATCGCGAGCAATTTCGCAATCATGCTCGCTCAAGAGTCCAAACAAAATACTCTATTGCTCGATCTCGACCTTCCTCTTGGAGCAGCGGCACTGGACCTTGGAATTATTACCCAGTTCTCAACTGCCAATGCCCTGCAGGACATCAGCCGCCTGGATTCCAATTTTCTTTCCAAACTCCTGACGAAACATAGTTCGGGGCTATCTGTGCTTTCTGCTCCCGATAACTACACCTCGATCCATGCTACCGATGAAGGCATCTCAAAGCTTTTGACGGTTGCCCGGCAGGATTTCGATTATGTGGTGGTCGATGCCGGATCGACCATGGGCTCAAATTACAGGGCCCTGCTTGAGGGAGCCAATATGGCTTATCTCGTAACCCAGGTCAGCATTCCGGAGCTTCGCAACTCAAATCGTCTGATCTCGGAGTTCTTCACGCTACCGACTCCCAAGCTCGAGATCGTGCTCAATCGTTTTACGGCTAACACTCTGGGAATCGATGAAGAAAACATCAAGAAGGCGCTGACCATGTCTCCCAAATGGAAGATTCCGAACGATTATGTCACGGTGCAGCGGGCGCAGAATACGGCGACTCCGCTTGCACTGGGAGACTCGGCCATCGCAGGCGTAATCCGTCAGATGGCCAGAACGGCGTGCGGCCTGCCGGCAGTCCCGGAAAAGAAAAAACGGTTTCATTTGTTTGGTTGAAGTAGAAAGTATTTGGATGAAGTAGATAGACCAACTCTCAATCGCTAGTACGGATGGCATAACGTGGAGCAACTTAATCTTGAGAAGTTCAAAGCGGAAGTACACCGAACGCTGATCCCGAAGATGGATCTGGAGAAGCTGTCGCGCGTAAACAGCAACCAGGCGCGTCATGCGGTGGCCAGTATGATCGGCGAGATCATCACCAGCCAGCGTGTGCCCCTGAGCTTGACCGAACAGGAGAAAGTTGAATCGGACCTTCTCGATGAAGTCTTCGGCCTCGGTCCGCTGGAGCCTTTGCTCCGGGACCTGGAGATCTCGGACATCCTGGTCAACGGCAAGGACCACGTATTTATAGAGAAAAAAGGAATTCTGACGAGAATTGATGCGGTATTTCGCGATGATCGTCACCTGATGCAGATCATCGATCGCATCGTATCGCGCGTTGGCCGAAGAGTCGATGAATCCTCGCCCATGGTCGACGCACGTCTGCCCGACGGCTCTCGCGTCAATGCCATCATTCCGCCGCTGGCACTCGACGGTCCTGCTCTCTCCATCCGTCGTTTCGGCACCGGTCCGCTGGTTGCCAATCAGTTGGTGGAATTGAAGAGTATCTCGCAGGAGATGATGGAACTGCTTGCGGCGGCCGTGCGCGCGCGAATCAGCATCCTGATCTCAGGCGGTACCGGCGCGGGCAAGACCACCTTGTTGAACATCCTGTCGCGGTATATCCCCAAAGCGGAACGTATTGTCACCATCGAAGATGCAGCCGAACTGCAACTCGCCCAGGAAAATATCGTTCGTCTGGAGACTAGGCCGCCCAACGTAGAGGGTCTTGGAGCCATCCGTCAGCGTCAACTGCTCATCAATAGCCTTCGCATGCGGCCCGATCGCATCATTATCGGAGAGGTGCGCGGAGAGGAAGCCTTCGACATGCTTCAGGCTATGAACACCGGCCACGAAGGCTCGATGGCCACGATTCACGCGAACTCTACGCGCGATGCTCTGTCCAGACTCGAATCGATGGTCGCGATGACCAACCTGAACCTGCCGGAGAGAACAGTACGCCAGCAGATGGCCTCTGCCATCGCTATTGTCGTCCAGGTCTCCCGGTTGAGCGACGGTACCCGCAAAGTGGTCAACATCTCGGAGATTACGGGCATGGAAGAGAACATCATCAGCATGCACGAGATCTTCAGCTTTGAGAAAAAGGGCATCGGGCCCGATGGCCGTGTGACGGGTGTATTCCAGCCCAGCCGCATCCGTCCCAAATTCCTTGAACAGCTTCGTGTCTCGGGGGTTATACTGCCCGGCAGCATGTTCGAACGCGTGCAGGAAGTGAACTGAGAAAGGCGAGGGTGACGATATGTTGACGCTGTTAGTACTCGTTTTTTTCGCCGTGTTCGCGGTTTCCGCCCTGCTTCTGACCGCAAGCAGAACCGGCGCCTCCAAGCAGTCCGAGCAGACCTTGACCATGCTTCAGGCAGCTCTGGCCACTCGCGATCGAGCGCCGACCGATCAAATTGTCGATATCCGCAAGGTAGAACTATTCAGCGCAGTCCCATTGCTCAATCGCTGGCTCTTGCAGCTCGAGTTAGCCCCCCGGCTCCGCACTCTTCTCTATCAGGCCGACCTGAAATGGACAGCGGGTGGTTTGATTCTCATGTCCACGGCCTGTTTTGTCATACCTGCGTATCTCCTTTATCTGCGGACCGGAGTCGTGGTCTTTTCTCTGCTGATCGGGATTGTGCTTGGCTTGGGTCCATTTTTCTATGTACTTCATAAGCGAAAACAGCGCTTTGACAAGTTTGAACAAGGCTTGCCGGACACACTTGATTTGATGGTCAGCGCTATGCGCGCGGGGCATAGTCTGATCTCCGCCCTCGATCTGGCTGCCAGTGAATCCCCTGATCCTATCGGGACCGAGCTTCGCATCTGCTTCGATGAACAGAACTATGGCCTGGAACTGAAGACGGCGATGAACAATCTGGCCGCACGAGTACCGTTGCAGGACTTGAAAATCGTCATCACGGCCATTCTGATTCAAAAGGAAAGCGGAGGAAATCTCGCGGAAGTATTTGATAAGGCCGCTTATGTAATCCGCGAGCGGTTCCGCTTGAAGCGACAGGTACGCGTCCATACGGCCCAGGGGCGCCTGACAGGATGGATTCTATCTTTTCTCCCAGTAGTCCTCGGAATTGGTCTCTATCTCATCAATCCTCAAAGCATGAGCCTCCTGTGGACTCGGGCTATCGGCGTCAAACTTCTCTATACGGCCGCAGGCATGACAATCACAGGTGCCTTGATCATTCGCAAGATCGTCAACATGGACGTATGAAGGTGAGTTATGGGAATTGCAGCTGTTAGTTTTTTCGCAGTTTTTTTGTTGATCGCGAGCGGTGGATTGATTCTGTTCTACCGCGAGGCCATGATCCAGCGGATATCCGCCGTGATCTCGCCGCGTGAAAAACAAGGGAACTTTCGGGAGACGATGGAGCAGGCGGGCGCCACGCTGGGTGTGATGGTGCAGCAGTTCGAACGGGTCCTGCCGAAAAGCCAGGCTGAAATTTCTGTGGTGCAACAGCGCTTGGTCCGAGCCGGCTATCGTAGCGACTCAGCAGTCCATTTCTTTTATGGCGCGAAGGTAGCCGTTCCTCTTCTTCTCTGCGTGCTGGCATTCACTACGGGAGCTGGAAATTATAGTCCGTTTTTTGTCTACCTCACGGCAATTGGACTCGGATTTCTTCTGCCGGACTTTTGGCTGGGGAACCGCATTGCTGCACGGCAAGCGCGCATTCGACGTGCTCTCCCAGACGTGCTCGATCTGCTGGTGATCTGCATTGAAGCCGGTTTGAGTCTGGACCAGTCTGTTGCCCGCACTGCGGAAGAGTTGAGTCTGGCTCAGCCCGCAATCTGCGACGAACTGGGAATCGTGGTGCTCGAGCAGAGGGCAGGATGTCCGCGTGCCGATGCCTGGAGGCATTTTGCGGAACGCACCAACGTGGACAGCGTGCGCAATCTGGTTTCCGTCCTCATTCAATCGGAGAAATTTGGAACGAGCATCGCCAAGACTTTACGAGTTCATTCGGACACCCTGAGAACCCAGCGTCGGCAGAAGGTGGAGGAGCAGGCAGCAAAGACAACAGTTAAACTTGTCTTTCCTCTTGTATTCTTTATCTTCCCTTCCCTTTTTCTGGTGACCCTCGGTCCAGCGGCTATCACCGTGATGGAGAGTTTTGACAAGTATCTTACTCAGTAGAAAGGGAGAATAGACATGGACAATGTAACACTTATTCGCGTAGTTGCCGCCGTCCTTGCGGTGGTTGTGCTGGTCATCTTGATCCAGCGCCGCCGCAAGCGCGTTGAATAGATCTGTCCCGGCTGTTTGGTAGGCGAGGAAAGAACGCGCAGTATGTGGCACGGACTGGCGTTCCGACAAGATATCCTCCCTTCCCGGGAACGAGATTTAGGCAAGCTTTTCCTTGGGGACGCTTCTTTCGAAATATCGGTGCATTGCTACTGCGCCCCTCTTTCAGGAAGAAGCGCCCTTGCCTTACAACAGAGCAACGCCATAGAAGGAGTGGCAGGGCCGATCAGATTGGCTGGAGACCTAACACCTACGCAGCTCTGATCAGCTGTGCGTACGAATGTACGGAAAGACAAATGAATAGAACCTACTGTGTATATAACCAGACGCGCGAATGCTTTCTCAGCCTCAGTGTTACTCCGGCTGACACGACGTTTGCGCGTCTAAAAGGATTGATTGGAAGGCTCAAGTTAAGAGTCGATGAAGGGCTCTGGGTTGTGCCTTCTTGTGGAGTTCATACAGTTGGCGTGTTATTTCCTCTTGATCTGATTTATCTGAATGAGAGCCATCAAGTGATTCATGTCATCGAACATTTCCCCAGATTTCGCATCTCACCCCTGAGAACTCAGGCATCGAGCGTGTTGGAACTTCCAACTCACACCATCTATTCGTCACAGACTCAACCGGGAGATCAATTGCTGATCTGCGCAATTGAGGAGATTGCAAATCGATTCAACAAGGGATCCGTCGGCCAACTCAAAAGTCAAACGCAAAGGCTTGGCCCGGATCTGGCTTATACGACGACAAGGCAAGAAGCGGATGTATATCACATTAGCGAGAAGCCATGAAGTGATTGTAAGAAAGGTGGCAGGTTACATCATCGAGATTAAAGCATCAGCGATCGAGCTTTCAGCTGGCTAAACAAAGTAAAATCTCGGGAAGCCACGAGGCAAGCAGATGAAATCAGTTGCGAGCTGGTTCAAGATACTCTCTTCTTCCGAACAGCGAAAAGCTCGCCGGATGAAGTCGCCCCTTCTTGTTGCGTACTACTGGGATGGATCTGCTCCTATCTCTCATCCGATCCAGAATATAAGCTCAACCGGATTTTATTTATCGACGAAGGAACGCTGGCTCCCCGGAACGATGGTCACGATGACACTGCAACGAACCGACATCGTGCATGCGAACCCCGGATCCGAACCGCACATTCCGGTTCTGTCGAAGGTCATTCGGATGGACGAGGACGGCGTGGGCTTCGCCTTTATCCCGCTTGAAACCCGCCCGGGAGACCTGAAGAGTAAACCTGCCGATACGAAGACGCTATGTCGATTTTTGGAGCAACTTAAGTTGGACCGGGGCCACGTAATCATTGGGCACATTGAAGCGATGCTGAAGACAAAGTTGTCGGGACAGAATTCGGGCTCAGCAATTCCCTGGGGGGAGCGTTATGAAGAGACCGAAGGATGAGTGCGGACAAGCTTCAGTAGTCACAGCTTCATTCTATAGATTTCTGCGGCCGCTCCTGAGGAATCAAGGCCAGGCCCTCATTGAGTACATCCTGGTGTTGCCCATGGTCCTTCTGTTGTTGGTCAACGTGGTCAACTTCGGCGGGTTCTTCTATGCCTTTATTACCGTGGCGAACGCCTCCCGTGCTGCGGCGGATTTCGCGATCATGGGCGGAGCTTCGGTCGCCTCTGGTCATATTGCAAAGCCGGGTTCGAGCCAAATCACCACCCTGATTACCACTGAAATTGCGTCGCTTCCCAATAATCCGAGTCTGTCCGTGAACATCTGCCAGAACAATAACGGAACGATTACGACGGTGTCGGGCACCTGCTCCTCGATTGCGTCGGATCCGGAACCGACCAACTACGTACTCACAAGCATCGATGTCACCTATACCTATGTACCGTTTATCCCGTTGTTTTCCTTTCCGAATCTGCACATCAATGCAACTCTACCGGCGACGACGATCCACCGTCGGGCTGTGATGAGGTCGATGCAATGAGAATGCGTGCCACAATGCGTGTCAGGGATCGCTGCAGAGAAGACCGGGGCAGCAGCTTGATCGAATTTGCTCTCATTTCGTTCATGTTCGTCATGGTCCTGGCAGGCGTCGTCGAAATGGGACGGATGGTGCTTGTGTATAACACCATAGCCAACGCAGCCCGCGAGGGCACAAGGTACGCTATCGTTCACGGAGCGGACCAAACCGTGTCACCAAGCGGCCCAGGCAACGTAACGGCTGTGCAGACCGTAGTCAAGAACTTCGCCAGCGCCGGGTTGATCGACACCACCGCGCTGACGATTACCGTGTCTTACCCAAATGGCAACAATACTGCGGGCTCCCCTGTAACCGTCAAAGTGCTATATACCTATGACCCGTTCGTTCGCTTCTTCAGTTCGATACTGAACACCACACTGGGGAGCACGAGCGAGGGAGTCATCTCGTATTGAGGAGCTTCACTATGCGATTCAAAAGCCTCGTTACCCGATTTAAGGATGAAGATGGACAGGCGATCGTTGTCCTGGCCTTGGCGATGGGCATCTTTTTGCTTGGCGCCATTGGGCTCGCTGTCGATGGCTCGGTCCTCTACACGCAGAGGCAGATGGCGCAAGCTGCCGCGGATGCCGGCGCCACGGCCGGAATCATGAGCATCTTTGACGGCACAAATGGCGCGGGCACCGCCCAATTCGTCGCCACTCCGGGAACTTCCTTCACCTGCACCACCGCAGACGCGAAGACTCCCTGCGTCTACGTCCGTAGGAATGGGTTCGGCGGCACTGCCGGCGATACCGTAATTGTCTCCTTTCCGTCCCCGGCCTCCACAGCGGCGCCGGGGGTAGCCCTCTCAGGCAGTGCTCCGACGAATCTCATCAAGGTCGAAGTGAGGCGAAATGTAAATACTACTCTGATGCGTTTTTTGGGTTCAACTGTCACTATGATGAAGGCGACGGCGATGGCAGCGATCGTGGATGTAGTTGCCCCGGTCCCGATCCTGGTCACGCACCCCACGCTCACACAGTCACTCTCGCTGCAAGGTACTCCAGCGATCACGATCTGTGGGGGGCCTGCCCGCAGCATTCAGGTGAATTCCAGCGACGCGAATGCGTTCCACATGGGGGGCAGCGCAAGCGTGGATCTCTCGAAGGCCGGTCCACTGGATTCAGGAACTTGCACGACCGGGACAGGTGCGGATTTTGGGACCTGGGGCGGTCCTGCAACGAAGCCCAGCGGCGTAACCCTCGGCGTAGGTAAATATATCGAGCCGTCATCGCCCATTAAGGATCCCCTGGCAAATGTAAGTCCACCGGCGGTACCGACTACTATTGGCAGTCACGCCCCGCTTGCCAATGGCGTATCAGGATGCCCGGCATCGCCCAAGAAAGGCTGCGAGCTTTACACTCCGGGACTTTATGCAGGGGGGATCGACGGTAAGTTATCGACCCCGGTGTTCAAGCCTGGAATCTACTACCTCCAGGGTGGCGGCTTAACCTGCGCTGCCAATTGCGAACTAACTATGGCAACTGGATTTACTGATGGA
>Ga0210410_10003241_pt1 | contig 14469 bp, 8 predicted proteins | sample IncBWC4MmetaG_FD_161058 | JGI IMG/M metagenome (GOLD analysis project Ga0210410, IMG submission 161058) | Forest soil microbial communities from Barre Woods Harvard Forest LTER site, Petersham, Massachusetts, United States - Inc-BW-C-4-M | ecosystem: Environmental > Terrestrial > Soil >... | reverse complement strand
GCGTGGATTGTGGGAGCGATCCTTTCGATTTTCGGGGCGCTTTCGTTTGCCGAGCTGGGAGCGGCGATTCCAGAAGCGGGCGGCGAATATGCGTACCTGCGGCGTGGGTTCGGGCCGGCGTGGGGATTTTTGTTTGGATGGATGCATTCGATCGTGGGGCGGCCGTCGTCCGCGTCTTCGATTGCTGCGGGAATGATGCGTTTCATGGGATTTTTCATTCCGGCCGTGGCGGCACCAATTTTCACCTGGCACATCGCGATCCCCGGATTGACCGGTTGGCTGAAGCCTTACGATTTTGTTTTTACGTGGGCGCAGCCGCTTGGTGTGCTATGGCTGGTGCTGATGACGGGAGTGAATTATTTGGGCGTGCGGCTGGGCGGTGGGGTACAGGTTTTTCTGACGGCGATCAAACTTTTCAGCGTGCTGATGGTGATTGGAGTGGCGTTCGCGCTGCCGGCGTCGAGCGCGCATATGCCGGGGCCGATGTGGCCGGTGGCGGGAAGCACAGGATTGCTTGGAGCATTTCTGGCGGCGCTGGCAGCGGCGCTCTGGGCTTATGACGGTTGGGAAGATCTGAATCTCGTCGGGTCGGAAGTGGAAAATCCGCAGCGGAATATTCCGCGGGCGCTGGTTGGCGGGGTTGCAGTGGTGGCGGTTATATATCTGCTGTTCAGCGCGGCGTGCCTGCGGGTGCTCCCGTTTGAGAGTGTGGCGAGTTCGGCGCATGTGGCTTCGGACGTGGTCGAGCGCGTGGTGGGTCATGGGGCGGCGGCCTGGGTGACGCTGGCGATGGTAATTTCGGCGCTGGGTTCGATGAACTCTTCGGTATTGAGCGGGGCGCGGGTGCCGTACGCGATGGCGCGCGATGGACTTTTTTTCAAGATTGCGGATGGGATCCATCCGAAGTACCGGACGCCGGGGCGGGCGCTGATTTTTCAGTGCGTGCTGGCAAGTTTGATGGCGCTGACAGGGACGTTTGAGGAGCTGACGAATTTATTTATTTTTGCCGGATGGATTTTTTACGGGTTAGCGGTGGTGGCGCTGTTCCGGTTGCGGCGGACGGAGCCGGAGATGCCGCGGCCGTACCGGTGCTGGGGATATCCGTGGGTGCCGGGGTTGTTTGTGTTGGGGGCGCTGGCGTTGACGTTCAATATTTGGCTGGACCGGCCGGGGCGGTCGTCGATTGGGTTGTTGCTGATTTTGGCGGGGTTGCCGTTTTATTGGTATTGGCGGAGAAACGCGCAGGCCGAATCACCTGAGGTGGGAAAAACCTGAACTACCGTCCTACGGAATCGCTGCATTTCTTCATGCAGGGAAAACTTTCTAAACATGTCATTCCTCACCGCGTTCGCCTTTTGAACGGGGTGAGGAATCTGCTTTTTCTTCGATGTTTGCGAAAAGCAGATCCCTCACCCGCAAAGAACGCGGGTTCGGGATGACAACCTCTGTGTATTTTCGGGTGTTTGTATTGAACCGTGATTAGAAGGTCGGTGTGCCTGCGGCAGCGGTGCGGTTGCGTATGTTTGTTGCGGGGACGGAGAGCATGCCGAGCATGGCCTTTACAGGGACTTCGATTTGCGGATGGAGGGCCTTGGCCATGGATTCGATGCCGGTGACGAGGCGTCCCGCTGGGCGGGAGACGTGACCGTTGGCGTCGAGGGCGAAGATGCGGCCATCGCGGACGGCGGGAATGGTGTACCACTCTTCTGGAAACGTCAGGGAGAGATATTCGTCGCGGGCTTGCTCGGCTACGTAACCGCAGGGAGCGATGAAGATTACTTCCGGGGCGGCATCCACGATTTCCTGCAAGCTCACGCGACGCGATGGAGTTTTTGCTTTGCCCAGGACGTCGATGCCTCCGGCGTGCTCCACCATTTCCGGAACCCAGTGGCCGCCGACATAAAACGGTTGCAGCCATTCGAGCACCGCGACTCTGGGCTGTTCTGATTGCGAAGCAGCGAGTTGCGCTTTCAGGCGGCCGAGGCGCTCGCCGATGTGCGCCACAAGTTCTTGCGCTCGCTCGCGGCGGCCGGTGGCTTCGCCGATCCACAAAATATCGCGCCAGACGTCGCCGAGGTCGTGCGGATCAAGGCTGATGATTTCCGGCTGCTTGGAAATGGTGGCCAGGGCGGCGCCGAGTTCTTCCGGGGTGGCGGCGCACACATGGCAGAGGTCTTGCGTGAAGATCAGGTCGGGAGCGAGTTCTTCCAGGCGATCGCGATTTACGGCGTAGATGGATTCGCCGCGCTCGACATGCTCGCGGACAAGGCGGTCGGTTTCCGCGGGAGTGGCTTCTTTCGGGAGGCGGGAGGAGACGACCGCGGTTTTGGTTTTCGCACGGAGGGGAAAATCGCATTCGTGGCTGACGCCGACGATTTCTTCGTCCAGCCCAAGAGCAAACAAAATCTCCGTGGCGGACGGCAACAAGGAAACAATACGCATATAGCGGACTTTAGCACACTGCGCAGCGCGTGGGAATTCTCAGAATCGTCAGAAAAGTGTCATTTTCGATTTGGGTCTTCATCAATATGGGCAGGAAAAACTGAAGCATTAATACGTTGACGCCCACATCCCAAGCAGGACGAATACATTCGTGACCAAGCTGACTCCTATGGCCGCCCAGGTGATTAACGTAGCGAAGAGGGCCATAGGGGCGGCTCGTTTGGCTTTCAAAAGCGCGACAATAGCAATTACCGTGGTGACGGGCGTAACAAAAAGAAACCATAGGGTAAATATCTCGGCGAAATTTAGCGGGAACCAGTGTGGGATTCGGCGGTCAATTGGAAACGCGAGAAGGAATAATAAGAATCCCACTAAAGCTGGTAAACACCAACGAAGCGGACTCCATATTTTGCCGCTGCCTTGCGACATTTTGTCTAGGTTCGTCACTGTAGTTTCCGTCATCGGCAGCATTCTAACAGTCTGGGCGCAGATTTTGTTCTGTTAGTTGAGAGACGGGTGGGGTCGGTTTATTTGTAAAGGAAGTAGCGGCGGCGGATGGCGTCGTAGGTGGTCAGGTCTTTGGCCCAACTGGCGATGATTTCGGCAGGGGCTGTGCCGGACTGGAGTTGCTGGAGGGTGGAGTCGTTGCCGAGGAGGAGGAGGATTTTGGTCACGTCGAACTGGTCGGGATATTTTTTGTGGAGGGCGGCCGCGATTTCGAGGCCGACTCGCATGGAACGCAGCGCGGCGCGGTCGGTCACGCGGACACCGACGCCGCCGCAGTGCTGGCCTGCATAGAGGCCGCTGACGGGGATAAATGGCTGATTGACGAAATGGAGGCCTGGAAGGCTTTTTGCGTTGAGCAATGCGGCAACTTCTTCGCCGTTGATCCAGGGGGCGCCGAATTCTTCGAAAGGTGCTTCGGTGCCGCGGCCAACGGAGACACCGGCGTTTTGGAGAATCTCGAGGCCGGGATAAAGGAGCGCACCTTTCAACGTGCGCAGGTTTGGTGAGGGCGGAATCCATTTCAGGCCGGTACTTTCGAAGAAATAGTTGCGATGCCAGTTTTTCATTGGGATGACGTGGAGCTGCGCGTTGATGTGATTTTCCGTATTGAGGAACTGCGCGAGTTCGCCGATGGTGAGGGCGTAGCGCACGGGCAACGGGTAATAGGCGACGAACGAAGTTTTTTCGGGGTCGAGCATCGGGCCCTCGACGATGTCGCCGTTCAGAGGATTGGGGCGGTCGAGGACATAGAAGGCGATGTTGCGCTTGGCGGCTTCTTCCATGCAGTAGGCCATCGTGGTTGTGTAGGTGTAGAAGCGCACGCCGGCGTCCTGGACGTCGAAGACGAACGCGTCGATACCCTGCAGCATTTCGTCGGTGGGGCGGAGGTGGTCGCCATAGAGGCTGAAGATGGGCAGGCCGGTCGAGGCGTCTTTGGAGGAAGGAAGCTTTTCGTCGGAGTGTCCGGCGATGCCGTGTTCAGGGCTGAAGAGGGCTACGACTTGCACGCCGGGGGCGTGGGCGAGGACGTTGATGGTGGTGCGTTCCTGATAATCAAGGCCGGTATGATTGGTGATTAGACCGATGTGCTTGCCGCGGAGGGGCGCGAATTTTTCCGCTTCCAGGACGTCGAGGCCCGTCTGCACCCGGCCGGCGCGGCTTCTGCTTTTTACCAGCTTGGCGTGGGTCTGGGCCGCGATGGACGAGCTCGATAAGAGAAAGAGAACAGGCAGGAAGGCGGAAAGCGCGGTGCGGGGGGCGTACGAGTGTGCACGAACTCGGGAGCGATGTTCCATATGCCCCAATGATATTCTGGAACGGGAGTTCCGCACCTTCATTGTGAGCGGGTAGTGCGCGTGCTATATACAGTCAAGGCATGGGGCACGGCAGGGATTTCTCCAATATGAGCAGGCGAACGGCCCGGCTGTTGCTACTGCCTCTGATCCTTCTATCCCTTATGACACCGAAAGTTCGCAGCCAATCGCGCAGTGGAAAGTCGCCGAAAACCGACGCTTCGAAGTCCGCGGCAACGCAGGGCGCAAACCAGCAGGCCACAAAAGATTCCAATATTTCTGCGGAGGATGCCGGGAAGTGGGTGGAATCGACGCTGAAGGGCATGAGCGTCGAGGAAAAAGTCGGGCAGCTTTTGTTTACGACTTATCACGGGAGCTTCACACCGACGGATGCAGCGGCTTACGCGCAGATGACGCACGACGTTGAGGATTTGCACGTCGGGGGCTTCATCAATGTGACGCAGGGCTCGCCCCTAGGTTTTCTGAAGAGCCAGGCGTATCCCTCGGCCGTGCTGAGCAACCAGTTGCAGGCGAAGTCCAAGCTGCCGCTGCTGATTGGTGCGGATTTCGAGCGCGGGACGGCGATGCGGCTGGACGAGGGGACTTCGTTTCCGACGGCGATGGCGCTGGCGGCGGCCGGAAATCCGAAAGACGCTTACACGATGGGGAAGGTCACGGCGCTGGAAGCACGTGCGGCGGGAATCCAGTGGATTTACGCGCCGGACGCGGACGTGAACAGCAACCCGGGGAACCCGATCATCAACACGCGATCGTTTGGGGAGAATCCGGAAAAGGTTTCAGAATTTGTCACGGAGTTTATCCGTGGTGTGCAGGAGAACGGCGGGCTGGCCACCGCGAAACATTTTCCCGGGCACGGCGACACGACGGCGGATTCACACATCGATTTGCCGGTGGTCACGGCCGATCGCGCGCGGCTGGAAAAGCTGGAATTGGTGCCCTTTCGCGCGGCGATTGCGGCGGGCGTGGGCAGCATCATGACCGGACATCTAAATGTTCCGGCGTTGGAGCCGGACCCAAACACGCCGGCGACGCTTTCTTCGCGCGTGCTGACGGATCTGTTGCGCAAGCAGCTTGGATTTCAGGGGCTCGTGGTCACGGACGCGATGGACATGGGCGGGATTACCGTACGGTATGCGCCGGGCGACGCCGCAGTGCGCGCGTTTCTTGCGGGGGCCGATGCATTGCTGATGCCGCCGGTGCCCGATGCAGCATATGAAGCTTTGCTTGCGGCGGTGCATTCCGGGCAAATTTCGCAGGAGCGACTGGACACTTCGGTGCGGCGGATTCTGGAGGCGAAGGCGCGCCTCGGTTTGCAGAAGAACCGGTTGGTGGACGTCGCCGCTTTGAATGAAAAATTCGGGCGCTTGGCATGGCAGGCGGAGTCGCAGGAAATTTCCGACCGGGGAATTGCGCTGCTGCGCGATACACCGCATCGTCTGCCTTTGGACGGCACGAAACCCGCGCGGGCTCTGCTGGTTTGTTTGTATGCCGACCCTGAGCCGTATCCAGGGGAAGATCTGGAACGGGAACTACGCCGGCGGTTTGATTCCGTGGTGACGTTGCGCGCGGACACGAAATTTGCGAAGGCGGAGAACTTGAAGCTGCCTGCGCCGGATTCCTACGACGTTGCAATTCTGGCGCTGTTTGTGAGGGTCAGCGATCGCAAGGGCGATGTGGACGTCCCGGCGGACCAGTTCCCTTTGATCCAACAGATTTACAAAACGGGGAAACCAGTGATTTCCGTTGGACTGGGAAGTCCCTACCTGATTGAGCGGTTTCCGCAGGCGGAAACGTGGCTTTCCGTGTTCGGTATCGCCGACGTGGCGCAGATTTCGGTGGCGCGTGCGCTGTTTGGAGAGATTCCGATTCGCGGCCGTTTGCCGGTGACGATTCCGGGCGTTGATCTGAAGGCCGGTTACGGAATGCAGGTGCCCGCAACTCCGATGACGTTGCAGCCGATGGATGTGCGGGGAGAGGCGCTGCTGAAGCCGGCATTGGATGTGATTGAGAAAGCCATCGCCGACGGGGCGTTTCCCGGCGCGACGCTGGCCGTCGGCTTTCGCGGCAAGCTGAGCGTGCATGGCTTTGGCAAACAGAAATACGACGCGAAATCGCCGGCGGTGAATGCGGACACAATGTACGACATCGCTTCGCTCACGAAAGTGGTGGTGACAACGACGCTGGTGGAAAAGCTGGTGGAAGGCGACTTCCCTTCTCCCCTGAATCTGGATGCGCCGATCGAGCGATATTTGCCGGAATGGCTGAAGGGGCCGCAGCCGGAATGGCGGCACAAAGCGACGGTGCGCAACCTGATGACGCATACTTCGGGGCTTCCGCCGTTCAAGGAATACTGGCGGACTTCCACGAGCAAGCAGGAAACGCTTGCGAGGATTTTCGCCGAGCCATTGGAATACGAGCCGGGGACGAAAGTTGTGTACTCCGATCTAGGAATCATCCTGATGGCGGAGATTATTCAGCGGCTGACCGGAAAGCCGCTCGACGTGCTGGCGAACGAGAATATTTTCGGGCCCCTGGGGATGAGGCATTCGATGTACAACCCGCCGAAGACGATCTGGCCCGAAATAGCGCCTACGGAGTTTGACGGCCAGTTGCGGCATCGGATGCTACAGGGAGAAGTGCACGACGAGAATGCGTTTGCGATTGGCGGTGTTTCGGGGCACGCGGGCGTTTTCAGCACGTCGCCGGATTTGGCGGTGTTCTGCCAGATGCTGCTGAACGGCGGCGTGTATGCGCACGAGAGGGTTTTGAAGCGCGCGACGATCGCGGAATTCACGGCACCGCAAGCGCTTGCGCAAAATACGCGTACGCTGGGCTGGGTGGTGCCGACAGAAGGCAGTTCGAGCGGCCACTATTTTTCTTCGCATAGCTACGGGCATACGGGTTTTACAGGGACAACGATCTGGATTGATCCGGACAGGCAGCTTTTCGTGGTGTTGCTAACAAATCGAGTGCACCCTACGAGGGAAAACCACAAGATCGCCGAGGTTCGTCCGGCAGTGCACGACGCGGTGATGAAGGCGCTTGGGCTGGCGGTAGAAGCCGTGCCGGCGAAATAACGGAGTTTCAAGTTTTAAGTGAAAACAGTAGGGGCGATTTTACGCCGCCCTCTTTTGTAGCGGCCGCCTTTTGAGGCGGGCGACATGCGTGGCCGCAATTCGCCAAATACCTTCTTGCCGAGTTTCTCGCCGAGACGCCTTACTTCCTTAGGATCTTCAGTCTTACGAAACTTCCTTGCCAACTTGAAAAATCCCTGTTGCCGGCGAAGTGCAATCCAGATGGCTGGGCGCTTCCTCGTAAGCTTCATGGAACAACTATCCACCTGAATGGCTGAGTTGTATACAGAATTGCCGCAGAGTAGGCGGAAATCCTAGGCGAGGTCCAACTCCGCTTGGCGGAGGTCGTTGAGTTTGCCGAGGTCGCGCCAGTAATATTCGTCGGCGCGGAAGGCGAGGATTTTTTCGCCCTGGCCGGCCAAGCGCAGATACGTCGCGATGATGGAAAAGACGCCTTCTTCGGTCATGTTGGTTAAAAAGCGCGGTGAGATTATGTGAATGCCGGAAAAGGCCAACGCCTGCAAATTTGGAGAAGAGCGAATGAGTTCCGGTTCCTGATCGCGGCCGATTCGCCTGCCGCACAATTCGCCTTGTTCGTCGAAGAGCAGGTATCGGGAACTCTCCCTTTGCTGAACGGCGAGGGTTGCCAGGGCGCGACTCTCGTTGTGAACATTGAGCAGGCGATTGAAATCAATTGTGCTGACGACGTCCACGTTGTGAAGGATAAACGGCTCGTCAAGGCGATTAGGATCCTGGAGAAAGAACCAGCTTGCCTTTTTCAGGCCGCCGCCGGTGTCGAGCAGAAGCTCCTCGCGCGAGATTTCCACTTGCAGACCGAAATTGTCTTTGGATTTCAGGTATTGGATCACCAAGTCGGCAAAGTGGTGCACGTTGATGATGACTTCGCGCACGCCGAAGGAAGCCAGGCGGGTGAGTGTCAGTTCCAGCAGCGTGCGGCCACCGATTTCGACGAGCGCCTTGGGGCGGTCATTCGTGAGCGGGCGCAGGCGGGTGCCAAGGCCGGCGGCAAGGACCATGGCCCTCATCGGCCCATCTTCTCCAGCTCCAGGTGCTGCACTGCGACCTCGAGGCCATTCTGTCCGCGCAGGCGCTTCGCCAGATGTTCCGCGAGGAAGACGGAGCGATGCTGCCCGCCCGTACAGCCAAACGAGACCATCAGATTCTTGAAGCCGCGCTGCTGGTAGCTGGCGATGCTGGCCTCGACGAGCGAGACCGCGTTGGCGAGATACTGGTGGACCCCTTCCTGCTGGTTCAGATAGTCAATAACCGGCGCGTCTTTGCCGGTCAGTTGCTTGAAGCGTTCTTCCCTGCCCGGGTTCGGCAAGCTGCGGGCGTCGAAAATAAATCCGCCGCCGTTCCCTGTTTCGTCTTTCGGAGGCTCGTGGTGGAAAGAAAAACTGAAAATACGGACGGCCAGGTTTTGCGTTTGCGGGTGCGTAGACGGCGTCAGGCGCTGCAGCCTATCGGAGGCCAGCATACTCTGAAAGGCACGCATCAGCGTTGGGAGCTCGACGGGCAGTTTCGCGTTGTGCAGCAGCCAGCGAATATTTTTCAGGGCGTACGGCACGCTTTGCAGAAAATGCGGCTTGCGCTCGTACAAGCCCCGGAAACCGTAAGCTCCAAGGGCCTGCATGATACGAACGTAGACGAATGCGTAGTAGTAGCGGAGAAAGGCTTCGCGATCGAGATCGATGTGCCTTGAGAGCGCTTCGAGATAAGCGTCGAGAAGTTGCTGGCGAAGTTCAGGAGGCAAATCCGCCTTCGCATCGAAGAGCAGCGAGGCGATGTCGTACTGCAACGCGCCCTTGCGGCCTCCCTGGTAGTCCACAAAGAATGGCTGCTCGTGGTGCAGCATCACGTTCCGGGACTGGAAATCACGGTAGAGAAAGTAGTCGCCGGGCGCTTCGAGGAGGAGATTGGTCAGCCGCTCAAAATCGTCTTCTAGCGCCTGTTCGTTGAAAGAAATTGCGGCTAGGCGCAGGAAATAGTACTTGAAGTAGTTGAGGTCCCAATTGATGGACTGGCGATCGAAGCTGCCGCGCGGATAGCAGACGGAATAGTCCAGATCGCGACCGGCCTCAATTTGAAAGCGGGGCAACTCCGCGACGACTTTGCGGTAAAAGTCCACGACGGGCGGAGCGATGGAATCACCCGAGCGATTCTGGGAGAGAAAATCAAAGAGCGTGGTGTCGCCGAGATCTTGCTCGAGGTACGCGCCGCGGTCAAGATCTTCCGCGTAGATTTCCGGAACCGGGAGGCCGTGGCGGCGGAAGTGCCGCGAGAAGGCAAGGAACGCGGCATTTTCCTCGCGCACGCCGTACAGAACGCCGATGGCAGTATTATCGCCGCGAGAAAGGCGGATGATCTTGCGTCCCGAGCCGCCAAGCTCGCCCTGGAGCGGCTGGACGCCCTCCGGCGGCGCATGGAAATGCTTTTCAAAAAGCTTGCTCAATACGTCCATGAAATTGGTTCCAGCTTATTCGGATTAACAAGAGAAATAGGACTGACTCTTTTCTATCATAGCTGTTCGCTGCGGCAGGCGCTCAATTGCGGGAGAGTTGCTGTGCCGGGTGTTAGGGAAGGTGAAACTTGCGCGCGTCCCCTTACTTGGAGGTGCGACGCCCCGCTATACTTTAGAAATGCCCTCACGCAAGGTGGTGCGGAGCCCTCACCCGCGGCGGATTACAGAAGAACGAAACGCGGCGTCGAAAGACCTCGACCGGATGACTTCGCTGGAGATTATCCGGCTGATGAATCGCGAGGATCGCAAGGTTGCGCCCGCGGTCGGCCGCGCGGTTCCGGCGATTGCGCGGGCTGTGGATGAAATTGTGGCGAGGATGACGATAGGCGGACGATTGATTTATGTTGGCGCGGGGTCGAGCGGGAGGATCGGGGTTTTGGATGCTTCGGAGTGTCCGCCGACGTTCGGCGTCTCGCCCAGACGGGTGCGCGGCGTAATTGCGGGCGGGAGAAAAGCGCTGATGCAATCGGTGGAAGGCGCGGAGGATCGGCCGGGCGACGGGGCGCGAGATTTGAGGAAAATTCGCCTTTCGAACCTTGATTCCGTTGTGGGGATTGCGGCAAGCGGGACGACGCCGTATGTGCTCGGCGCGATTGCTTTCGCGAAACGCCGCGGTGCGCTGACAATCGGCGTGGCCGCGAATCGCCGGTCACCGCTGGCGAAGACTGCGAAGATCGCGATCACGCCCCAGGTAGGGCCGGAAATCCTCGCGGGATCCACCCGACTGAAGGCGGGGACATCACAAAAAATGGTGCTGAACATGCTCTCTACTGCAGTGATGGTTCGCCTCGGTCATGCGTACGACAATCTGATGATTGACGTCGGCGAGGCAAATGAGAAGCTTAGAGAGCGCGCCAAATGGATTCTGAAGGAAGCCAGCGCCAAAGACGTGTCCGCGGTTACACGGGCATTGCGTCAAAGCGGACACGACCTGCGTTTGGCGCTAATCATGTTGAAACGCGGAGTATCCGCGAAACAAGCCCGCAAGACCCTGCGGGAATCACGCGGGAATTTGCGGAGAGCGCTGGGAGAGTAGCCCGGCAAGGGGTTTCGGCGAATTTCGAAATGGATAAATTCAGGATACGCGGCGGAAAGCCGCTGCACGGAATGGTGAGAATCAGCGGGGCGAAGAACTCCGCGCTGCCCGCGATGGCGGCGGCGCTGCTGACCGCCGAGCCGGTGACGCTGCACAATATTCCCAAGGTGCGCGACATCATCACGATGAGCAAACTGCTGGCGTTCATGTCGGCAAACGTTTCCGCGCATGAGATCCCCGCCGAAAGCTACACCATCGAAACAAAATCGATGAATGACGCCGTTGCGCCCTATGAACTGGTGAAGACCATGCGGGCTTCCATTCTGACGCTGGGGCCGGCGATTGCGCGTTCGGGTGTGGCGCACGTTTCGTTACCGGGAGGCTGCGCTATCGGCGCGCGGCCGGTGGACCTGCATCTTGCGGCGCTCGAAAAGATGGGCGCGCGGATCGCGACGGAACACGGCTACATCCAAGCCAGCGTGCCGAACGGCGGCAGGCTGAAGGGTGCGCGCATTGTGTTTGAAAAAATCACGGTGACGGGCACGGAAAATATCCTGATGGCTGCGACGCTCGCGGAGGGCGAGACGATTCTGGAAAACGCCGCGCGCGAACCCGAAATCACCGACCTGATTCACCTGTTGCGCAAGATGGGCGCGGAGATACAGGGGGATGACACCTCAACACTGCGAGTTCGCGGCGTTCCCAAACTGCACGGAGCGTCGCATTCGGTGATACCCGATCGCATTGAGGCGGGGACTTTCCTGATTGCCGGCGCTGTCACGGGCGGAGAACTCACCGTCTCTGATTGCAACCCAGGCCATTTGGGTGCCGTGCTGGCGAAACTGGAGACGGCCGGAGTCCATGTAGAACGGCCGGATCAGTGCACTTTGCGCGTCCACGCTGCCAAGAAGTTGGTTGGCACCGATGTGACCACGGAAGAGTACCCCGGCTTCGCTACCGACATGCAGGCACAATACATGGCGCTGGCCACGCAGGCCGAGGGCACTTCGGCGATCACCGAAACTATTTTTGAAAATCGTTTCCTGCACGCCAGCGAAATGATTCGCATGGGGGCCAACATTTCGATTGATGGCCGCCGCGCGGTGGTTCGCGGGCCAGCAAAGCTGTCCGGAACCACGGTACAAGCTTCGGACCTGCGAGCCAGCGCCGGCTTGGTGCTCGCGGCGCTGGTCGCGGAGGGCGAAACCCTCATCGAGCGCGTGTATCACATCGACCGCGGCTACGAAGGCATCGTCGAAAAGCTCCAGGCCCTCGGCGCTGACATTGAGCGCCTCCATTCCCTCGTTTCCTGAGCCGTACGGCAAAAATTCTCGAACTCTGCTACAATCCCGCAGTGCTTTTGGTTGGCTGAACGTGCGTGGACGCGTCTTCACCTTATAACGACACCGGAGGGACCATCATGCGGAATGCCGAACTTTTGGAAAAGATTGATGCGGCGATTGCCGAGAAGAGTTTGCTGAAGCATCCCTTTTATCAGGACTGGCAGGCGGGCAAGCTGAGCCGGGAGGCGCTGCAGCTTTACGCGGCGCAGTATTACCGCCATGTGGAGGCTTTCCCGAAGCACTTGCGGGTGCTGGCGGCGCGGACGGAAGGGCCCATCCGTGACATCGTCATGGAAAATCTGGCAGAGGAAGAGAATCCTTCGCGGCCGCACCCGAAGATGTGGCGCGAGTTTGCCGGCGCGCTGGGCGTGGGCGAAGACGACATCACCTGCTGCCCTGCCCTGCCCGGAACGCAGGCGGTGGTGGAAACGTTCCGGGAGATTGTGGGCGACCGGCCGGTGGCCGAGGCGGTTGCGGCGCTCTACGCTTACGAAGCGCAGGTGCCGGAGATCGCCACGACAAAGATTGACGGGCTGAAGAAGTTTTATGGCGTGAAGTCGCCGGAAGGATTAGCGTATTTCGAAGTGCATGAAGAAGCCGACAAGGCGCACCGGGAGGCCTGGCGCGGCTGGTTGGCGGAGCACGCCGAAGGTAGCGAAGAGGAGATTCTCGCGACCACGAACGAGGCGCTGGACGCGTTGTGGGGCGCGTTGGACGCAGTTCATTGCGCGCACGCGCATTAGAGTGCAAAGGCGCCCGCCTCAGAAGGCGGCCGCTACAAAGGCACACGAGGCCACCTGAAGGTGGCCGCTACGAAAAAGGCCCCCGAATTCGGGGGCCTTTTGGTTTTGAGATTGGATTGGGTCAGTTGCCTTCGCCGCCGCCGGTGGCTGCTGCGGCCGGGGTGGGCGTGCTGCCGCCATCTTTTTTGGCCTGCTTCTCGCGGGCTTCCTTGATGAGGGCTTTGCGCGAGAGGCGGATCTTGTTGCCTTCGATCGCCAGCACTTTCACCAGAACCTGATCGCCCAGTTTCAGCTCATCGCGAACGTCGCGGATGCGGTGTTCGGAGATTTCACTGATATGCAGTAGGCCGTCTGTGCCGGGGAAGAGCTCGACGAATGCGCCGAATTCCGCGAGGCGGACAACCTTGCCGAGGTAGGTCTTGCCGATTTCGGCGCTGGCGGTGACGTCGCGAACCATTTGCAGCGCCTGATCGCCTCCGGCGCCGCTGGTGGAGAAGATGTGCACGGTGCCGTCCTCGAGGACGTCGATCTTGACGCCGGTCTGCTCGATGATGGACCTGATCTTCTTGCCGCCCGGACCGATGAGGTCGCGGATCTTGTCCGTGGGGATACTCAGCTTGTAGAGGCGCGGAGCGTAGAGCGAAATGTTTTCGCGGTGCGCGCTGAGCGTCTTTTCCATGATGTCGAGAATTTCGAGGCGAGCTTTCTTCGCCTGCGCCAGAGCTTCGCGCATCATGCCGATGCTGATGCTGGTCACCTTGATGTCCATCTGGAGAGCGGTGATGCCTTCACGCGTTCCGGCAACCTTGAAGTCCATGTCGCCGTAGTGGTCTTCGGCGCCGGCGATGTCGGTGAGGATCGAGTAGTTGCTGCCCTCGACGACAAGGCCCATGGCGATACCAGCGCAAGGTGACTTCATGGGTACACCGGCGTCCATCATGGCAAGCGAGGCACCGCAAACGGTGGCCATTGAAGACGAGCCGTTGGACTCAAGAATGTCGCTCACAACGCGCATGGCGTAAGGGAATTCCACTTCCTGGGGAAGCAGGTTGGCAAGCGCGCGCTCGGCTAGAGCGCCATGGCCGATTTCGCGGCGGCCTGCGCCACGCAATGGCTTCACTTCACCAACGCTGAACGGCGGGAAGTTGTAGTGCAGCATGAAGCGCTTGAAGGAATCCTGTTCGAAAAGGAGGTCCAGGCGCTGCATGTCTTCCTTGGTGCCGAGGGTAAGGGTGGCGAGAGCCTGAGTTTCGCCGCGAGTGAAGAGCGCCGAACCGTGCACGCGAGGCAGCAGACCGGCTTCGCAGGTGATCTTGCGAATCTGGTCGAACGCGCGTCCATCCGGGCGCCGCTTGGCCTTCAGCACTTCCTGGCGGAAGATGTCTTCGCGCAGGCGTTCGAAGGCGCGCTTGGTCAACGCAAGCTTTTCTTCGTCTTCTTCGGGCACGGCCTTCAGAATCTCCGCCTGG
>Ga0210410_10003240_pt1 | contig 14471 bp, 10 predicted proteins | sample IncBWC4MmetaG_FD_161058 | JGI IMG/M metagenome (GOLD analysis project Ga0210410, IMG submission 161058) | Forest soil microbial communities from Barre Woods Harvard Forest LTER site, Petersham, Massachusetts, United States - Inc-BW-C-4-M | ecosystem: Environmental > Terrestrial > Soil >... | reverse complement strand
CCGGCGTCAAATCCGACGCCGAGAAGTTTGCTGGCGCGGACACGACCTATTCACTTGAAGCCATGATGGGAGACCAAAAGGCCTTGCAGTTCTGTACTTCCCATTTTCTGGGGCAGAATTTTGCCCAGGCTTTTGAGGTGAAGTATCTGGACCAGACGGGAGTGTTGCAGCACTGCTGGACGACATCCTGGGGGCTTTCGACCCGCGTCATTGGGGCAATCATCATGGTGCACGGTGACGATCAGGGATTAATTATGCCGCCGCGGATAGCCCCAATCCAGGTGGTCATTGTCCCGATTTACAAGACCGATGAGGAAAAGGCTTCCGTTCAGAAAACAGCGAAGGAGTTGAAGGCGCAGCTCATCAAGGCCAACCTCCGCGTCCATCTGGATGAACGTGAAGGCTTCAGCCCCGGCTGGAAGTTCAACGACTGGGAAATGCGCGGCGTGCCGGTCCGTGTGGAGCTCGGCCCAAAGGATGTCGCCAAGCAGGCGGCCATGCTGTCGCGCCGCGACCGTCCCGGCAGGGAAGGCAAAGTCAGCGCCTCGCTGGCTGAACTGCCCGCCACAATCGAAAAACTACTGGTCGAAATTCACCAGTCGCTATTCGACAAGGCCCTCGCCTTCCGGCGCGCCAACACCCGTGAAACCGCGACCTACGACGAGCTGAAAAAGGCCGTGGAAGAAGGCTTTGCCTTCGCTCCCTGGTGCGGCAGCGGCGACTGCGAAGCCAAAATCAAAGAGGAAACCCGCGCTACCATGCGCTGCATCCCAATAGATCAGACGGCGGTGCTTGGGAAGGAAGTCCGAACCGGCGGGGCCTGCGTCTATTGTGGTAAACCGGCAAAGGACCGGGCCATCTTCGGCCGGGCTTACTAAGCCTGACCGCAACGCGGGAAGGAAAGCCGGCCGGCTCGGGCGTTGCACCTGAAGAACACCTGTACGCCCTTCAACTCGACAGCCCGGTAGCCGAGTGCTAGCGTAAAAAGTGAGCTATCTATCCTGCCGCCGCGTCCTGGCGGCAATCGGAGATTCTTTAGTGCGCTGCCTAACATCCAGTTCGAAGCGCTCGCAACGCGGCGAGGGCAAGCTGAAGGCCATTATTTACACTCTCATTCTGTTCGCCGCGGTCTACGCGGCGGTCAAGATCGTGCCTGTCTATGTGGCCGAATACCAGCTAAACGACAAAATCACGGAACAAGCCCGGTTTGCCGTCGTAAACCACTATACGGAAGACCAGATCCGCGACATCATCTTTAAAGTCATACAGGACCTCGATATCCCCGCCAATCGCGAAGACATTAAAGTCCAGAACACCAATCATGGCGTCATGATCAGCGTGAATTACAGCGTTCCCGTCGATTTTAAGGTCTACAAGACTGAATTTAACTTCTCGCCTTCCAGCGAAGCGCGAGACCTGATGAAGTAAGCGGCGCACAGGCAAATCGTCATGCCAGGAGGCTGACTCCTTCTTTGGAGCAAACTATGGTTTTGCTCCGTTTCTCTATTAAGGGACAATAGACGTTAGCCCACCCTCAGGGAGCATTACTTGCGATTGCGCATTCAAAAAGGATTTTGGACTTCTGCGTTCGGGCTGGGCCTCCTGGCTGTCGTAGCGCTTTGTCTCATTCTTGCCGCGGGTGTCTTCACTTTCTATTACGTCAAGTACTCCAAGATGATCGATCTGCGGCTCTCCGGCCATGTGCTGCAGAACACCACGCAGATTTTTTCGGCTCCCGAGCACATCTCCGACGGGCAGGCGTGGGGCGTGGACGATTTGGTGACCTATCTCCAGCGGACCGGGTATCGCTCCGAATCGGATGAGAATGCCCTGGGCACCTACACTGTCAATGGAAACGCTCTGGATATCCGGCCGTCGAAACTCTCTTTCTTCGCGGGCGGCAACGCGCTGGCCGTGCAGTTCAACGGCAGGGTCATCCGCACGATTCGCCCCCTGGGCGGTGGATCGGATATGGGCACGGCCGAAATCGAACCGGAGCTGATCACCAATCTCTTCGACAGCCTGCGCGAAAAACGCCGCCCGGTGCGTTATGAGGATTTGCCGCCGACGCTGGTGCAGGCCATCCTCTCCGCGGAAGACAAACGATTTTTCGAGCACCCGGGTTTCGATTTCATCCGTATCTTCGGCGCCGCTTGGGCCGACCTTCGCCACTCGCAACACATGCAAGGCGCCAGCACCATCACCATGCAGGTTGCGCGCACCTACTTTCTTTCCACCGACCGCACCTGGCGCCGAAAACTTGCCGAGGCGATGCTCTCGTTCGAATTGGAGCAGCGCTTCAGCAAACAGCGCATTTTCGAGATGTATGCAAACGAAGTCTATCTCGGCAACCGCGGCAGCTTTGGCATTCGCGGATTTGCCGAAGCCAGCGAAGCCTACTTCGGCAAGGATTTGCGGCAGTTGACCCTGCCGGAGTGCGCGTTTCTTGCCGGGTTGATCCGTGCGCCGAATTATTACTCCGTCTCCGACCGGCATCCCGAGCGGGCCGCCCAGGCGCGTGACCGCGTGCTCACACAGATGGTCGAAAACAAGTACATCACCGACGCCGAAGTCCCGGAAGCCAAAAACCTGCCGCTGAAGCTGGTGCGCTCCGCCATTTCTGGCAACGAAGCGCCTTATTTCGTGGACATGGTCAAGGATCACCTGCTCGAGAAATATTCCGAGCAGGACCTGCTCAGTTCCAACTATCGCGTCTTCACCACTCTTGATCCTCAATTGCAGCGTGTTGCGGCGGCCGCAGTGGATGCCGGCATGAAAAACGTGGACGCGATGCTGGCGGCAAAATATGCGAAAAAGCGCAAAGTGAAGGGGAAGAAAGCCGAGCCCGAGCAGATTCCCCAGGTCCAGGCTTCGCTGATCGCGCTTGATCCGCGCACCGGCGAGATCAAGGCGCTGATCGGCGGAAGGGATTACGGGCAGAGCCAGTTGAATCACGCGCTGGCGCATCGCCAGCCGGGTTCGGTCTTCAAGCCGTTTGTGTACGCCGCGGCGTTCAATAATGCCGTGGATGGCGCGCAGCCGGTGGTTACTCCGGCAACAACCGTCGAAGATGAGCCGACTGTTTTTGAATTCGACGGCCAGGAATATACGCCGAACAACTATGGCGAGCGTTTCATGGGCAAAGTCACGGTGCGCCAGGCGCTGACGAATTCCTTGAACGTGGCCACGGTAAAAGTGGCCGAAATGGTGGGCTATGGCCGCGTGGTGCAGATTGCCCGCCAGATGGGCTTGACCGCAAATATCCGCCCAACGCCGGCCGTGGCTCTGGGTGCATACGAGTTGACACCGCTCGAAGTGGCTGGCGCGTACACCGCGTTTGCCACAATGGGAACGCGCGCCGAACCCTACTACATTAAGTCGGTGGTCAGCGCGGGTGGAAACCCGCTCGAAAAATACGGCCCGACGACGAAACTCGCTCTCGATCCCCGAGTGACCTATCTTGTTGACAGCATTCTGAAGGACGTGCTGAACAAGGGCACTGGCGCGCAGGTTCGGGCGAAAGGATTTACCTTGCCCGCCGCAGGAAAGACGGGCACTTCGCGCGATGGCTGGTTCGCCGGCTTCACCAGCAATCTGGTTTGCGTGATCTGGATCGGGTTTGACGACAATCACGATCTGGGGCTTGCCGGCGGAGCGACCGCGGCTCCCATCTGGGCCGACTTCATGATTCACGCCACCGCGCTTCCGGGCTACCGCGACGTGAGGGATTTTGACAAACCGGAAGGCGTGGATTCCATCATCATTGACTCCGATACGCTCGAAGTTGCCACCCCGAATTGTCCGGTGACCCGCGAAGAGGTTTACGTTTCGGGCTCCGCGCCGACGCAGCTCTGCGAGCTGCATGGCGGCCACAATCCCTTAAACGCCGCGGGTTCGTTCCTCTCCCATATCTTTGGTGGCGGTTCTTCAAACCCCCCACCCCCGAACACCGCCAATTCCCCCAACGCCCAGTTGGACAAAAACGGCCTGCCAGTCGAGGGACAACCCGGCGGCCAGACTGTTGACCCGGGCAAGGCCCAGGAAAAGAAAAAAGGCCCTTTACAGAAGTTTTTTGGTATCTTTGGGGACAAGAAGAAGAAAGATCCGGCGAAGCCCGACCCGGACAAAGGAGATTCGCCATGACCAGGAATTCCTTGGCGATTCCGGTAGTGACCTTCCTCGCAGTTGCTCTCTCCCCTTCGTTGTCTTCCCAGGAAAAACTCCTTCGAGTTGCCAATACGTCTATCTCCACTCCCGCGCAAACGCCCGCCGCAGCGGGCCTGGCCGACGAGGAGATGGCGCGTTTGCACCTGGCGCGCAAGGAGTACAAAGAGGCCGAGGATATTTTCTATCGCCTCGCCGTGACCAACCCCAAAAATCCGCTGTACTGGAATGAACTGGGGATCGCGCACCACAATCAGGCCCAATTGGATCAGGCCCTGAAGTGCTATCAGAAGGCCTTCAAGGTGGACCCGCATTACGCGGACGCCCAGAACAATATCGGGACGGTGCTCTACGAGCGCAAGAAATTCCCGAAGGCCATCCGCGCTTACAAGCGGGCCATTTCCATCCGCGATAATTTCGCCCCGTTTTACCTGAACCTGGGTTACGCCTACTTCAGCCAGAAAGATTTTGAGAATTCGATCGCCTCTTTCCGCAAGGCTTTGCAGCTTGATCCCACGTCTCTGGACCCCACTCGATCACGCGGGGGAACCGTGATTCAGGATCGCTCCGTCAGCGTAGACCGGGGCCGGTTTTACTATCTCCTGGCAAAATCCTTCGCCCAGCAGGGTGATGTGGACCGTGCGATTCTTTATCTAAGGAAGGCGCGCGACGAAGGCTACAGCGACTTCAATTCCGTCCAGAAGGATCCGACGTTTTCGCTGGTCCTGAAAAATCCGGCGGCAGAGGACCTCCTTGCGCCCAGGTTTGTGGAATCCGCGCAGCCCTGATTAGCACGCCTGATTTTTCATTCGACTTATCCAATACCGCGGCTATTGCGGGTAGTGAAGGTCTCGCAGGATCGCCTGGAACTCCGGCGCATCTCGCTCGAAGGCAAACAGGTCATTCTGCGCGTGCCTCAGGCACAGCAGACCAACATCGCGCTGCTGGTAAGCTGTTTGGAGCCACGCGAGGCTGCGCTGCCTATCGCCAAGTTTCGCGTACTGCGCGGCGATATCGAACGCCGAAACAAAATGCTTTTCCCGCTGGTTCAGAAGGTAATTCAGCTGCTCCTGCAGTGCCATCTGCCGGGCCGCCTGGTAGCCCGACTTTTCGTAGGCGGCCTTGATCTTCAAGGCCTGCTCCCGCTGTCCGTGGAGGAACAATGCGGTGGTGGCTTCGTTGATCGCCTCGGCATACCGTTTGTCGCGCGCGTAAAGCTCGGCGAGCAGACAGTGGGCGCTGTCGGAAGCCGGATCCAGTCCAATCGCGGCCTTTAGCGAAGCTTCCGCCTCAACCGGCCGTTCCGCTGCTACCAACACACTCCCAAGAGTCATCAGGTACTCCGCGTTGAGCGGATCCAGTTCCACGGCGGTGCGCAGTTCCCGGATGGATTGATCAAACCTGCCCTGCAAGGAAAGAAATATCCCGTTCCATTCGTGCGCGTTCGGATCATTCACATTCAGCGTCAGCGCCTTCTGAATTTCCGCTTGCGCCCTCGCCCAGTCAAAATCTACGGTGAGCAGGGCGTCTGCAAGATAGATGTGAGCCTCGGGATTTGCAGGATCGATCTCGATTGCTTTTTCCGCCGCCACGCGGGCCTTTGCATAAGCATCCGTTGGCTTCAACAAGCCGAGATTGGCGCCGCGTTCATACAAGCGGGCCAGCGCGGCAAACGGCGGCGCGCAATTGGGATCCTTTTTCATGCCTTCGTCAAAAGCCTGGAAAATGCGATCCAGGCCTTCCGCTGTGTGAACGTTGGACTCCGCCAGCCCGCGCAGATAGAAATCCATGGAGTCTGCTTTTTGCACGCGCCTGCGGGTCGCCGGCTCCAGCTCGGTGTGGACCATGTTGGCGATTTCCGTTGCGGCGTCGGTCTCAATATAGAGCGGCTCGCCGAATTCATAATCGAACTGGTGGCTCCAGCGCGGCAACTGGTCTGCCACGCGAATCAGTTGGGCTACCACGCGCACGCGCGGTCCTTCGCGGCGGATGCTGCCTTCCAGCAGGTAGTCCGAATTCAGCTCGTGCCCAATTTCCCGCGCGCTTTTCCCGGAGTGTTTGTATTTCATCGCCGAAGTCCGGGCGATGACGCCCAGGTTCTGGGAATTCAGGCGGCCCAATTGCGATATGGTCTCCTCGGTCATCCCATCGCTGAAGTATTCCTGCGAAGGATCGTTGGTCATATTTTCAAACGGGAGGACAGCCACCATGGTTCGATTGGGTGCGTTGGTGTCGCTGGCTCGCGCGCGATGATTGCTCCAGTAATAGCCTCCGCCGACGATGGCGATGAGCGTAGCTGCCAGCAACACCACGCGCTGGTTAATCAGGGGCCGGTGGGTCTCCGCGACTACGAGCTTTTCCGCCGGAAGCTCCTCGGAGGTCCGTCCTGGGGTCATCTCGGTCTGAACCGGCGAGATAAACCGGTATCCGCGCCGCGGAACAGTTTCCAGATACCGTGGCGAATCGGCTTCGTCGTTCAAGGCCGCCCGGATCTTCTTGACGGCCGTGTTCAGTGCATGGTCAAAGTCCACAAAAGTGTCCTCTGGCCAGACGCGCTGCCGCAATTCCTCCCGGGTAAGCAACTCTCCGGGACGTTCGAGCAGCGCCACCAACACCTGGATCGGCTGCTCCTGACAACGAATGCGCATCCCGTTCTTCCGGAGCTCACCGGTCCGGGAGTCGACTTCATAAGCGCCAAATCGAAAAATGGCTCGGAGGGGATTCGATGTACTCATGATGACCTCGATGTATTGGACGAATGATCTGAAAAGTAGTGTTAATCCGTTCGCCCACCCGCTTCGCTTTTCTCGGAATAAGTCCTGTCTCAAACGATAGTTATCTAGCCACCCACAATCTATCCGGAATCCACGCGCCGACCCTTGTGGTACCCCGCCGGGCCTCTACGGTGAGCGATACCGCCAGAGGAGCGTGCGGCAACTTTGCATCGTCTTTTCATCCGCTTGGGAACCCTGTTTCTGGTTTGCGCGTGGACTTGGGGGACTTCGCTGACAGCGGCACCCCCCGGGAATCCGTCAAATCGTTCTGACCATTCGATTCCCCGGACGAGTATTCCGGTAAAGGTTTACCGCGGGTTTTTGGTGGTCGCCGAAGGCCAATTTGGAGGGGAAAACGCGGGCCAGAATTTCATTATCGACACGGGAACTTCACCCACCATCCTTAATAGGGGGGTCGCCCGGCGCCTCGGCTTGCCTCTTTCGCAGGCCAAATTGTCAGCCATCGGCCGTGAATCCCAAACTTTTGCCGCCAGCGTGCCGGAAATTCGCCTGGGACCGCTTCAGGCAACCTCCGTGGAAGTTCTGGTGACGGACCTGAGTGCCGTCGAGCGCGACCTGAATCTTCCTATTGCCGGAATCCTCGGAATGGACGTTCTCGGCAAAAGCAGTTTTCGCCTCGATTACGGAAATCAGATGATGGAGTTTGGCGAGGTTGCGCCGGTGGGAATCCCGGTCAACCTGTCCACCCGCGCCGATCTTCCGATTGCCGAAATCAATGTTGGTGGAAAGCTCCTGCATTTGCTGGTGGACACCGGTTCAGACCGCCTGGTGTTCTTTGGCGCCAGGTCCGCGGCTGAACTTTCGCCCAACGCGGCCAACGGCCTGCTGCAGGGCAACAGTGTCGCCAGCGCAGTTCCCGTCCGGGCCGCATCTACACTTGAATTTGAGCTGAATGGCCAGCACTTCCGGCAAAATGCTTACTTTGTTCCCGGCAGCGAAGAGCCTCTCTTCGATGGATTGCTCAGCGTCCGCTCCCTGGGTATTCGCGTACTTTCGCTGGATGCCAACCGCCGCGTTGTGTATTTGTTGAAATAGCGCCGCCGGCCCGCGATCCGGCCGCCCATGGCCTGCCGCCTCTCTGCTAGAATGTTGTCTTAATGGAAAAACGGCGGCAATGGCACCAGAATCTGTGTCTGGTTTTCTTCGGTGGTCTGTTATTTCTCTGGCCCGGCGCCGCGCCTGGCAGGCAAAGTACTGCCCCCGTATCCGGCCGTATCTCCTCGCTTCCGCAGAGCGGTGTCTTTCTCGTATTTCCATTTGAGAATGCCGGTGCATCGCCGCGGCTGGACTGGATCGGGGCGGGGCTCGAAGAACTGACCATTCAGAAACTTTCCGCTGCCGGCCAACAAGTCTATCCGCACGCAGTCCGCCTGGACGAAATGGATCGCGCGGGCTTGCCGCCCAACGCGAAATTGAGCCGCGCCACCATGCTGCACATCGCGCAGGATCTGGATGCCGACTTCGTTGTGTTCGGGAATTTTGGGTCGGACGGCACTTCCCTGACGGTGAATGCCCGCGTGCTGCGCGTCAATCCCGTCGCTCTTCTCCCAGGGGTGCGCGAGAGCGGCCCACTCGATTCCATGATGAACTTGCACACACGGATCACCTGGCGCTTGCTGACCACCATTGACCACAATTTTCCGTTGAGTCTCGCCGAATTTTCGAAACTTCAGCGCTCCATCTATCTTGGCGCATTCGAGCAATACATCCGGGGATTGCTTGCCGGCGAGGACGACGCCCGCATCCGCGACCTGAAGGAAGCGGCTCGGCTGGAGCCAAACTGGCCGGACCCGGCGTTCTCCCTGGGCCAGGTCTACTTCACGCGCAACGATTGCGCTTCCGCGTTGACGTGGTTCGCCCGGGTGCCACCCACCAACGAACGCAGTGTCGAGGCGATTTTCGCTACCGGCGTTTGCTACCTGCGCCTGAACCAAGCCGACAAAGCCGAAAAGGTTTTCAGTAAGCTTCAGGAAGACCTGAAGTTGAACATGGTGAGCGGCGCCGACCTGCCGGAAATCCTGAACAATCTTGCGCTCGCCCTCGCGCGCCAGGGCAAGTTCGCCGCTGCGATTCCCTCGCTTGCGCGCGCCCGAGACCTTGATCCCGACGAGGATGACTACCCGTTCAACCTCGGGCTACTGCTCTTGCAGAATAACGATCTCTCCGCTGCCACTGCGCGGTTCCGGGATGCCATGGAGCGCGAGCCCGATAATCCCGAGGATCGCGCCTTCCTGATTCACACTCTGGAGCAGGAAGGGAAGAAGGAGGAAGCCTCTCTGGCGCGAGAAGCCGCGCTCGAAGTTTTTGGGTCCAACGGTTTGCCCGCGCTGAAACTAGATGGCAAGCCCGACTCGCTCGCAAAATACCAGCGTGTGAGCAGGGAGCTCGATACGACTGCGCTGCGGATGCAACTTGCTACACCCGCAGGACAGAGTGCTGCTGCCGCTGAATCGGCGGCCTCCATGGACCCGGTTGTCGCGCGCATACGTCGCGGCCGTCAGGAACTTGGCGCCGGGCGCCTTGATAGCGCCGAGGGGGAATTCCGCGCCGCGCTGGCCGCCGATCCCAAGAATGCTCTTGCGCACCGCGAACTTGCCGATATTTATCGCCGAAGAGGTAAACTCGACGAAGCGGTCCAGGAGTTGCAGGCGTCACTGGCCATGCGCGATTCGGCTACCGGACGCGTTATGCTGGCCCGCATCTATCTGGAACAGAAGAAGCCGGAGTTGGCCCGCGACGAACTGGAAAAAGCCATGAAGCTCGCGCCGAATTACACGGAAGCGCGACAGTTGCTGGAACACCTGGGAAAGAGCAAACCCACGGGAGGTGCGCAATGAACGCTCGTGGTCAGTCGATTCGCAATCCCGCAAGAATCTCGATCAGCAGCGTTTGCCTGGCGTTGTTTGTTACTGGCATTGGATTGCTGCGTGCCGCAACACCGGAAACGCTAAACGCGCCGCTGGTCGTTGAGCTGAAACTTGATCGCGAAGTCGAGCCGGTTCTCGCCACGTATATCGGTGAAGGCCTCGCTGACGCAGCGGGCCGCCAGGCATCGCTTGTGCTGATCACCATGGATACGCCGGGCGGGCTCAGCGATTCAATGACCGACATGATCCATCACATTCTGGAATCCCCGGTCCCCGTCGCGGTGTTCGTTTCTCCCTCCGGAGCACGCGGCGCTTCTGCGGGTTTCTTCATCCTGTTGTCGGCGGACGTCTCGGCCATGGCGCCCGGGACGCGCACCGGAGCGTCCACACCAATCCTTCTCCCCGGCGGATTTTCGGTGCCCGTCGATGAAGTGCTGCGGAAGAAAATGAATAACGATGCCACTGCGTTTCTCCGAAGCTTCACGGAGAAGCGAAATCGCAATCCGAAACTCGCCGAGACTGCGGTCACCGACGCGCAGGCGTTCACCGAAAACGAAGCGCTTGCGGGGCACCTGATTGATCTGATCGCCCGCGACAACGCGGATCTGCTGAAACAGCTGAATGGGCGCGAGATCAAGCGCTTTGACGGCAAAACCGCAAAGCTTTCCCTCGAAAACTACCGGCTGGATGAATTTCATCTCTCCGCCCGCCAGAAATTCCTGGCTCGCATCGTGGACCCGGATATTTTCTTTCTCCTCCTGCTCGTCGGCGTGCTCGGTCTTTACACCGAATTCACTCACCCCGGCGTAATTGCCCCGGGCGTGATCGGCGGAATCTGCGCGGTGCTGGCGCTTTACGCGATGCATCTGCTGCCCGTGAATTTTGCCGGCGTGGTGCTGATTTTGCTCGCCTTCGCGCTTTTTATCATGGAGGCGAAATTCGCAAGTCACGGTGTTCTGCTTACGGGCGGTATAGTCTCGATGTTCCTGGGCGCCATCTTTTTGATTCGGTCCCCACTCACGCCCGGCGGAGTCAGCATGGGTGTCGCGCTGTCGGTAACCCTGCCGGTGGCTGTTTTGACCGTGTTTCTAATGCGGCTCGTTCTGAAATCCCGCGGATGGAAAACGGCCACCGGTAAGGAAGAGATGCTCGGCGCAGAGGGCGTCGTCACTACGCCGCTCCCCGCTCAGGGTGAGGGAATGATTCGCGTACACGGAGAGCTATGGCGCGCAGTGGCATCCTCAGCCGTGGCAGAGGGGACGCACGTACGTGTAACACGCGTGGATGGTTTAAAACTGTTTGTGGAGCCGAAGCAGGCTTAGGTCACCACAAGCAGCCGCAGTTGGCGCAGGTCCCGGAGGCAAATCATGTTCGAGTACTTTGGGTTGGGCACGCTGGTCGTCATCGCGCTGCTTTTGTTGTGGATCTGGAATTCGATTTACATCATCAAGGAGTGGGAGCGGGGCGTGGTGCTCCGCCTCGGGCGCCTGCTTCCCGAAGCGAAGGGCGCGGGAGTCCGGCTGGTCTTCTGGCCGATCGAAACGCTGTACCGGATCAGCTTGCGCCTGGAGACGCTGGACGTTCCGCCGCAGGACATCATCACGCGCGACAACGTCAGCGTGAAAGTGAACGCCGTCTGCTATTTCCGAGTGGTGGACGCCAACCTCGCGCTCTCGCAGGTGCAGAATTATCAGTATGCAACCTCGCAGCTGGCGCAGACCACCCTGCGCAGCGTGGTCGGCCAATTCGAACTCGACGAAATTCTCTCGCAGCGCGACAAAGTCAACGGCAAATTGCAGATTATTCTCGATCAGGACACTGAGCCGTGGGGCATCAAGGTGGGCAAAGTGGAAGTGAAACAGGTGGACATCCCCGAACAAATGCAGCGGGCGATCGCCAAGCAGGCGGAAGCAGAACGCGAGCGCCGCGCGAAGATCATTCACGCGGAAGGCGAGTTCGAAGCCTCGCAAAAACTGGCCGACGCCGCCAAGGTGCTGGAGACGCAGCCCTCCGCCATCCAGTTGCGCTACCTGCAGACCCTGACCGAGATAGGTGTCGAGAAGAACACAACGATTGTGTTTCCGCTTCCTATAGATATTATTAATACATGGATGAAGGTCGCGGGGGGCGCATCTAAGTAAATGGCATCCGGGGGGAGACGCGGGGCGGGCGAGCGCGTGCTGGAAAGCAGGCACGTGATCGGCCTTTTCTTGCTGATGCTGGTTTTTTCCGGCGTGTTCTTTACCCTGGGTTACGTCATGGGCCGCAACCAGTACGATGGGCAGGTGCGCGCTGCAAGTAATGCCATGGGCCGTCCCGAGCCGGTGCTGAGCGCCAAACCGGATGTTGCGCCGAAGAAAACTGTCGCCCCGCCGAACGATCCTGTCGACTCCGACCCGGCAACTTCCGCGACGTCAGATTCCACGTGGAATTTCTACGACAAAGACAAGTCCGCAAGGGTCGCGCCGCATTTGGAGCCGGTTCCAAAGACCTCGCCAGCTCCGCCGCAGTCCAAGCAAGTAAATGCAAAAAGTTCGGCTACCCAGCCAGCCGTCGCACCGCGTGCGTCCGTTGAGAGAAGCGCTGCGAACGCGCCGCTGATTCCCGGTGGCGCGATCGTTTTGCAGGTGGCGGCTCTCGCGAAGCAGGATGACGCGCTGGCCTTGGCGGGAAGCTTGCAGAAGAAACGTTTTTCCGCGTATGTGCAGCCGCCGCACAAAGACAAGTACTACCGTGTGCAGGTCGGTCCGTTCAAGGACCAGAAGAGCGCCGACGCCGCGAAGAAAGGCCTGGAGAGCGCCGGCTTCAAGGCATTCTACGTAAAACACTGATGGCATCGCGTCCCTGGTACTCCAACCTGGGGTCGTTGCTTCCCCCGGAATCTCCCGCGATTGTCCGGCTCACGCTCGCTGCGCTCAGCGGCGCGATTCTCTCGCTTTCTTATTACAATGCGCATTCCAGTCTGTATTCCTGGTTCTGTCTGGCGATTTTGTTGTTCAGCGTGCTGGGGGCGCGGGCGCGCGTCGCATTTCTCTCTGGCTTCCTGCACGGCTTGATTTTTGTGCTGACCTGCGTGTCCTGGGTGGCCGAGGTGCTCTCTGTTCACGGGGGCATGTCGCCCGCGGCGGGCTGGGCGGTGTTGTTGCTTATCGCGACGGTGTGGGGATGCTCGATTGGCCTGTTCACCTGGACGGTAGAGCGGTTACTTCAACAGGGAATCGGCCTCGCGCTTTTGGGCGCCCCGTTTCTCTGGATTTCGACGGAAGTCCTGCGCGCGTATCTGCCAGAGATCAGTTTTCCCTGGGGGTTGCTCGGATATCCCGCCGCGGGAAATCCGGCGCTCGTGCAGCTCACCACACTTACCGGAATTTATGGTGTTTCGTTTCTGGTGGCTGCATTTAATTCGTTGCTTGTGTGGATTTTGGCGAGTCCCCCGGAAAACAAGAAAAGCAGACTCGCGTTTGTCGCCGCGGTCCTGGTCGTGCTTCTCGGGGTGCAGGACTTCGGCCCGCGCTTCGTTCCAAAGGCCGAGGCCGGCCATGTCGCACGGGTCGTTCAGCCGAATTTTCCAGAGAATATGCAATACGCGGGCGACTGGTACGCCGACCACAAAACGGACATGGCGGAGCTCGAACAACTCAGTCTGCGGCGTTCGCCGGGCGCACGGCAAGCGGACCTTCTCGTGTGGCCGGAAGCGCCCGCGCCGTTCTCCTTTCAGGATCCGCATTTCGGGCCGTACATCTCGCGCCTGGCCGCCAGATTCGAGCATCCCGTCATTGTGGGCATCATTGACTGGAAGCCGATTCTCGAGGGCGGGAAGGGAATTCCCCGCACTGGGCTTGCGCCTTACAACAGCGCCTCGGTGCTCAATTCGAGTGGGCAAAAGATTTTCCTGTACGACAAGATTCACCTCGTTCCCTTCGGCGAATACGAACCCTTTCCCCTGATCCATCAGGTGGTCACCAGCGTTTCCGAGGAAGTGGGCGGATTCCGCAAGGGCAGGGAACGCAACGTCGGCCGATTCCCCGATGGCCATACCTTCTCCATCTTTATTTGTTATGAAGCGATTTACGCCGGTGAGATCCGGCAGTTCGCCAACAACGGCGCGCAGCTCCTAATCAACATCTCGAACGACGGCTGGTTCGGCAAATCCGAAGCCGCGGAGCAGCACCTCCGCATGGCTCGCGTGCGCGCGGTGGAAAATCGCCGCTGGCTTGTCCGCGACACCAACAGCGGCATCACCGCTTCGGTCGACCCCTATGGAAACGTGTTCCGCGCGATGCGGCGCGACACCCGCGATTCTGCCGACCTGCCGTACGACTTCCGCACCGACCGGACCATCTACACGCGCTTCGGCGACTGGTTCGCCTGGATGTGCGTCGGTGTTTCCGTTATTCTAGTGTTGCTCACTTTCCGAAAGGCGAAATCGCCCGGCCTCGCCCGGGCACCCCAAACACGGCATGATTCTTGAAGATCTGCAGCACCAGTATGAAGGATTGAAGCAGCGCATCGCTCTCGTGCGGAGCTTTCTTTGACGCTCCCCAGAACCGCGCGCGGCTGAAAACCCTCGAAGCGCGCACCGCCGATCCGAATTTCTGGAGCAATCAGGAAGAAGCGCAGAGCGTGCTCCGTGACCGCAAGCGCG
>Ga0210410_10003238_pt1 | contig 14472 bp, 13 predicted proteins | sample IncBWC4MmetaG_FD_161058 | JGI IMG/M metagenome (GOLD analysis project Ga0210410, IMG submission 161058) | Forest soil microbial communities from Barre Woods Harvard Forest LTER site, Petersham, Massachusetts, United States - Inc-BW-C-4-M | ecosystem: Environmental > Terrestrial > Soil >... | reverse complement strand
CGCGCGGTCGGTGATGTACTCGCAATCGTTTACGAGGCGCGCAGGCGAAACGAAAGAGCCGAGCGAAATCACGCCTTCAGAGGTGCGAAAATGAGCTCCAGGACGCAATTCACTGGGTCCATGCGGTTCCTGCACTGGCTGATGGCCGCGATGGTCCTGACCATGCTGGGGATTGGCGTTGCCATGGTCGCATCGCTGGGCAACTACCATCGCCTAGTTTCCATCCACCGCCCGTTGGGGATCGGCATTCTGATTTTGGTCGTGATTCGCTTCGTGAATCGCCAGTTCAGCACCCTGCCGCCATTTCCGGCAACCATGTCCTCGCAGGAGCGCTTCGTCGCACACGCATCCGAAGTATTGTTGTACACGTTGCTGTTTGTGCTGCCGCTGGTCGGCTGGGGGATGTTGTCGGCGGCGCGCTATCCGATTGTCCTGTTCGGGTCACTGCATCTTTTCCCCATCCTTCCGCACAGCGTGATGCTGTACGCGGTCTTGCGGAGGACGCACACGTTTCTCGCCTATCTCCTATTCCTCGCATTCGTCGCCCATTTTGGAGCCATTCTGTTTCACACGCTGATTGTGCGAGACGGGATGCTCAGCCGCATGGCGCCTTGGCCGGCCCGCGCGCGCTAACTTCCTCGAAACGGCATTCCTCTTGGCGCTCCACGGCGAGAAGAATCACCTCATTGCGCTGGCTGCTCGCCCAAGCGGGAGTTGTTTACCGGGCTTCTGGCCCACGGACAACTGCCGGATTGTCAGCAACCCTTACCTAATCGCATTACTTCAGAGTTGCCCGTAATCCAGGAGGAATCGATGCCTGGCGGCATAATCGCCAGCAATTGATTGGACCTCCGCGTTGACCATACGCTGCCGTATTGACAAGGCCGTTCGCACTTTGTACCATACGGTACCGTATGGATAGAGACCTAGGCAGAAATGATTGGCTGAAAGCGGCGCGGATAGCGTTGCTGAGGGGCGGCGTGGAAGCAGTGCGGGTCGAGAAATTAGCCCGGGACCTGAAGGTGACTAAAGGAAGCTTCTACTGGCACTTCACCGACCGCGAAGAGTTGCTTGAGGTCCTGTTGCGCGAATGGGAAGAAGAGTTGCTGCGGGATATCATCCCGCGATTGCAAGGGCGGCGTGGCCTGGAGGCGCTGCGACTGCTAATGCGGCTGCTGGTAGAGCGGGTGCCACTGGGCGAACAAGGAATTTTGCCGTCGGATGCAGCGGTGTTTACGTGGGCTTCGGTGTCCCCGACAGTGGCGCGCCGCGTCAATCAGGCTGAAAAGAAGAGGATCGAATTGTTGACGCGGGTCATCGGGGATCCCAAGGGCACCGAACTCTTGTATCTAGTGTGGCTGGGGTTTGTGGCCAGAGGACAGCGTTTGCCCAGCTCGCGCAAACAGTTCCCGCAGATCGCCCGCGCCATGCTGAAGCTGTTCCCACCAAAACTCCGAGAGAAGCAGAGTCGAGTAAAGCGCAAGGTGTGATCAAAGGAGGCGTATGCGGCCATCGCTGAAATGGATCGGTGCTGCTATTGGGAGTCTCGTGCTCGCGGCGTTGGTTTTCGTAGTCGTTACGACGTATCGCACAAAGCTACCGGGCGAGGTGATGACGCCGGCAGGCATTCGGCAATCAAGCTCGATGTACGTGAAGATGCGGGACGGAGTCGAGATCGCTGTGACCGTCGATTTACCTCCTGATTTGAAAATGGGCGAGCGGGTTCCAGTGCTGATGCGAACCACGCGCTACTGGCGCGAACCGCAAACTGGGTGGTTGCTCAGGATGCTGCTGGCACTGCATCAGGCTAATCCCGTCGAGGTGGTGGAAGATAAACAGAAGGCATATTTCAATCAACGCCACTTTGCCGTGCTTGCCGTGGACGCGCGCGGTAGTGGGGCATCGGGGGGAAGTCGCGCCATGGAGTGGTCCCCCACCGAAGTAGCAGACATCGGCGAGGTCGCGGCTTGGGCCGCGCAGCAGCCGTGGTCGAACGGTCGCGTAGGCACGTTCGGAATTTCCTACGATGGCAATGCGGCCGAGCTTGCAGCAGCCGCGAATCAGCCCGCAATTCGTGCGGTTATGCCGCTCTACGATAATTTTGATGTTTTGTCCGCAGTTCAGGCCGGCGGGGTAGCGGATCACGCGTTGCTAAAAGAGTGGAGCGATGTGGTTGCAGCGCTGGACCGCAATGACGTGTGCGGCGCGGACGAGGTGAAAGGATGGAAATGCTGGAGAGACCGGCTCATGACACCGGGGGTGCGCCCGGTGGATGCGGACACGAGCGGAAAGCATTTGGCGGAGCTAGTAGACCAGCATCACAACCTGAATGTGGCAGAGGCCGTCGCCAAAGTTGAGTTTCGAGATGACCGGGCAGGTGCGTTCACCCTGGGGGAAATCAGCCCCTACGGACTGCGCGCGCGAATTGAAGCCTCGAAGGTTCCTATGATGGTTTGGTGCGGATGGCTCGACGGGGGAGGTGGCGCAGATGGGCTGACACGCTACAAGACCTTTTCGAATCCGCAAGTCGTGGTCATCGGTCCGCTGTCGCACGGCGGGGGATTCAACGTGGACCCGTTCGGATCGAACCACACTCCGCCAGCCCCGCCAACCGAGGAGCAATTCAAGATGCAGGCCGATTTTTTTGATCGGGTGCTGCGCAACGACACATCGGAAACCATCGAGTCTTCGATCCAATACTACACCATGGGCGAGGGACAGTGGCACACGACGAAGACGTGGCCGCCAGCGGGATTGTCAACGGAGCGCTTGTATTTTGGAGAACACAACACACTGAACACGGCAGCACCTTCGGCAACAAGCGCCAGCGACTCGTACGCAGTGGACTTCACAGCTTCCAGTGGCAACCAAACGATCTGGCACACCGGGTACGGTGGAGGCGATGTGGTGTATCCAGATCGCGCGGGCGAAGACAAGAAATTACTGGTGTATGACAGCGCGCCGCTGGACGCTGATCTCGAGATTACGGGCACACCGTTCCTTACGCTCGAAATGTCCTCAACCACGAGTGACGGGGCGCTGCATGCATATTTGGAAGACGTGTCGTCGGAGGGGCGGGTCACCTACGTGGACGAGGGAATCTTTCGGGTGATTCATCGGAAAGAGGCTGAACCGAAGAGCCTGCCCTACGAACCACTAGGCCCGGCTCACAGTTTTCTGAGAAAAGATGCCGAGCCGTTGACGCCAGGCGAGGCGACGAGGATCCGTTTCGCGCTCTGTCCCACATCCGTTCTGCTGCGAAAGGGGCATCGGATTCGAGTGGCGCTGGCAGGCGCAGACGCGAGCGTTTTTTGGCGATACCCCGCAGAAGGGACGCCCACATGGACCGTTTATCGGGAGGCACAGCGAGCGTCCTTTGTTGAACTGCCTGGGAAGAGACGAGCTCCTTGAAGATTCCAGCTCTAAGGAAACATTTGGGGCGGGTGGTCGGCAACCCTTCCCTTATCGGAGTATGGAAGGGTTGTCCGTAACTCAGACGGAAAAGCGCTCGGCTCCTGCATCATGGAAACGAATCAGTGGCCTTCCGCCCGCTTTCGAGCAGTAGGCCAAGCCCCACTGGGTCACGGGCGATTTTTGAATAACTTCCGGTTAGCCTTTAGTGTCTGCAACCTTAGGCTGCCACAATTCGATGGGATTCCCCTCGGGGTCATGCAGGCGGGCGAACCGGCCGTTCGGATAAGGCTGCGGGTCAATCTTGACCGCGATTCCCGCAGCTTGTAGCTGGGCCGCCATTTTGTCGAGATCCCGGACTCGAAAGTTCACCATCCAGACCTTCTGGGCATCCCCGAAATAGTTGCTCGTCTCAGCGAAGGGAGCGAAAGCGGTTGGTCCTGCCTCTTGCTGCCACCCGGTTTCCCCGTAGGTCGTTGGTATCGGCAAAATCCCCAGGTGTTGCTGGTACCAAAGCCCCAGCGCTTTCGGATCTTTGGCTCGAAAGAAGAATCCTCCGATTCCGGTCACTTTTTCCATTTCCGTTCCTCCAGCGATCCCATCACGAACAGCGGCCCCCGCGGGGGGAAGGGAGACTTCTGGCTGTTTGGCTGTCTGCGCAGCGATGCCCAGTTGGTTCCGATTCCAGATGAAGCTCGACCCGAAAGCAAATGACAGGGTTCGAAGCAGTTGGCGTCTTTGAAAACGCATCCCATCCTCCTTTCGAAAGGTCGGGGCTTACGCCCCGGCCTTTTGATTTATGTGGTCATGACTGCGGGAGCAGCGGTGGGTTCGACAGGGGCTTTGCGGCGGAGGATGGCAGCGGAGATGAGAGTAATGATAAGGCCGACGGGCAGGGGCTCCATGCAGGTGTAGGCCATGTTGACGAAGGGGTTTTGGTAGAGCTGCTGAGAGCGTTGTATGGCAGCGACCTGCGCGGCGGTGGTGGCGGGGTCAAGTCCGGAGGACTGGACCTTGTGAATCTGCGCGGCGAAGTAGCTGTCCATGAAGTGGGGCATGAAATTGAAGTAGAGGACCTCCCACATGGCGACGTAGCAGACGGTGGTGATGAGGGTGATCAGGATGCCGCAGGCGAAGGCGCGGCCGAAGGAGATTTGGCCGGCGAGGGTGTTGTCGCGGTAGCTGCGGATGCCGAAGTAGATTAGCAGGAACGACGCCACCATGATGGTGTAGCCGAGAGCCATGCTGTGGCCGGAGCCGATCTTGTCGGCGAGGAGAAGCGAGCCGCCCATAAGGACGGAGATGATGAGGCCGGAGATGAGCCCGAAGGTGAGGACGATTTTCTTCATGTGAGGCTCCTGGTGCGAGTGAGGGTGGAGTCATTATGCGGTGTAACAGGGCCGGATGTCGTCATCCTTTCGGATGATTTTGCAGGAATGGCGCGGAAATCGTGCTTTCGGGTGACGCGGTCACGGCAGGAGGCCTAGTTCTTTGCCGCGCTGGACGGCCTGGGTGCGGCGGGCGGCTCCAAGCTTGTCGAAGGCGCGGGCACAGTGTGTCTTGACGGTGTTTTCGGAAACGAAAAGCTGCGTGGCGATCGCGCGATTGCTGAAGCCGCGGGCGATCAGGGTGAGAACTTCGAGCTCGCGTCCCGTGATGCCGAGGGTCTGCTGGTGGGCCGTATTGGGAGCGAAGGGTTCGAGGGCGGGGGTTTCCGCGGTGACAAGCACTTCCCTCACCACGACCGTTTCGCGGATGGTTTCGCGACTGCGCGTGATGCGGAGGCCGAGCCAGATGCCGAAGGTCGCGAAGAGGATGGCGACGAGCGCGCTGTAGAGCTCGACGGAGTGCTCGATGATGACGAAGCGGTATTCGGTGTATTGGAGGGTGGCGATGAGGAAGCCGCCGACGAGACCGAAGATGAGGACGTGGCGCTTCATGATGGGGTTGTGAAGAAGTATAACGGAGACGGCGAGGAAGTGGTTTCACCGGCCAGAAAACAGAAGGGTCGAGGCGTGATGCCCTGGCCCTTTCAAGGAGCGCGATTCGATTCACGATACCTGTGCAAACGGGGTTATGGGAAGTGTAAAGATGAGGTTCTGGGCGAGTTGTCGGCAATCCGCATCCCCGCACGCTTGCGGGCGTGAGAGCGAATCGGGAGGCACCAGATGAAGGATCACCATCTAAAGGCTTGGATGACGACGTGGGAAGAGAAACCCCATCCACGACGGGCCTGTAGTTTGTTCATCGTAGGGTGGATTGCCTTTCTAGCGTTCCTAGGTCTCAGCGGCCCGGCGCTTGCCGCGCAGGATGCCCGTGTTGAACCGCAGACCCAAGAGACGCGGAAATGCGACGCGCTGGCCGAGCTCAACCTCGAAGCCATTCCGGGAGGTCCGGCGGTCATCACCTCAGCGCACATCGTCGAAGTTCCTGCCACGGGCCTGGAGCACTTCATTTTCACTCAGAGCGGATATGGAAGCCTCACCCCTGAGCGTGCCTCTCGCATTCGTGAGTATTGCAACGTGACCGGCTACGTTGCCCCGCAGAACAAGTTCGTGCTGAAGTTGCCGCTGCCAGGCGATTGGAATCAGAAGTTTTTCTTTTATGCGTGCGGCGGTTTCTGCGGCACCCTTTTTACGGACGCTCCCAATTTAGGTCTGGCCCGCGGCTATGCATCCGCCACCGGAAACGGAGGGCATGAGAGCGCTTTGGGGTTCGATGGCGTTTGGGCCGCAAACGCACCTGAATTACAGGAGGATTATGGCTGGCGCAGCAATCACGTAGTCACGCTCATAACCAAGGCAATCACCACCCAATTCTACGGAAGGCCCATCAAGCATTCCTACATGGTGGGCACTCAAAGGGAGGCCAAGCGGTTCTGCTGGAAGCGCAAAGGTTTCCCGAAGACTTCGACGGATTGATGCCGAGCGCGCCCGTTTACGATCAAACCGCACGGGACGTGCTCGCTGGAGCCTGGTTCGCCCAAGCCATCAGTGACGGGCACGGGGGTTCGGTGCTCAACGCCGAAGCTGCCCAGGTAGTCCACAAGTCAGTGTTGAAACTCTGTGGCGCTCAGGCCGGTGTGGAAGAAGGGCTGGTCACTGATCCGCCCTCCTGCGGGTGGCGGCCGGAAATGATCGCCTGCGCTCAAGGAAGCAGCGCTGCGGATTGCCTGAATCGAAAGCAAGTCGCCGCCGTGAAGCGCTTAATGACCCCCGTCACGAATTCCAAAGGTGAGGTGCTCTACGCGTACCCTTACATCCCCGGAACCGAGACGCAATGGGCGGGTTGGAACTATTTTGGGGCTCCGCGCGCTGGGTACACGCCGCGCATTGCCAACTTGCAGGTGCCGGTGCAGCATGAAAAATATTTAGCAGACGAGAAGATTCGAGACAATGTTGACGCTCTCAAATATGACTTCGATCGTGGGCCCGCGACCCTGGCTCGGTCGCAGAGAATTTACGACGCGTCGTCGTTCGATCTGACTGCCTTCAAAGCACGAGGAGGCAAGATCCTGATGTGGCATGGCTGGGCCGACGGGGCCATCATGGCAACTTCTTCGATTGGCTACTACGAGGGAGTCGTTAAGGCCATGGGCAGCCGTAGACAAACCGAAGACTTCTTCCGGCTATTCCTCGTACCCGGTGTTCATCACGGCGGCGGCGGTCCGGGATTCACGGAGTTTGACACCCTGACCGCACTAGAAAACTGGGTGGAGAAGGGGCAGGCACCCGAAAAACTGATCACGGGGCGATTAAGCAATGACGTTGTGGAGCGTACCCGCCCGGTCTTCCCATATCCAGTCTTGGCTCGTTATTCCGGGAAAGGGGATCCAAAGCAGGCGGACAGCTTTCTGCCCTTTGACCCCTCGCAACGCTAAGTGCCGTTACGTCAAGAGCGACGGCTCCGACAGCGAGCATTCAAGGTGTGTCGGCAACTCTTCCACAATCGGCGAGGGAAGATAAGGGAAGAGTTGCCCGTCAACCGCCCACAATCTACTGCGAGCTCTTGCGGTTCCCGTGTAGATTAGGGCGTACATGCCACGAGAGTTTGTCGTCCCTCGCAACCAGGAAGCAATAATAAGACGCCATCCTGTCGTCACGTACTTTGCGCTGACCTTCTTGATCTCTTGGGCGGGCGCGCTTGCTGTGACTGCGCCGCACCTCATCCGCCACCAAGTTCTGCCGCAGATGACCGGGATTCTGATGTTTCCGGTCATGCTTCTCGGTCCAAGCCTTGCTGGCATTGTGTTGACGAAGATCGTAGACGGAAAAAGCGGTCTACGGGTCCTGTTCTCCCAAATGTTTCGCGCGTGGGTTGCGCCGAGATGGTACACGGCGCTCCTCCTTCCTCCGGCTCTGGTCCTGACCGTTCTCCTCGTTCTTGAGAGATTGGTCTCCCCGGTTTACGCTCCCAACCGCTTTTTCATGGGCATCCTATTTGGGATTCCGGCAGGTTTCTTGGAAGAAATTGGCTGGATGGGCTATGCATTCCCGAAAATGCGGTCCGAGAGCAATGGGCTGGCCCCGAGCATCCTACTCGGGCTGTTGTGGTCCCTTTGGCACCTGCCTGTGATCAACTATCTTGGTACCGCCACTCCGCATGGTGCCTATTGGCTGCCATTTTTTCTTGCCTTCAGCTTGGCCATGACGGCCATGCGAGTGCTGATCGCGTGGATTTATACGAACACGAAGAGCGTGTTGTTGGCGCAGTTCATGCATGTAAGTTCGACAGGCTCCCTTGTCATTTTCAGCGCGGCACGCGTGACCGCCGCGCAAGAAGCGATTTGGTATGCCCTATATGGAACTGTCCTCTGGATTGCCGTGGGAATCGTTGTCAAGACATTCGGCAGACGGCTGGGGCGCCACGCTGTCTAGGAGCACAATTGGATTGACTTTCAGCGGTTCCGCCGCATTCCAGTCCAGCGCCTCGGGCGAGATTCTGGGCTGATGGTCGGCCACTCTTCCATAACCGTCGCACCCAGCTCAAGGATTCGGCTCAATGCCAATGCGATCATTGACTGCTGATCGAATCCGTTGCTTGCACCCAAGGTACCGTTCGGTTGTTTGGACCGAAACGTGCCCCAAAAGAAATTGGATCTGCTCCAACTCCCCTCCCGAAGCATGGCAGAGGCGAGCACAAGTCCGACGCAGATCGTGCGGCGCTAATTTGGCGACACCAATGGTTCCTCGCGGACTCCTTCACTATGTGCCAAACCGCCTTTACCGTCATTCCATCTCCCCATGTTCTGCCTACTTTGTTGACCCTGCGAAAGAGCTTTCCTCGATCAATGCCGGCCGCAGCAAGCCACACTTCTAATTCGCTTCTCACCCAGTCCGGAACCGGAACTGTTCGAACGTGGCCTCCCTTATCCATCAAGTCGACGATGGCCCAGTGTTCCTCCCGCTGCTGGAGATGATCCATCGTCGATGCGACGGCTTCGTGTCTTCTTCGCCCACACGCGAGCAGGAGAGCCAACAAAGCGCGGTCTCGTTTTCCTTTCAGCCGCTCGCGATCAGGCGCTTGCCAAAGCGCTTGCCCTTGCTCTGCAGTCAGCCAGTTGCCAAGGCGAACGCCTAACTTCTTCACGCCTTTAACGCGACGAATACCCGCTGCCAAGTTGGCACTGAGCAGACCGCAATCGGCTGCCTCATACGCAAGACGGCGTACGGCACCCAGTCGTAGATTGACGGTGCCGGGTGCGAGCTGACGAGATTCGAGATGAGAACGGTAGCGCAGAACGACTATTCTATTGAATGCCAAACGCGGTTCTGAACAATACCAATCAACGAATTCATCGATCGCGTGACGATATCCCCGCTGCGCATCCTGAGAAGTGAGGCTGTTCAAGACTGCGGTTTTGGAGTGTTCGAGATCAAGCAGGCGCAAGACGGATCTGGTGCTGCTGCGTCTTCTTCTCAGAGTTGGTCTATCCTTCATGATCGGTGGCCTCCGTGACATCGATCAATGATCAGAGTGTTTCGAGGCGAGTAGGTTCAGGCGCATTGGCCGCTGCAGGATTGTGAGCGTGAATAGCGGTTGGTTATACTGCCCCGGGGGATTCCTTCACGATGCAACCCGAGCAAGCTAAATTTCTTCTGGGTTTCCTAATACCTCAGCTCAAGTCTGAGCAGATGATAACGAAGAAGATCCTGTCTGCCATTCCGCCGGACCAAGGCGAGTACCAACCCGATCCCAAGTGCATGAGTTCATTCAAACTGGCCTGGCATCTTGCCGCCACCGAGATGTGGTTCTTGGATGCCGTGATTGACCTCGTGTTCAAAGAAGACGATTCACCCATGCCTTCCGGGTTGAAGACCGGCGGTGATGTGGCCCGATGGTATGACGAGAACTTCGCCCGGCGCATACCGCGTCTGGAGGCGCTTTCCGGCGAACACCTTATCACGCCGGTAGACTACATAGACCTCCGGAACGACCCCGCCGTCGCCTACCTAAGTCTGGCGATCCGCCATTCCGTTCACCATCGCGGGCAGCTCTCGGCGTATCTGAGGCCTATGGGCGCAAAGGTTCCAGCGATCTATGTAGAAAGCGCGGACGAATCTGTGACCACGGTCCCGCTTTGATACCGTCAGCAGCGGGGATGTTCTTCTTCCACGTTAACCGGATTGGGGAAGGTTAGCCCGTGATACGCCCAAAATCGCGCTGCCTCTCTGGCGCATGTGCTTTGGCCTGTTCATCGCGGCAGGGTCTTTTTTCCTGGGGCCATCAAACCGCCCGCTGAGATTGCTTTCGGCAGTGGGGATCGGGCAACATCTATCCCCGGCTCTATTTAGCACAACCTTGTATTTAATTCTCACCATCCTTCCGCTGATTTTGCTGATTTTCTGGCTAGTCCGAGTTCGCTTCACAAATGCATACAAGGGAAAGTCGATGCGACTTGCACCCACAAGTCTTGATTAACAACGATCGCGTCCACATGGGATCCGCCGCGAAAGAAAGCTCGTCAAATGGACGAGGACGGCACTACACAGCCAAGTGGATAGAGGTCGCGACTTCCACAACGAGCCTTCTGATTCGGAATAACTTCCTGTTTGCCCGTCATCCGCCGGGAATCAGAGATGAACGCCCGAGAAAGGAGGTTATTCAATTCGCAGAATCTGCAATTATGGGGTGCTATACTTTCGGCTAATTAGGAGTCCTGCCCGGCTTGGGAAAGGGCAATCATGAAACACCGCCTCTTGGGCATTTCCTTTTTCGCATGCCTTTTACTTCCGTGCGGCATGTCTGGTAACCCGCGTCCCGACAATCTTCTTTTAGTTGCTAACCAAATGGAGCACAGCGTTTTGCTCGTGGATCCCATGTCCAAACAGGTTCTGGCCACAGTTGGAGTTGACATTAACGGACACGAAGTTGCTGTCTCCCCAGACGGGCGCTTCGGCTACGTTCCCATCTACGGAAACACATGGGTGGGAAAGCCCGGCTCGAACGGAAGCACCGTTCACGTCGTGGACCTGCGCCAGGGGAGGACCGTTGCCATCATCGATCTCGGCAAAGAGGTTCGTCCACACTGCGCACGTTTTGGGCCTGATGGGTTGCTGTATGTTTCCGCGGAACTCGCCAATGCCATCTACATCGTGGATACAAAGACTCGCTCTCTCGTAGGCGAAATTCCTACTGGCGCCAGCCACACGCACATGCTCGTGATCTCTCCTGACGGCCGGAGGATCTACACTGCGAACAATGAGGCGGGCAGCGTGAGTGTTCTCGATTTGCGAGCGCGGACTTTGGTGGCGACGATTCCAATCTCTAAGAAAGTGCAGCGCATCTCGATTTCGCCCGATGGCAAGTTCGTATTTACGCAGGACCAGCAAACACCCCGCATCGTGGTCATCGATACTGCAACCAACGCGGTCGTCCGATCGATTTCCCTCCCGAGCATTGCGTTCTCTTCCGCAATCACAAAAGACGGCCATTGGCTCCTGGCCAACTCCGAATCAGGAAAGCTCTTCGTCGTAGATGTTGCCAGTGGAGCACTTACAAAAACGTTTGACACTCCGGATGTTCCCGTTCTACCCACCCCTGGAGAATTCGCACTGGCGCCAGACGGCACACACGCCTATGTGAGCTGTCCCCAAGGCGGCACCATCGAGATCCTAAATCTTAAAGATTGGAAGCTCGAAGAGCCCATTCGGCTGACGAAAGGCGTGGACGGAATGGCTTGGGTGCCTGCGGCCATAAGTCCACCAGCTTCCGACAGCCGGTAACTCCCGAATTGGCGCCACTCGGGAACAACTGCCAAGGTGCCAGAAACGACCGCAAGTAGGGTCTTGCCGAATGCCCGTGGCAAGATAAGATTGCCCAAAGGAGAGTGCGCCGGCCACCGCCATGGCTAAAGATGATATTCAGCTTCTTTACGAATACGACCGCTGGGCGAACAACAGGGTTTTCCAAGCGGTCTCCACTCTCAACGCTGAGGAGTTCACGCGCGATCTGGGCGGCAGCTTCCGTTCTGTGCGAGACACGCTCGTGCATATCGTCGCCTGCGAGCGGGGTTGGCTAACGTGTTGGAAGGAACCGTACCCCAGCTCCACCTTCGTCGCAGATTTTTGGACGCGGCACAAGGCCCTATTTAATCCGAATGCGTTTCCTGACCTCGCCGCGGTGCAGTTAAAGTGGGCGGAAGTCGAGAGAGAACAAGTCGAGTTTGTGAATCGCGTAACAAACGAATCCTTGGGAAGGATGCTTCCTGTTTTCACAACGCAGATCAGTCTGGCGCACCTCATGCACCATTTGGCGAACCATTCCACTTACCATCGGGGTCAAGTCGCGCTAATGATGCGGCAGCTTGCCGCTGAGCCGCTCGCCACGGACTTCGCCTTGTTTTTGATGGAGGGCCGCCGCGCGCGAGCCGATGCACAGTAGTCCTTTAACTTTCAATCTTGAACCCTTAACTTCCATCTTCCATTTTCGCGCGTGGCCTTTGGCATGCTGCCCGCTGCGCTCTTTGCATTACTTCCGGCTTGCCCGTCATCTGACAACTAAGAATTCGTTGTGTTCCGTAAGCCGACGCAACTTCCCGATACGCATGGATACGGCACCAGATACCTTATTCTTTATCGCAGTGATATTCGAAAGTTAAAGCCCGACGGTTCGGTCGGATTCCAGATAGATCAAGAGGGCGAAGAAGAATGCTCTGACGCCGCACGAGTTTCAACCAAGGTGTAGGAGGGCAAACCGGGCGTACAATCTTTGCGGATTTCGAGGCCAAAGAAAATCCAGGTGAATATGCCTTCGCTCCGTTCCTCCGTAGTTGGCCACGCCGGCGCAATCTTGGCCGCAGCATTCCTCATCAGCTGGCCCGCGCTCTACAACCGCTATCCGCTGCTGTACCCGGATTCGATGTCCTATCTCGAAGACGGCCGACTCGTCGCACAGGCGGTTTTCCAGCACAAATTTTCGGCGGACTATGGCGGGCGCTCGTTCATCTATTGTCTCGGCATTCTGCCGTTCCATTGGAATGTCAACCCGTGGCCCATTGTGGCTCTTAATGCTCTTCTGACCTCTTACGTCCTATGGCTTGTACTGCGATCCTTCTTTCCGCGGCAGACGGTCACGCGTTATTTGGCTCTCATTCTGCCACTCAGTTTGTTCACCGGCTTGGGTTGGTTCGTCAGCATGATCATGCCGGACATTCTTGGCCCCGTGTTATATCTCTCCATTTATCTGCTCGTATTTACTCGAGAGAGCCTCTCTCGCGTCGAGCGTCTGGCCCTGATCCTGATCGCCTGGTGGGCAGTGGCATCCCACATCACGCACCTGATGTTGGCTGCCGGCTTCTGTGTGCTCTTGTTGGCACTAGTGGCGTTTCGGCGATCCATGCGGAGGTGGTTACCGGGCATAGCCGAAGTCGCAATCATCGTTCTGGTCGCGGCGGCAGCTCATCTAGCACTGCACTCGTATTTGTATGGCGAGCCGTCGTTGGCCGGCAAACGGCCGCCGTTTCTTATGGCCCGCGTCATTGTCGACGGCCCCGGACACTCCTATCTCCAGCAGCATTGCAGCGACACGAAATTCGTCATCTGCAACTATCTCCCTGACATACCAAATAATGTAAACGAATTCCTCTGGAATCTGGATGGAATCTGGCAGACCGCTTCGCCCGTTACGCGAGAATGTCTGCGACAAGAGGAGATGCCGTTCGTTTTGGCAACTCTGCGAACCTACCCTCGCGAGGAACTATGCATCTCTGCCACCAACTTCTGGCGCCAGTTGACAACTTTTGATCTGGGAGACTACGGTCCGAATCGCTGGGTGTTGGATGTCTTCGAGAAGGTATTGCCCGGCGCTCGCTCGCATTATCTCGCAACCCCTCAGGCTCAGGACACTCTACCGGATGACTTCTCCACATCGGCGCAAAACTGGGCGGTCGTGATATCGCTTGTGCTGATCGGCGCCCTGACGCCATTTATCTGGCGTCGCCGCAAACCACGAGCCGTCGGGCTAGCGGCGGTGATTGTTTTCATGCTCATCGCCAATGCGTTTGTCACCGGGGCTCTATCGACTGTGGAGGCCCGTTACCAGAGCCGCGTAATCTGGTTACTGCCCCTTTTGGCGGGATTGTTCGTGCTGGAACGGTTTGATCACCGCACTCGCCGGGATTGCAAGGAAGAGCCGGGTCCACAAGACCGCAAATCTGTCAGACTGCCTGATTGAAGTCGGAACATCGCCCTGAGTCGTCAAATCCCGAATGGTCGGCAACTCTTACCTAATCGCGTTACGTCAGAGTTGCCCGTGATACTTCCGCAGTGGGCAACGGCAAACAGAGAAAGGCAAGGAGCGCTGACAGAGAGCCGCACGACTATTGCGGGAGACCCGTTTTATAGAGAATGGCTTTGTGGCGCGGGTCAGGGCTGTAGGGGTCGTATACTGGAGCGCCTTTACATCGATAACTGCTTGCCTTTAACAGTGGAATTATTTCGTCAGCTTGCCTTTTTCATTCTGAGCTGCAAGCCCATATCGTATTGCGGCTTCAAGCGTATCGATGTTTATATCCTTTAGAGCTTTAAACCGAATGCAATATCCGGTCACGCTCGCCTTGCC
>Ga0210410_10003237_pt1 | contig 14473 bp, 9 predicted proteins | sample IncBWC4MmetaG_FD_161058 | JGI IMG/M metagenome (GOLD analysis project Ga0210410, IMG submission 161058) | Forest soil microbial communities from Barre Woods Harvard Forest LTER site, Petersham, Massachusetts, United States - Inc-BW-C-4-M | ecosystem: Environmental > Terrestrial > Soil >... | reverse complement strand
TTTCCCGTTGTGTTTCTCTACGGCGTGAGCCGCTTTCTCTTCGTGGCTTTGGCTCTCGCGGTAATTCTCTCTTTGTTCGCATCCTACTTCGTGGCTATGACCGTAGTGCCGCTTTTCTGCGCCAAACTGATCAAAGTCCGCCAAGCAGACCAGGCGTGGGGTGACGACTTCAGCCGGCGGTGGGGAAACCTCGGCAAAATATTCAACAAATACTTCGAAAAAATGCTCGGCAAGTACGATCGCACGCTGAGCGGTGCGTTGTTAAAACCCATCGCCACGCTGGCCGGCCTGACGGGAATCTCCCTGCTGGCTCTCGCGCTTTATCCGTTCCTGGGTGTTTCTTTTTTTCCGCGCACCGATCCCGGCCAGTTTGTTATCAATCTCAAGGCGCCCTCGGGAACGCGCGTGGAGTTGACCGAGGACTATGTGAAGCAAGTCGAAGAAATCATTCGCGCGGTAGTGCCGAAAGACGAGCGACAGATCATCGTCTCGAACATCGGAATTACCACCGACTTTTCCGCCATTTATACTCCCAACTCGGCTTCCCACACCGCGTTTGTGCAGGTGAGCCTGAAGGAGGGCCACAAGATCGGCAGCTATGAATACATGCGCCGAGTGCGTGAGCGACTCGGCCGGCAGCTGCCCCAGCTCAGCACCTATTTTCAGTCGGGAGGCCTCGTGGATGCGGTGATCAATCTCGGAATGCCCGCCCCTATCGACATTCAAGTTAGCGGAAACAATCTCGACAAAGTTTACGGAGTGGCCGCAAAAATAGCCGAGCCGGTGCGCGCACTGAACTCCGTCAGCGACGTGCTCATCCCTCAAGACATTGATTACCCCGCGCTCGAACTGGACGTGGACCGCGAAAAGGCCGGACTCCTGGGACTTTCGCAGAAAGAGATCGTCGACAATGTGATCACCGCGCTCACTTCGAACGGCATGATCGCGCCGAACTACTGGATCGATCCGAAGAGCGGGAATCCCTACCTGCTCGCCGTGCAGTATCCCGAGGATCAGATCAAGAGCATGATCGATCTCAAGCAGATTCCGCTGCGGGGCTTAAAAAGTACGCAGCCGACTTTTTTGGATACCGTTGTTAGGTTCAAGACGATTCCTTCGCCCACCGAAGTCGATCACTACCAATTATTTCGCGTGATCGATGTCTACGTTTCCCCAAAGTCGCAAGACCTCGGCGGAGTCACCTCGCAGATCGAGGAAATCCTTAAAAAGTTCAATCTTCCCGAGGGCGTTCGCGTAAATCTGCGCGGGTCGGTCGCAGGCATGCGCGCCTCCTTCCAGAGTTTCGGCGTCGGCTTGATTCTTTCCGTGGTGCTCGTCTATCTGATCCTGGTCGCACAGTTCGCTTCGTGGGAGGACCCTTTCATTATCCTGCTGGCCATTCCCCCGGGACTTGCCGGAGTGCTGCTGTTCCTCCTGGTCACCCGCACCACGCTGAATGTCATGTCCCTGATGGGCGTGGTCATGATGGTGGGCATCGTTGTTTCAAACAGTATTTTGATTGTGGAATTCGCCCGTCACCTGCACCACGACGGCAAACCGGTTAAAGAAGCAGTCTCGCTCGCTTCCCGGATGCGTCTCCGCCCCATCTTAATGACCTCCTTCGCCACCCTGCTCGGTATGATCCCCATGGCTATCGGAGCCGAACCAGGCAGCGAACAGTACGCGCCGCTCGCTCGAGCCATCATCGGCGGCTTGCTGGTCTCGATTGTCGTGACGGTCTACCTTGTTCCGGCAGCCTATCTACTTGTGCACCGGAAGGGTGAACAAAATCGTCAGGAGGTGCCGTCGTGACGCGATTCCTGCTCCTACTCACCGTTGTCTTCGGCGCCGTATGCTCGCAGCTCCACGCGCAGGCAGCGAGCAGCCCAGCGAATCCTCAAGAGCCTTCGCAGCCGCCGCAAACCGGGGCCACCCTCACCCTCGCCGAAGCCGAAGCCATTGCTCTCAAGAATAATCCGCAGATCACCATCGGCCGGTTGCGTGCGCTCGCCGCTCAACAGTACGTCCGCGAAGCGCGTGCTGCACTATTGCCGAATGCCTATCTAAGCCTCACCGCGGTGGATGCAAATCCAGGCAGCCGCCTTACCGCCGGTTTCCTCAACAATCCGACCCTTTACCCGCGTGCGGCCGGCGGCGTGAGCGTCACTCAACTGGTCACTGATTTCGGCCGCACCGCCAATCTGCTTTCCAGCTCCGAGTATGGCGCCAAGTCCGAAGACCAGAACGCTGCCGCTACGCGCGCCGACATTCTCCTGGTCGTGGACCAGGCCTTCTACAACTCTCTGGAAACCAAAGCTCTCGTCACCGTCGCGGAAGAAACCCTACATGCGCGCCAGACGCTGGTCGATAAAGTGCAGGCCCTGACGAATGCCAAGCTCAAATCGCAGATCGATCTCAGCTTTTCCAATGTCGATCTGGCACGTGGCAAACTCCTGTTGCTCGAGGCGCAAAACAATTATCAGACTTCTCTCGCCGCCCTCTCTGCAATCCTCGGCTATCCGGACGAGCAGAATTTCCAGCTCGTAGAAGAGACTGCGTCGGTGAATCAACCGGCCACGGACGTCGCTCCTTTAATTCAACAGGCCCTCGAACAACGTCCCGAAATCAAAGCCCTGCAATTCGAAGTCGCGTCCGCGCAGAAATTCGGCAACGCCGAACATGATCTGTGGCGGCCGACGGTGCAGGCCCTCGGCGTTGTCGGGCAAGCTCCTGTCCGCGACAACCATATTGAAAGCTGGTATGGCGCCGTCGGCGTGAATATCAACATTCCCGTCTTCAACGGTTTTCTTTACAGCGCTCGCGCCAAGGCCGCCGATCTCCAAACCGAAGTCGATCGCCAAAAGCTGCTGGAGGCCCGCAACAACCTCGCCCGCGATGTTCGCAACTCCTGGCAAGATTCTCGCCGCGCTTTTGAGCGTCTCTCCGTAACTCAGCAATTTCGCGAGCAAGCGAGCCTGGCTCTGGACCTCGCACAGGCACGCTACAATCTCGGTCTTGGTTCGATCGTCGAATTCACCCAGGCCGAGCTACAAAAAACGGAAGCCGACATCCAGGACACCGACGCCAAATACCAATATCGCTTGACGCAAATTGTCCTCGCCTTTACCATAGCCGCGCCGAAGTAGGTCCTTCCCCGCGTCGAGGCCGGAAGGCCGTTTGTTGAAGGTGGGCATGAGCCAGGGTTTCGATTCACCCGCGCCGGAATGGAGCCTTGCCAAGGGCCTAGGAATTCGGCAAGGCCCCCCATTTCTTGTGCTTATGGACCTCCTGCTCGTTCTCTAACCTTCTATATCTAAACGGTTTACGTCTATCAATCCCAGATTGTTACAGGATATTCACATTTGGTTGACGTAACTGTAAGACGCGGCCTTTACCTTTTCGCGCGGGGTGGTTTCGATCTTCGCTCGGTACGCCGTCGAATTTCGCTCCAAAGAGAGAGGCAATGAAAAAAATCGCAGCACTCACACTATCGCTGTTCCTCACCTATGGAACCGCTTTCGCTGATACACCCAAGGACACGCCTAAGGACGCCGACGCGCAGCCCGCTAAACCTGCTACTCCGGCGAAGGCTAAGGCGGCCAAGTCGGACTCTGCGATCGCTGCCGAGATTGAAGAGCTCCGTCAGACTCTCGAGGCCCAGCAAGAACAACTCACGTTGCTCAAGGAAGAACTTGCCAAACGCGATCGTCAGATTGACGAAGCGCGCGACGCGGCTGCCGCAGCTAATGCGCGCGCCGCGGAAGCCAGCTTTAAGGCTACCGAAGCGGTCAACACCACGGCCGAGGTGAGGAGCAACGAGGCCACGCTCAACACCACGGTTGCGGACCTGAAGACCAGCAACGAAGCCCTCAAGACCACCGTGGCGACCGCACAATCCGACGAAAAGAAAGCCTCGGAGGAAGGCCCGACCACGATTCGTTACAAGGGCGTTAGCCTGACACCCGGGGGCTTCATCGCGGCTGAAACGGTTTATCGCCAACGCGCACAGAGCGCCGACATCAACACGCAATTTACAGGCATCCCCTACCCAGGTAATGCGCTCAGCAAAGTTAATGAGAATGTTTTCTCTGGGCGTCAAAGCCGCGCAACTCTGTTGGCAGAGTCCAAGATTGGCAGCGCCAAGCTTACGGGCTACTTCGAAATGGACTTCCTCGGCGCTGGCGTAACCTCTAACAATCGCCAAAGCAACAGCTACGTCTTCCGGCAGCGGCAATTGTGGGGACAGCTAGCCCTCGACAGCGGCTTGTCGGTTACCGGCGGCCAGATGTGGAGTCTCGCTGTCGAAAATAGGAAGAGCATCCAAAACCGCCAGGAAGCTTTGCCGATGATGATTGACCCTCAGTACGTCGTCGGTTTCACCTGGCAGCGTGCCTATGGCCTCCGCGTGACGCAGACCCTCCTCGATAACAAACTGACCCTCGGTGTTTCCATCGAAGGCCCGCAGACGACGCTCGGTGGTCGCGGCTTCTCAGCCTTCACGAACGCCGCGGGCACCACGTCGCAGAATTTTTGGTATGCGGCGCCGGGCCTCAGCGCCGGACTGAACAACGCGTTTGATCCTACGGGATACACACCGAACAGGGCGCCGGACATTATCATCAAGGCGGCGCTGGATCCGGGCTGGGGCCACTACGAGATTTTCGGCATCGTGAGCCAACTCCGCGCCCGCATTTATCCTTGCGCGGTCGTCAGCGATATCGCCGCTGGGACAGTAGGAACGACGACTTACACTGGTCCGCAAATCGGTTGCGGGGCGGCGCCGGGGGCATTAGCGCCCACTGCGGCTGGAGCCTTCAACGACTCCAGGACGGGCGGTGGCGGAGGCGCGAGCTTCAGGGTTCCACTGTTCTCTAAGAAGCTCGATTTCGGCCTTAAGGGCGTATACGGCGACGGCATCGGCCGGTTCGGTTCCGCGCAGCTTGCCGACGCCACCGCCCGCCCCGACGGCACGCTCGCTCCGATTCGCACTGGCCACGGTCTCGGCATTCTCGAATTCCACCCGAACCCCAAGCTGGACATCTACGCCTACGGCGGCGCGGAATATGCCGCCCGCGCTGCCTACAAGGGATACGATAGCGTGAAGCTCACCACAACAACTCTCACGGGCACTGGGCCTGGCGCACCGCTCCAGACCACCACGGCCGTCGCGAGATCCATCACGGGTATCGGCGGCTATGGCAACCCCGCAGCGAACAACTCCGGCTGCAGCATAGAGAATCCTCCAACCAACCAACTGACGCCGAGCGCCGGCGGAACCTGCGCCGGAGACCCCCGCATCGTTATCGAAGGGACCCTCGGCTTCTGGCACAAGTTGTACCAGGGACCAAAGGGCGGGCTTCGCTGGGGCCTAACGTATTCCTACGTGACCAAGACCGGTTGGTCCGGGGCGAACAGCATTCAACCGCACGCCGTCGACAATATGGTGTTCAGCTCGTTCCGCTACTACCTCCCCTAAACCGGGAGACTTATCGTTCCGTCCTCCCACTGGAGGAAAAAGGGGCGGCTCCTTACCGAGCTGCCCCCTTATTTTTTGGTCAGAGCGCCGCTATACCGGCTCCCCACCTGCAAGCCATTGAATGCAAGCATCTTGCCGGGCACCCCTGCCTCACGCCATAAATCAAAAAACTCTGGATAGATTGTAACAATCCTGTAACAGAGAAGAAGGACACTCATAAAACCTGGGAAAATGTAAATCCTTCGCGTGGGGATGACGGATGAAACGAATCGCAGCAATCCTTCTGATGACTTTCGGCTTGGCCGCTTTTTTCGTCGCACGGGCGGTACTTTCTATCAACGGAGCAGGGGCCTCATTTCCCGAGCCCATCTATTCAAAGTGGTTTGACGAGTACCACAAGAAAGATCCCAACGTTCAGATCAACTACCAAGCCATCGGCTCTGGCGGTGGCATCAAGCAAGTTACCGAAGGTACCGTCGATTTCGGCGCCTCCGACGGTCCCATGAATGACGACCAGCTAAAAGCTTTCCAGGATAAGCACGGTTTCTCCGTCCTGCACTTCCCCACGGTTCTCGGCGCCGCCGTTCCGACCTACAACATTCCAGGAGTTACTGCAGAGTTGAACTTTACGCCCGAAGCTCTTGCCGGAATCTTTCTGGCAAAAATTACCAAATGGAATGACCCGGCCATCACCGCCGCAAATCAAGGTGTAACCCTCCCCGGAAACGATATCGTCGTGGTTCACCGCTCTGACGGCAGCGGCACGACCTACATTTGGACAGATTATCTTTCCAAAGTCAGCGACGAGTGGAAAACCAAAATCGGCAAGAATACTTCTGTGAACTGGCCCACCGGGGAACTCGGAGGCAACAAAAACGAGGGCGTGGCTGGACTCGTTAAGCAAACTCCTAACTCCATCGGTTATGTTGAGCTGATTTACGCCATCCAGAACAAGATGCCGTACGGAAGAGTGAAGAACTCCTCCGGTCAGTTCATCAAAGCAGATCTGGCCAGCGTGACCGAAGCCGCCGCCGGCGCAGCCAAGAACATGCCGGACGACTTCAGGGTTTCCATTACCAACGCCCCGGGCAAGACCGCCTATCCGATCTCCAGTTTTACCTGGCTGCTGATTCCTTCCAAGTTCACCGATGCCGCCAAACGCGACGCTATCAAAGGTTTTGTGAAGTGGATGCTCGCGGACGGCCAAAGCCATACAGAGGCTCTGGCCTACTCCAAGCTGCCTAAGGAAGTGGTCTCCAAGGAACTGACCGCGCTCGACAAAGTGCAATAACCACGGAGAGAAATGGCTGCCACCAGCACAACTGTTCCGAGCGCGGGCCCCCTAGCAGGTTCGCGCTCCTTTTTCGATCGCCTTCGCGACGGCGACGAAATCGCCCGCCTGGTCACCTTGTTGTTTGCCGCTTCGGTTGTGCTGATTACTTTGCTCATCGTTTATGAGCTTTGGCAAGGTTCCGTCTTGCCGCGTCACAAATTTGGTTTTGCCTTCTTTCGCACTTCGGTGTGGGATCCCAATTTCGAGCAGTTCGGCGCTCTGCCGTTTATTTTCGGCACGCTCGTGACCTCCGCCGTAGCGCTGCTCATCGCCGTGCCCCTCGGCATCGGCGCTGCAATCTTCCTCGCCGAACTGGCGACCGCCCGCCTCTCGGATGCCCTGGAATTCTTTATTGACTTGCTCGCCGCGGTGCCCAGTGTCATCTATGGCCTGTTGGGTATCTTCATCGTCGTGCCCGTTATGCGCGACGTTATTCAGCCCGCCCTCAAAAATACGCTTGGGTTCACTCCCTTGTTTAAGGGCCCCGCATTCGGGATCGGCTTCCTCACCGCGGGCGTCGTCCTCGCCATCATGGTCATCCCTTACATCATCTCCGTTTCGCGCGAGATTCTTCTTTCCGTTCCCCGTGATCAGCGCGAAGCCGCGCTCGCTCTCGGTTCCACGCGCTGGGAATCAACCTGGAAGGTCGTTGTTCCCTTTGCCCGCACCGGCATCATGGGTTCCATATTTCTCGCTCTGGCTCGCGCTCTCGGCGAAACCATGGCTGTCACCATGGTCATCGGCAACACGCCCGCCATCGCCGCTTCGCTCTTTTCCCCGGGCGACTCCATCGCCTCGGTTATCGCCAATCAATTCACGGAGGCCACCGGCGAACTCTATACGCAATCGCTCATCGAGCTCGGTCTGGTCCTCTTTCTGCTGACCTTCATTCTCAATGGGCTCGCTCGCTTGCTCATCGTTCTCACTTCGCAGCGCGGCGGAGCGGCGCGCGCATGACCATGAACGCTCAACTGCGCTGGCGCAAATTTGTCAGCAATTTCATGCTGACCATGACCGGTGTCTGCGCTCTTATCTCCGTCTCTGTCCTTTTCTTTATTCTCGGCTATCTCGTTTATCACGGCGGGGCTGCCATCAACTGGGACTTCTTCACCAAACTCCCTGCACCCGTCGGTGAGAACGGCGGAGGCATGGCGAATGCCATCGTTGGCAGCGCCAAACTTCTCCTGCTCGCCGCCTGTTTCGGGGTTCCCATCGGCTTCTTTGGCGCAATCTACCTCGCCGAGTTCAGCAGTAGCAAAATTGCCTTCGTCGTTCGCTACGCCGCGGACTTGCTGAATGGCGTGCCTTCAATCGTCATCGGCATTTTCGCCTATAGCCTTGCTGTCCAGCCCTTCAAACACTTCTCCACCTATGCTGGCGGCTTTGCTCTCGGCGTCATGATGATTCCCATCACCTTGCGCAGTACGGAAGAGTTTCTGCTGGGCGTGCCTCGCAGTTTGCGAGAGGGCGCGATGGCCCTGGGCGCCAGCAAATGGAAAACGATCGGGACGGTTATTGTCCCGGCCGCCTATCGCGGCATTCTCACTGCCATTCTGCTTGCCTTCGCGCGCGTGGCGGGCGAAACCGCTCCGCTGCTATTCACGGCGCTCGGCAATCGCTTTTGGAGTGAGGGCTGGAACGAGCCGACGGCGTCCCTTCCGGTCATGATCTATAACTACGCCCTCTCGCCGTTTGAGGACTGGCATCGACAAGCTTGGGCCGCGGGGCTTGTCCTGCTCGCTTTGATTCTGATTATTAATATTGTTGCCCGGGCGATTCTGTCCCGCGGCATTTCGGTTCCGAGGGCTTAATCTATGCACGCGTCTGTGAGGCAGGCAGTGTCCGTAAACATAACTCCACCCGCAACAACTGGCGCGAGCCGCGAAACCGCGGCACCCGCGGAAATGCGCATGACCATCTCCAAGGTGAATTTCTGGTATGGCCCCAAGCAGACCCTTTTCGATATCAATCTGGGCATCGCCACCAGCAAAGTCACCGCTCTGATTGGTCCTTCCGGCTGCGGCAAATCGACTCTTTTGCGCACACTCGATCGCATGCACGAAACCGTTCGCAATGCCCGCCTCGAAGGCGAAATCTTGCTGGACGGCAAGAACATTCTCGCGCAGGACGTTACTCAGCTGCGCCGCCGCGTCGGCATGGTCTTCCAGCGTCCCAATCCCTTCCCCAAATCCATCTTTGAAAACGTTGCCTATGGCCTTCGCATCAATGGCTCTAAGCTTCCCATGCCGGAAGCCGTGGAGAAAAGCCTCCGCCACGCCGCTCTCTGGGACGAAGTGAAAGACCACCTGCACAAGTCCGCCTACGAGCTCTCCGGCGGCCAGCAGCAGCGCCTGTGCATCGCCCGCGCCCTCGCCGTGGAGCCCGAAGTTCTTCTCCTCGACGAGCCCTGCTCGGCCCTCGATCCCATCAGCACGGCGAAAATCGAAGAGCTCCTCGTCCAACTGAAAGATCTCTGCACCATCGTCACCGTCACTCACAACATGCAGCAGGCCGCGCGCATCAGCGATTTTACTGCGTTTCTGCTGAACGGCCAGATCATCGAGTTTAGCCCCACGCCGCAGCTCTTCACGAAACCCACCGACGCGCGCACGGAAGCCTACATCACCGGCCGCTTTGGCTGATGCGCTCCGGCGGAAACACTGTAGGATGTCCGCACGGATTTAACCGGCTGAGGGGAAAGAATTCATGGAACGCCATTTCGAAAAAGATTTAAACGAATTGAAAGAGCGTCTGCTATGGATGGGTAGTCTCGCCGAGCGCGCCGTCCATCAGTCCGTGCACGCCGTACTCGAAGCCGACGAACAGCTTGCCAAGCGCGTTCTCGAAGAAGAAGACGCCATCAACGAGTTGCAGCTCGAAATCGACGACCGCGTCGTCCAACTCCTGGCGCTGCATCAATTGATGGCCGTCGACCTCCGCCTCGTCCTCGCCGTTTCCCGCATCAACAACGACCTTGAGCGCATCGGTGACCAGGCCGTCAACATCGCGCAGTCCGCGACGCGCATCCTCCGCCATCCTCGTGTGAAGCCCTATGTCGACCTCCCGCGCATGAGCGAGCTTGTCGAAGAAATGGTCCGCAACGCGCTCAACGCCGTGGTCCGCCGCGACGTCGATTTGGCGCAAAAAGTTCTCGCCACCGACGATCAGGTCGATCACTACCGCGATCAGATCTTCCGCGAACTCCTCACCTACATGATGGGTGATTCCAGCGTAGTCTTTCCCGCTTTCGAGCTCATCCTGGTCGCCAAAAATCTTGAGCGCATCGGTGATCACGCCACCAACATCGCCGAGGACGTCATCTACATCGTCCAAGGCCAGGACGTCCGCCACCCCAGCGTCGATCGCCGCTAAACTCCTGGGGCGCGTCGCGCCGTTCGCTCGGGCTAGTCAGCCCAAATGTATTTGACCTACCGTCCGATCTGCGTATCTTGCAGAGATGCCGAAACAAAATAGCTTATAACTACTTTAGAATCATATCTTTTGCAGACCCCATCTCCCAATTCCTTGGGTCCATATCCGTTCAAAGACAGAGGGGCCGCACGCCACTTCCGAGCAGCCATCAGCCTCATCCAGCGCCTCGCTCAACTCTCCTCATGCTCATGGCCCGCGGGCCGGCGTCGCGCACCAAGCCACACTACGAGCAGTACGCTCGCCAGGCTGATGCTCCCGCCGAGCGTGCGGTCCCTGGTCCTCGTAAACCGCACGCGAACATGCGACTCTCCAGCCGGCACAGGCACGATCATTTGACTGAAATCATCGCCGCGTTCCGGTGTCACTGCGGCGCCATTCACCTCTGCTCGCCACGCGGGATAATTCAACAAACGCAAACCAAGAGAGAATCCCTCGCGTGAACTGACGGAAACTTCTTTGTCCTCCGGACTCCAGCGATCCACGTGAATCTTCGGTATCGAATTCGGGCCTGGCGTGGAATCCGTATCCACGACGGCTGCTTCTGGCGACTTTGTCGGAATGTTTGTGTGGTCGTCCCCTGCGGGATCGTATTCGTCTGTGCCGTCGAACCCTTCTCCTTTGGCCATCGCTTCACGCAACGCCGGAATATCCTGCGTGTCCCACCATCCGCTTTGCACGAGTACGACCGCGGTTCCGCTGATCAGCGCAAAGGTGACCACTGCCCAAACCCATCCCCAGCGCTTCCGGCCCATCGCGTTTCCCAGGAAAACCGCAAACACCACCGCGAGAAGAGACATCCAGCGCCACGGGAATTGCACAAAGCGCAGTTTGGGCAGCGACGCCCACAGAACGGAGGTGATGCGCAGCATCAGCACCGTCGCCAGTCCTGCGAGGAGCAGTAGCGTCAGCCACACTCTTTTGTCCAAAGGGCCTTTGCGGCCGTGCTCGTCTCTCTGGGCTCCGAGAGCCGCCAGTGCGGTCAAAACCATAAGCAAGACGGCGATGCTTGATGCGATCCAATTAAACAGCGTGTGCTCGGGATCGCTGATGACCGTGTATAGAAAGTTTTCCGATGGCAGCAGACCGGTAGAGAGCGCCTGCCCAATGTTTACCCATCGCTGTTCGTAGGCCGCCGGCACTAAGTAAAATCCAGTCAGACCAAACCCCAGCACCAGCGCCGCCGCGCCGCGCACTAGAGGCTGCCACGACTTCTCCGTCAGCGCCGCAAAGCAGAACAGGGCAAACGAGCTATAACTGGCAATCACCCCCGCGGGCGCATTCGACAGCCAGACCGCTGCGAACAAAGCGGCAAAGCATGCCATCGCCCGGTAGGAAGAACGCCGCTCAGGCAGTGTCGGACTCTCCAGCAGCCAGCAGATTTGTAGCGCCAGAAAAAACAGCAGCGGAAAAAACGCGTTGGCCAGCAATTCCGCGAAATCGCTGCGCATGTAGACAATCAGCAGTGCGTACGGACTCGCGGCATAGCACGCCACAGAAAATAAAGCGGCTCTTTCTGAAAGGACGCGCCGCGCCAGTACAAACGCGCTCAACCCTGCGAAAGTTTGCACTAGTGCGATGTAAACAATCGGAACCGAATTCCACGGCATGACGGAACCCAGTGCGGCCCCGAGGATCCACGAGAAGGGAGGATAGAAAACAAACCTCGGTTCACCGAACCCGAAATTTGCCCATTCCGTCCACCGCGGGTAGACGATTCCTTCTTTCCACTGCCCCGCAGCGTCCAGCCAGGAGGCTGCGTGATACTGGAAATCATGGCCCGTCGCATTGCCCAGCCAAAAAAAAGGCGAAACGATCGCCAAAGAAATCAAAAACGAAATAAGAATGGCCGCAAACCAGCCGCGAATGCGCGTTTGCCCAGCTTGAGGATTCTGTGGTTCACCGGAAGATATCATGCGGTGTTCACGCCATTGTAACCGGGAAACAAACTGTCATGCGGCCCTCATCCTTCGGTGCGTCTGGCGCGGACTTGAGCGATAATACACGCTCTCATGAGCCCATCCAGCACAGCGCTAGAGCCCACCATCCCCGAACCAATCATCGAAGCCCGCAAACTCGAGAAATTTTATCCCCAACCGGACGGCGGCCGCATCCAGGTCATCGCGGCGACCGATCTTGCCATCTATCCTGGGCAAATCGTCGCCATGCTGGGAGCTTCCGGCTGCGGAAAATCCACCCTGCTGCGCATGCTGACCGGACTTTCCCCTGCAAGCGCTGGCTCCGTCTTTTGGCACGGAGCGCCGGTGGGCGACGGCGCGCCCAACGTGTCCATCGTTTTTCAAAGCTTCGCACTTTTTCCCTGGCTCACCGTGCTCGAAAACGTCGAAGCGCCGCTCGAAGCGCGCGGCATGGTTCCCATCGAGCGCCACAAACGCGCTCTGCGCATTATTGATGCGGTCGGCCTCGACGGTTTTGAATCCGCGTATCCGAAGGAACTCTCCGGGGGCATGAAGCAGCGTGTCGGCGTGGCACGCGCTCTGGTTGTCGAGCCCGAAGTTCTTTTCATGGACGAGCCTTTTTCTGCGCTCGATGTGCTCACTGCCGAGACGCTGCGCGGCGAGCTTCTCGAACTCTGGCTCGGGCACAAAATCCCCACACGCGCCATCTTCATCGTCACACACAATATCGAAGAAGCCGTCGTCCTGGCCGACCGTATCGTAGTCCTCGGCCGCAACCCGGCCCACATCCACGCGGATTTTGCCGTGACCATGCCCCATCCTCGCGACCGTAAATCTTCGAGCTTCATTGAGCTCGTCGACGACATTTATCGCGTCCTTACGCGGCCCGACCACGAACACGATTCGGTTCCTCCGAAAACCGCTGCGCCCGGCAAACAGGTGCCGCGCAAAGCCATCATGCTCCCGCACACGCGGCCCGGCGGCCTGGCTGGCTTGCTGGAAATCCTCATGGACCAGGGAGGCCGCGCCGACCTTCACAAACTGGCCGATGAGCTGAGCCTCGAGGTGGACGCGCTTCTGCCTACGGTCGACACCGCCGTCCTCCTCGGCATGCTCCGCCTCGAAGAGGGCGACGCCATCATTACTCCCGAAGGGCAGGCCTACGCGCAAGCGGACATCCAGGCGCGCAAAGCGATCTTTCGCAAAGCGGCGCTCGCAAATGTTCCTCTGCTTGCCCAGATGCAAAATGCCCTTAAGGCGAAATCGAATCGCACGCTCTCCGACGAATTCTTCCGCGATCTCCTGGACGAGCATTTCAGCGAGGATGAATCTCGCCGCCAGCTCGAAACCGCCATTCAATGGGGACGCTACGCGGAGATTTTCGATTACGACGCCGCTACGGGCAAGCTGACCCTCACCGAGGCCTGACCTTCACGTGCCTTCACCCACTATCGCCACGCAGCGCGTAACGCTCATCCCGCCGGCGATTCGGCGGCCTGCTGGTTCGCGCTGGTCCTGGTCCTTTCTGATCGATATCAGTATTTTTCTTTTCGTCCTCGCCGGCATCTACGGCGTCTACGCCATTGGCCACACCTGGCTTGGGCCAGTCCCCGCCCAGGCCGACATTTCTCAGAGCCCGCGCGCGCTCCCTCTCTACGCGCTCTATTCGGTCGTGCGTATCGGGGTCGCGTACGCGTTGAGTTTGGCCTTCGCGCTCGCGTACGGCTATCTTGCAGCCCGTTCCAAACGTGCCGAAATCGTTCTCGTGCCGCTTCTCGATATTCTGCAATCCATCCCGGTCCTTAGTTTTCTTCCGGGCGTCATGCTGGCCATGGTCGCGCTTTTTCCACACAGCCAGCTTGGCATCGAACTCGGTTCCATCATTCTCATCTTCACCGGCCAGGTTTGGAACATCGCGTTCAGTTTTTACTCTTCGCTGAAAGGCATTCCCCGTGAACTCAGAGAAGCCGCCATTATCTACCGCTTCGGCCGCTGGCAAAGGTTTGTCGAACTCGATTTGCCGTACTCCACCATCGGCCTCGTCTGGAACTCGATGATGTCCGTCGCTGGCGGATGGTTCTTCCTGATGGCTTGCGAGATGTTTGTCCTCGGCAATCGCGACTTCCGCTTGCCGGGGCTTGGCTCTTTTCTCCAAACTGCCGCAAGCCACGGCAATACGCGCGCCATTCTGTGGGGCCTCGCCGCCATGGTTACCGTCATTGTGCTGCTCGATCAGTTGATCTGGCGCCCGGTCATCGCCTGGGCGGATAAATTCAAGTTTGAGCAAGTTGAGAGCGCCCGAGCGGCCACGCACCA
>Ga0210410_10003236_pt1 | contig 14473 bp, 20 predicted proteins | sample IncBWC4MmetaG_FD_161058 | JGI IMG/M metagenome (GOLD analysis project Ga0210410, IMG submission 161058) | Forest soil microbial communities from Barre Woods Harvard Forest LTER site, Petersham, Massachusetts, United States - Inc-BW-C-4-M | ecosystem: Environmental > Terrestrial > Soil >... | reverse complement strand
GCCGCCTGCAAGCACGATGGCCCAGGCCTTGTTGCTGATTGTCATGAATCATCGCTCCGAAAGTTTCGCATTCATGGTGAGCACCGCTGCGTCATGGGCATTAAGTTGGGAGAAAGAATGTGATGAGCGGAAGTTTCGATTATTGGTAGAAGGCAAACATCTTTAGCAATCTTCCCCTTGGCATTGAGGTCCGCCTTCGCAGACGTTTCGGTCGAAGACCGTTGGCCACTGTTTTGCGGCGACGCGACGCCGCTGCCATAGCCCGAGAAAGTCTTTGCCTCGATTGCCAGCATCGGGTCCTCCTACATCGGTCTCTTACCATATCAGGGGATATCCCCGTTTATATTGACAGTAAAGGGGGTATCCCCGTATTGTCAAGCACTCCTGGTTACTAAAACGGAGTCGGGCGTGCCAAAGTTGTCTCGCCGCACAAATCCTGGGGTCTGCAATTGCACCGCGCTGCGGAAGGCGTCGCGACGGGTATCGCAGATGTATGACGCCGCTTTGGCTCCCGCAGGACTGAAGGCAACACAGTTGGCGATCCTGTACGAGATCGGCCAGCGCGCGCACGATCCTCCAACCATGCGTGAGCTGGCCGATGCCATGGTCATGGATCGCTCCACGCTGGGTCAGAATCTCCGCCCCCTCGAGCGGGATCGGCTGGTGGACTGGGGTCCAAGCGACGCTGATCGCAGGCGCAAGCTCGTCGTGCTGACAGAAAAGGGACGCGCCAAACAAATGCAGGCCAGTTCTCTCTGGCGTGCTGTGCAGGAGCGGTTCGAAAGCACGGTAGGCGCAGCGGAGGCAGCCCACCTGCGCGGTATTTTGTTCGGCATTGCGGCCAAGAGCGAGCTCATCAGCCCCGCACCCCGAAGCGTCTGAGGACCATCTTCGTGCTGGAATCACCACCGATCTCCGGTAAGTACTTCTACAACCCGGGAGGCCGCTGACCGCGGGCACCGCTCCTCGCAAATATATGGCTCTGGGATATGCTCCGCGGCCGTGCCAATCTGTCGAGCAGGGTTGTGCTGGCTGAAACGTCCGGCTTCTGAGCAAACGATCCTATCGGCCTTATGCCACATAGAGTCGCGTGGATACGACGCCATTGTCCTGGCGACTGCCCCGTCGCGTTACGAAAAAGATTTGCGAGGTGCGATTTGTTGCCAAAGCCGCATTTCGTCGCGATTTTGCTAAGCGTATCATCGGACATCAACAGGAGCCTTTGAGCACGCGCAATGCGCACGCGCATGACGTACTGATGTGGCGTGCAACGAAAGCGCTTCTTGAATAATCGGAAGAATCGATTGGGGGTCAATTGCACCGCCCAAACGAGATCCATTACCCTGATCGTGGAATGCAAATGCGAGCCAATGTACGCTTCGATGGTGCGTGCTTGCCATGACGCCAAGGTCTCGCGCGTCGACACAATCGCCTGCTTTGCCTGAAGCGATTCATCAGCACTTGCGACGGCCGAGACTCCAACGCTTGGGGTCATGTTTTCTCTCGATCGCTCTGTAACTCATCAATTGAGGTATTTACCATCTGCCGACTGGTAGATGTTGGTTTGCTTTCGTGCCACGTCATGGTCGTCGCGATCCGCATACCTTCTAATGAGTAGGTCTTGCGCCACGCGCCAAAGCGCATAGATCAAGATGGTGGCGTAGCCAAAAATCAAAGTTCTTGGAAACCTTCAATAAGGCGCTATTTCCGACGCAATTCTATTGGAGACTTCGTCAATCTGCCTTGCATACTGAGGCGCTGGTTTGCTCGTTCGTGCTCCTGGCTGCCAGAGTGCCACGCATCGTTCTGCGTTTTCATGCATGCCAATCCTGCGATAGTCGATAGGAGGGTAGAGCCCCGGGGCGCAAGGGATTGAGTCGCATGAATCGAGTCCAACGGAGCTAAGCAACGGCTAGAGCGGAGGTGCGACGCGAATGGTGCTCAACGAGCAATTGGGCTCGCTTTCAGCCCTCTCTGATGATCGCCTAGAAAATCTCACTCCACGGCCGCAAATCCAGCTCCAGCGTCCAGGCGCTGCGTTGCTGGTGATGTAGATCCCAATAGGCCTCTGCGATTGCGTCTGGATGCAGCATCCCATCTGGGCCGCGCTGCTCCATCAATTGAGGGACTCGCGACAGCAGACGATCCCCCTCGATGCCGCCGTCTACGATCACGTGACCGACATGAATGTTTTGGGGTCCATATTCGCGCGCAATGCTTTGCGCGAGATTGCGCAGCGCTGCCTTCGCGGATGCGAAGGGCGCAAAGTTCGCCTTGCCACGCAAGCTTCCCGAGGCACCGGTGAAAAACAGCGACCCGCCGCCATGCTCGAGGAGTACGGGAATCGCGGCCTGGGCCAATTGATAGCCACCAAGCGCATGCTCACGCCAATGGCGCGTGAAGCTCTCTTCGCTGACCTTCAAGAAAGGCGCAGGTTCGTTGCCGCCGGCGTTGTGAACAGCGACTTGAAGTGGGGCGGCCTTATCTGCTTCGGCGACAAAGCGTCTGACATCCCCGGCACTTGTGGCGTCGCCGACGGCAATTGATACCTTTGCGCCGGTCTTTTTCAGCTCATCCGCAGTGGCTTCCAGTTTGGCGGCATTGCGTCCCGCAATGGTCACCGGATGCCCGCCCCTCGCAAATCGACGCGCTATCGCAGCTCCCAAGCCACGCGATGCACCCACACCCACGATCAGCACGCCCGATTGTGAGGGTTCTTTGCGATGCTCCTTCATTGAATCTCTCCTAAGTTAGGCCAATGCCTGCGTCGGCACTCGATATCGAGGCGCCGCGCGTGAATTGCCTAAGCGCGGCGCGAGGCCTCGACGCGCCGCTTCGAATCGGATCCACTCGTCGCCATCCTGCAACCCGGGGATGGTCTCCAGCTCGCCCTGGTCGAGTCCCGCGAGCGCCGCATCGACCATGTCTTCCGGCGACATGAGAATTGACGGCGGCAGCTTCTGGTAGGGAAGGCCCGCGAGTTCCCACAGATCGGTCGCGGTCGCACCTGGCAGAACCGTCTGAATGCGGACACCTTTATCCGCCAGTTCATGCTGCAGCGAATGACTGAATGCGATCACAAAGGCCTTACTGGCACCGTACACACCGTTGAGAGTCTCAGGCGATACACCCACGATTGATGCAATGTTGATGATGGTGCCGTGCCCGCGCTGCACGAAAGCTGGCGCTGCCGCGTAGGTGAGGCGGGTGAGCGCCATAACGTTCAGGGAGATGATTTCGTCCATCTTCCCAACGTCAGCGTTGAGAAGCGGCGCCACGGACGCGGCGCCGGCATTGTTGAGGAGCAGACTGATGCTCTCATTGTGTTTGAGCACATCCTCGACTTTGGCCAGATCGGCTCTATTGCTCAGATCCGCCGTGAGCGGAGTGAGGGTACGACCCGTTTCGCGCTTCAGTTTGGCAGCGAGTTGTTCGAGACGTGAGGCATCGCGAGCAACCAGGATGAGATCGTAGCCGCGTTTCGCCAGTCGGTCGGCGTAGACGGCGCCGATGCCCCGGGAGGCTCCGGTGATGAGGGCGGTTCCCTTTGTGGTCGATGTGGTCATGCGGTTTCCCGTGAAGTGCGAAGTTCAGAAATCTTCGCCTCAGAATGTGCCTGCGGCGTTCGCTCAAAGACCAGGCAGGTTGTGGTCGCGTGCGCGTAGAGTTTTCCATCCGGACCCACGATGCGCCCTTCCGCCGTGGCAACCTGTCTGCCCCCGTGCAGCACCTTTCCCTCGGCGCGTACCAGCGGCACAGCGTCCGTCAGCGCGCGCACGATATTCAGTTTGAGCTCCAGCGTGGTGTAGCCCTTGTCGGCCGGAAGCGTCGAATGCACGGCGCAGCCCACCGCGGAATCGAGGAGCGTTGCGAACCAGCCCCCGTGGACTGTGCCAAGCGGGTTGTAGTGCCGTTGACTGGGTCTTCCCTGGAAGACTGCCACGCCGTATTCGATATGGATTGGCACGAAGTCGAGCGTGTCGCCGATGGGCGGGCGCGGCAGTTCGCCCGAGAAGATGGCCTCGAATACCTCCAATCCTGTGCGGCCGGCAACCTGATCCGGTCTTGCATACCCGACAGTTTTCGCGAGGCGTGCGCGCACCGCTTTCTCCTCGGCCTGCCATTGCACCGTAACGTCCCGCATGTTCATTGCTAACCTCCGGTTATGTCGAAATAACGATTGTATATACAACAATTGTAGGTACAATAGAAGTCATGGAAACTTCTGTCAAGCCTCAAGGTTGCACAAACTTGAAATTGCGGCAATTGGATCGGGTGGTGACACGACATTACGACGCTTATCTTAGCGCCGCCGGCATAAAGAACACTCAGTACTCGCTGCTTTCGCATGTCGCGGCTTTGGGTCCGATACGCCCCTCCGATCTTGCGCAACGAATGGGATTAGACGCATCGACCCTGACGCGGAACCTTCAGCCGCTCGTGTCGCAAGGCTGGCTGCGGATGGGCCCCGGCGATGACGCGCGCTCTCGCTTAATTGAGGCTACTGAAGAGGGGCACGCAAAGCGAGGTGAAGCTAAGAGGGAGTGGAAGCGGGCGCAGCTCGCGCTCAATGCGCGGCTCGGCGCCAAACAGGTAGCGGCCCTGCACTCCCTGATCGAAAGTTGTATGAATGACCTAACGGAGTCGGAAGGTGCAATTGTGAACGACTAACGAACGGTCAGCGCTGTGCCAGAATTCCCATGCGACTAGAGGTCGACAGCGCTTGAGCATTTGCGCCAGCACAATCAGGTGACGAATGCGGATCGAGGAATCGAGGACGAGATTTCCGCTCCACTCGAGGGAACCTGCCGATACCAAACATTTTGTTGCGCCGACACGCAAGGAGAATGACCCGTGAATCGGATTCCATTTCGCGTTCATCCCATGCTTGCCACGCTCGTTGCGGAGCCGTTCCATAAGCGCGGGTGGGTGTTCGAAGAGAAATATGATGGCGACAGGCTCCTCGCCTACAAGGAGAGAGATCGAGTCCGGTTGCTGTCCAGGAACGGAAAGACTCGCACGCCCCGATTTCCACGAATCGCAGCGGCCATTGCAAGCCTTCACGCCCAATCCTTGATTCTAGATGGGGAAGTTGTTGTATTCGACCGCAAAGGGGTTTCCCGGTTTCAGCTCCTTCAACAAGACAACGCTGACGCGGTGTATGCCGTATTTGATTGCCTATTTCACGATGGCAAGGATCTGCGGCATGAACCGCTGTCAATGCGGCGCGCCGTAATGAAGACTGCGATCGGTTCGAGCCAGGTGCTGATCGCATCTCATAGACTGGCCGCCAACGGCCTCATAGCATTCCGCGCGGCGAAGCGGCGCGGATACGAGGGATTGGTCGCGAAAGATCCTTCAAGTCCCTACGTGGAGGGACGCTCCACCAAGTGGCTGAAGGTGAAGGTCCATCAAGAAGATGAGTTTGTGATCTGCGGATATACCAAACCCGCCGGCGCTCGGCAGCATTTTGGAGCCCTGCTCCTTGGTGCTTACAGCGAGAATAAGCTGCACTACGTCGGCAAGGTCGGAACAGGCTTCGATGAGTCATCACTTGCTGCCCTATACAAAAGGTTCCAGCCTTTGGTGAGATCGAAAGTCGCGCTGATTGATCCTCCGCGAGAGGAGGGCGTGGTGTTTATCGCACCCAAGCTCGTTGCCCAGATCTCATTCCAGGAGTGGACTGCGGACAGAAAGCTCCGCCAGCCGGTATTTCTGGGTTTGCGCGACGATAAAAGTGCCCAAGACGTGCTCTTGCCGGGATCCATCGCGTGAAGTGGAACAAAATTGCGGAGCCATTTCACGTTTCCTTAAAGCGAGCAGTCGCGAGCGGCAGGTCGGGGGGTCCGATTTGAGTCGCGGTGAACCCGATGCTCACCGGTTTTCTTAGAGCCTCACTGCGCACGCGCCCTATAAAATCTGTTATCGAGTTGGCTGGTCGGACATGGGTGGAGGATCGTCCACTGACGTTCCGTTACAGCCACAGATTGGAGTGACCTTGTTGGGGCTTCACGCCAACGGTTCCGTTGCATTAACGGTGCATGAACTCCGCAAGCTCCCGGTCGCTGAGTCACGATACACGCTGCAAGGCAGGGTGATCCGGGACACCGAGCGAAGCCTGCAGGTAGCAGTCGCCGGCGTGCGGGCGCAACGGCAGCCGCCTTCGTGACGGACTTGAAGCGTCGTGCTTGCCAAGATTCTCCAATCTACCTTCGAGCCGTTTGAGGCCCATCGGGCCCAACCGCTCGGTTCGGCGAAAGATCCATTGGCGTGAAATAGTCCTGGACGCCGCACTCCGCCCGGCTCACTTCAGCGGGTTGCTCCACTTGAGCTTGGGAAATCTCGCAAAATCTCCATCGGTCGACATGAGCGTGCAGCCGTGCTGTACGGCGAGCGCCGCGAGGTGTGCATCCGTGACGAGGTTCCCGAGCGCTTGTCCCTCCTTAAGCAGTGCTTGCAACACCGTCCAGTGGCGCTCGGTGGGATGGACCAAGCGCACACACGGCTGATCGAGCCAGCTCTGCACGCGGCCCATCGCTTGATCGAGATCGAGTGGTCGCTCGAAGACGCGGGAATTGGTGCTGATGCGAATGAACGCACACAACACACCCCAGGACAGGCACACCGGGGAGGCACCCGACAGCTGCGCATCCCACCAAGCGCGCGCGGCCTCGTGCTGCGGACTCAACGCATCTTCAGCGTACAAGACGAGGTTCGCATCGACGAGGATCAACGCGCATCCTCACCTTCGACTTGCGCCAAGAGCTCCTGAATATTGTCGAGATTTCGCCCCGCCTTGAGTCCCAGCTTGTGCGCGTGGGTCCGATAGGGCGCTGCTGGTGGCGGGGTGCCGAGGGTCTTCAATCCCGCGCGCAAGGCCTCGTTGATGATGGTGCGGAAGGGGAGGCGCCGCTTGGCGGCCGCCGCCTTGGCTTTTTCCAGCACATCGTCATCGATCGACAGTGTCGTTCGCATGTGTGAGCATCATAGCATCATATATGATGATGTCAAAGCATCATAACACTAGTGCGAGGGCCACGGGCTGCCGAGTCCTCGAATGTGCCGGCCCGACCAATTTTCCCCCGGAGACCCCGAGCACCTTTAATGCACCAGTTGCACGTGGCTGCAGTCGCACTCGGATAACTCGACGGCATTCTCATGATAGATATTCTCTATCAAAATATACAATAAGATCGATTGGATTAATCCAGGGCGAGACGTTAGTTTGCCTTGGCGTAGTTGAATAGTTGTAGAACTCACTCGGAGAGAACATGGAAAGCGAAAGCAAATGCCCATTTTCGCGCGACGCTCGCAAGCATACGGTAGCTGGAGCCCCATCGAACGCAGACTGGTGGCCAAATCAACTCAAGCTGAACATCTTGCACCAGCACTCCTCGAAGTCCGACCCCATGGGCGAGGAGTTTAACTATGCAGAGCAGTTCAAGAGCCTCGATCTGAATGCCGTCGTCAAGGATCTCCATGCCTTGATGACAGATTCACAGGACTGGTGGCCTGCGGACTTCGGCCACTACGGACCTTTGTTCATTCGCATGGCATGGCACAGCGCCGGCACCTACCGCATCGGCGACGGTCGCGGCGGCGCCGGGAGCGGCAGCCAGCGCTTTGCGCCCTTAAATAGTTGGCCGGACAACGTCAACCTCGACAAGGCGCGCCGGCTGCTATGGCCGATCAAGCAGAAGTATGGCCGGAAAATCTCCTGGGCCGACCTGATGATTCTCGCGGGTAACGTTGCTCTGGAATCGATGGGATTCAAGACCTTCGGATTTGCCGGCGGGCGTGAGGACATCTGGGAACCGGAAGAAGACATCTACTGGGGCTCCGAGAAGACCTGGCTGGGTGACAAGCGTTATACCGGCGACCGGGATCTCGAAAACCCACTTGGTGCCGTGCAGATGGGATTGATTTACGTGAATCCGGAAGGCCCGAACGGCAAGCCGGATCCGATGGCTGCGGCGCGGGATATCCGCGAGACCTTTGCCCGCATGGCGATGAATGACGAAGAGACGGTTGCGCTCATTGCCGGCGGTCACAGCTTCGGCAAAACCCACGGTGCCGGCGATGCGGCACTGGTGGGGCCTGCGCCGGAAGCTGCTGGCATCGAGGAGCAAGGCCTTGGCTGGAAGAGCCGCTTTGGCACCGGCATAGGTGGCGACAGCATCGGCAGCGGCCTGGAAGTCACCTGGACCAGCACGCCCACGAAGTGGAGCAACAACTTCTTTCAGAATCTGTTCGGCTACGAATGGGAGCTGACGAAGAGCCCGGCTGGTGCGCACCAGTGGAGGCCGAAGGGTGGCGCGGGCGAAGGTTCCGTGCCGGATGCGCACAACCCGTCGAAGCGTCACGCGCCGGCCATGCTGACGACCGATCTTGCGTTGCGCATCGACCCTGCTTACGAAAAAATTTCGCGGCGCTTCTACGAGAATCCGGATCAGTTCGCCGACGCATTCGCACGGGCGTGGTTCAAGCTGACGCATCGCGACATGGGCCCCCTGTCGCGATATCTTGGCCCGCTCGTTCCCAAAGAGCAGCTGCTGTGGCAAGACCCCATTCCCGCGCTGGATCACAAATTGATCGACGAGCAGGATATTGCGGCCCTGAAGACCAAGATCTTGGCCTGCGGGCTTTCCATCTCCCAATTGGCCACCACCGCGTGGGCGTCTGCTGCAACATTCCGCGGCAGCGACAAACGCGGTGGCGCGAACGGCGCACGTATTCGCCTGGCGCCACAAAAGAATTGGGACGTCAACCAGCCGGCTGAGCTGGCCAAGGTCCTGCAGAAGCTGGAAGCGATCCAAAAGGACTTCAACGTCGCACAGTCCGGCGGAAAGAGGGTTTCGCTTGCTGACCTGATCGTTCTGGGCGGCTGTGCGGCCATCGAGGAAGCTGCGAAGAAGGCCGGCCACGCCGTGAAGGTTCCCTTTTCGCCGGGGCGCATGGACGCGTCGCAGGAGCAGACGGATGTGAAGTCGTTCGCCGCATTAGAGCCGGCGGCAGATGGCTTCCGCAACTACCTCCGGAAGGGACTCGAAGGAGCCGCAGCTGAGCTGCTGCTGGAACGAGCGAACCTGCTGACTCTCACGGCCCCCGAGATGACAGTTCTGGTCGGTGGCATGCGCGCCCTGAATGCAAATTTCGGGCAGTCCCGACATGGTGTCTTCACCTCGCGGCCCGAAACATTGACCAATGATTACTTTGTGAATCTACTCGACATGAACACGAAGTGGCAGAAGTCCGCCACGTCGGAAGGTGTCTTGGAGGGCCGCGACCGGGCGACGGACAAGCTCAAGTGGACGGCCACCATCGTCGATCTCGTCTTCGGTTCCAACTCCCAGCTCCGAGCCCTCGCGGAAGTTTACGCGTGCAACGATTCATCGCAAGCGTTCGTGCGCGACTTTGTGGCGGCTTGGAACAAGGTGATGAACCTGGATCGCTATTAATGCGTGAGAGGGTTGGGTTCATGGCGTACGCGTTGCGCGCTTCAGCTGAGTCTCTAGGAGTTAAGGCTTCGAAGAGGGTAAGTAATGGATAGCGTTGGTGACGAGTCGATTGGCGCTCGCGAACAAGATTTCATGAAGTTTGGGGGGGAGGGGCTGATCGCGTCCTCCGTGGGTTTGGGCTGGTCAGGCCTATCAGCAGCGCTTCTCTCCCATGGCCGCGGAGTGATCGAGTATAAAGACACCGAGCCCGAGCCCGAGTCGGGGATTTTCGTCGCGATCAGCCCGAGCAATTCCCTTGTGACCCGTTTGACCGGTGGCGTCGTGGACCGCACGATCGCTGAGCGGGGAACGATTTGGTTGGCCCCGCCGGGTCCGAGAGAAGTCCTCCTCGATATCGCCGCGCCGCTGCCGGAGATTTTGCATATGTATCTCCCAGCACGACACTTTTCCGCGCAAAGCTTAGGTGTCGATATCGACCACGCTGCGCATGCATCGCTGCGCTATCAGCGCAGTTTCCAGGACCCTCTGGTTGCCGAGATCGCATTCGCGATAGTTTCGGAACTGCGGACCCAGACCGCCGGCGGCAGGCTGCTGGCCGAAACGCTGGCGGTAAGCCTGGCAGCGAGGCTGATGCATAGTCATAGCAGTCTCTCCCCCGACAAAGATCTCGAGCAACGCTCTCACCAGGGGCTCGACCGACGCAGACTGACCCGGGTGAGGGAATACATCGAGGCAAATCTGGAAGGGGGGAATCTCACCATCGCCCGGCTCGCGAAAGTCGCCTCCTTGAGCCAGTTCCACTTTGCACGAGCTTTCAAAGCCGCCGTGGGTAGTGCGCCTCATCAATACGTCAGCGCGCATCGTCTCGAGCGCGCGAAAGAGCTTCTGGCGCGAGGGGATCAATCGCTGCTCGACATCGCCGTTGCGCTGAACTTTTCCTCTCAGGCGAATTTCACGCGAGCGTTTCGCAATGGCACCGGCATGACACCGGGCCAGTATCGGCGGTTCCTTTTCGCATAAGTTAGGGCCGTCTGAATCCGATCGGCTTTAGCATCAAGATCCAGCAATGCGGAATGCTGCGATTGACCTCCCGCCCGGTGGTGGTGCATCACCAATCCTCTGGCCACCATCCGAGCCAAATCGGATCTGTAGTCCAATGGTCCAAGTCGATCTATTTCAAAGATCCCAACTGTCTGTCGCTCGAGTACTGCTGCGCGGCCCGCAGTCGCACGGAGGAGGAGGCGATGCCGGCGCCGTTTACGGCGAGCCACGCACGCCGCACTGGATCAGATGCGTGCTTCGATCAATCGCAACAGCATACGCAGTGATCCGACGGAGAGGCAAGGCAATCGTCAATATCGTCTCGCTGGTCCACTCGGCTGGTCCCGTGCCGAGTTGATAGCGACCAGTGTTCGCAACTGAGGAATAGCACGTAGCATTTTTTGCTAAAGCCGCCGCTCGACTCCTCGCTATCCTGACACTGACATGGAAACGGGTATCTCTTCTCATCTGAATTTCAATCAAGGAGCAACCAATGGCTCGGGACCTGATAATTGCGGATAGTGCACGGATCACGCCACGCAAAGTCTTTGGCGAGGAAATCACAATCCTGGCGGACCATACGCAAACTGGAAGCTACGAAATCTACGTACATGATGCCCCTGAAGGAGTCGGCCCACCGCCTCACTCTCACCCATGGGATGAAGCCTTCTACGTCATCGAAGGCAAGGTGGATTTTGTTTGCGGCGATGTGGCAAAGACTGTTCAATCGGGCGGGTTTGTGCATGTTCCGGCAGGTACGGTTCATACGTTCCGATACGCCAGCCCCGCGCGCGTACTGGGCATCACTTCGGGCAACGGAGCCGCTGCGATGTTCACTGCTATTGACCGAGAGTGCGGGGAGGTGGCCGACTTGGTCAAGGCGCTCGCGGTGGCCAAGCGTCACGATGTTGCAGTACCGGATCGGTCGCCCTGAGTTGCACGGCCGAGCGATCCATGCGACGTGACGGTCAGCACATTGCCGACGACGAGGCGCTGTTCGCTCCGCTGCGCCAGGCCCGCGCCGGGCGCAGTGGCAAGCAAGTGGGCGACCCAGCAAAGGCCGCAGCTGCGATTTATGCGATTGTGGGGGAATCGAATCCGCCGGCCCATTTCTTCCTGGGAACCGACGCGCTGAGTTTCGCCACTTCCAAGATCGACACCCTACAAGCGGAAATCGGTCGCTGGACACACGTGACAACCAGTACCGACGCTACCCGCTCAGGTCATTGCGTGAGTCGCGGCGAGCGGCGCCCCACCCAGAACGCCTGCAAACATTAACCGCTACATAGGATACGACATCATGAACAAGCCATTCCTAACAGGGCTCAAGGGCCTCTCCTTGACTTCGCTGATCACGACGCAAACGATGGCCAAGGCGCCAGCGTCTGTTCCGGACATGTCGCGCAAGCAATCCAGAATTTGGACAGGCCGCGCGATCAGTATGCTGGCAGTCCTAGCGCTGGTCACGGATGCGGTGGTGAATCTTTTAGCCCCAGAGAGGATCGCAAACGAGGTAATCGCGACGGGATTTAAGCTCTCACAAACGCCGGCACTCGGTACTATCGTCTTGATTTGCGCTTTACTCTATGCCATTCCCAGGACAGCAGTCCTCGGCGCCATTTTGGTCACGGGATTTTTGGGCGGCGCAATCTGCACACATTTTCGCCTGGGAGAGGTGTTTTCTCCGCCGCAAATAGTCGGCCTGGTGCTAGGAGCGCTGACGTGGGCCGGTATTTATCTGCGTGACGCGCGTCTCCGCGCTTTGCTACCCCTAACAGTTTCATGACTGAGCTGGCGAAGCTGTAGTCGGGGGCTAGGACGATTTCTTCGACGGGACGCCGCTTGATTCATCAACCGAAAAGAGAGGAACTTTAATGACCACAGAAATTTGGAAAAGACGCCTCAGTTCGCTGGTCGTAGGGACGGCGATGACGCTGCTTAGTGCCTCGGGGACCGCGGGTCTTGCCAGTGCCGATGATCGGGGATCCGACGATGACGAGGGCTGGGTAAGGCGCGGTCTCGAAATTGCCCCCGTGCCGCTGAACATCTCAGGGCAATATACAAGTATCTACAGGCGATTCCGTGCATCGCCGGCCCTGAGACGGGAGTACTCCACAACGACTGTACCTAGTTTCTCGAAATTGGGTCGGCGACGTTCTGCGCTCATTGGACTCGAGTCATGACGATGGAGAAAGGGCATGAATGATATCTTCGAGGGTTCTCTCAAGTTCCAGCGCGAAGCTTTCCCCTGGCGCTCTGAGCTTTTCAAGCGTCTGGCCACCAGCCAGAACCCACACACTTTATTCATCGCGTGCTCGGACAGTCGCGTCGTTCCCTTTCGCGCCGGTCAAGCGTGTCGTGTTACCACAACTCGGGTCACGAGGACCCATGGAGGAGAATGAGATGTCATCGAACCAGAAAGTACGTCCGCCGCTGCCGCCGTTCACCCTCGAAACGGCGATCGAGAAAGTGCGGCTCGCCGAGGATGGTTGGAATACTCGAGATGCGGCCAAGGTGGCGTTGGCCTATTCCCTCGACACGAGGTGGCGCAACCGCGCGGAGTTCGCGAACAATCGGGACGAGGCGCAAGCGTTTCTCGAACGTAAGTGGAAGAAAGAACTGGACTACCGTCTGATCAAGGAGCTGTGGACATTCGGGGGCAATCGGATCGCGGTCCGCTACGCGTACGAGTGGCGCGACGATTCCGGCAATTGGTTTCGCTCGTATGGCAACGAGAACTGGGAATTTGGCGAGGACGGTCTGATGCGACGCCGCTATGCGTGCATCAACGACATGCCGATCAAGGAATCGGATCGCAAGTTTCGCTGGCCTCTGGGCCGCCGTCCCGATGATCATCCGGGGCTGAGCGAGTTGAGTCTGTGACCGACCGAGCTGGCGCTCTGTTAGCGCCCAGCCGGGGGCGGACTTGGTGAGAAAAAGCCTTGCCGCCGTGACGCAGGGGACCTTTGCGGATCCAGGGCAACGCGCCTTACGGCGTGTACTGAATGCGGTCGCGGGCTCGGTACGGACGGCCGAGGAGTTCAAGTCCCGAATGCGCCACGGCGCGCTCGACTTGAGCGCTCAGCAGCAGAGTCTCTAAGGGTTAAGGCTTCGAAGAGGGTAAGTAATGGATAGCTCTGGGAAACAGTCGGTTGGCGCGCATGATTACGGGTTCGAGAAGTTCGGGGCGGAAGGGCTGCTCGCGTCTTCCTTGGGATTGGGCTGGTCAGGGCTTTCGGCGGCGATTTGCGCCCATGGCCGCGGACTGGTCGAGTACCAAGGCGCCGAGTCTGGGGCGGAGATTTGCGTCGCTATCTCCTCGAGCAATTCCTTTGTCACCCGGTCAACCGGTGGTGTCGTAGATCGCACGATCGCTGAGCGGGGAACGATTTGGTTGTCACCGCCGGGTCCGAAAGAATGCTCGTTCGATATCTCAGCCGCGGTGCCGCAGGTCTTGCATATCTACCTCCCGTCGCAGCACTTCTCTGCGGACTGCTTGGGCATCAGTGTCGATGCGGCAGCGGCGCACACATCCCTGCGATACGAGAGGAGCTTCCAAGATCCTCTGGTTGCCGAAATCGCGTTCGCGATTGTTTCGGAGATGCGGACCGAGACCGCCGGTAGCAGGCTGCTGGCCGAAACGCTGGCGGTGAGCCTGGCAGCGAGGCTGGTGCACAGTCATAGCGGTCTCTCCCCCGACAAGGATCTCGAGCAGCTCTCTCAGCAGGGACTCGATCGACGCAGATTGACCCGGGTGAAGGAATACATCGAGGCAAATCTGGAAGGGGGGGATCTCACCATCGCCCGGCTCGCGAAAGTCGCCTCCTTGAGCCAGTTCCACTTTGCGCGAGCTTTCAAAGCCGCCGTGGGTAGTGCGCCTCATCAATACGTCAGCGCGCATCGTCTCGAGCGCGCGAAAGAGCTTCTGGCGCGAGGGGATCAATCGCTGCTCGACATCGCCGTTGCGCTGAACT
>Ga0210410_10003235_pt1 | contig 14480 bp, 11 predicted proteins | sample IncBWC4MmetaG_FD_161058 | JGI IMG/M metagenome (GOLD analysis project Ga0210410, IMG submission 161058) | Forest soil microbial communities from Barre Woods Harvard Forest LTER site, Petersham, Massachusetts, United States - Inc-BW-C-4-M | ecosystem: Environmental > Terrestrial > Soil >... | reverse complement strand
GCGGCGGGAGGACCAGCCGCATTTCGACCGCCTCTTCGTGCGCGTGCGCTGCTACACCCAGGCGGCCACCTATCAGTGTCACGACAACCCCATGGAGGCCATTTTGCTTTCCATCGCCCTCGACCAGGAAAAACGGCTCGACGCCGTGGAGAAAGTTCTTCAGAACGCGGGGGTACTTTGTGAAATTGCTGCAAGGATGGATTCTCGACCTTTACCCGAACCGACACGGGATGACGCTATGGCTCATCGACCGGAACCAGTCCCACTACCGTTTGACCGATAGCTTCACGCCGGCTTTTTATGTTTCGGGAGATCACGAGAAACTCGTCCATCTGCAGGACGCCGCTCAAAAACAGACCACGGAACTACGCACCCGGTTCACCGAGCGCACCGACCTGTGGCTGAACGCGCCGCGCCCGGTCCTTGAGGTCTCCGTACTTTGCCCGACCGATTTCACGGGTTGGGGACGATGGGTCCATAGGCTCGACTCGCGCTTGCAGCTCTATAACAGCGACCTCATGGTGGCTTCGCTCTACTGCTGGGAGAAGAGTATCTTCCCGTTGGCGTTTGTGGAAGTCGAAGCGGACGAGGAGGGCAAAATCCAATCCATCGCTTGCCGCGATGACGAATGGACCCTCGATTATGAAATGCCGCCGCTAAAGATCATGCAGATTCGGCTCGCCGGGTTGTCGCGCATCGATCCCGCACATGGCCGCCGCGGCGCTCTCGAAATCCAGATGGACGGAACGTGCTGGGAGCTCGATGAGTCCGGCGAACCTCCCGCGCTTGGATTTGCGCGGTTGCTCAAGCGGGAAGATCCCGATGTGATTCTGTCCGAATGGGGTGACTCCACGATCCTGCCTTTGCTTCGCCAGCAGGCGGAACGCTTGAAGTTTTCGCTGCCCTTGAATCGCGACGAGGCTGCTTCCGTCCATCAGTCCCGCGGCCGCAGCTACACGAGCTACGGGAGAATTCTCTTCAAGGCGAGCGCCACCACTCTCTTCGGCCGCATTCATGTGGACAAGCAGAACTCCTTTATCTCGGAGAAGTGCGACTTTGCCGGGCTGTGGGAGCTCGCCCGCGTCACCAAGCTTCCAATCCAATATGCGGCCCGTACGACGACGGGAACGGGCATCTCCTACATGCAAATGGAGCTCGCGCATCGCGACGGCGTACTGATTCCCGAGCAGAAAGCGGAGCCCGAAGATCCCAAGCATCCCGATGAACTGTTGTGCGCGGACCGCGGCGGCCTGGTGTTTGTACCGAAGCTCGGTTTCACCGCGAATGTAGCGGAACTCGATTTTGTAAGTCAGTTCCCGAGCATCATGGCGCGATTCAATATCTCGCCCGAGACCGTCAACTGCCCCTGCTGTCCTGACGCTCCGCGCATTCCTGAACTGGGCTACCGCATCTGCGAAAAAAGACGAGGCATCACCAGCCGCGTCGTCGAACGCCTGATTGCCAAGCGTACCGAACTCAAGAAATTGCAGAAAGCCTCGCCACCGGAAATCGCCGAACGATTCAAATTGCAGCGCGACTCGCTCAAATGGCTCCTCGTGTGCTGTTTTGGCTACACGGGATATAAGAACGCGCGTTTCGGAAAAATCGAAGCCCATGAAGCAATCAACGCCGTCGCCCGCGAAACCTTGCTGGTCGCGAAAGAAATCGCCGAAAACAATGGGTTCACATTGCTCCATGCATTGGTGGACTCCCTTTACGTTTGGAAAGAGGGAGCGACGCGCGAGGACTTCGAACGACTGTCCCGTGAGATTGAGGACAAAACCCGTCTCCCGCTGGCGATCGAAGCCGTTTACCGATATGTTGTCTTTCTTCCCTCACGGCAATATGCCGATGTTCCTGTCCCCAACCGCTTCTTCGCGGTCGCTGAGGACGGCGACCTGAAGGTTCGGGGCCTCGAATGCCGGCGCCATGACACACCTCCTCTGCTGAAAAGAATGCAGCACGAGGTGCTGGCGATCCTCGCGGAAGCGCGCGACTTCGACTCGTATGTGCAGAAGATTGAGGCCGCACGTATTGTGTTGGCCGGCTACGAAGAGCGTCTTTCGAGCGGAGACGTAGAAATCAGGGATCTCATCGTGAGCAAACGCATCACGCGAGAACCCCGTGATTATCAGAAGGCCGGTGTCACCGCGATTGCCGCGCAGCAAATCTTCGGCAACGGAGTAAAGCTCACACCCGGCCAAACCGTCGAATTCATCATCACGGACAGTGAGTCACCGGTACCGAATGAGCGCGTTCGCGCATTCGCCCTCTGGGAAGGCTGGTTCGGCTACGATCGAAAGAAATATGCAGTGATGTTGCGGGAAGCATTTGAGCCCTTTGTGCTTTGTATCCCAAAGACCGCGGAAGAGAATCTCTTGCAGGATTCGCTTTCCGAAGAAGAATTGAAACGTTTCCCGCTCTTTGCCGCTTTAGCGCTTCTTCGCCCGTTGAAAGTTTGATTTCTTTTCGTAGGGCGCCCTCCCCACCTGTCTCTACTGATTTGCAAAACCGCAACTCTCGTCTATAAGTTCCCACCCGAACTGTTCTTTCTCCTCAATGCCCTTCATGCCGCAAGAGTGCGCCTAGACCGCCCGCTTCTTCTGTCAAGGGTCTCCGCTTCGCTGCGATGAACGCCTACCCCGCGCCCTTGACAGCGCGGACGGCTAGTCGCCGGGAACCGCCATGAAGGGCATTTGTTTTTCATGCGCGGCTCAGGCCGCGCCTCTGAGGAACAAAAGCCAAATTCAAAAAACAGGAGAATCCCATGCAACAAACCGAAAGAAAGCCGTTGTTTAACCTAGGCCAACTCGTCGCCACACCGGGCGCGTTGGCCGCTCTCGCGAAAGCCGGACAGACCCCGCTCGATTTTCTGACGAGGCATGTTTGCGGTGATTGGGGAGACATCGATAAAGACGATTGCAAGGAAAACGAGCTCGGCCTGAAACGCGGGTTTCGGCTCTTGAGCAGTTACCGCACCAATGCAGACGTCAAGGTTTGGGTCATCACCGAAGCCGACCGTTCCGTAACAACTGTACTTTTGCCCGAAGAGTATTGATTCAAGAAAAGAGAAAAAGGAGAAAACGAAAATGAATACCGCAGTCGCAGTGAATCCGAGCAGTCCAGTTCCTCCCGTGGTGTCCTCAGTTCAGGACATCCCTCTCAATCGCATTCAGGAATCGAAAACTAATCCACGACGCACGTTTGACGAAGCGAAGCTGGCGGAACTCGCCGGCAATATTCGCCAACATGGCGTTCTACAGCCTGTCCTCGTCCGTCCCTTGCCGAACGGTGAGGATGGCTTTTACGAACTAGTGGCAGGAGCGCGGCGCTACCGCGCTTCGCAACTCGCCAAACGTGAAACCATTCCCGCCACCATCCGCGAACTCACCGACACGGAATGCCTCGAACTGCAACTCATTGAGAACCTGCAACGCGCCGACGTGCACGAACTCGACGAGGCGCGAGGCTATGCCGCCTTAATGCACCTGCAACCCGAAACCTACACGGTCGAGACGCTGGCCGAGAAAATCGGGCGGTCCGAGAAATACGTCTATGCGCGGCTGCGTTTGATGCACCTCGTAGACGAAGTCCAACAAGCGTTCTACAGCGGAAAACTGACGGTCGCGCACGCGTTTGAGATGGCCCGCTTGACACCGGACGATCAGCGTCGTGCCCTTGCCGAATGCTTCCCGCATCACAGGACAGCGGCGGCTCTTCTGAAAGACAAGAAGGCAGAGGCGGTCACCGTGCGGGAACTCCGCCAGTGGATTGAGCGGGAAATCCATTTGGACCTGACCAATGCTCCCTTCGACACGCAGGACGACACCTTGCTTCCAGCAGCGGGAAGTTGCTTGCGCTGCCCGAAGCGCACAGGCACTAATCCGCTCCTCTTCCCCGAGGCAGTAGGGCAGAAGAAGTCGATTTGCACCGACCGGGCCTGTTACCGCGCAAAAGTGGAAGCCCTCGTGCAGATTCGCGTCAAGCCTTTGGAAGAGTCAGGCGAGCAACCGCTGCGCGTGTCGCAAGCCCCCGCGTGGCAAGCCAAGAGCCGAAAGGCCGACGTGCTCTATGACGGGCAATACCGCACCGTGAAGAAAGCCGAGTGCCCACAGACCAAACCCGCCGTTGTGATTGACGGACCCGAAGCTGGCAAAGTGCTTCACGTGTGCAGTGAAGAGAAGTGCGCGGTCCATGCCCGCGTCACACACTACCAGGCGACACCGCAGGAGCGTGCAGTGCGAGCGAAGGAACTGCTTGCCGAACGCATCGAGAAACAGACGCGTGTCCGCATTCTTGACGCCATACGTAGGAAACTCTCAGCGACTCTGTCGCGTCCCGACCTCGAAATGGCAGCCCTCGATTATTTCGAGCGGCTGGGCCACGACAATCACCGCCGCCTCTGTCGGGTTTACCGTTGGGAGGAAAAAAAGACCAAAGCTTCATGGGGTGGCAGCAGCGTGGACTACAAGGCCATCGCGGGAAAGGCCGTGCGCGAGATGAGCACGCAGGAAGTCCAGCACTTCCTCGTCGTGTGTGCACTCGCGTCCGACCTGTACTGCCCGGGATACAACCCGCGTCAGCCGCTTGCGAGGGACTCGAATCTTGCGCGAACCGCCGCCCGCTACAAAATCGACACCGCGAAACTGTCCGCAGCGGTCCGCAAGGAACTTTCGAAATCACCGAAGGAACCGACTCGCAAGAGGAGCAAGACGACAAGAACGAAGTCGAAGTAAAGAACCGACCAGCGGGTGCAATTGGGCCGCGCCAGTGGCGCGGCCCAATTCTTTCAGGCGACTCGCGTCGGAGCTTTTCATGTGATCCTACGCTGTGGCTTGAGGGCGACGATTGCGTCCCACGACCATTTTTTGTGCTAACGCCAGTAGAAGCTTCTTGTCCGGGTCCCCTGCTTTGCTTAGGCACTTTGTCAATTTATGAAGGTACACCGCTTGTTTGCCTGAACTCCCCCAAACGATGCTGTCCGAAGTCTTCCTTTTTAGCAGGTTCGGCAACTTGGGTAGTTCATCGCCTTCATAGAAAAGCTGATACAGCGGGACTTCCAAAGCCCGTGCCAGCTTCTCCAAGGTCTCGATGGCAGGGACCGTATGGCCATTCTCGACCCGCGAAATGTAGCATCGCAGCAGTCCGGTTCTCTTCTCGATGTCTCCCTGGGAGAGCTTCTTTCCCTCGCGCAACTCCCGCAGGCGATCCCCGATAATCATCTTGGCGTCCTCTGTTAAAATCCGTGGCCTCGCATCATAAAGTAAAACTAGCGTGTTCGCTAACTCAGATTCTTGAACCGACGTTCCGGATGCCTCCAGTACAAAACACCGGCCTAAGCGTTGAACGGAAGTTTGCGGGCCGATGTCAGTCTCACCTCTACGGCTTGGCGTGGCCCCCTTGGGGTAATTCAGACAGTGCAGACAATCCACCCCCGACAATCCTCATAGCTACTCCCGTGACTCTGCCGATTATTTCGGCCTCATCAAGATGGGAGAACCTGCGAATCGGCTGCGGTGAGGTGATGTGTGGAACCAGACTGAGATATCCGTCTCGTAATTCGCACCAACCGCAGGCGTAACCTTCTCTGAGTTCGATGAAATAGATCGGACGCTCCAATTCCTCTCGCCAGACCCCAGTCTTGATCTTCGTTTCTGTCGGATCGATCTGCAGGAACGACCCCGGCAGGATTACCGGGAAGAGTGAGTAGTCGCGCAGGCCCAGATAGCCGTAGAGCGCTTTCCGCAGATCGAGTTGCCGAATCAGGGTCACCGGCACCTCTCCCCACACTTGCACCAGTCTCGTTAGAAGTTGCGTCCCCTCGGCATGGAATTCCTGGCGCACTCGCACCGGAAAAGGGATTGTGCCTTCGTCCGTATCCGGCGAGTCGCCCACAAGGTGGGTTGCAGGCCATGTGAACATCGCCTGGTCCTTGGCTGCGTCCGAGAGGTTGACCCCGAAGAGCGCCAGGAGCTCCTCGCAGCGACGATGGTAAACGACACTCAGCGAGTAAAATTTATGAATCCCAGGAACATACGTGCCATTTTCGATCGTCCGCAACCAGGAGTGGGAGATTAGGTAATCCGGATTGCCCTTCACTTGGGCCAGTTTCTGGCCTCGTCGTTCGACTTCCCGGAGCGACAAACGCAGACTTTCTCGAATCGTTTTGAGGCGTTCTCCCGGGCGCGAGCTAGGACTACGTGACCCCATCTCGCGCGAATAATAACGAGCTCATCGATAACTGTCCAGCCAAATGATGTCAAACATACGCTCCATGCCCTTTTTGGTAATTACTGGGAGCCCGGTCTCAAATACGGTCAGCGATCACTTTTTTCACACTTCGCCTTCGATTTTCCCTATGCACGTCTGGTTTTTTGCCGAAAGGCCGGTCCCGTCCCCATGCGACACCAGAAGCGCTCCGAATTTGGGAAAACGAAACCATCAAAAACGCCGAATGAAGCCTCGCTTGGAAAAGAGACGCTTCAAACAGACGCCGAATCGGTACAAAGACTTCGACAAATATTGCGCCGAAAGAACCTGAGTTTATTCCAGGTGTCGAAAGAATCTCGCAGGTTGTTTCCCGGAGAATCGCTCTATCACATTGCACATAACCTCTACTTTGATTTACGCCGCGGGCGATTCACGCCCAATATTTATCAACTCATCGCACTTAGCTCCGTCTCCGGCTACAGTCTCGTCCATTGGCTTTCCGTGTTCGGCCTCAGTTTGGACGACATTCCGCCCTTGCAAGTGCGTCTTTCATTCCCGCGGACAATGCTTCTCGACTCGACCCTCTACGATGACCATGCGCTTATTCAATGGTTCAAAGGGAAAGGCGAGCCGTCTATGCGGATAACACCCCTGATTCAGATCCTCGCCCAAAACGTCTCGGAACGAGTTGCCACACTGCAACGAATCAACAGCATGTCCTTCATCTACGCCAGGGTCGGGACCGAGGATGACTTCTGCTTTCCCGAACTGCTTCCAGGCAGCATCGTTCGCGCCGACCCGCGTGCTGTCGACGCAAAGCTAGCAGCGACCGGAGGCAGAGCCTCTCATGATCTCTACCTTGTGGAACATGCGCGAGGTCTGAATTGCTGCCGCCTGCAACAAGTTGCGCCGCATAGGGTCAAGCTGATTTCTACAAAACTAACCTCGCCCCGCGTGGAACTTCAGATCGGAAGCGAACTCAAAATCCTAGGGACTATAGATTTGGAAATCCGGAGTCTCAATAAAAGTAGTTTTCCCTCAACTTCCCGAACGCTCCCAACTCCAAAGAGGCGGGAACTCCTTCTCCAGGATGCTTCTGGCAGTGACTTGCGTCAATTGCTCCGCAATGGCAGGCATCAGGCCGGTTTGTCCTTCCGGGAGGCATCGGCCATGAGTCGCCGGATAGCGCAGGAACTTGGAGACCAACGGTATTTCACAGCAATCGGCTCTCTCTCCGACTACGAATCCGCTCAAGTACCTCCCCGCCACATCCACAAAGTCGTCACGCTTTGCGTACTCTACTCCATCGGCTTTTGGCAGTTCCTGAAAGCAGCGGGCCTCGCAATAGACAAACTTGGGCATGAAGCGATTCCAGAAGACGTCCCAGCAAGCCCACATTGGGCTGCCAGTTCACGTCGCGAAGATCGAGAACCACAAGAAATGAGGGAGGGTACTTTCCTTGCCACTCTTGTGGATCGCTTCGAAGAAATCCCTCTGTTCCTCCGTAATGCACTCCCCGAACTTTGCGGCATGTCGCGCGTCGCACTGCGCGATGTCTTCTGTGTCGAAGATACCAGGCATGAGTTTCATGCCCCTCTGCGAGGGGCAGCATTCTTAGTTGTAAACCGGCGCATGAAAACTCCCTTCGTTTCAGAATCGGAGCCGGAGTGGAAGCAGCCGGTATATCTCCTCGCACGGCGAGACGGATCGTATTTTTGTGGGAGGTTCGCTCTCGAGCGCAATTCCACGGTACTCCACCCGCTCTCTGCAGATCTCCCAAATCCGAACCCTCACGAGAGTGGAGGCGACGCAGAGATTGTCGGCCAGGTTGTGACAGTCTTGAGGCGGATTGCAGCCAGAAGATGACCCCGTCGCGAACATTGCGGCTTCCAGGCGACAACCCATTTTCCCAGTGTTTTCATCGCTTTCCGTCCACGGATGTCGGAATTCCGAACACTTTCGCTCTGTTCTGGCCATCGACGTGGCAATCCGGTTAGGTTGATCCTCAGGGCTGATTTGCAGCCAGCTATTCGGAATCCATGCGGAACATGTTTCCTTCGGAATTGCTATGGCTGTTCGAAAGAATCCGGCCTCTTTTTGCTTGGCATCTGGCCAGTTTTTTTTGCCTCACGGTGGGGAGCGTGCTAGCGCTGATCAATCCGCTCGCACTCATGTGGGTAATTGACCGTGTCCTGCCAAATCACGACATTGCTCTCCTGATCTGCGCAGTAGCTGTGATTTTCGTGAGTTCCGAACTGCGGGCCATCCTGTCAAGCTCAGGCGTGTATTTGACGCTTTTGGCCTCACAACGGACTGTGGTATCCATCCGAATGGAACTCCTTGGAAAGCTAAATTCCCTATCCGCCGAATACCACGAGAACACCCCCGTGGGGGCAAGACTCTACACACTTCGGGAACCAATCGAGGAGGTTGCGTATTTCGGATCAGACCTGGTTCCGGCCATCCTGCGTACGGCGCTTGTCACCGCCTCCACCCTCTGCGCGATGCTGGTCTTGAACCCACGATTAACGGTGCTAGTTCTTCCCGCAATTCCGGCGTTCGTTCTCGCCCGCCGGCATTTTCGTGGCCTGCTCGCGGAACGATCCGACAAAGTCCATGTCGCAAGAACGGAACTCAGTGCCTTCCTTGAAGAGCACATGTCGTCAGTCCTGCAGATTCAATTGCTTCAGCAGGAGAAGCGGCAGGAAAGGCGGGCCTTTCGTCTCTTTGCAAACGTGGTTCGATCGCAAATAAAGCTAGCCAGTGGCGGCGTCCAGTTCGCGAGTTGGACGAATCTTCCGATTGCCGCCGCGGTAGCAATGATTATAGGTTTTGGTGCCTGGACTGCTCTCCGTGGCTTCCTGACCGTCGGCGCTCTCGTAGCCTTTTACAGCTACGTTTTCCAACTCTTTGACCCCCTCAGTAGCGTCCTCGAAACATACGCACGAGCACAACGAACCTTTTCCAGCATCCGCCAGCTCCAAGCAATTCTGGCCTTGCGCCCAACGGTGACGGATCACAATTGTGGCTCCGAAATGCCAATCCCTACGGCATACAACATTCGTTTCACTGGAGTCTTTTTCGGATACGAGCGACAGAAAGGCTTTTTGACCGTCCCCAGTCTGTCTATCAAGAGCGGAGCACATGTCGCCGTCGTGGGTGAAAATGGTGCAGGCAAAAGCACATTCGCGAAACTTGTTGCGCGCCTTTACGATCCCGACCGCGGGTCCATAACCATCGGGGAATCGCAAGTCAGGAATTTCCCGCTGAAACAGTTTCGCTCACTCGTCTGCTATGTACCTGCTATTCCGGTTCTCTTCGATGCAACTTTGGCAGAGAATCTACGACTGGGGAGTCCACTCGTCGGGATTCGTCAACTGGATGCAATGATCGATGTTCTGGAACTCCGCCCTTTCGTCGCAGCGCTGCCGCACGGATTGTCGGAGCCTCTAGGCCCTGCCGGGTGTCAGCTTTCCGGTGGCCAGCGGCAAAGACTCGCCCTGGCGCGTGCCCTTTTGCGAAAACCGCGCGTATTGATTCTTGACGAAGCGACTTCCGCGTTAGATCCTCCAGCGGAGATTTCGGTCCTGCGCAAGATTCCCGAATTGCTGCCGGGAGTCACAATCATCTTCATCTCGCATCGCCTTGGAAATGTTGAATGGATGGACCGGATTCTTGTCTTCCACCACGGCAGAATCGTCGAAGATGGGCATCACCATGAACTAAAAGTGTCTGGGCGATTCTATGCGAAGTTGCAGCGCGCTTCGCAGGCAGCTGGTAATCAGAGTCTGTCGTGAAGAAGATTCCTCCGCAGCCAAAGACAAACTCTTAACCAAAAACTCGTCAAAACATGACCCGGTTCTGAACGCACACAGCCCGCGAAGTCTCCCGCCATTCGGTCCTATCTTCCCTATTCAGAACATTTTGCAAATTCCATTTCCCGATTCACGAACAAATGAACGCGGTAGTAGATGTCAACCTACATTCGTGGCATTGTCCACCGCATATTCTCATCGGTGTTGGAACCAGCAGGAAAGGGGAACCCTTTGCTGAAGATAGCCGAAGGCGTACGAAGGACTCACGACCGTGACGGCGCAGTCGTTCTCGACATCCATCACGGCCAAATGTTCACCCTCAACATCGTGGGCTCCAAAATCCTCGAAATGCTGGAGCGCGGTTGCCCGGAAACCCAGATCGTGGAAGAAATCAGCCGCAACTTTCGCATTCGTCCTGACATTGTCGCGTGCGACGTTCGCGAATTTCTGGACTGCCTCGAAAAGCACCGCCTAGTCGAGTTTCGCGCACAAAACAGCGGTGCATAAGCCGGACGAGAGGCAGATGTGAGTACACAACAACAAAACGACCAGGACACTTACCGCCTTATCATTACTCGCCGTAATGGGTCCGAACTCCTGTGTCTGCCGGATGGTCACCACCACTCATTACCTACTGTCAATATTCACCGGTGGGAAAGAGTCGCGGAACATATCAACAACGCGCTAAAAGTACATTTGAACTTCGATGCCTATTCTCTCGTTACGCGTCCTTGCGAGCCCCCGGCAAGCGCGGCATTTCCGACCCTTATCCAGGTGATGGAGTGCACCCATCCAGACGGCCCAGTCCCACCAACAGCATTCTGGATCCCCTTCTCTTCGCTGACGCTTGCGTCTTTTCGAGATATGGACGATTTCCACAGGGTTTGCAATGCCCTTAGGGGTGTCTCCCACCACCATGAAAGTACCAATGAAGGTCCGTTTCTAAAACCAGGATGGCTGCGTGCCCTGTGCGGTTGGATTGGACAGCAGATTGAACCCCTTGCTATCAGGCTTACGGGACAATTCCGGCAACTTACAGCGAACCCTTCTTTCAGCTTGATCCGTTTCGAGACAACTGGCCCGGCTGTCTGGTTCAAGGCTGTGGGAAAACCGAACTCTCACGAATTCACTATCGTCACCAGTCTTACCACTCTTCTCCCACCATTTCTCCCGCGTCTCGTTGCAGTTCATCCACTGTGGAACGCATGGCTTATGACGGAGGCGGAAGGGGTATCACCGACCGCCGGCTCTGATTTCTCTACATGGAAGACAATCGGTGCACGCTTGGGAGAACTGCAGATTGCATCACTTCGAGAAACGCCTCGCCTTATGGCTGCTGACTGCCGCGATGTCCGCGTCTCATCGCTCCTCAATTCCGCAGATGAATTCTTCGCAACCATGGACAAACTCATGAAGCAGCAAACCAAGACACCGCCTTCGATCCTAACTTCCGGAGAACTGCTTGCGCTCAATAAGCGAATCAAAAAGACCCTCTCGGATCTTGCCGCAAGCGGTATCCCGGACGCACTGAATCATCTCGATTTGAATCCTGGAAACATTTTCGTTTCCGGCGACCGTTGTACATTCATCGATTGGGCCGAAGCGGCCGTTGGCCACCCGTTTCTGACATTTCAGTACTTACTCGAACATCTGATCCGCCTTCGCCCGGACCACGCTTACCGACTCGAAGAGCTGGCCTCCCCTTATACCTCTCAGTGGGAGACCTTCGCTTCACCCTCGGCCGTCTCCCAATCACTCTTACTTGCACCGCTCGCTGCTGTTTTCGCCCATGCAGTTTCTACCGGCACATGGCGTGAGCCAGAGACGCTTGCCAGTCCGGGAGCCGCAGGATACTTCCGCAGCTTGGTACGGCGAATGAAACGCGAGGCCGATGCCCTTGAGAACAGGAGTCTCGAATGCACGCGTGTCTGAACCCTATGCCTTTCTCAGAGCGGGAACCCGTCACCGAAATACTGCATGGCGTGCCAGTGACGGACCCCTATCGTTGGCTTGAGGACCAAGACTCTCCCCGCACTCGCACTTGGATCGCAGAACAAATGCGCTACGCGCGCAGCTACTTGGATGCGATTCCAGGCCGTGACCGCATCCGCAAGCGAATCCGAGAATTCCTCGCGGTTGAGACCTATGACTCCCTCCAGAAGGCAGGGGACCGCTTCTTTTTCCGCAAGCGTCTTCCCAACCAGGAGCAACCTTGCATCTACATGCGTGACGGAAGAGACGGCAACGACCAACTGCTGATCGACCCCGCTGAAAGAGGAACAGGTTCGTTCACAGCCGTGAAGCCCGTTCGCGTTTCTTCGAACGGCAGATTGCTCCTATACGAGGTGAAGGAAGGGGGAGAGAGAACGGGGACGTTCGAGTTGCTCGAAATCGAAACTCGGAAGCGTCTCCCCGATCGTCTCCCCCGTGGATACTTACGAGGATTTGCTTTCACGCCGGACGGAAGGGGTTTTTTCTACTCACACGAAGCCTTGAGCTCGAAGCGCCCATTCTATCGGGCTGCATACGAACATCTCCTAGGGACGCCATTTAAGCAGGATCGCGAGATTTTCTTTGCGGGTGAGGACGAGAGCATTCGGTTAGGCCTGCTCTCTGACAGCACGCGGCTTGTTCTTGTCGTCTCTCAATTCCTTGAGAAAACGCTCACGGACATCTACTTCAAGCCACTCGGAGGAACCGGCCGGCCAGAACCGATCTTCCGCAGGATTGATTACGGCCTTAGCCTAAGTTTGCTGAATGACAAAATCTTGGCAATTACGGATCGTAACGCTCCAAACCGTCGCATCGTCGAAATCCGTCTCAGGGCCAACGGGGAACAAGAATGGGCCGACATAATTCCTGAGAGCGACGCTCCCATTAGCAATTGGTTCGTTGCTGCCGACCGGATTCTTGTCTCCTATCTGAAACAAATGACCCACGCGGTCTACATCTTTGACCTCTCTGGACACAAGCTCGGTGAAATGCCGCTAAGAAACGATGAAACCCTTCGGATCATTTCAGCTTCTCCAGAGAGCAGCGACGTGCTCCTGGAGACGGAATCGTTTACCGAACCCATTAGCATCTTCCGGCACTCCGTCAAAAGTAATGAACGCACGCTGTGGGCGACCAGAGTCATCGCATTCGATTCCGCAAACTATGGCCATGCCCAAATCCGGTACACGTCCAAGGACGGCACCTCAATCCCGATGTTCCTAGTGGGCCGCCGCGACATTCTCGAAAAAGGCGGCAATCCCACCATCATGACTTCTTACGGCGGCTATGGTGTTTCCATGACACCTCAGTTCAGCGTATTTGTCGCGTTTCTCCTGGAACGCGGCTGCTTATTCGCTCTGCCGAATATTCGCGGCGGATCGGAGTTCGGCGTGGAGTGGCACAACGCAGCCAAGAGACGCAGTCGCCAGACGGCGTACGATGATTTTCTGTGTGCCGCGGAATGGCTTCTCAACACAGGGCGAACGGCGCCGCGGAAATTGGCCATCTTTGGAGGCTCCAATTCGGGTCTGCTCGTTGGTGCCGCCCTTACACAGAGGCCGGACCTGTTTCGCGCCGTCGTCTGCATGGTTCCGCTGTTGGACATGCTCCGCTACCATCTCTTTGACAATGCACACGTCTGGCGCGACGAGTTTGGCACCGCTGACGATCCTGATGACTTCGCGGCCCTCGCAAAGTACTCACCGTATCACCAGGCACGGCAAGGCCTGGCTTATCCCGCCACAATGATTGTCTCCGGCGATGCCGACCGGAATTGCAATCCGCTTCACGCGCGCAAGATGACCGCCCAACTTCAAGCGGCCAACGTCTCCGAGCATCCCATCTTTCTTGATTACAGCCCGTTTCGCGGGCACTCTCCGGTGCTCCCACTGAGCCAGCGCATCGACGGGTTGACGGACCGCATGGCCTTTCTCTTGGATCAGTTAGAACTATCTGCATGAAGCGGGAGGTCGTCGTTATGTCTTTTCTTGTCCTGAAAGCGTTCTTCACTCTACTTCTTTTCGAAATCTACCTGGCGCGAGGCAACTTTGCAGCGCTTTACGGCAAGGTTCGCAAATATCCGATCGCACCGCGGGTGCCTGCTCCCGATATAGCCGAACAGATTTGCTCTGCCGTGGACATGGCGTGCATCTGGTACTGGAAAGAGGTGCTCTGCTTACAGCGATCTGCGGCCACCGCTTGCCTCCTGAAGAAATACGGTATTCCCGCAAGCATGGTCATCGGTGCGCAACATATGCCGTTCAAAGCACACGCATGGGTCGAAGTGAAAGGCCAGGTGGTCAACGACAAATCCTACACTCCAGAAATGTACGCCGTTCTCGACAGGTGCTGAAGGTGCCCGCTAACGGAGGTTACTCACCATGAGCGTTCAATTTGGAAGATGCAACTTCGACGGGAAGCCTGTGGACCGCGAGTATGTCGCAAAGGTGACGGCGGTCGTCT
>Ga0210410_10003233_pt1 | contig 14486 bp, 19 predicted proteins | sample IncBWC4MmetaG_FD_161058 | JGI IMG/M metagenome (GOLD analysis project Ga0210410, IMG submission 161058) | Forest soil microbial communities from Barre Woods Harvard Forest LTER site, Petersham, Massachusetts, United States - Inc-BW-C-4-M | ecosystem: Environmental > Terrestrial > Soil >... | reverse complement strand
CACGTGCTCCACCCGCGCCCGCACCTTCGACTTCGTCCGGTTCTTCGCCCACGCCACTTCATCCACGATCTGGCCCTTGTAGCGACAGCGCCGCTGGGTGAAATCCCGTGCTCGTGGCGCGCACTCGTGGATCACCTCGGTTTGGCCCTGATACGCTCCGTCACCCCACACCCGCGTTTCTTCGCCATGCAGCAGGTCCGGCAACATCGCCACATCGGAAACATTGGCGGCCGTCGCCACCGCCGTGTGAATGATCTTGGTCTTGCTGTCGACGCCCACGTGTGCTTTCATCCCGAAGTACCAGTTCTTTCCCTTCTTCGCCTGGTGCATCTCCGGGTCCCGGCTCTGCTCGCGGTTTTTGGTCGAGGAAGGTGCGTGAATCAGGGTCGCGTCCACAATCGTGCCCGTCGTGATCCGCACGCCCTTCGCTTGCAAATGCAGGTTCACCGTCCCCAGAATCTCTTCCCCCAGATGGTTCGCTTCCAGCAGGTGCCGGAACTTGCACACCGTCGTCTCATCCGGCACCGGTTCGGCTCCCAAGTCAATCCCCACAAACTGCCGCAGGCTCGCCGAGTCGTACAAAGCCTCTTCCACCGCCGGGTCCGCCAGATTGAACCACTGCTGCAGAAAATAAACCCGCAACATCTTTTCCAGTTCTTTCGGCCGTCGCCCGTTGCCCGGCTTGGGATAGTGCGGCTCGATCAGCGCACACAGTTTCTCCCACGGCACCACCTGCTCCATCTCTTCCAAGAACATTGCCCGCCGAGTCTTCTTCGTGTACCGCTCGAATCCCGTCATCATCGCCAGAGTCCTCTGCTTGCGGAACGAATTCATGCTGGCACGACTTTATCTGTACTCGCTGTGGAAAGGGAGGACTTAATCAGAGTCTCCCTAACGGGAAATCGGCTTGCACTTGACATAGAGCAGGCACCTGATCTGGTGGTGCAAAATCGCATTGTCGAGATGGAATAAAAACATCAAAACGTCAGTTGTCCTCACTGAGCCGCCCAGCAGGCTTCGCGATGGTTGAGAAGGTCTGGTAGCCGATTCCTGTTTGCAGCGCACCGGGCGTGTTAGTTAGCGAGGATTTCAGATGAGGTTCCGTGGCACTACGCTTGTGGCCGCCCTGCTGTTGAGCCAGTTCGCATTGAGCCAGGGTAACGGAGTGTCGACGACTCCACCGTCGCCGAATACGAGCGACTCACCCACCAAGACTGAAGCCTCTCAGCTGGCGACGGTTTCGCAAGATGGTCAAACATCATCCGCCGAATCAAGACTGCCCAATGTCAAGCCCGGCGGCAAGGACGACGTGAATGCCATCGGCAACCGCGCTGTTGGCAAGGGCAGCAAGCTTGGAAACTGGTATTCGCTGGAGACGGAAATCCGCATGGGCAAGGAGTTGGCCCAGCAGGTTGAGCAGAACGCGAAGCTGGTGCGGGACCCAGTGGTCAACGAGTACGTCAACCGCATCGGGCAGAATCTAGTGCGCAACTCCGACGCGCGCGTCCCATTTACGATCAAGGTGGTCGATGACGATTCAATCAATGCGTTCGCATTGCCGGGCGGCTTCTTTTACGTGAACTCGGGGCTGATCCTCGCGGCCGACGAAGAGGCGGAACTGGCAGGCGTGATGGCGCACGAAATTGCGCACGTCGCAGCACGTCACGGGACACGCCAGATGACCCGTGGACAGCTGGCCAATTTTGCAACGATTCCGCTCATTTTTGTGGGCGGCGGCGGCGGCCTCGGGTATGCGCTTCAGAGCGCCGCTGGTCTGGCCTTGCCGCTGACATTTATGACATTCTCGCGCAATTTCGAAGCCGAGGCCGACTATCTCGGCGTGCAGTACATGTACAAGACCGGGTACGATCCGCAGGCCTTTCTTGCATTCTTTGAGAAGGTCCAGGCGCAGGAGAAAGAAAAACCTGGTAGGCTTGCCAAAGCCTTTGCAACTCATCCGCAGACGCCCGACCGTATCACCAAGACCCAGGAAGAAATCCATCGGATCCTGCCAGCCCGCTCAGATTACCTGGTGACGACCTCAGAGTTCGACGAAGTGAAGGCGCGGCTCGCTTCCCTCGAAAACCGTCGTAAGATACAGGATCAGAATGTGGAACACGACAAGCGTCCTACATTGCGGCAGCGCACTACGGCGGACAGCAGCAAAACGCCCGGCAATGGGAGCGATACTGGCAGTCAAGGCGACGACCGTCCGACCCTGAAGCGCAGAGATCAAGATTAACGTTTCTATCGTAGCGCAGCCCCCTCATCTATCGTTCGTGGGCGAACTCACTACGTCCTAATCCTAGGCAGCGTCAAAGCAGATCTTCCTTCCGGCAGGAGTGCAGAACACGTGTAAACGGCCTAGTTGCCGAGCTCATCTGTCGCGAAACTCGATTCGGCGGATTCCAAACTTGGCTCGGAACACATTGAGCGAAGGACCAACTGTCGCTCGTTCTTGAGTGAGAAGTGCTATCAGGCTTGTGGGTCGGTCAGACGCAGGCCACCCTGGTGTTGGTAATTCTGACGGGATCTCCCGCTTTCCGCTCACTAATTCGAGTTTAAACGTCGGCTGGCAGGCGCTTCGACGTGCCACCGAGTTGCCGGAATACAATTTGCGCAAGGCATGATTAAGAAAATCGTCGTCTCCGGACCTAGAGGAGGACGATGTGAAATCAGCTCCTATTCGACGAAAAACGCAACCGATGCAGACTCAGTGCATCAGAGTAGATAAAAGACAACAGAAACGAGCAGATCCGCCCTTGCAGTCCCGCCTCTTGCAGACCATTCGTTCCACTGCGAGGGCGACTCTGGCTCGTCCCCAGGGGGACGTACGGCAAAAATACCTCGACTGTCATCAACAAGAGTCAGGAGCATGTCATGGCCGAAGTTGTTTATGTTTCTAAATCACGGATTGAGCGCAAACGTGGTCCCCTCCGGATCGCACATTTGCCGGGTGAACCTCAACCGGTTGTTTACAGTGTTCATGGAGCGATCGCGGAGCACTATAAAGTTGATCCCGCTAAATTGAAGGAGTCTCATGCTTCCACCATCGACTACGTGATCTCGGCGACGGCTGGTTGAATGATGGGCACCTTCGGAGGCGCGCTGGAAGCGCGCCAAATTGACGCCAGCGACGGGAAGCTTACGGCAGATGTAACCGGAGAGGTGGAGCAGGAAGATGGCGTCCTGGTGATCCGCCGCATTCACGTTTCCATGCACCTGGTCGCGCCAGAGGGAGCAACGGAGAAGGTCGAGCGCGTGCATGCAATCTATGCGATGAACTGCCCCCTTTACCGGACCCTGCACAATGCGATCCAGCTCACCTCGTCCGTCGACTTAGTGAGTGCTTCCGCATGACAGATGACGGAGTCTGCCACCGCGTTACGATTGTCGCTGAGCACGGCCGCGAACTGCGCAGTCGGCCGAGATCATTGGTCAGTGGCCGATAGCCTTCTCGAAGATATTCTCGATAGGGTCGGGGTCCACTTCTCCAGATTGGTTGTAAAGGGCTTCACCGTGGGCATCCAACACTAGAACGTGGGGGATATAGCCCTTGTAGTACTGCTTGACCAGCTTTTGCTGCTCGGGCGAGCGCTGAATGTCCAGGTCGATGACGACAAAGTGCACCCGGGAACGGTATTTTTTGTACAGTTCAACAGTGCACTGCGCCTGTCTTTTGGAGTTGAAGCATCCTTCGCCGTAAATAATGACGTAGTTGGGCTTGCACCGAACAAATCCTGACTGCCCATCATCTCCCGTGATCAACGGACCATCGAGGCTGTCGCTTGTGTAATCGAGTTTCGAATTGAGTTTCAGATTATCGATGGCAAACAGCAGCGGGCTGCTCAGCATCGACAGCAGAAAGAAATAAAACAGTAGTCTTTTCGTAGTCACTTTTCTAGCTCCAACTGAAGTGATTGCTCCTCAACCGTGGATCTATTCGCGAAGCGAGCCAGAGCGCCGGAGAATCGAGTACTCTGGTCGCGGCAATCTTGGTTTTGCCAGCAAGTTTCGCGACCGCAATGGGCCCATGCTCTCGGTTGTAAACTGTTTCGAAGGCTTCGATATCGTTTGGGCGCGGATAAATCACCACTAACTTTACTGTCATTTCGTTCTCCTTAAGAAGTTACCTGGAGCACAACGGACCATTTGTGAGCTCATGTCGTGCTATCAATCGCCGCTTAGCATGCCTGCGAAACCAATTCTGAGACGGCGGAATATTCCGGCTGAGGTACGGTATGAAGAGACCCGCCATGTCGAAATGTGAGATGGCGGGTCTTAGCCAAGCGACTCTCAATCGAGGCGCTGGACGATAGGACAGTTGATTGAGAAACCTGAGGTTCCGAAGGTTTTACCACCTGGCCCGGTGATCAGACCGTCCTGCACGAAGGTGAGAATCTGGAACTCCTCACGCAGCTGTCCGCGGAACCCTTGGTCGATCGCCTCCTGGGTCCATTCGAACAACTGCGCATCCCAGTAGGGGCTGTAATCGAGCGCGATGGTGGGAATTCCGCCCACTACGTTATTCGGTCTGAATCCATCGGCCAGATCTGCCGACAAACCTTGCCGCAATGGATTGTTGCAGCCTCCCGATTCAGGTCCATTGGTGCTGATGAAGATACGCTCGACGGGGCTGGCGAAGCTGTCGTCGTGGCCTAGCAGGATCTTCTGCATCAGTGGAGCAAAGGTGTTGTGTTCAATAGCAGCGCCGAGAGTGCTACTGGTGTCCATGGAGAGATACCACACCGGGCGGCCGAAACTGAATCCGTTAATGAGGTTAAGGGTTACCGTCATGTTGACCGGATCAATGGCCACGACCTGGTCGTGCACTTTGGTGTAGTCCACATTGCCGTTAGGGAAGCTGATCTGATTGGCGTTCACGTCGAAAGCCACCATGGGCGCGTTGTAAATCACGTTGCCGGCATTCACGATTTGGACGAGCGGACCATAGTTCGCGTCCCCAATGGAACCCGGGGTCGCAAACGTGGGAGGAAATTCGTGACCAGCAGGGCCAGGAACAATCTTCCGTTCAGGCTTAAAGTTCACAGTGCCTGCATCAAACACGATATCTCCGTTCGCATCGAGGTTTCCCGTTCTAGCAGAGTGCGACGCGAAAGTAAGTTTGGCGGAAAAATTCAGACCCAACTCAGCAGCGACATTGGGATCGTCAACATCAGTCAAGACGTACCACACATTTTTTCCGCTTCCCTTCAGATGGCCCAAATAAAGCGGTATGGTAATGGTCCCATGCGCGACGTCAACCACTCCGGTATCCAGCAATTGAACAGGCCCGACCAAGCTACGATTGGTGTCGGAAGGTGGTGGTCCAAAGTAAGATAGAGGGACTGTGGTGCCTATGGACGCGGGCGCTGGGAACAAATTGCATCCCGGGCCGGGACCAATTGGGCCAGGACCAGGTCCCTGCTCAGAATTGAAACTCGATGACGTTAGTGCAGTGGCAGTCGCTGCAAGCTCCAGGCTCGTCCCCGGGGCCGTAGCTGCAGGACGCTTGGCGCGAGCGTGCATTGCGAGGATCTCTGGCGCGAGCCGCCGCTTAACGGGAACCTGGGCTTGCGAGGTTCCCGGCGACACCGCCAAAGAGAAAATTGCGGCGAGTGTAAGGATCGGGCTTATCGCTCTTACGCTAGAACTGCCCGGTGGTGTTCTATCTTGTCTATGAGTTGCTTTCACGATTTACTTCTCCTTTGATTTTAGTGGTCTGAGATTCTGAGACTCGGGTTTTGGTTTGGATTGGGTTTGCGGTCAGGTAGGCTAAAACGCCATTCAAGCTCAGTGCTGCATTTCGTCTTTCTGCATACTGTCGCTCTGTTTCACGTTGTCACCGTGCTTCATCTCATCTTTGCCCATTGCGTCCTTCTTGCTCTCCTTCTTGGACTTGTGGGCTTTCTTCTGTTTCTTGCCTTCTGTCATCTGATCGTGCTTCATGCCGTCGTTCCCCAAGGAATCCTGTTTCATCTCGTCCTTGCCCATGGAGTCATGCTTCATCTCATTTTGTTTTGTTTCCTCTTTCTGCATGCCATCTTGCTTCGTGGCGTCCTGAGCGAAAACGCTGATTGAACTCGCCAGAACACACGGAGCCACCAGCATCATCAGTTTCCTGTTCATTTCATCTCTCTTTGCGTTTGCGATTCGCCCACTTCGGGCGTGACGGAATGATTCAAGACATGAGAAAAAGTTTCCGAGGCACTCGCGTTCCGAGAACTGTAACTAAGTGGCTCGATCGCATCCTCCAGTTATGCGTGATCTTGTTCGCGAGGTGGGCGGTTGATTCAAAGTCTATTAATGTTGATGTTGTGGATGTGCTGTCTTAGCATTGCTCAAGAAGAGAGGAATGAGCTTGGCTTATCGCTCAGCGCAACCACTTCTGCCCAGAAGCTGAGTGTGGTAGAAGCGTCGCGTATTGTTTTGACTATGCGCGCGGTCTATCCAGCGGAAACACCGCCCTGCTCCTAGAGTTCCCGTTCGCTGCAGGGCCGAGTCATAGGGTGGAGAGCGGACAACCCAACGACATCACCAGTCTCGCAACGTTATTTGTGACGCCTTCGTTGCGAGCCCAGTTTGTGAGCCACGCTCCTTCATCGCCATGACTATCCGCGGGCCTTGGATATGGACTCTACGAGGGAAGTAGCGTATTGGAAAACGGAGTTACTAATATGGAGGTTCATCGGAACGTGGCGAGAGGGCAATTCGGCGAGGGAATCGACGTGCGGGCCCGGGTCAAACTGCTGTTCCCGATCAGCCTCAGATACGAGTTTCGGGACTTCTGCACCTTAGGGAACCCCAGTTTCGACGTTCCGGTTCTGCGCTCAGACCAGCATTATCTCGTCGTCTCGGGAGGATTGGTTGTCCACCTTTAGCCGGCTGCGGCGAGGACATCCCCTAGTGAATATAGAAGATCGGATGCTCGATTGCTTCGCCGACCACGAGAGCTAGTGTCATGACGGAAGCCAAGAGGGTAACGGCAAAGCTGAATGTTTCGCGCAACGTCATTGGCCTCTTTCGCCAGCGAGCGGCAGACCGGTTCCGGGCGCGCCAGGTGTTCCACAAGACCAATAGCGTAATCAATGCGGCGGCCGCCGAAACGACTAAAACTGGGATGCGCACGATATCGGCATGCAAGCGCGAAGCCTTCACCGCCCCCGCTACCGCTCCGAGTCCGAGAAAGAGCTTGGCGGATGCACTCGCGACAAGGATCGCACACGCGCCTTCTACGAGGCTTCCTACAAGAGCTGCACTCGAGAGCAGCAAAGAGGGAGAGGATGGTTTCTGAGTTTCATTGACCGGTGAAATGAGATCAGTCTCGTTAACAGGCACACCCCACCTCGCACTTGGATCTGATGCCATAGCATTCGATAAGTTACGATCGTTTCAGAAATTTGCACGTCGAATGGTACGCGTCGGAAACCTGAAACTTTCCGGTAGGTCGTGAATCCTACCAGCGGACTCGACTCTCAGATGCCCACCAGCGGTGGGACTGCGCGGCTGTGTGCGGATGCAGAACACCCCGGTTACGGAATCCGAAAATGGTCGCGTCCTCGAGCGGGAACGAGAGCTCGTCGCCGAGATCCTGGCTGGAAATCATGAACGGTATTACGAACTGATTGAACCGATTGAGCGCCGTGTGTACTACACAGCATATGGGATTTTGCGGACCGAGGCCGATGCCGAAGAAGTGTCGCAAGAGGCGATCCTGAAAGGGTTCAGAGGCTTGCGCACATTTCGTGGGGAGGCAAGATTCTCTAGTTGGTTATTGAGCATCGTGGCCAACGAAGCCCGGATGCGCCTGCGACAAAGGCGCGAGGTGTCTCTTGAGCTTCTAAAATCCCCCGATAACGAGGATGAATATACTCCGATTGAACTCGCCGAGTGGCGAGAGATCGCCGTAGAAGCCCTCGCACAAAAGGAACTCGCGGCGCATCTTGAGGAAGCATTGGAGGCGCTTCCGGAGATTTACCGGGAAGTGCTGATCCTGCGAGATATCGACGGGCTTACCATTGCCGAAACCTCGGCGGCACTAGAAATAAGTGCGCCGGCGGTAAAGAGTCGACTGTTGCGCGCCCGACTCATGGTTCGCGATTATTTCGTTTCACGCTCATGGGTCAGGCACCTAGGATTCGGAAAGGCACAGCCATGATCACCCTGAGTTGCGAAGAGGTTCGCCGGGAGATCTCGAATTATCTCGATGACGACATGTCTCCAAGCACGCGGCGCTTGCTTGAGACCCACCTGGAACAGTGCCGCAAGTGTGCGGTGTTGCTGGACAGCACGCACAATGTGCTTGTCTTGCTGGCCGACGAGCAAAGATTTGAATTGCCGGCCGGATTCAGCGTCCGCGTCAGGGAGATGCTGGCCAAGGAATTCGAAAAAGCAAAACGCTGACCGACCTTCCGCTCATGAGCTGCCGATTCGAAGCGCTCGCGAACAAGTTGCATCCGATGCTGCCGCCCGGCGGCTCCGCACTTGTGGATGCACAAGACGTCGCCACAGGCATGCTTCGCGCAGCGGAAATAACCCTCGCGGGCGGAAATTGGGGAGGCAAAATGCTTTCATCTTGACTGTAACTTTTCTGCGTTTTGCGACTCAAACCAATAAGACGGCGCAACTGTGTCAGCCCATCCCGGTTGGGATGGAGCGGCATGGCCGCAAGGTTTTCGCCTCCAATAGGAAGAAGGGCAATAGAAGGGAAGCCGCACCATCGACATTTGGAGAAGCAAGATTTGATTCGCAAAACCACGGATTTAACCCACGCGGATGTTACCCCGAAGTCGGTCTACCTAGATCGGCGGAAGTTCCTCGGCGCCCTGGGCATCGCTGGCGCCACGGCCATGGCCGGTCGCAGTCTCTTCGAATTGGCCACTCCTGCCCACGCCGTCCTTGCTGGAACAAAATTCAGCGGCCTTGCCAAGAGCCCTTTCAGCACCGCCGAGAAACAAAATTCGTACGACGACGTCACGCACTACAACAATTTCTACGAATTCGGCACCGACAAGAGCGACCCCGCGAAAAATTCGAAAAACTTTAACACATCAAACTGGACTGTTTCCGTCGAAGGCGAGGTGGCCAAGCCGCGCACGTTCACCATGGACGAAATCCTCAAACTCGCCCCACTCGAAGAGCGCATCTACCGGCATCGCTGCGTGGAAGCTTGGTCCATTGTGGTTCCCTGGATTGGCTTTTCCTTTAGCAATCTCGTGAAGCTCGCCAAACCCACCCCCAAAGCACAGTTCGTGGCTTTCCAGAGCTACTATGATCCCCGCCAGATGCCTCAAGGACGCTGGGCCGGCATCGAATTCCCCTACGTCGAGGGCTTGCGCATGGACGAAGCCATGAATCCGCTCACGCTACTCTGCGTCGGCATGTACGGTGAATCGTTGCCAAACCAAGACGGCGCGCCCATGCGCATGGTTATTCCGTGGAAATACGGTTTCAAGAGCATCAAGTCACTCGTCAAAATCAAATTCCAGCAGAAGATGCCGCCAACTACCTGGAACCTTGCCGCGCCCAACGAATACGGCTTCTATTCGAACGTGAATCCAAATGTGGATCACCCGCGCTGGAGCCAAGCTAAAGAACGCCGCCTCGGCGAAATCTTTAAGCGCAGCACGCTTATGTTCAATGGCTACGGCGATCAGGTCGCCAGCATGTACAGTGGCATGGACCTGAAGAAAAACTATTGAGCTGGAATTCCCGCGTGCGTGCTCTCCTTACCAGCGAGAGGACCAAGGTTGTCCTCTTCCTCGTTTGCCTGATTCCGCTTGCCGGGCTCACCGGGCGCGCTCTTCATCACGGCCTTGGCGCCAATCCTGTCGAGTTCATTCAGCTCACCACCGGCCGGTGGACTCTGCGTTTTCTGGTTTTCACCCTGTGCATCACGCCTTTTCGCAAGCTCCTCAACCTGCCGGATCTCATCCGTTTCCGCCGCATGTTCGGGCTCTTCGCCTTTTTCTACATCTGCTTGCACTTCCTCACCTATCTAGGCCCCGATCAGTCTTTCGATCTTGGTGCCATGTGGAAAGATGTCGCCAAGCGCCCGTTCATCACAGTAGGGTTTCTCGGTTTCCTGCTCTTGGTTCCACTGGCCATTACTTCGACGGCAGGCTGGATTCGCCGCCTCGGCGGGCGGCGCTGGCGTATACTGCATCGCGCCACTTATTTTGCGGCGATTGCCGGCGTGATTCATTTCTACTGGAAAGTAAAATCTGACGTGCGCTCGCCGCTCTTTTACGGCGCGCTCGTTGCAATCCTCCTCTTGTGGAGATTGGGTGATTGGTTTTCCCGACGCAGATTCGTGGTAGCCGCAAAGCTTTCGCCGGAAGGGTCTCGCGTCGATAGTGCTCGTTGATTTTTGCTACCGAACGTTGTTGGGAGAGGGCTCTGCCCTGAATTCCACACCCCAGAAGCGTGGAGAAATAGAAGACAGCTCTGTCAATATCTCTCTTGAAGATTTTGCGGTCTGGAAAATAGAGTCCACACGTTTCACATAGTCTTTGACCTCGCATGTCCCATTCTCCTCCGCAGTGGGGAAGGAACGTTGCAGAAGTTCCTCGCCAGGAATTGCTTCGCGAGACCGTTGCGCAAGTTTCAGATTGCCGTTATCAGAGATCCCTTTGCCGTTCGTTCGGAAGGTGTTCGGTATGTAGAACTCTTTAGGGAAGTCAATTCGCGTAACCCTGCCACTCCCACCCGCACTGGCAGCGGACGGAATCGCACAGTCTAAGCTTTTTCAAGAGTGCTTTACACATGGCGCATGAGCGCATCCACATAACTCTTCCTCCCCATAGTTTTACTAACTGCTCGAAAGCCGCGTGGCTGCTACTTGCACCTCGGGCAGCAGGAGACAATCGTCAATCCAGCCTATGCTCTCCATTATGTTTCTCCGAAAGGTCTATTTTTGCCGCGCCATTACTGGCCCCCCGGTTCGGCACTCCAAAGACAGGTCGCAAGCGAGCCCGCTATTTTCAAGTCGTTCTATACCGACGGTTGACCCGGCCCAGATCACCGCCCGCTTTGCCAGCATCAGTCTTTGCTCGACCGGCATGAGATCCTCAAAGGCGAACATCACCACACCCTGGGCGAATGCGTGACGATCCCATTTGGTAAGCTTGATTTCTCGTTCATCAAACGAGACCACGTCCTTGTCCGCACCCAAAACTACTGTTATTTGTGGCCTGACCACACGATTGCTACCGAATTCCCGTTGAACGGCTGAGCATGCCGAAAGGTAAATCTTCTCGGCTTCCGCCGCCGGCCACTTCTGCTTCCCCTTGCTATGAACGGTCAATCCTTCCTGCGCTGAACACGCCATTGCCAGGACCAGGACGAAAATGCTGAATCTCACTGCACTAATCACGCTTACCTCGCTAATTGATCTCGTGCGTTTCAGTATTCTTTTCGTGGCTCTCGACGTGATAAGGCCAGTTTGTTCTCAGCCGTAGCGTCAGGAGTGCCACGGAGCGACGCGCGAACCGCCTTTCGAGCTCTGGCTAGGCGTGACATCACGGTGCCTATCGGGATCGACAATGTTTCTGCGATCTCCCGGTAGGAGGCCTCTTCAACGTCGCACAGCAATATGACTTCTCGGAAAATGATTGGCAGTTGCTCGATTGCACCCCGAACCGCATCGTGGCGAGAACGATCGACCAGAATCGACTCGGCAGTATCTGAAGTCGTCGGCAACGCCGGCAGCACCTCTTCCGAACGGAGCGGAATGGTAATACGCACCTCCAGTCTGGCTCGTGAACTCAGGAAAGTGTTTTTCAGGATTTGAAACATCCATGCCCGGAAATTTGTACCAAGTTGGAATGATGCGAAGCCTTTCAGGGCCTTCACATAGGTCTTTTGTACGAGGTCCTCTGCGTCTTCTCGATTCTGCGTGAGCCAGTGTGCGAAGTTGTAAAGCGACTCGAACAACGGCATGGCCAAGTCTTGGAACCCCGGCGATGACTTGTCGGGTTCTGACGATGAAGGCCCGAGTCGCATCACCACTTGCGAACGAAGTCCAATATGCCTCATTTGCCCTCTCACGGAATCGGCTGCGACCGAGTTCGATTTTCTAATACCCCGGGTGGCGTGCCCATATGACGCGCCAAGTTACCAAGCGTCAATTCACCGAACGTTGTTTCCGCATAACCGATTCCTTCCCAGTTATGTGATTCATGGCGCATGTTTTATCTCCGCACATGTCCTCGGTTGCGTTGGGCGGAAAGTGCTAGACTTCGCGCAGCCAACAGTGCGACATGGAGTCCCTGCGGCAAACATCCGTGTGCGATTTGGAACTTACGAGGTGTCCGCCAGTCGGGAGACCTGCGCAAAGCGGGCGTGAAAATCAGAGTGCAGCGCCAACCGCTGAAACTGCTGGAGAAATTGCTGAGCGTCCGGGAGAGGTCTTTACAAGGGAGGAATTGCGACGGCGCGTCTGGCCTAGAAGAAGGAAAGTTTTGGTGATTTTGATCCGGCACTCAACGTTGCTATCGCGAAGCTCCGGAGTGCGCTAGAGAGCCTAACAGGACCCCTCTAAACTAGGGGGAATGGCCACCATGATGAGCGCTCCAAAGACGATGGGGCAATAGGTACGTAAACCCCAGAAAAACTTCCCATTGAGTGGAAGTCTTTGTCAGCCCACGATTGAACCCTCCGTCAATCACCAAGTTCTTGCGCACAGGATACGATACCGCCCAGAGATTCCCCAGCGCGTTGCTATGCTCGAATGGCTGTGAGAAATGCCATATCTCTCCGGAGATCGTGAGCTTTCCAAGCGGATGAGAGATGGAGAGGGTTTGGCCGAATTGTGCCCGACGTACGCCATCCTGAGTTTGCTCAGTAACGATTCCGTTCATGTCGACGTGGAATCCATATATATCATCACTCAGAAGGAATAAGCCTGATTGCCGAAAAGTACCAATGTCGAGTTCTGGCGCAACACTTACATGGACGCGCCGAACGTAACTGACCGAAACAGTTGGCCGTGAGGCAGTGCCAGAAAAGAGAACGCTTTGCACACCCGCGAAAACTTCTCCTTCATGAACAGCGGTCCGGTCTTCTGACTGGCTGATTGCCAGAGGCTCACTCTCCAACAAAAGCTCCAATCTTGGAAGTACAGCCAACTTGGTGACTAGACTGACTCCGAAGCGATTCGAAAACTCTGCCGAATGTTCCGCGAAGAGCGTGCCATTCTCGAACTGCAGGTAGCCGACAGGCGTGAGCGCCGCTGGGGTCGAAACTGTAGGTCGGCCCGGGTTCGCATCGGGCACTGCCGACGCTCCCGATTGTGCGGCGCAGGGTTGATCGAAAACATACAACATCAAGCACAGCCACATTGGCGCGAACTTCAACCGCCCTCCTCTGCTTCAGACTCCACGAATTCATTTCCGAAACAATGGAACAGGTACCCGTGGTCGCGTAGGTTGCCAATCCCAACAAGAGCATGAGCTACCACGGAGTGAGGAACGGGAGGTTTACCCTCAGTCTATGCACCCAAGGTTGGAGCTTATCGACACATCTAGCCGGGCCCGTTTACGCCGCTTAGGAAGCCGCCCAAGTGCCCTGTCAGCGCCACGATACCGACGGCCAGGAATTCGATCGCCACGCGGTAGCTTGGCAAGGCTTCTGCCCGCCGCCGTGCGCGGAAATTTATCCACCAGATCACCCAGATCATCACGCTCGAGACGCACGCAAGTACCAGGTGCAGCAAAAGGATGCCTTTCAGTTTCTGCCCCTCAAGCTGGAACTGCCACGCGAGGATACCCGTGGCGAGAACCGGGAGCGTGGAAATGGCTGCCCCTAGCAGGTTGTAGTAGGCTGTGTCCGCCAGGCCGCGGCGCTTCGTCCACTGCGCTGTAAGGTCGAAGGTCACGGCCGCGATAAACAGCGCAACCGGAAAGTGGATGAGCACCACATGTTGCGCGTGCTTGGCGAACAGCACCGTCTTCAGATCAAAGTGATTTAACGGCGTCCGCAACAGCGCTATTGCCATATCGAGAACCTCAGGTGAATAGAACTGGCCTCCCTACGAAATATTCCCGTGTCTGTGCCTGAAACAGCACAAGCCCGCCTTGGCGCGTGTGTCGACCTGCGACATTTGGAGCAAATATTGGAACTCGCCTGGACTCGCATGGCTGCGGCAGGTAGAGGCGATAGATCTTCCCGGACAATTCGCGGCAATGGTGCTGTTGAGAAGAAGGGCGGCCTTCGGCGGAAGGGCCGCCCCGGTTTCAGTTCGGATTTCGACCTAGAACGTGATGCTCGCGTGCAACTGAATCAGTCGCGGCGAAGCGTCCGCCCCCAGGAATGAGCCGAAGATGCTGGTTGGTGAACTGACTGGATTGATGATACTGCCGAACGTTGGGGAAGCAATATCTGCGTCTGGCTGGTCGAAGTGCGGGTGGTTCAAGATGTTAAAGAACTGCGCCCCCACCCCTAGCAAAGCTCCCTCCCAATGCGGGATCTTAAAGTTCTTCGTTACC
>Ga0210410_10003232_pt1 | contig 14490 bp, 10 predicted proteins | sample IncBWC4MmetaG_FD_161058 | JGI IMG/M metagenome (GOLD analysis project Ga0210410, IMG submission 161058) | Forest soil microbial communities from Barre Woods Harvard Forest LTER site, Petersham, Massachusetts, United States - Inc-BW-C-4-M | ecosystem: Environmental > Terrestrial > Soil >... | reverse complement strand
AATCGTGGAGACACCGTTTAACGAAAACCTGGTCGTAGCCAGCACCGGTTGCAATGACCCGGTGATCAACGGGATTTTCAGCGCTACGTCGGGAGGATCGCCATGCTTGAGTGTGCCGCTGCATCCCGGGTGGCGTAATGAATTTCACGCGGGATTTCAGCAGGCATTCGGCAAATACCTCGTTGTTGACGCTGAGTACTTGTGGAAGTACACGCATTACGGATTCGACTTCAGCATCCTGGGCAATACTCCGGTCACCTTCCCGGTGGAATGGCACAACTCGAAGATCCCGGGATGGGCACTTCGCGCCAGCGTGCCGAACTATCACGGATTCACTGCCCTGGTGGTGATGTCGAGCGTGGCGGCACGGTTCTTCCAACCGCAAATCTCCGGACTCGGTATTACGCCTGTAGGGCAGGGCGGCACGGACGTGTTCCGCATCGACCACGATGAAAAATACAACCAGACGACCCATTTGCAGTATCAATTCCGGAATGGACCTTGGATTGGATTCAACTGGCGGTATGACAGCGGGCTCGTAGTGAGCGGAGTTCCCGATGCGGGTGTGGCCCTGGGCCTCACGCCGAACCAGCAGGTAACCATCGGCTTGGCGTGCAATGGAGTCTTGGCAACGGTAGCTAACCCGCTGAGCCCCGCCAACTGCCCGAACGGCCCGGTGACATCGACACTGATCACTCTGCCGCAAGGTGGTTTCAATAACATCCCAAGTCAGGCGAATGCTGACCACAATCCTGATCGGGTCAAGCCTCGTAATCTGTTCGACGTCGCGGTCGGAGAAGACAACCTGTTTCACGGAGACCGCTACCGGTGGAGCTTGCGCTTCACGGTGGTCAACTTAACCAACAAAGTAGCGTTGTATAACTTCCTGTCCAGCTTCACAGGAACGCATTTCGTAACGCCACGTGCGGAAACGGCCGAACTCGGCTTCCACTTTTAACCCGTCTACAACTCAATGGCATCGCGGGCGGACCAAGTTTTGGTCCGCCTGCGTTTTTTGTAGACCACTCCTGGAGTCACCCCTTTGGCAGTGACGCGGCAGGGTTCTGCGCAAACAGGGCAAGGGCTTACGCGTCGGTCGGTCCATTCTGTCAGGGATGTGCCCGGTCCGTACCCTATGTGACCCTCCCCCCCGGTTTTTGCATAAGTGTTCATTCTAGAGATACTTAAAGTCTTTTGTTTTGATACACTTTTGCAAGTGTTGATTCTAAAGGTACTTATGCGGCGCTACGGAACGCTACTTTGGGAGCGAAATTGACGTCACCTGCGCGGTCATGCCGCCGGGCACAGCTCACGTCGCTGTCGTTGCCGGAGGGGCGCATGGTAGCGAAGGGTAGACATAGATGTCTCCAGAAGGGAACGATTTGGGTTGTGGGGGAGTCTCGCGGAAGGCGAGGCGCACTACTCAATGGAAAGAGTATACACGAATAGTAACAGATTATTCAAGCTAAAATTTAAGTTGCTGGCGGCGAGAGAGCACACCTAGAGGAGACGGTGGGGAAGCAGATAGGTGAAGCCAATGAAGGCCTCCCAGCGCGTGGATGTGCCGGTTAGTCCGCGGTTGAAGCCGGCATCCAGCACAAGAGTCTTGCGTGCGGCGTAACTCACGGCCCACAGATTTCCTACTGCATTGGCGTGCAAGAACGGCTGCGTAAAATGCCAGATTTCGCCCGATAGCGTAAATTTTCCCTTTAGCGGATGTGAAATTGTGAGGCTCTGGCCAAACTGGCCTCTGCGGATCCTGCCTTCGGTGAGTTCGTTGAACATGGCATTCGCGTCGTAGTGAAATCCCTTCACATCCGCGCTGGCCAAGAGCACCACGGAATTTGCGGAACTGCCGAAATCAAATTCTGGCGCGCCGCCGTCGTACACGCGATGGAAGTAGCTGACAGCGAGCGTGGGCTTGGCGCCCTCGCCTGGGCTGACGACGGCCTGTGCTCCCAAAAATACTTCGGCTACGCCGTTTTCGCTTTGGCCCGCGACGCGGGAGTGGACGAAGGGTTCGCTGGAGACGAGAAACTCGAGCCGCGGGTGAACGGAAAATTTCATTACCTCGTTAGGGGCGAAGCGCGATGAAAATTCGGGAGAGTGGCTCGCGGCGCTCAGGCCGGTTTCAAACTGCAAATAGCCTGTGGGCGTAAGCGTGGCGGGAGTGGAGACCGTGGGACGCCCTGGGTTTGCTTCCGGTTCTTCACCCACGGGCGTCTGCGCACCGGCTTTGACCGCGAACAAAGCAAGAGCGATAGATGCAAGAAGAGCTCGATTCACTTGACTTTAGACACTGACGCTGTGGCCAGGTAAGACTTTGCTTCGCTGAGTTCCGCGCGATCGGCTGAGGGCGCGGAGATCTCCATTAGCTTTGTGTAATAGGAATTTGCCGCGGCGGAGTCGCCGGCCAATTGAGCGGCGTGACCGGCGCCGTAGAGCGAATCGAAACGATTCGGCGAATTCTTCAGGGCGGCTTTGTATTCCGCGAGAGCTTCGGACGAGCGCTTCAACTCGAGCAGCATGTCTGCCAGCATTTCCCGCGCGGGCATCGCTAGCGAGTCGACTCCGTCTGCATCTTCGCGATCGGAGGCGGAACGCAGCGTCTTCATGGCTTCGTCGGATTCGCCTTCGGCGAACGCCACCCACGCCTCCGCTTCCATTTGGTCAACGCTTTTATCGGGAGTTTTGTTTCCGTGGTGGCGTGATTTTCCCTGCTCCTCGGCGCTGATCTCGACGACCTTTTGGAGGTTTTGGCGCGCGGCGGCTACGTCACCCAAATGAGCGGCGGCTATAACGCGAACTCTGTACGTCGATTCCTGCGATTCGCGCGGGACTTGCGGAATGGGCAAGGCGGCGGCTTCTTTCCAGCGATGGGCCTCGAACGCGTTGCGTGCCGCGAACCAGGCTTGATGCTCGGCAATTGATTCCTGGTCCGCACCCGGCACGTTCCCCAACTCTTTCACCAGCTCGCGGGCTTTGGCTTCCTGCCCACTTTGCAGGTAGGAATAATTCAGAAAGTCGAGCGCGTGAAATTGGTAATGGGGAGGGGAGCGATGTTCCTGGGTAGCTTTGGCGGCGGAGGCGGAAGCGGCAATATTCGATGCAATAGATTCTTGCCACAGGCCCAGGCGGACGAAAATGTGCGAGGGCATATGCAGCGCGTGAGAGGAATCCGGAGCGATCTTTGAATAGGCGCGAGCTGCCTCGAGCCCCTGCGCGGCGAATTCCGGAGTATCCGTGGCATGGATCAAGTAGTGCGCGGGACCAGGATTATCCGGCGCCTTGCGGCAAAGCGGCTCGAGAATGGCGATGGCGGCTTTGCGATTTGCTTGCGGGTCGACCTCTTGCTGCTCTGCCAGCGCCACCAGGGACAGCGCGTAAAACGCTGCGGCATTCACATCATCGGGCCATTTCTTGTGCAATCCCGCGAGAGCTGAGGAGTATGCCTGGACACGTTGCGTCTCGCTCCATTTCGCATCGGCGAGGTAAAACGCCGCAGCCGCGGCGATGTAGCCACGCTCGCGCTCGGTAGGTGTCCCTGCGGCTTGCGCGCGCTGGATCTCTTCCGCGCCATGTTTCAGCGCTCTCTCCGACGGGAATTCCCAGAGCTGCTCATAATGCGTCATGGCCTGGCCCCAATATGCGAGCGCGCACTGCGGATCGAGCTTGGCCGCTTCGCTGAAGCTTTGGCTGGCTTGCTTGTACTGAAACGAGTGCAGAAGGGCGACGCCGGTTTCGATGGACGGCTGCGCTTCGGCGGCACACGTCGTGGGGAAATTGACTTGGCCTAGCTGTGGCGCGGCAGCGCCTTGCAAGCGCAGCGCGCGTGGGGCGGGCGTTCCCAGCCAAAGGAGCAACGAAAGCACGCCGGTAAACAATGTTGTGAGACGCAACATCGGTTTATCTCCTGCTCGCGATTCTACGCTTCCGCTGGCGGTTGCTGTTCCGTTTTGTTCGGGCGTTTGTTGACGTAATTGTCGCTTGGGGGTCGAGGGCGGGCAATTCCGGGTGGCATGCTGTTAGAATATGGGCCGGAGCGGTACTTCGAAGCATGTGAGGGTACGAAAGCCATTTGAACCAATGGCGAATCTCTGAGGAGCTGCGGATAGTCATCCTGTGTGCACGGCCTGTCCCGCTGGCGTTCCGAAGGTTTCGGGAAGCGAGCGGGGCAGGAAAGCCTAACGGCTGGCTCGTGGCGCCCACTTAATTCAGAGGTTCATGGCCTAGTCCCCACGGCCGAGCAGTCCGCTCCATTTTTGTGTTCAGCAACGGAGCCTGCCTTCCTTCGGGCCGGCGACAAGCAGCTTCCGGATAAACAGAAGGCGGACGCCACAGGGAGAAGGCCTGTGGCGAGATAAAGTCGCCCGGTTAGGTGAAGGACCAACAAGACAGAATGCGCGTACTTTTTATTGGCGACATTGTGGGTTCGCCCGGGCGGCAGATTGTGCAGGACCGGCTGGCGGACATCGTTTCGCAGCGGCAGATCGATCTGGTTATCGCGAACGGGGAAAATTCCGCTTCGGGCTTCGGAATTACGCCGCGGCTTGCCGACGAGTTGCTTGGTATGGGCATCGAGGTTCTTACCGGCGGCAATCACAGTTGGGACCGCAAGGAAATACTCGAGTACATGCCTCACCAGCCACGCCTGCTACGGCCGGGTAATTTCCCGGAAGGGGTGCCTGGGACCGGCACTTACGTTGGCGTCGCGAAGAATGGCCTAAAGTATGCCGTCCTGAATCTGCAGGGTCGGGTGTTCCTTACTCCCATTGATGATCCTTTCCGCAAAGCCGACGCGGAACTTGCCAAACTGCCGGCGGACGTAGCGTTTGTCTTTGTCGATGTGCATGCCGAAACGACCAGCGAGAAAGTGGCAATGGGCTGGTATCTCGACGGCCGCGTGACCGCTGTGGTGGGTACACACACGCACGTAGCCACGGCGGACGAGCACGTCTTGCCCCAGGGCACCGCCTACATCACGGACGTAGGCATGACGGGCCCGCACGCTGGCGTAATAGGGATGGACCGCGAGGCGATTATCAAACGTTTCCTGGACGGCCTTCCCGCGCGTTTCGAGGTGGCCTCTGGCGACGTGCAGATGAATTGTGTGCTGATCGAAACCGACGACGCTGGAGAGCGGAACGCGGCAGGTCGCCTGCGCGCTCGCTCCATCGAGCGGCTGCGCTTGCGCGCCGATTGACACGCCTCGGGCTAAGTAGGGCGCGCAACCCCGCGTTACTCCCTAACGTCTGACTACTCATCATCGTTAATGCAAAAGGGCTTTGGTGCAAGAAAAGGCGGCAGTTGTCGTGAAAATCCCAGCGGTTTTGTGTCTGCTCGCGTGCCTGGCAACCAGTGGTTTTGCTCAAGATGAAGGTGAACTGACCGCTAAGTCCCGTATTCTCAGCAATGTCGGGCCGGGATTGCGCTCGGTCCGAATCGGCGCCGATGGCAATATGTACGTACTGACCGCGCCGGCCGCCTACGTCTCTGTCTTTGGCAAAGACGGTAAACTCCGGAGGAACATCCCTGATTTTCCCGGTACCGCCGGGCCACAAGCGGCGGAGCTGCGAGCCATTCGCTTCGGCGAAGGCATGGACGTCGATGCCTCCGGGACGGTCTACGTCGCAGACCGCGAGGCGAACGCGGTGAAAATCTGGGATGCCGCGGGAGGCGCGCGCATGGCTCACGTGAGGGCCCCGCTGTCGGTCGCGGCGCTGCCGGACGGCGAAGTGGCCGTCACGACCTTGGGCGAGCCCCACCTGGTGATCGTGTTCGACAAGAATGGACGGGACGTGCGCGAATTCGGCGACCCGGAGCAAATCAGCGATCGCACCGATCTCAATCGTTTTCTGAATATCGGCCAGCTTGCCGCGGATGCCAAAGGCCATCTTTTCTATGGGTTCGACTACACACCGGAGCCGACCGTGCGCGAATACGATCGCTTCGGCTACGCCGGCCAGGACATAGAGTACACGGCGCTTGAGGCTGCGCCGGCAGCCCAGGCCATCCGGCGCGAAATCCGCCGCCAGGAGAAAAAAAGCGGCGCCCCAATTTTCAAGCGCGTCCTAAATGCTGTGGGCGTCGATCGTGAATCTGGTGACGTGTGGATGGCTGTAAGCAACGACCTCTTTCATTTCGATAAGGAAGGCACGCGCCTTGGCGGATACAAGCTCTACACGGCTGAAGGCGCGCGACTCGAACCCAACATCGTTGTCGTGGAAAGAGATCGTTTGATGATCGGCAGCGACCCTTTGGGCCTCTACGTATTCGATCGCCCCGATAAAAAAACTTCGCAATAGTTGGAGTTTTCCTCAGGTACTGTTAGCGCTCTTTTGTCCGGAGCAACGTCCAGTTTGTAAATTTTCCGCAAAATTCCCTTTTGAATCAGCGTATCGGACGTCGCAGACGTGATTTTTGAGCTTGTGGAAAAACTGTGCACGGGATGTGAACACCCGTCAACTCCGTCACACACTTTTCCCTTGCCCCCTGCGCTCCAATCAGCGACAATCCCGCGCTGTCTGATAGCGGTGATGGAGAGGGCCGAGAATTCCGAAGCGACGCGCGGGGCATAAGGGGCAATCGGGATGCTCCGGCGCGGGAAGACCCCGAAGTTAAGAAAAACGATAAGCGGTATACTAAATTTTGCTTTCCACAGCTTTTTCACATCTGTGGAAATAGCTTAAGGTGCGTCTTTTTCTCTAATGACCGCAGCTACCAATCCGGCGCGTGAGCGCGAGCCAGTCAATGCTTGGGACAAGTTCCTAGAACTCGTGAAGTCCAGGGTCAGCATTAACACCTACACAACCTGGTTCCAGCCTACTCGCCTGAACCGCGCCGACGGCGACACACTGTACGTCCAGATCCCCAGCACGGTTTTTCGACAAGTGCTCACGCGTACCTACGGGGAGATCGTTAAGGCCGTTTTCCATCAACTCGGCGCGCCTAACTCAAAGGTTCATTACGTCTGCACGGAAGAAGAGACTGCTCCGGCCCCGAGTGTGGCGCCTCCAAAGCAATCCAGGCTTGATTTTGAGACGAACGACCACCAACTCAACCAGCGCTACACCTTCGACAGCTTCGTGGTGGGCAAGTCCAACGAATTTGCGCATGCGGCATCGCGCGCCGTGGCCGAGCAGCCTTCAAAGGCCTACAACCCGCTGTTCCTGTATGGCGGTGTGGGTATGGGCAAGACGCACTTGATGCACGCCATTGGGCACACCATCAAGAAGCGGAATCCGGCCATGCGCCTCTGTTACGTGAGCGCGGAGAAGTTCACCATCGAAGTGATCAATTCGCTGCGCTTCGACCGCATGATTACGTTCCGCGACCGCTTCCATACGGTGGATGTGCTGCTGGTGGACGATATCCAATTTATCGCCGGCAAAGAGCGCACCCAGGAAGAGTTTTTCCACACGTTCAATGCGCTCTACGAGCAGCAGAAGCAGATCGTCATCTCGTCCGACTGCCTGCCGAAGGATATCAATTCGATTGAAGAGCGGTTGCGCTCGCGTTTCGAGTGGGGGCTTATCGCGGACATTCAGCCGCCCGATCTCGAAACGAAAATCGCCATTTTGCAGAAGAAGGCAGAGAACGACCGATTTCCTTTGCCCGACGACGTAGCGGAGTACATCGCTCGCGCCATCAAGTCCAACGTGCGCGAACTGGAAGGCGCGCTGACCCGCCTCATGGCCTATGCGTCGCTCACGGGGGCTACGGTTTCACTGGCCACAGCGCAACAAGTGCTGCGTAACATCATCGCTTCGCAAGAAAAGCGCGTCACGATTGACTTGATTCAAAAGCGCGTCAGCGAACATTTCAATTTGCGCGAGCAGGATCTAAAGGTTCGCAGTAACACGCGAGCGATCGCCTACCCGCGCCAAATTGCCATGTACATCGTCAAGCAGCTCACGACCGCCTCCTTGCCGGAGATTGGCCGACAATTCGGCGGCAAACACCACACCACCGTCCTTCACTCCATAAATAAAATTGAAGAGTTGCGCCGTTCCGATAAAGACGTAAATCGCATCATCACCCGCCTCATGGACGCCCTCCAGTGACCAAGTCCGTTTAGCGCTGGCATGTTGTTTAACCCGAGTTTCGAAGGGCCGGCGTGTGCCCTTCGGCAATACGCGGGCCTTTCACGAATCGAGCGCCTGTAATTTTGCAGGCTCCGACCCGTGCAGTAAATCGCAACGTTTAATCGAACTGATAACCGCGAACTGACCTGTGGACATCGTCTGGGAATCGTCTGAAATTTCTGTTGATGACGTTGGATGAACGGTGAACGAATCGCGATGTGTGCGCGGCCTTGTTGCATTTTTCCTCTGTTCACACAATTCTCCGCCGATGAAGACTTCTCGTATCTGCCACGCAGCAAGTTAGTTGGAGAGCTTTCCACCGATCCACAGATATCATCACAACAACAAGGGTCCATTGTTTATCAAAATAGTTTTGAAGAACTAAGTGTGGTGGAATTTGTGATAATGATTTTTGCTGTTGATAAAATCTGTTGAATAGGAGCGAATGCCTCGGCGACGGAATCGACACGTAAATGTTCCAATTACTTTAAATCCTCATCTCCACCCATTTCCACAGCTACAAATCTCCGTTGGGACTTTCTACTTACCTAGAAAACGAGTAGAGTACGGCAGTTGAGAACGCCATTGACCGCTCTGCGGTCGCAAGGTAACAATGACAGCACCCGTAACGGTTCGTGAGGATTATCAAGCGATGGAATTCAGCGTATCAAAATCCGCGCTGTTGAATGAGCTTAGCACCACGCAGGGCGTAGTCGAACGCAAGACCACTATCCCCATCCTCTCGAATCTTCTTGTCGAAGCCAAAGGCAGTCGCCTCAATATCACGGCTACCGATCTCGAGCTCAGCATTCGCACCTCTTGCGAAGCTAAAGTTAAGAAAGAAGGCGCGGGCACCATCCCCGCCAAAAAATTATTGGAGCTCGTTCGTTTACTGCCGGAAGGCGAAATCAAAGTTAAGTTGCTGGAAAATCATTGGGTGGAAATCGTCAGCGATCGCAAGAAATACAAGCTCGTGGGCATGGCGAAGGAAAATTTCCCCGCGCTACCGGCGATGCCGCATACCCTGGTGAAAATTTCCGCGCCAGTCATGGAAAGCCTTATCGCCAAGACAAAGTTTGCGATTTCCATGGAAGAATCGCGCTATACGCTGAACGGCGGTCTGCTCATCCTGAAGCCAGACTCGCTGGCGATGGTCGCCACGGATGGTCACCGCCTGGCGCTTGCCGAAACCGATCAGAAGCTAACGGGACTCAATGGCGAGATGAAAGTGTTGATCCCGAAAAAGGCGATGGACGAAGTCGAGAAGCTGGCTTCGGCGGCCGGAACCGATGCGCAGATCGATTTCGCCAAGGACGAAAGCAATCTCTTCTTCCAGGTTGGGCATCGGTTGCTGATTTCGCGCATACTCACCGGGCAATTTCCGAATTACGAAGCGGTGCTCCCGCGCGAAAACAACAAGACCGTCGTGATAGAGCGCGGCGAGCTCACGGATGCGGTGCGGCGCGTTTCCCAGTTGGCGGATCAGCGCTCGCACGCGGTGAAGCTTGCCGTGTCCAAGGAAGGCATCGAGATCTCCGCTTCCAGTCCGGAGTATGGCGAAGCCAAAGAAAATATCGATAAGGAATACAAAGGCGATCCCATCTCCATTGGTTTTAATTCCACCTACATGCTCGATTTTCTTTCTGCGGCGGCCGATGGTCCTGTCAGTATCGAGCTAAAGGACGAGCAATCCGCCGGGCAGATGCGCCCGCTGGCTGATGAAAGCTATCGCTACCGTTACATCATCATGCCCATGCGCATCTGATGACTGCCTCCAGAAAGCCATCGCCTACTCGTCACAGCAAAATCGGCTCATCTCTCGTCGTTGTTCACCCTATCGATCGAAAAATCTATATTATTCGGGGTCAAAAGGTAATCCTCAGCACCGATTTGGCCGCGCTTTATAAGGTTGAGCCGAGAGTGCTGGTCCAAGCAACCAAACGTAATATCAACAGATTTCCTAGGGATTTCATGTTTCAACTGACTGCTGCAGAGGCACGAAACTTGAAATCACAATTTGTGATTTCAAGTTGGGGAGGTCAAAGAGCAGCACCGTTCGCCTTCACCGAGCAAGGCGTGGCAATGTTGTCCAGTGTTCTTCGCAGTGAACGCGCAGTAAAGGCCAACATTGCCATCATGCGCGCCTTCGTCAGACTCAGAGAAATGCTGGTTACTCACGAAGAACTCCGACAGAAGATTGAACAGATGGAAAAGCGATACGATGCGAAGTTCCAAATTGTATTCGCTACAATCAAGGAGATGCTTGAAACGCCGGTGACAGCGAAGCGATCCATTGGGTTCCATGCCCAAAGAGGCGCATTAGAGTGATGACTGACTACCTGAGCTCGCAGGCCCTATCGTTATCTACAACTTATTGAAACAACATGACTTACATCGTTGCCGCCGATGAGTATTCCTTGAGAAAATCCATCAGTTCGCGTAGAATAAGTAAGTAGTTTTCGCTGTTCGGTTTCCTTCTAATCGGCCCGTTCCAGTAGTCTGGAACACGTCCGCCAAGTGAATGCGTCGGCAGTTTTTCGGCTTCGCGCCAGGAGCTTTGCGCCGCATCCTTGGAATGAAAGCCTCGCGAACTTGGCAACAAGTTCGCCGGGTACCAAGCCTTCGCCACGTCTCGCTGCGCGGGACGGGATGGAGCAGAAACCCTACGAGTTCCGGTCACACGCGACCGGGGCCAAAGGGCAAGGCGACGCACGGAGAAGAAGTTCGCATCCACGCCTTCCCTCGATACGAATTTGTAAGGCGACCCGCGGTACGCGCCTGAACGCAAATGCGTTGACGCTTGGCGCAAGCCCTGCGAAGGGCTGGCAAGCTGTAAGCAAGTGTTTGTCAGGAGAATGAATGGGCGACAAAGAGGACAAGAGTCAAGAGACGGTCGTCGGAAAAGCTCCGGGCCATCAGTACGATGCCAAATCCATTAAAGTGCTCGGCGGCCTGGAAGCGGTGCGCTTGCGCCCCGCCATGTACATCGGTTCCACCGGCGAGATGGGACTGCACCATCTCGTCTGGGAAGTCGTCGACAACTCGGTCGACGAAGCTATGGGCGGCCACGCGGACGAAATCAATGTCACGGTGCACGCTGACGATTCTGTTACGGTCGTCGACAATGGCCGCGGCATACCGGTCGACATGCATGCCACCGAGAAGCGTCCCGCTGCCGAGGTCGTGCTCACCGTACTGCACGCGGGCGGAAAATTCGACAGCGACACCTATAAGGTTTCTGGCGGCTTGCACGGTGTCGGCGTCTCCGTAGTAAACGCGCTTGCCGATTGGCTCGAGCTGGAAATTTCGCGCGATGGTGGCGTCTGGGAGCAAACCTACGAAAAAGGCAAGCCCACTTCCAAGCTGAAACAGACGGGCAAGACACGAAAAACGGGAACGAAAGTGACGTTTCATCCCGATCCTTCGATTTTCGAAAAAACAACTTTTAGCTTTGACACCCTGGCGCAGCGGCTACGCGAGCTCGCCTTTTTGAACAAAGGCCTGAAAATCACGCTCACGGACGAACGCACGGAAAAATCCACGGAGTTTCGCTTCACCGGCGGCATCGGCGAATTCGTGAAGCATCTCAACCGCGGGAAAACGACGCTGCACGATTCGCCAATCTACATAGAAGGGAAGCGCGGCAACGTGGAAATCGAAATCGCGCTGCAATACAACGACACGTACGGCGAAAACGTTTTCGCCTTTGCCAATACGATCAACACGGTCGACGGCGGCACGCACCTTTCCGGCTTTCGATCCGCTCTCACGCGTTCCATCAACAACTTCGCTTCCTCCGCCGGCATGCTGAAAGAGCAGAAGGACGAGGTCAGCATCAGCGGTGACGACGTTCGCGAAGGGCTCGTCGCGGTCATCAGCGTACGCTTGCCGCAGCCGCAGTTTGAAGGGCAGACCAAGGGCAAGCTGAATAGCGATATTAAGGGCGATGTCGAGCAGCTTGTGAACGAGCGCCTGGGCGAGTGGTTCGACAAACATTCCACCGTGGCTCGTCGCATTATTGGCAAGTGCATTGAGGCGGCGCGCGCCCGCGAAGCTGCTCGCAAAGCCCGCGAGCTTACGCGTCGGAAATCCGCGATGGACTCGAGTGGCCTGCCAGGAAAACTTGCGGACTGCCAGGAGCGCGATCCCTCTCGCTGCGAATTGTTCGTGGTCGAGGGTGAATCGGCCGGTGGCTCCGCGAAAATGGGTCGCGACCGCAAATATCAGGCCATCCTGCCGCTCAAAGGCAAGATCTTAAACGTGGAAAAAGCGCGCTACGACAAGATGCTTGGCCACGAAGAAATTCGCGCCATCATCACCGCGCTCGGCACCGGTATCGGAAAAGACGATTTCGATGCCGGCAAGCTGCGCTATCACAAAGTTATTCTGATGACCGACGCCGATGTTGACGGCAGTCACATCCGCACGCTGCTTTTGACTTTTTTCTTCCGCCACATGAAGGAACTGATCGAGCGCGGCCACGTCTACATCGCGCAGCCGCCTCTTTATCGCGTGAAGCGCGGCAAAACCGAGCGCTACATTCGCGATGAAAGCGATTTCGCGCACGAGCTGATGAAGCGTGCTACGGAAGACCACGTGGTTAAAGCCAAGGAAGGCGTATCGCTCGAAGGCGCCGGTCTCACCAAGTTTCTTTTGAACGTGCAGGAATACGAAGCCGCCGCGGCAAAGCTTGGGCGCCGCTTGCGCGAACCTGGGTTGGTGGAGTTGCTCGCGGAGAGCGGCCTCGAAAAGAAAACAGATTTTGAAGACAAGAAGGCGCTGGAGAGGTTTCTGAAGGAAGTCGATAAGGCGAAACTCAAGATCGAGGGCAAAATCGTTTTCGACGAAGAGCACAGTCTCAACGAAATCCAATTCGGCCCGCCGCACAGCCAGAAAATCAACTGGGCGCTCGCGTCCACCGCGGAATATAAACGGCTCCGCTCCCTGGCTAAGCTGGTCGAGGAATTCAACAAGCCGCCCTTTGTGGTGACCAATAACGGAACGAAAGTGAGCAAAGAGAAGGCGCGGGACGTTTTGAATTACGTCGTCGAAGACGCAAAAAAGGATTTCACCATCACACGATTCAAGGGCCTCGGTGAAATGAATGCCGAGCAGCTCTGGGACACGACCATGAATGCGGAGACGCGCACGCTGCTGCAAGTGAAGTTGGAAGACGCCGTTGCCGCCGAAGATATTTTCACCACGCTTATGGGCGAAAACGTGGAAGCGCGCCGCAAATTCATTGAGGAAAACGCGCTCGACGTCCAGAACCTGGACATTTGATCGATGGCGCAGAGCTGATGGCCGAACCGAGCAAAGGATCAACACGCGATGCCGTGCGTTGGGGTTTGCTGCTGGCGGCGGTAGCTGTATCAGGCTATCGTCTGCCGCGCGTGTTTCGCAATTTGCAGGAGTGGCGCGCCGCGCTTGCTGTCGATCCGTTGGCCGCCGACCTCTATCGGACGACTTTCATGGTCGAAGCTGTAGGCATCGCCGTGGTTGTAGGCGTGGGGGTCGGCGTTTTCTATCTCCTGCGTCCGCGAGTAACGAAACAAACATGATGTACCAGTTGGGCTGGAGCACGTTGCCAGGGCTGCGCGGATTAGCGTGCAGCGATTTCCGTGCCACGCCAACGAAAGCGCCTGATAATCAAGCAGGCGTGGCCGTGGAATTCGCCGGCGAGACGCAGCGCGACGAATTCTTGCAGCAATTGGAAAAGAATTTCGCAGCGCGTCGTTTCACAAACACAGCGGACGCTTTCGACACTGTGAAAGCGTACGTTCTTGAACACGCGAGCAAATAAGCTTTGACGATTTACCAATCACCTGTCACGAGGACACATGGCCGACGAAACAAATAAATCCATCCTGCTTCCCGTCGATATCGAGGCGGAGATGCGCAAGTCGTACCTCGACTACGCGATGAGCGTAATCATCGCGCGCGCGCTCCCCGACGTGCGCGACGGCTTGAAGCCTGTGCAGCGCCGCATCCTTGTGGCGATGAACGATCTCGGCCTCGCCTCTAATCGCGGCTACCGTAAATGCGCCAAAATCTGCGGTGACACGTCCGGCAATTATCACCCGCACGGTGAAGCTGTCATCTATCCAGCGCTCGTCCGCCTCGCGCAAGATTTCAACATGCGCTACCCGCTTATCGACGGCCAGGGAAATTTCGGCTCGGTCGACGGCGATCCCCCGGCGGCCATGCGGTACACGGAAGCGCGCCTGGCAAAAATCAGCGAAGACATTCTCGCCGACCTCGAGAAAGAGACCGTCGATTTCATTCCCAACTTCGATCAGACGCGTGAAGAGCCCGTCGTTCTGCCGTCGCGCATTCCGAATCTTCTTGTCAATGGCGCGAGCGGTATCGCCGTTGGCATGGCTACCAACATTCCGCCGCACAACCT
>Ga0210410_10003230_pt1 | contig 14505 bp, 11 predicted proteins | sample IncBWC4MmetaG_FD_161058 | JGI IMG/M metagenome (GOLD analysis project Ga0210410, IMG submission 161058) | Forest soil microbial communities from Barre Woods Harvard Forest LTER site, Petersham, Massachusetts, United States - Inc-BW-C-4-M | ecosystem: Environmental > Terrestrial > Soil >... | reverse complement strand
ATCACGTCCCCAACCAAGACGAGGTGCTCTCCGAGATCCACCGCGTCCTCCGCGGGGGCGGACGGGCGGTCCTGGCCGAGCCCGGCGAGGGCCATTCCCATGGCGAGCTCTCGCTCTTCGAGGTCGGGCGCTGCGGGGTGCTCGAGAACGAGCTGGAGGTGGGCGAGCTGGACGAGCGCGCCCGCCGCGCGGGCTTCACGGACGTGCGGCTCAAGCCCTACCCCGACCCCGACACCCTCTCCCTGAGCGCGACCGAGTACCGGCGGCTCCTGGAGGGGGATCTCGCCGTCTTCCCGCTGCGCGCGCTCCAAGAGAGCCTTCGCCGCTTCTTTCTCGTGACCCTGATGAAGGGGGAGCCGGTGCGGGACAGCCGCAACCCGGGCCGGCTCGCGGCCCTGATTGAGCGGCGCGGGTCCGAAGGGGCCTTGCGCGGACGCGGCGGGGCCCTGCTCGAGCTGCCGCTCACGGTGCGAAACACCGGTGACACCCACTGGCGGCACGAGTTGGACGAAGTGGGCGGTTACGTCATGTTGGCCGGGCACCTCCTCGACCCCGACGGCGGCCTCCTGCGCCAGGGCTTCTTCCGGACGCCGCTGCCGGGCCCGGTGGCCCCGGGCGCGGCGGTGGACCTGGTGGCGGAAGTGCCCCTGCCCGCGGAGCTCGGAGATTACCTCCTCCGGATCGACCTCGTGGACGAGCGCCTCATGTGGTTCAGCCAAGCCGGCTCGCCCACCCTCGATTTGGCCCTGCAGGTGGACTCTCACGCTCCGGGTACCGATCCCGAGGGCCTGCGCGCCCTGCTTTCGGCCTCCCTGCCCGCGGACGGCTTGCGGGCCGCGGGGGGCGTGCTCGTGGCCTTCCCGGTGCGGTTGTCGAACCGGGGCCGGGAGGCCTGGCCGAACGCGCCCGAGCCCCGCCCGGGCTCGGTCAGCCTAGCCGGACACCTGCTGGACGGCCAGGGCCAGGTGATGACACGCGACGTCCTCCACCTCCCGCTCCCCCGGCCGGTCGCACCGGGGGAGGAGGTGGAGATGAGCTGTGTTCTCCGCGCCCCCTTGGCCCCCGGTCCCTACCGGCTGAAGCTGGACCTGGTGATGGAGCTCGTCTGCTGGTTCGAGCAGCGGGGCTCCCCGCCTCTGGAGGTGGGCCTTCTGGTCACGGAGGAAACCCCCGACAGCACGAACCCCGGCCTCCTGCGCGCGATGATCGAGCTCGTGGAAGCCGCTCCCCCCCGCGCCCGCCCGAAGGCCCGTCTCTCCCTAGGTCTGCGCCTGACCAACATGGGCAACACGCTCTGGCGCTGCCGACCGCCGGGGGGACGGGGACAGGTGGCGCTGGGCGGGCACCTCCTGGACGAGCAGCGGGAGGTGCTGGCCCGGGATCATCTGCGCACGCGCCTGCCCCGCGACGTTCCCCCCGGCGACCGCCTGGAGATCCGGGCCCAGGTAGAGGTGCCCTCCGCCCCCGGCCGCTATGCGCTCGAGCTGGACATCGTGGACGAGGGCATCGCCTGGTTCGGCTCCCTGGGATCACCCACGCTGCAGGTCCCCTTCGAGGTCGCGGGGGAGCCGTCATAGGTCCGGGAGCGCCCGCTGCGCTTCCTCCACCTCCACGGCCGCGAAGCGCACCCGGCCCTGGCCGGGCAGGGCCTGGGCCAGGAGGGGCAGGTCGGCCGTGACGACGGTCGCGATCTTGGGATAGCCGCCGGTGGTGGGGCCATCCGCCATCATCACGATGGGGAGGCCGTCGGGCGGAACCTCGATCGAGCCCATCACCATCCCGTCGGAGAGGATCTCGGCCGGGCCACGGTGGGCGAGCCGCGGGCCCAGGAGCCGGCAGCCCACGCGGTCCGAGGCCGGTCCCACCGTGTAGGGCTCGGCGAGGAAGGTCGCCAACGACTCCGGCCGCAAGTGATCCGCCTGGGGACCAAGCACGACCCTCACCCTCTCCGGCGAGGGAGCGGTCGGGGGAGGGGTCGCGCGCTCTCCCCCCCGCGGGGGGGGGCCCAGAGCCAGCGTGTCGTGCGCGCGGAGCGCGCGGCCCTCGAGGCCGCCAAAGCCGCTCCCCAGATCGGTCGAGCGCGAGCCCAGGACCAGCGGCACGTCGATCCCGCCTGCCAGAGCCAGATAGGCGCGGCAGCCGGCCCCGCGGCCCGTGAAGCGGAGGACATTTCCGGGGCGGGCGAGCACGCGGGTGCCCACGGGGACGGGCCAGTTGCCCAGATCCTCGCGCTCCAGGACCGCCTCGAGGTCCGCCCCCGCGAGGGCGAAGCGCACGGGGGCCAAGAACCGGAGCACGGGCCCGACCACCGTGCACTCCAGCGCGGACGCGTCGGGGGCGTTGCCGAGCAGGCGGTTAGCCGCGCGGTGCGCGGGGCCGTCCATGGGACCCGCCCAGGTCACCCCCACCCGCCGATGGCCGAAGCGGCCCCCGTCCTGGATGGTGGTCAGGAGGCCGGGGTCGAGAACCTCGAGCACGGGGGCCACGGTCGCCCGCGCGCCCGCGACGGAGGCCGGCCCCCCCGGCAGCTCGCGCACGGGCTCGAACCGCACGCGGTCCCCGGGCAGGATGAGTGCGGGCGGCTGGGCGCCGGGGTCGAAGAGGCGCAGGGAGGTGCGGCCGAGGAGGCTCCACCCCCCGGGGGAGGCCACGGGATAGACGCCGGTCTGCCTCCCCGCGATGGCCACCGAGCCCGCGGGTACCCGGAGGCGCGGCGTGGCCCGCCGCGGGGTCTCCAGGGCCTCGGGCAGGGGGCCCAAGTAGGCGAAGCCGGGGGTGAAGCCCAGCATGAAGGCCACGTACTCGGGCGCGCTGTGCCGGGCGATCAACTCCGCCTCGGAAAGGCCGCGCGCGCGGGCCACCTCGGCCAGGTCGGGTCCCTCCTCACCCCCGTAGAGGGTGGGGACCGTGACCAGCCGCCCCCGCGCCTCCTCGTCCGTCCGTGCCGCCGCCCGCTCCTGCAGGAGGTGGGAGACTTCCTCGAACCCGATCCGCTGCGGGTCGTAGAGGACGAGGAGCGACCGGTGGGTGGGGACCGACTCGCGAAGACCGGGGAACGGCCGTTCGGCCAGGGCGCGGTCCAGGGCGCGCACGCGGGAGTTCAGGACCCTGTCCAGCCTGTCCCCGAACTCGAAGGTGAGGGCGGAGTCCCCGACCGGCAGGACCCGCGGAAAAGCGGTCAACGATCGAGGGCCCGCACCGCGACCCCCGCCGCCTCCAGGGCTCCGCGCACGGCACGGGCGAGGGCGACCGCGTTCTCCGTGTCGCCGTGGAGGCAGAGGGTGTCGGCCTGAAGCCGCACCTCGGAGCCGTCCCCCGCCGTCACCACTCCCTCGCGGGCGATGCGGACGGCCTGGGCGGCGACCGTCTGCGGGTCCGTCATCACCGCCCCCCGGAGGCCGCGGGAGCGTAGGGTTCCGTCTCTCTCGTAAACGCGGTCGGCGAAGGCCTCCGCCGCGAAGCGCAGGCCCTCGGCCTCGGCCGCGCGCCGCATGATCGAGGAGGTGGCGAGCCCCACCAGGATCAGATGGCGCCCGGCGCGGGCCACGCCCCGGGCCACCGCCGCGGCCAGCCGCTCGTCCCCCACCGCCTGGTTGTAGAGCGCGCCGTGCGGCTTCACGTGCGTGAGCCGGGTGCCGTGGCTGGCCGCGAAGCCGGCCAGCGCGCCCACCTGGTAGACGATGTCCGCCACCACCTCCTCGGGATCGGCGGCGATGACCCGTCGGCCGAACCCGCGCAGGTCCCAGTGGCCGGGGTGGGCCCCCACCGCCACCCCGGCGCGGACGGCGTCCGCCACCGTGCGGTCGATCACGCTGGGATCGCCGGCATGGAACCCGCAGGCCACGTTGGCGGAGGTCACGAAGGCCAGGACCTCGGCGTCGGCCCCCATGCTGTAGGCCCCGAAGCTCTCCCCCAAGTCGGCGTTGAGATCGATCCGGGTCGCCATGGATCGGAGACTACGCCTCCTCCCTCCTTTCGTAAAGATCCCGGCCAGCACTAATTCCCGGTGGGGTTCGTGCCATCATACGGGGGACGCGGAGGGCGGCATGCGCATCGCATCTCTTCTCGCGAGCGGCACCGAGCTGGTGTGCGCCCTCGGAGCGGGCGACTCGCTGGTCGCGCGGTCCCACGAATGCGACTACCCGGAGTGGGTTCGGCGCCTGCCTGCACTGAGCCGACCGACGTTCGACACCAGCCTGGGGAGTCGCCAGATCGACATGCTGGTGAAGGCGCGCCTGCGTGCCGGCCAGCCCCTCTACGAGGTGGACCAGGCGCTCCTGGCCGGCCTGGCCCCGGACGTTTTGATCACGCAAACGCACTGTGAAGTCTGCGCGGTGACGCCCGCGGATCTAAACCAAGAATCGGCCCTCAACCTCACGCGCAGGCCGGTGGTGGCCCTCGCCACCGGAACGCTGGATGGCATTCTCGAAGGCTTCTTGAACGTGGCCGGCGTGATTGACCGCCGGGAGGCAGGAGAAGAGCTTGTGAGGGGGATCCGGCGGCGGCTGGCGACAATCCAGGAAGAAACCCGCCCCCTCCCGTCCCCCACGATCGTCTGCCTGGAGTGGATCGATCCCCTTTTCGGAATGGGAAACTGGGGGCCCGAACTCTTGGCCTATGCTGGAGGGAGCGAACTGCTCGGCGCGCCGGGTAAGCACTCCGCGGCCGCCCGCTGGGAAGACGTGCTTCGTGCCGACCCCGACGTGTTGCTGGTGGCGCCCTGTGGCTTTGGAATGGATCGAACGCTCGCGGAGATGCCCATCCTCGCAAACAAGCCCGGATGGAACGATCTTCAGGCCGTCCGCTCAGGCCGGGTCGTGGTGGCCGACGGAAACCGCTACTTCCACCGCTCCGGTCCGAGCATTCTCGAGACCGCGGAGATCCTGGCCGAGATCCTCCACCCCCAGGTGTTCGCCCCCCGCCACCAGAACCATGGGTGGCAGTCTTATCCCTCGAGACACGGGGCCCACTAGTTGGAGAGAACTGCCCTCTCGCCTCTGCTCCTCGACAAGGTCCGGGAACAGGTCGATAGGACGCAGCACCTTCTTGGCCTCATCCCGCCTGGGAAACAGTCTTGGAAGCCAGGCCTTCGCGGTCCGGTTCTCACCCTCGGCGACCTCTTGGGCCACATCCTGGAGTGCCTGGCCGGCTTCTGCGCCGCCCTCTATAGCGCCAACCCGGAGCGCTTGGCCCACTTCCTCGACCTCAAGGCCCTCCCCGTCAACCATCCCTGCGACGTCGAGGAGGCCAGGGGGCGTATCAGCTCCTACCTCCGTCACATAGAAGAGGCCTTCGACCTCCTGCGCGACGAGGACCTCTCCCGCGTCGTGCCCACCCTGTTTGTCCCTGAGGGAGAGGCGCTCTTCACCATCCTCCTCGGCAATCTGGAGCACGTGATCAACCACAAGTACCAGCTATTCGTGTACCTCAAGATGCTGGGCGTGCCCGTCGCGACCCCCGATCTCTACCGGCTCCGAGGCCAAGCCGGCTAGGGCGGGGCGGCCCCAACCGAGGCGAGGCCCTCCGGCCAGTTCGGGCAGGAGGTGAGGAGGAGGGTCAACTTCAGTGACTTATGGTTCCGGCCTCGGCGGAGGCCCGAGCTCAACCTTGGGCAAGAGATCTGCGAACACGAACCCATCGCGTGATACGACCTCGCCCAAGTCAACTGGCACCGGATGGCGGAACATGGGTCCATCGAAGGCGAAGGTGTGGAATTCACCGTTTTCGCCACACGGATCCACGCCGGGAGGCAGGGCTTCCAGGAGTTGGAGGTCGAACTCCCTTCCCGCGAAGGAGGCGGGCAGGACGCGGGGGTCCACGCAGGTGAGGCGCGCGCGCAAACCGCCCGCGATCATCTCCCGAGCCAGGACCGGCGTTGGTCGACCCCAGAGGGGAAAGTACAGGCTCAGGCCCGTCCCCTGAAGGTGCCCCTCCCGGTAGCGGCGGATGTCCGCGAGGAAAAGATCGCCGAAGGCCACGCCCCGGATGCCCTTCCGACGGGCCTCCACCAATGCCGCGGTCAGGGCCGATTCGTAGACTTCGTTCGGGCAGGGGTACGGGAGCATCACGGTTGTGAGAGGCAGGTCTGCCGCCCGGGCCTGGGCTTCCGCGAGAACTCGCCGCACCGCGTGGACGGCCACGCGGTCGAAGCCTTCACTAACGGTCGTCAGGAGGCCAACCACTTCCACATCCTCGCGGGTCTTGAGAATGTGGAGGCTCCAGGCGCTGTCCTTGCCGCTGCTCCAGGCAAGGAGCACGGGTTCACGACGGCTCATGGTGCCACTCCGATACGCGGCGGCCGTAAGGCCGAGGGCGTCCCAGGGTGCCGGCATGCCACGATGCAGGCGAGCACAGCGGGGCGAGTTCGCTTCCCAGGTGGAAGTGCGCAAACGCGGGGGTCGGGGCGGGGCCGGTCGGCGTCGTGCCCTGAATGAGCGGCGTCCCTACTTTGGGGCCATCCGCAGAGCGCCGTCGAGGCGGATCACCTCGCCGTTGAGCATCTCGTTCTCCACGATGTGGCGGACGAGGGCGGCATACTCGTCGGGCCGGCCGAGGCGGGAAGGAAAAGGCACCTGCTGTCCCAGGGAGACCCGGGCCGCCTCGGGGAGGCCGGCGAGGAGCGGAGTGTCGAAGATCCCGGGAGCGATGGTCATCACGCGGATCCCGCTCCGCGCCAGCTCGCGGGCGATGGGCAGGGTCATGCCCACGATCCCGCCCTTGGAGGCGGAGTAGGCGGCCTGGCCGATCTGCCCCTCGAATGCGGCCGCGGAGGCGGTGTTCACGATCACCCCCCGCTCGCCCGCGGGGGTGGGGGGGGCGGCCGCCATGGCGGCCGCGGCCAGCCGGATCACGTTGAAGGTGCCGATCAGGTTGATGCGGATCGTCCGCTCGAAGAGGTCCAGGGGATGGGGACCGTTCTTGCCCAGCACCTTCTCCGCCGTCCCGATGCCGGCCGCGTTCACCACGCCTTGCAGCCCGCCGAAGCGCTCCCCCGCCGCGGCCACCGCCTTCTTGACGTCCTCCTCGCGGGTCACGTCCGTGGGCACGAAAGTGGCTCTCTGCCCGAGCTCCCGGGCCATCCGCTCCCCGGCCTGGGCGTTCACGTCCAGGATCACGACGTTGCCGCCCGCCCCCGCGAGCATGCGGGCCGTGGCCCCGCCCAGGCCGGAGGCCCCGCCGGTGACCAGGAAGGTGCTGCCCGCGATGTTCATGATGAGGGTCCCCGCTCCTCGTTCAGGAGGAGCTTCAGGCTGCGCACGAGCGTCTTCTTCAGCTCCCGGCGGTCCACCACCATGTCCACCATCCCGTGCTCGAGCAGGAAGTCGGACCGCTGGAAGCCCTCCGGCAGCTTCTGGCGGATGGTCTGCTCGATCACGCGCGGTCCCGCGAACCCGATGAGGGCGCCCGGCTCCGCGATGTTCAGGTCGCCCAGCATGGCGAAGGAGGCGGTCACCCCCCCGGTGGTCGGATCGGTGAGCACGCTGAGGAAGGGCAGGCGGGCCTCGTTCAGCTTGGCGAGGGCGGCCGAGATCTTGGCCATCTGCATGAGGGAGAGCGTCCCCTCCATCATGCGCGCGCCCCCGGAGCAGGAGACCACCACCAAGGGGAGGCGCTCCTTGTCCGCCCTCTCCACCGCCCGCGTCACCTTCTCCCCCACCACCACCCCCATCGAGCCCCCGATGAAGGCGTACTCCATGGCCGCGATCACGGTCCTGATGCCGCCCATCGGCCCCACCGCGGAGACGAGGGCGTCCCAACTGTTGGTCTTGGCCTTGCCGTCCCGCAGCCGGGCCGCGTAGCTCTTGGTATCGACGAACCCCAGGGGGTCCGAGCTCACCAGGTTCTGGTCAAACTCCTCCCAGGGCGAGTCGAAGAGCATCTCCAGGCGCTCGCGGGCGGAGATGCGGAAATGGAAATTGCATTTCGAGCAGACGCTCTGGTTCTTCAGGAGGTCCTTCCGGTAGAGGATCTCCTTGCAGGAGCTGCACTTGATCCAGAGCCCCTCCGGGACCCGGCTCTCCTGCTCCCGGGGGGGGAGGGGGGTCTGCTCGCGCTTGAACCAGGCCATCCGCTAGCCCCGCTCCCTCAACTGTCCTCCTCGTCGTCCCGGTCGAGCTCGTTCTCGACCCCCAGGATCTTGCAGGCCCCGTCGTAGATCTGCTTGGCCGCGTTCTTGGCGCTTTGAAGCTCCGCCAGCCGCTCCTTGACCTTCGTCAGCTCCTCCTCGATCTGGCCGTTGATGTCGTTGATCTGCTTGCGCGTCATCTCCAGGGTGTGCTGGTAGAACTTGACCTGGTCCTCAGAGAGCGCCATTCCCCCCTGCCTCCTCCGCCCCCCGCTCCCGCGGGAGGCGCCGTCACTTGATCCCAAACTTCTTCAGGAGCGCGTCCAAGGACGTCGCTCCGGGGGCGTCCTTCTTGCCCGCCTCCTCGGAGGCGGCCCCCAGCGGTCCCGCCTCCAGCTCCGCTCCCAGGTCCGTCTCGGGGTCGGGGGGGGAGGTGCGGTGCTCCCCGGACGTGTGGTCGTCCGGCACCGCCTCCTCGCGCTCGTGGCGGTCGAAGAGGAGCTCCATGAACCGGGTCAGCTCGTTGGTGGAGAGGGGCGGCCGCTCGTGCAGGATCCGCTCCAGTCCCCGGCCCATCTCCGCCGCGTCCTGGAAACGCCGGGAGGGCTCGCGATCGAGGGCCCTCCGGAGCAGCTTGTCCAGGGCGTCTGGGATATGCGGGTTCACGGACCGGGGGGGCGCGATGTGGCACTGCCGGACCATCTCCAGGATGCTCATCTCCGAGCCGCCGCCGGGGGCCAGGAAGGGCTTCTGGTCGGTGACCATCTCGTAGAGCACGATGCCCAGGGAGAAGAGGTCGCTCCGGCAGTCCATGGCCTTGCCCCACGCCTGCTCGGGGCTCATGTAGAGCAGCTTGCCCCGGAGCGCCCCCCGGTCCGTGGTGGAGGCCTTGGTGGCGGCCTTGGCGATGCCGAAGTCGGTGAGCTTCACTTCGCCCTCGAAGGAGATCAGGATGTTCTGGGGACTGACGTCCCGGTGGACGATCTGCATGGACCGCCCCCGGTCGTCCCGCTTGCGGTGGGCGTACTCCAGGGCCGAGCAGACGTTGCTCACGATCCGAAGGCCGAGCTCGAGGGGGATCTTGGGCCCCTTCTCCCTGGCCCGGCGCATGATGGTGCGAAGGTCCCGGCCATGGACGTACTCCATGGCGATGTAGTAGCTCTTGTCGATGCGGCCGAGGTCGAAGATCTGGACGATGTTCGGGTGGGTGAGGCCGGCCACCATCTTGGCCTCGTTCACGAACATGTCCACGAACTCCTTGTTGTCGGAGAGGTGGGGGAGGATCCGTTTCACGGCCACGATCTTCTCGAACCCCTCGACCCCGCTGCGTTTGGCCTTGAACACCTCGGCCATGCCCCCTACCGCCACCCGGTCCAGCAGGCGGTAGGGCCCGTAGACATCATCCCGCCACGTACCAGCATCGCGGGCGGGCGGGCGCTCTGGGGGACGCTCGGGAGGGGCGGGCCTCCCGAGCGCGTCCTCGGCCACGGCGGCCAGATCCAGTGCCGGGTCGTCCGAGGGCGGAGGCTGGGGGGGCGCCACCTGGAACTTCGCGGTCGTCCGGCTGGTGGGCGGGGCGAGCTCGTCCTCCTCGTCCGCCGCGGCCGGGTCCGGGGTGGCGGGGGCCTCCGCCTGGGCGAAAATGGCGTCGATGTTGACGGCGGCCCCCCGCTCGGGGGCGCCCTCGGACGGATCCTCCTCCCCGTCAAGGGGGTCCAGCCGGGACAGCAGAATGTCGACCTCGGCCTTCACCTCGTCCGGGATCTCCGGCCGCTTCTTCTTGGGCGGGGTTCCCCCCACCTCCTCTGGATCGGAGAAGGCCGTGATCAGCGCCGACACGTCCTCGGGGAGGATCTCGCCCTTGGGGCCCGCCTGCCCTTTGGCAGCCGCGCTTGGCGACGCCGGCTCCGAGATCTTGACCTTGATTGGCTCCCGGTGCGCCGTGGTGGGACCCCCTTTCTCGGGGGCGGCGGCGTCCACCATGTCCCCGAACAGGTCCTGGGACGTCAGCAGGTCCTGGCCCGGGCGGTCCGGGCCGGAGCCCCGCGGAGACGAGGCGGCCGGCTTCTGGCTGTCCTTGCGGCGGGTAGCTTTCATCACAGGTTCGGGCGGCCCAGACGAGCCCGACCGGCTCGGACGGACTCCCATGAGGATAGGCCAGCCGGAGCGCTTAAGTCAACATGCGTCTGAAGTTACGGCCGCCGGTGGCGCCAGAACCAGTAGGCGGGAAGGCCGACGGCGGTCAGCAGCAGCCCCAAGCCGGAATTCCGGGGATCGGCAATCGGGATGTAAACCACGAAGAACAGGGCGACCAGGACGTAGAGGCCGGGGAGTACGGGGTACCCCCAGACCCGATACGGCCGGTGCAGGTTCGGCTGCCGGACGCGCAGGACGAAGAGCCCAACCACGGTGAGGACGTTGAAGAGAAGCGACGAGAACGCGGTCAAGGTCAAAAGATCGCTGTAGGTCCCGGTCAGGGTGAGCGCGGCCGCGACCGCGCCGTGCAGGAGGAGGGCCTGGTGCGGCGTCCGGTACCGGGGGTGGACGGCCGCCACCCCCCGGAAGAAGAAGCCGTCCCGTCCCATCGCGTACACCACCCGGGCCCCGGCCAGGGTGAGGCCGTTGACGCAGCCGAACGTGGAGACGAGGATCGCCACCGCGATGAAGGCCCCCCCCGGGGAGCCGATCATGCGCACCGCCGCCTCGGTCGCGATGCGGTTCTCCTTGACCCCCGCCATCTCCGAGATGGGGACGAGGTAGAGGTAGACCGCCACCGCCGAGCAGTACACGGCGGTGACGCACAAGGTGCCCAAAATCAGGGAGCGGGGCAGGTTTCGCTCGGGGTCCTTCACCTCCTCGGCCGCGAAGGTGATGGAGTTCCAGGCGTCGTAGCTGAAGAGGGCCTTGCTCATGGCCCCCGCCAGGGCGGCCAGGAGCCCCATCTCGACGCCCTTGGCCCCCAGCTCCACGCCCACCACGGGCGTGAAATGGGCGGTCGAGCCCTTGGCCGTGACCAAGGCCAGGATCACGAGCGCCCCCACCGCCGCCACCTTCGCGATCGTAAAGATGTTCTGGACGGTGGCCCCCGTGCGCAGGCCCGTGATGTTCACGTAGGTGAGGGCGGCGATGACCAGGAGGGCTACGGCCTGGGCGGTGCTGAACGCGAAGCCGCCCACCTGGAAGAGAACCGTGGCTTCGCCCACCCCGGGCAGGAAGAAGCCCAGGGTCTTGGCGAAGGCCACCGCCACCGCGGCCACGAAGCCGGTGTTGATGGCCAGGAGGAAGGTCCATCCGTAAAGGAAGCCCCAGATGGGGGTGAAGGCCTCGGAGAGGAACACGTACTGGCCACCCGCCCGCGGCAGGGCGGCCGCCATCTCCCCGTAGGAAAGGGCGCCGAAGAGGGTGAGGAGGCCGCCCAGGACCCACAGGCCGAGCAGCAGACCGGGGGTCTGGAGGTAGCCGGCCATGATGGAGGGGGCGAAGAAGATCCCCGACCCGATGACGCTGCCCACGATGAGGGTGGTCGCGTCGAGGAGCCCCAGGCCGCGGACGAGCCCCCCGGGAAATGGGTCCGCCGCGGTCTTGGCCGCCCCACCCATGCGCTCGCCCCTACCCCCGAGAAGATGCGGACCGGGCGGAGGATAGCACGGGGGGGGCCATCGCGAGGCCCCGGGGCTCTGCTATAATCCGGCGTCCCTCAGAAATGGGCGCGCTCCCTGGAGGGCTGCCGACCCCCCATGCTGGATCTCTTCTTCCCTTACATTCCGTGGATCCTGGGCCTCATCGTCCTCGTCGTCGCCTACCAGAAGCTCTCTCCCAAGCTCAAAGTCCGGGTTCCCGGCTCCAGCATCAGCAAGGAAGACGTCATCGGCAAGATCCTGGGGCCGCGGTACGCCGAGGCCAAGATCCTGAAGATGGTCGAGAAGTTCAAGAAGCAGGGCAACTGGTTGGCCGCCGGCAAGATGCTGGAGGACCACGAGCATCTGAACGAGGCCGCGGAGACCTACCTGGAGGGCAACGAGAACTGGGCGGCGGCCTCCCTCTACGAAAAGATGGGCCGGACGGAGCGGGCGGCCGAGCTGTTCCTGCAGGCGGGCGACCACAAGAAGGGGGCCCAGCTGCTGGTGGCGGCGGGAAAGCCGACCCGGGCGGCGGCGCTGTTCCAGGAGAAGGGGAACAACCTCGAAGCGGCCCGGCTCTACGGCCTGGGGGGAGCCTGGGATAAAGCGGCCGAGCTCTACGTGCGCAGCGGGTATCCCCTGCGCGCGGCCGAGGCCTACGAGAAGACCGGCGAGTACCTGAGAGCGGCGGAGAGCTATGAGAAGCACTTCATGGAGAACGTCTCCTTCTCCACGAGCTTCTCCTCCACCGGGCCCTCCGCGGACCAGAAGAGCGCGCTCCTGGCCGGCCAGCTCTTCGAGAAGGCGGGGGACCAGAAGCGGGCCTTCCAGATCTACTCGAAGGGGGAATTCTTCAAGGAGGCGGCCCGGGTCGCCCAGGGCTTGGGCCAGTTCGCGAAGGCGGCCGAGCTCTACTTGCGGGCCGAGGACCCGGCCTCCGCCGCCGCCGCCTGCGACCAGGGGGGCGATCCCGTGCGCGCGGCCAACCTGCGCGGCGAGGTCGCCTTCAAGGGGGACCGTCCGGCGGAGGCGGCGGCCTTCTTCCAGCAGGGAAAGGACTACCTGCGGGCGGCCGAGCTCTTCGAGTCCGTGAACATGCTGGCGGAGGCGGCGGGGGCCTACGAAGCCGGGGACAGCTTCGCCGCCGCCGGATCCGTCTACATCCGGGCCGGCCTCAAGGACAGGGCGGCGGCGAGCTACGAGCGGGGGGGCGAGCTCGAGACCGCGGCCAAGCTCTACGAAGAAGTGGGCAACACCACCAAGGCCACCGAGCTCTACGCCAAGGCCGGTCTCACTTTCAAGAGCGGGGAGGCCGCGGCCAAGGCGGGAGAGCGCGACAAGGCCATCGCCCTCCTGCAACGGGTGGGGGCGAGCGACGAGTACTATCGGGCCGCCACCGAGCTTCTGGCCCGCCTGTTCATCGAGGCCCGCATGCCGGGCCTGGCCATCGAGCGGGTGCAGAAGGCGATCGCCGGGCAACCGGTCTCCCCCGCCAACCTCGATCTCTATTACTGGCTGGCCCTCGCCCACGAGACATCCGGCAACGGAGCCGAGGCCCTCAGCATCTACAAGAAGATCCAATCCGAGGACCTCCATTTCCGCGACGTCGAGAAGCGGGTGGCCCGGGTGGCGGCAGGGGGGGGTCTGACCGCGCCCCCGTCCGCCCCTGCCTCCCGCGCCCCCGCGCCCTCGGTCTCTCGTGTGCCCCCCCCGGCCTCCTCCCTCCCCAAGGGCCAGCGCTTCACCCCCAAGGAGGAGATCGGGCGGGGACCCCTGGGGAAGGTCTTCCGGGCCGAGGACCAGGTCGACGGCCGCAGCGTGGCCCTCCGCGTGATCCGCGCCGATGCCCTGAAGGGGGACGGTGTCCTGCCCGGCCTGGTGGCGGACCTGAAGGCCGCGGCTCAACTCTCCCATCCCAATCTGGTCAAGGTCCTGGGCATGGTGGAGGTGAACGGCGAGCGCTGCCTGGTGACGGAGCTCGTGCAGGGGAAGAACTTTGCGGAGGCGCTCAAAGCCGGACGCAAGATGAGCTTTGCCCAGGTGCACGGCCTCGGGCGCGTGCTCGCGCAGACCCTCTCCGTCATCCACGGACGAAAACTGGTCCACGGCTCCATCCAGCCCTCCAACATCATGGTGGCCTCGGGCGTGCTGAAGATCGCCGACCTGGGCTTGGGCCGGCTGGCTCACGCCGCGAATTCCCCCGACAACTATCGCTCGCCCGAGAACCGGCTCGACGCGGGGGGGGACCTTTACGCGATGGCGGCGGTGGTCTACCACCTGCTCACGGGTACCCACCCCAAGTCGCACTCCCAGGGCGTGGGACTCCCCCTGCCTAGCACGCTCGCGCCCGGGGTGCCGGAGGCCATCGACAAGCTCCTGCTCCGCTGCCTCCACCCCCGCGAGGAGCTGCGCTTCGCCACCGCGGAGGAGATCCTGGCCGAGCTCAAGGACATGGTGAAGCTTGGCTAGCTGTCCCCTCTGCCGCCAGCGGAAGGGGAAGCGGCGGTGTCCCGCCAAGGGGGCGGAGATCTGCTCGCACTGCTGCGGCACGAAACGGCGGATCGAGATCGACTGCCCCGACGACTGCGTCTACCTCCGGGGACCGGCGGCCTGGGGGGGCCGGGAGACGGAGCGGCAGCGGGACCTGCGCCGGCTGGCCCCGCACTTTCAGCACCTGAGCGACGAACAGAGCCGCCTGTTCTTCATAAGCCTCGTCGGGGTCACCGCCATCCACTCCCGGCGGAGGGACCTCGACGACCGGCTCCTGGTCCAGGCCGTGACCGCCTTCCGCAAGACGGTGGAGACACGCGGACGAGGGAT
>Ga0210410_10003229_pt1 | contig 14505 bp, 15 predicted proteins | sample IncBWC4MmetaG_FD_161058 | JGI IMG/M metagenome (GOLD analysis project Ga0210410, IMG submission 161058) | Forest soil microbial communities from Barre Woods Harvard Forest LTER site, Petersham, Massachusetts, United States - Inc-BW-C-4-M | ecosystem: Environmental > Terrestrial > Soil >... | reverse complement strand
GCTCCTTGCCGCTGGCTGCTCGTACCACGAACTTCACCCGTTGCTCGCCCACATCCGTCTTCTCCCATGGCATCGTCTGGAGCCTCCTGGGCCCCAGAGTCTACCCAACTCAGGTGTAACGGATGTCATGACACCATACAGCATTGCCGTGCCCCTACGGTCGATCCGCAATCCGCTGGCTTCATTAACGCTTACGCGCCGGATTTCAGCAATGCTCTGATTGTTTGTGAGATACCAGGGCTGGGCACTTTGCGCTATACTTTTGCTCAGGCGCTCCCCGGCGCCAATTCTTTCCGCAGATAAGGTTATCATCTATGCGGCTCACCGCGTTGCAGCGAGTCCTGACCACGAACTCTTCCTCTTGGAGATTACGATGAAACGAATTCTGTATGCCGGGCTAGTGGCGATGCTGTTTGCGTCGATGGGGTACGCCGCGCCGGGAAGCACCATTTCCGGAGCGATCGCAGGCCCGGATGGCGCTCCCTTCAGGGCGGCATTTGTTCGCGCTCAAAATGTGAAGACCAAGATGACGATGATGGTTCTGTCCGACAACGAGGGAAAATATTCGACGGAGAAACTCCCCGCCGGAACGTATGAGGTCTGGGCGACAGCAACGGGATACAGGAGCGATCCCGCGAAGCGAGCCAACACCACGTTGCAAGAGGATCAGACAGCAACGGTTGACCTCACCATGCAGAAGACCTCGGTGCAGTGGAGTCAGTTGACAAAGTATCAAGGAGGAATGTTGCTGCCCGAGGGCAAGGGGAAAGAAGTCGTGCTGCAAGAGTGTTTCAATTGTCACGCCATGAGCAAAATAGGCGTCGAGGGGCGCGATCGCGAAGGTTGGCTGGAAGCGATCGAGCACATGCGGCAGGTGGGAGTTGCAAACATAAAGCCTCAGGTGGCGGATCAAGTCTCGGAATATCTGGAAAAAGTTTTCGGTCCGGATTCCGAGGTGCCGAAATCGCCGGCTCAATTGCCGCAATATCAGAAAGTAAAGCAGGAGCGGGATTACTTCAGCGATAGTGCTCTGAATATCGTCTACGTCGATTATCAGTTGACCGGAGAGCCCAAGGACCGTCCCGGCACTGGAAAGCCCGACAAAGATGGAAATATTTGGATGGAAATGGGAGGGGGGTTATCGAAGCTCGATCCCGCAACCGGTGAACTTCATACCTGGAGATTGCCAGATCCCACCCGCCCGTTCATTCATGAAGTTTTGCCGACTCCCGACGGTTCCGTTTGGCTCACTATAGAAGCTCAAAATAAATTGGCGAGATTCGATACGCGCACTGAGAAATTTGAGGTCTATGGACAGATTTATGACGGCCCGCCGGTGCCTGAGATGGAACCGAACGCGCCGTGGCCCAGCTTGCGTTACACCACGGGAGGGCAAACCGGGGCTCCCCGCAGGCATACAGCCGTCGCCGATCTTCAAGGGAATATCTGGAGTTCGGGGCGTCCGCTAAGCAAGTTCGACATCGAGACGAAAAAATTTACTTTCTTTCCCGACGTTCCCGATACCTACGGGATTACCGTCGATAAAGAAGGAAGCGTGTGGTTCGCGGAATTCAATTCCAGGGATCATCGCAGTATTGGCAAGGTGGACGTGAAAACGAACAAGGTCACGAAATGGACTCCGCCAAGTTCCGATTCCAGGCCCCGTCGGCTGAAAATTGATTCGCAAGGGATGGTGTGGTTCGGCGACTATTTCGGCGGAAATCTGACCAGGTTCGATCCCAAAACAGAAACTTTCAAGGAATTCAAGCTGCCCGGACCGATGCCAACGCCTTATGGAATGGGGATCGACCACAATGACGACGTTTGGTACGCCTCCATGTACACCGACGTGATTGGAAAGCTGGACCCGATGACGGGCAAGGTTACCGAGTATCCCACGCCTTATGGCGAGCGCGGAACGAGGGACATGTTTGAAGATTCTCAGGGAAGAATCTGGTACGGCGCTCAACCCTATATGAGGATCGGATATGTCCGACCGCGAACGCCATCTCAAAAGTCGATCGCGCAAAAATGATTTTTCTCCCGACTTCGCAGTGCGATTTTGGGATTGACACTCCACGCGGAGCGGTGGGATATTTTTTGCCAATTCAAGGGGTGTTCGATGAAATCTAGGGTCTTTACATTCTTCGCTTTGGTTCTTGGGTTTCTCGCGGCTTCAACGCCGATCTTCGCGCACCACGGGGCGTCGGCGTACGACACCAAGAAATTGACCACGCTGAAGGGCACTGTGACCGATTTCCAGTTCATGAATCCGCATTCAGAACTTTTTCTCGACGTGAAAGACGCCTCCTCCGGCAAAGTCGAAAAATGGAGCGCCGAGGCCGCCAGCATGACCACCATGTCCCGGCTTGGATGGTCCAGGAATTTATTTAAGCCCGGCGACCAGATCACGATCATGGGGAATCGCGCAAAAAACGGTTCGCCCACCATGCGTCTCAGCAAGGTCGTGTTGGCCAACGGAAAAGAGTTCGCCGTCCAGCGTGGCGAGGACTACGCGGATCAATAAGACCTGTTTTAGTGGAACGTAAGACGAGAGTGCCCGTAATGACCTTTGCCTGAAGCGCTTTTGTAGCGTCGGCCTTCAGGCCGACACTGTGCGTTCAAGCACGCGCCCGTCCCGCATGCGGGACGGGCGCTACAGAGAACAAAGTGGGCTGGAACCCGAACCACATGGGGAGTTTCAGAATGCGCAATCGATTAGTGAGTTCGATCGTTGCGGTGGCGGCCTTGCTTGCGTGCTCGCTAGTCGTCCTCGCTCAAACCGCTGAAAAGCCGAAAGGCGCGAAGGCGCAGACGGCGCCACCGGCAACGGACCTCACCGGAGTTTGGAGGCGATCGCGGCGCCCTCCCGACAAAACTCGCAAGTACACGATTTATGAGCTCGCATTTTTGATCACCAACGAGAAACCACCAATGACACCTTGGGCAGAAGCGAAATTCAAGGCCGCCAAGCCTAACGTTGGGCCCAACGCAGTCACCTTGACGGAAACGAACGACCCGATTGCCAACTGTTTCCCTCCGGGTGTGCCGCGGATTTATCTGATACGCGGAGAGCCGGTGGAAATTTTGCAAACCCCCGGCAAGGTGGTCATGCTCTATGAGTACGATCACTTTGTGCGCGAGATTTACGCTGACGGGCGTCAGCATCCCAAGGACCCGAATCCCGCATGGATGGGAGACTCGATTGGCAAGTGGGAGGGAGATACATTCGTCGTTGACTCGGTCGGTTTTAACGACAAGACGTGGCTCGACAACGAGGGCCATCCGCACAGCGAAGACTTGCACGTTGTGGAGCGCTTACGCCGCGTAAACCATGACACCTTGACGATCGATATTACGATTGACGATCCGAAGGCCTACACGAAGTCCTGGGGCGGGCACATGATTTTCGAGTTGAAGCCAGACTGGAGCCTCGGGGAAATGGTGTGCGAGGACAACGTCACCTTCTCTGACCTGCAAAAGAAGACAGAGGGCGGCAAGTAGTCTGGCCCTTATATAAAGCCAAATTCTTCCCCCTTATCATTGGTTGTAGCTTGCCGGGGGCACGCAAGTTGTAGCTCGTCACGGTCAGACCGGGACGATGGTTTGCCTGCCGATCACAGGGAAAATCCCCGCGTCTGAAGACGCGGGCTACAACAATTGCCACCAGCATGAGCGGGAAGTTAACAAAGCCTCTCAAAGTCCAAGCCTAATGCGAGACAATAGGAACCAATCCTGCCCCGGCCACTCTCCACTTTCCTTTCTCCTTTACGAACATCCGCAACACTCCCATTTCCCTGATTACGACGATTTTGCCGTTGGCATCCACGCCTTTGATAATCGTGTGATCGGTCGCGAGCGCGACGTTTCCGTACACCGCCCGCAACTTGAAATGATCCGGGAAGGCGCCTGTTCCCGGCTGGCGATCGGTCTTGCCCATCAGGTCCATCATTTCCTGCTTATTGACTACACGTCCGCCGGGCAAGACGTCGAAGAAATCATCCGTCCACAACTCTCCCATGCTGTCCGGACCATCCATTTTCTTATCAAACTCGGCCTTCATCCATTTCAGCTCGATCGCGAAGAGCTCTTTTTCCAAGGCCGCATTCCAAGTGTTCGGCTGGCTTTTTTCCTGAGCTGCGACGGGCAGTGGCATCGCCGCAAACGCGCAAAAAATTAACACCCACGCGTATCTCATACGGCTCTATCTCCTTGTCGAATTCGATTGCATTTCTGTCGTTGACGACAAACCGCGCGTCAGATTCTCCGCGATCACTGCTCCGATAGATAAAAATACCCGACCCTGTCATTCGAGGGGCTGCCGTACCACAGGCGGCCCTGGTCATCCGGGAAAAATTCTCGAAGCGTATTTTCCGAATGCGGGTAGGGATATTCGATCACCTTTCCGGTTTTCGGGTCGAGGCATCCAAGCTCATCCAAGTAATACGACGCGTACCAAATCTTATCGTTCCTATCGACGCCAAGAGCATACGGGCTGGGCCGTGCGCCGGGGAGTTGGTATTCCCTGAACGTTTCGGTCTTGGGGTCGAAGTGTGCCACCTTGCCAGAAAAATATTCTCCAAACCAAACACTTCCATCGGAGCCAACTTGGATTCGCCGCGGCTCGCCCTTGGTCGGCGGAACCCAACTTTTTTGCTCGCCCTTACTGTTCACTCTGTAAAGCTTCCCATCATCCCTGAGGCCGCCGGCCCAGACGTTATCATCCTTGTCGATCACGATCCCGTAGAACGCGCCGCTGTCAGCCTGGAATGCGGTGAATTTGTGAGTTTCGGGGTCGAATCGATTGAGTGGGCTGCCTGTACTCCACACCATTCCTTTTGAATCAACACGAATGGTATGCGTAGTTCCGGCCGTGGGAGACTCAAACTCAGTCACGAGTTTCGTTTGGGGATCTAATCTACCGATCTTGTTCTTAAATTGCTCGGAAAACCAAACGGTGCCATCCGGTGCGGGGACCGCTGAATGAATGCGCAGAACATCGGGACTGGATACCGGAAAATCCTCAAGCTCGCCGGTTTTCGGGTTCAGTCTGGCAATCTTGTTCACTGGTCCGTTATAGGGAATCCACACGTTTCCCTTCTTGTCGGGGACTGCGCTCCAGGGAAATTTCCCACCCACTTCGTACTCGACGTAAACAATCCTCATGGCGTCATCGCTGAACGATTGCACCACCTTCTGGTATCCCGGAACATCCGCAGGCGATTTCGCAAGAGTCGAATCCTCCCCAAATACGCTATTCAGATACGATGCGATATCGCCCGCTTCCTGATCGTTGATCCTCACCCGCATCGTGGTCCGCATGTATTCGACGCGATCTCGCCAGCCCGCCTCGTCGCGAACCGTGGAAGCGATCCGGGTCTGAATTCCGTGGCAGGCAGCGCAGGTCGCTGTAGGTTGTCCTGGTTGTGGCGTAAAAAGCGCACCCTTGCCTTTTCCCGCCGGCAAGAGCTGATCCGCCTGATAGAGCGAAATGTCGGTCCAATGCACTCTTCCTTTTTGCAGAGCAAATTCGTACGAGACTGACTGATCAGCAGCCAGATTCACGCCGGTACGCGGCTGAGATTGGTAGCCGACAGCCCTGATCCGCAACTCATACTCACCGGCAGTCAAGTTCGGTATTCTGTACTCTCCTCCCTTTCGGGAGAGGACACTGACCGTAATCTTTGTTTTCGCATTTCGGGCTTGTACAAACGCTCCCTCGAATGGCGCGCCGTCGGGGGCCTTGACTGTGCCAGTGATCTCCGCCCCATAAGCGAGCGATGCAACGCAGAAAAGTACAGCGATTGAAATGGCAATCCTTCTCAGCAGTTGCATTGTCATTGCCCTCCGTTCAATTCTATTGCGGACAAAAATCCACCCTGAACGTTGCTATTTGTGCGGCCCGTAGTCCTTGTGGCTTCCGTTGCGTGTGTTGGTGACAGTGAAACTGCCGTCGGCCCGGGCCGCCGCCTTGATTGTGTAAACTGTCCCCTCGTCCGGAACGCCTGTCGCTGGCGTGCCGCCAACCCCCAGGTTGGCGATGAATTGCTCTGGCGAATTGTGGTCCCCGGCGTCAACCGCATAGTGCAACTGCCAGAGATCCTCCAATCCGGGCGACTTCTTGAGCGTCTCGAAAGTAGCAATCGCTCCCCCTTTTTTCGCACCGTTATCCATCACGGCCACGCGCGGATGCATCGCCTGGACCATCATCGGCAGGCTGGAAATGTCCTGCCCGTGATGCGACACGACGTACAAGTCGATCGTGCCCACAAGATTGTTGGGGCAGGCCAGGTCGTGTTCCTTGTTCCAGGTCAGGTCGCCAAAATCGACCATGCGGAATTGTCCAAGTGAGATGACAATCCCGACGGATTGCTTATTTTCACCGGCAATAAGCGGATCCTTCACCTCATCTTTGGGTTGGAAATCAGCGCATAGCGGATTCGCCTTTCCGGCGCCGGGCAATGGCTTGGCGATCGTTTCCGCGGCCGCGGACACAATCTGGAAATCGGCGCCTTTAATGGGAAGATGTTCGCCAAGTTTGGCCAGAATGTGCTGGCCCTTTTCACGCACCGTCAGATAGGCCGCATAATTTTGGGGAACGCTACGCGTTTCTTCCGCGCTCGGCCCGTGATCGACGAATGTCTTGATCGGAATTTTAGATGCGAGATCGACCACTCCGCCGACGTGGTCCCCGTGATAGTGCGTGGTCACCAGGTAGTCAATCTGAGTGATACCCGCCTGTTTTGCGACGTCGGCTATGCGGCCAGCATCGCGCGCACCGGCCCAGCCGGTATCGACCAATAGCGATTGTCCGGAAGGCGTAACGAACAGAGTTGACTGCCCGCCTTCCACGTCAATGAAATAGACATCCAGTCCCTTGCCCTGTTGCCCCCAGGCGGTCGCGCCAGACAAAGCTACCGCGGCGGCGATCAGAAATTGCAGCGTTTTACGCATGATGTCTCCTAAGTATTCGACCCAACCAACCCTCGAATCCCAGGCGATTCTTCACGGATGGGCGGAGTCTATCAGCGCGTCCAGACGCGCGCAAGGCCGCGTTGGGCCACGTACTTCCCAGTCAGGCTGGATGGGAAGGAAAAAAGGAGGCAGGTTCGAGAGCTACCAGCAGGACACACACCTTTCAATGACACTGTTTTACATGCCGATCGGATTCTATAATGTCATCTCGGTATTCGTGAAGCCGCCCCGCACGGAGGACTTTCTGAAATTTGGCGTATTAGTTTTGGCGCTCCTGTTGGCCGTTTCATCGCGGCCATCCTTTGCGGACACCAGCGCCGCACATCTGGCCAAGGGCGAGGAACTCTTCGCCAAGGGTGATGTTGATGGAGCCATTGCAGAATACAGGCGAGCTATCGTTTTGAGGTCGCGGAGCTCAAAGACGCACTACGAGCTGGGACTTGCGCTTAAAACGAAGGGCGCTCTGGACGCAGCGATTTCAGAATACCGGGAAGCCATCCGTCTTGAGCCCAAGCTCGCGGAAGCGCACGTCAACATTGGTTCAGCCCTGCAGATGAAAGGTGATCTCGAGGGAGCCATTGCAGAAGACCGGGAAGCGATTCGTTTGAAACCCAAACTCGCGCTTGCGCATGCCAACTTGGGGGCGCTGCTGCAAGTGAAACACGACTTGGATGGGTCCATTGTTGAATTGCGCGAAGCGTTGCGCCTCGATCCTGGCCTTGCCGAGGGGCACAGAGACCTCGGCTTCGATCTCGGTTTGAAGCGCGACATGGACGGGGCCATTGTTGAATTGCGCGAAGCGTTGCGCCTCAACCCCACGCTCGTCGACGCCCATTCCGGCCTGGGCGACGCCTTGCGATTCAAGGGAGATTTGGACGGGGCCATCGCCGAATATCGGGAAGCCATCCGCTTGAACCCTAATTATGCCCATGGCCATTTCAATCTAGCGGCCGCCCTAGAGGCAAAAGGAAAGAAGCAGGAAGCTGCAACGGAATTCGCCGAAGCAGCGCGATTGGACCCGAAGCTCAAGCTGCGCGGCAATGCCTCGCGGAAAATGCCGCCTCAATTGCCCCCGCGTCAGCCTGCTACCGTTCCTCCGCAGCCATCGCCATAGCGCCTTGGAGCGATTGCATCATCGCCGCGAACCCAGGCAGATCGAGCGACTGCGCACCGTCGGACAGCGCTCGCTCCGGGCATGGGTGCACCTCGATGATCAATCCATCCGCACCGATTCCAACCGCAGCGCGCGACGCCGCAGGCACCAGGCTTCGACGTCCGGTGGCGTGCGATGGATCAACGACCACCGGCAAATGGCAAAGTTCCTTCGCCAGCGCGACTCCCGCGAGGTCCATCGTATTCCTTAATTCCGAGTCAAATGTCTTGATTCCTCGCTCGCACAAGACTACGTCCGGATTGCCGCCCGAGAGCAAATACTCGGCCGCCAGCAGCCATTCCTTAATCGTGGCCGATGGGCCGCGCTTGAGGAGAATTGGCCGCGGCACCGTGGCAAGGCGGCGAAGCAGCGGGTAGTTCTGCATGTTGCGTGCGCCGACCTGCATCATGTCGGCATATTCCACGACCGCGTCGAGGTCTTCAACGCCCATCACTTCCGTCACCACGGGCAGACCCGTTTCTTCGCTCGCTTCCTTCAGGATCTTGAGCCCTTCGATGCCCAGGCCCTGGAAATCGTACGGCGAGGTTCGCGGCTTATAGGCGCCGCCGCGAAGAATCTTGGCGCCCGCAGCCTTGACCCCGCGCGCGGTCTCCATCAATTGTTCGCGCGACTCCACCGAGCACGGCCCGGCCATCACGACGAGTTCCGGCCCGCCGATCCGCACGCCTTTCACGCCCACAACCGTGCGCTTCGTTTGCAGCTCCAGGCTCACCAAGGTGAAAGGTTGCGAGATCGGAATGATATCCTCCACGCCAGGCGCTACTCGAAGAGCTTCCAGTTCGCTACGCCGCCCGCGGTTCTTGCCCACCACGCCGATCACCGTGCGCTCCGCACCTTGAATCAAGTGAGGCAAAAACCCGCATTCTTTGATCCTGTCCATAACGTGATTGATTTGCTCCTGCGTCGCTGTTGATGACATATTGACCACCATCGTTTTTCTCCTTTAGCGATCTTCTTTCTGGCGGGCTCCAAGTAGAGCCCGCACCCGTCCACGAGGGCGCAAAAAAAAAGCCGCGAACCCTGTGGGTTTTCGCGGCCATTTCCGGGAATCTTTTCGCGCTTTTTAGCTTTCCGCCTGCCTCAAATCACGCGCGATCCGCCCCTGGCCGCTCCCCACCATGGGAAGCGGTACGTAAAGGCGAACCAATAATAAGTGCGCGTTTGCATGATCGAACGAATCTTTTCTCCCAGCTTGCGGATGCAAGATTACGCAGAAGTCATCAGAATGTCAAGAATTTCTATGGGGTGGTAGCGCAGGCGAGCTTTTCGGAATTTAAGACAGAGAACACAGAGAAAAGCCACAGAGCGCACAGAGGCCTGGATAGAGAAAAGTAGGATTAGACAATGGCGAGTGAAACGATGATTTCTCTGTGGTCCTCTGTGACCTTTGTGGCCTCTGTGTTGAGCTTTTCGGTATTGGCTGCGGGTGCTTGCCTCTAGCGTCGCCGCGCCGGGTTATTCGCTCAAACCACGTTTTACGTCTTCGCTCAGAACGATCGCCTCCGCCACCTCCTTCATCGATTTGCGCCGCTGCCGGCTCTGCCGTTGAATCGTAAGATACGCCTCTTCCTCGGTAATCCTAAGTTCGCGCTGGAGAATTCCTTTGGCGCGCTCGACGAGTTTCCGCGTCTCCAATTTCTCCGAGAGATGCAAGTTCTCGCTCTCCAGCCGCGCCATTTCAATTTCCGCCCCGACCAAAAAACCAATCGTCGAGATTAAATTAATTTCGCGCTCCGTGTACTCGTGCGGGTCGCGATTCTGCAGGTTGATGACGCCGACGACTCGCCCGCGGCACATCACGGGCACGGAAAGGAACGCTTCAAACCTGTCCTCGGGCAAATCCTTGAATAGTTGAAAGCGCGGATCCTGCGACGCATTCAACGCCACGGCGACCGGCTGCCGGTGCTCGGCCACCCATCCGGTAATGCCCTGCCCCAGCCTCAGCTTCAGCCGGTCTACAACATCCGGATGCGCGTTCTTGGATGCGCGGAGGATCAAATCGCCATCCTCCAGCGCGTAGAGAAAGCACGAATCGCAGCTCACCACCGAGGCGGCGAAATCCACGATTTGCGCCAGCACTTCTTGCAGTGGATCTGCCGACGCCATACGGCTGGCCATTTTATGTAGGAAATCAACTTCAGGATTATTGCCCATGGTTGGATTGGTCGCCTTAGTACTCACTGCACCAGATTAAGTTGCGGTCCCCCGGCTGTCCAATTCTTACAACGAATGCAAACGATAAGCTGTTTGCCTGCTATTACAGTTTGTTAACAATTGTGAACGCGCGGCCATACGTCCCTAATTGGGGATTGGGCTGGTAGTAGGACAGGCACTCTTGCCTGTCCGCCCACGCTACGGCCCCGATATCCAACAAGATAGGCAGGAATGTCTGTCCCACTCCGGATACTTACTTCGTGCGGGAAAAATGAACTACGTCGCAAGGTTTCGCTTTTGCCGCAATATCTCGGCGCTGCGCTGTGCAGTTTCGCTAACGAGGTAACCCATTTTCGGATGGGAAGGCTCGATGTCCGCCGTGAGGCCATATTCGCGCAGCCTTTCTGACGTCGACGGCCCGATCGATGCAATCAGCATGTGAGAAAGAGCGCGGCGGACACCCTCTTCCTGATTCATTTCGACCGCCACTTGAAATAAGTGATTCACTTGTATCCCCGTCGTGAACAAAACAACGTCCAATTCATCGCTTGCAATGGATGTGACGGCGGCACGTAGCGGCCCAACATCCTCCGGCAAACCCCATTCGTACACCGGCACACGCGTTACGTGCGCGCCGCGATCCGAAAGACCTGCTAGAAGCTCCGGGTTAGATACACCGTATTCCTGGACCGCGACTTGACGTCCTCTAACGGGCAAGGAATCCGATTTTTCGTCGAGCGTTCTCAGAAGATCGCGCCAGGTATTGGGTTCGGGCACGGCCACGGTCACAGGCACACCCAGTTCTTTTAACGCGGCCACCGGTTTAGGACCGCGAGCGATAATGGTAATCTTTCGCAGCGCGGTCACGAATCGTTCCACCGGATAGACGGTCTCCACCACACGTGTAAGCGCACGCGTTCCCACTCCAGTCAAAAATATGACGATGTCGAAGCCGCCTTCGGAGAGCCTCCGCGCGAAAGACAGCGCCTCCGTGTTGGACGCAAGCGGTACCTCGCGCATGGAGGGCGCAACGGTGGCCGCACCGCCGTTGCTCGCGATCAACTTCGCCATTTCCGGCGCACGCCGGCTCTCTAGCGACAGCACGCGCAATCCCGCGAAGCCGCTCTTGGAGTTTTCATTTTCCACGATCAACATGATGCAGCATTCGGAGGGTTTCTTCCAACTTGAAGGATTGGGACCGGGTGCGCCATCTACTTTTGAGCTGAGTGCATCAAACGAGGCATGGAGCCATATGTAATAAACGGGCTAATAGGGAGACGGTCGTCTCCGCGTTCGCAAGTGTCGAATCGGCTCGTACCCATTTGGAATCCAACGAACAACAACCACCATGACTCCGTTCGCGGGAGCGCGTATGTTTATCTTGTAGGACGAAGCGAACTCTTGGACCGGAATCGGAGGGACACATGGTTTTCGTGCCCTTGATCATCGCAATTGCAGTGGGCCTGGCCGTGTGGCTGCGACCCTGGCCCTTTTTCCCCGCGCGTGACGAATCGCTCACCCCGAACGAACGGACCACCGGGCGAAATCTGGCCTGGGAATTCGGCAAATGGGTCGAACGCCAGTCTCGCGCTCGCGGTCTCAACGTTCGCGGAGTTGCCCGATCCGTGCCGATCGAATGTCCCAAGTGCCGCAAGGCTTCCAATTATTTCGTCTATCCCGACGAAGTTTGTGAGCGCTGCTGGCGCGCCAGCCTGAGGCCGGTCCCAACTCCCGTCAAGGGCAACCACCCGTAATTCCAGGGGGCAACCAGTGGTCTCGGATTGCATTAATCGTTCGCTGGAACTGCGGGGCCTTGGCCCCAGCAGCCTCCTAATCACACGCTCTTAGTCAACATTAAAACCGCGTCAGGATACGCCAGATCAATGCGGCATATACGATGATCGAAGAGGTTTTTGCCCACTCGGGCCATGGCAGTGACCACACTTTAGTCGCACCAAGGTAAACCAAACCCATTAAGACAACCCAAACCACCGGCGCGATCCATCCGACGCAAACGACGGACCAATCGCGTGTGTCGGCCATTTCTATGTGTATTTTTTCTTGGGGTTTCCCGTTAACGACAAAATGCGCGATGTCATCCCAATTCTTCTCAACGAGGGCCGATCCATGTCCACCTCGAACGTATCTCCTCTCGTAAATAGGGGGGAGAGGAAGTCCAGGATCTCCGTTTTCGAATCTTGCCTGGAGGAACCCGTTGTGGCCAGCCGTCCCAAGGTCCTGTAACCGCAATTCCTCGAGAGCGCCCGGGAACCATGCCACTACCCGATCAGCAGTCGCCACGTAGTTCAGCACCGACTTTACCTGCCCCCGCGCGATGGCGGCATTCCAATCAAAGTCTTTGCGGACTACACTCCCGGCGAAAACTACGTTGTCGAACCGGCAAGCGGGGTAATTTTCGAGCGCGTTTGCCAAAAGGTAGGTGCCGTTGCTATGTCCCACGTAGGAGAAAGTTGCCTTGGGATACAGGAACTTCGCCTCGACATATTGGTCCATCAGCCATTGGACTTTCTGTCGCCTCCGTGAAGGCAACAGAAATGGAATCATCTGGACATATCCATAAGTCGAAGTTTCGGACGCATAAATGCGCGGGGGCGACTGGCCCATTGCGACGACCTTTCTGGCGATCTTATGGGTCCAATATCCCGCGTCCCGAATGCCATGAATCACGAAGATTACATTTGTCACGTCTGGCCTGACCTGTGCGAGGTCGGGGTCTGCCGGCAGAATGCTCTTTTGCCGTAGCGCGTCTACGGACTCGACCAGCGCCTCTTGAAACGCAGTGCGCCTTTCTTCACCAAACTCGGGATCGTCGAACTCTATTACATTCCCGTGCCCCGAATGCGGGACATCCAAATATAGGAAATCGCGACCCGTCTCGAGGTCGATGTTGTCATCGGGCGACACGAGATCATCAATGGTCCCGAGGAGTTGGACGGTCGTGGCCATCGGTAAACCCTCTTTATCGAGGTGCCGTGCTAACGCAATCCATTGAAGTCTGAGTTGAGTCAGAAATGCAGAGCCCCGCTGCACTTCGAAGATCACTAGCCGTGCGCCGAAAATCGAGAGCAACAAATGACCGAACGCGCCACCAATAGAAAGTTGAATGGCAGTCTTTATGTTCAAATGATGGGTAATGGACCAGCCGCGATTCATCCCAGCTAGTAAAACTATGCGTTTAACATCTCCCGCCCATTGTCTTCGGGACATCCACGGCGCGTCTGCTTCAAACGGCGCATCCGGTGTTCCGCAGCAGAGCACGTAAACCTTCCGCGCTATCAATGCCCCCAAGCTGTGTCCAATGAAAACGATTTCCCGAAACTTGTCCCATCCCCTGCTGGATCGGAATTGGACTTGCTTTTCAATGCATTCGAGAAGGTCGCTCGCCAATTGATTTGCATCGGCCGTGGAGAATAGCCCCAATGGGAGGGCAGGCGTGATCACGTGGACGTTCTCCTTAGCCTGCCTTACCGCGTTGCACACCGGCCGCATGTTGGCCGGTCCAAAGGTGAAGGCATGCAGGACCACTACCAGCGAAACATGGTTTTCTTCCGACATTGCGACATCGAACGCGTTTTTCCTTGAGCCTCGCATATCTTGCCTCAATCCTACGGGCGCGGTGAGTCTGGTAGCGGGAACACCCCGCGTCCGAGCGTAATGATTCGCGATTCCATCCTATTCACTTATGCCGAGCGTCGACCGGCACAGAGCTGGCGCCAGATCCGCGAATTGCCGCTTACTCGCAACCTTTCGCAAAAAAACAGGACTCGGTAAATACCTCTGGGGCCACCAAATACAAGCGCACCATCGAAGAATAGACTTCACGTGGAAACAGGTACGGCCGCAGGCTCATGGAAGCTCCGCCCCTTGCGTTCCTTCCCCAGCGAGAGCGTCACGATGAGTACGGCAATCGTGACGATTTCAAATCCCGCCAGCGCCCATTGATAACCCACGTGCTCGCGCAACATGAACTCAACCGTATTAGTTGGCGCCGCAATTAAAATCCCAAGCTGATACGCGAGCCCTGGGACCAAACCGCGTGTCTCATCCGGTGAAAGCTCGCTCAGATGAACGGGAATCACTCCCCACGCCCCCTGAACCCCGGCTTGCATCAGGAAGGACCCGACGATCAGCGTGAGGAGTGATCCGCCAAACGCCCACAGCGGAATCGTCGGGTCCTTCCT
>Ga0210410_10003227_pt1 | contig 14510 bp, 10 predicted proteins | sample IncBWC4MmetaG_FD_161058 | JGI IMG/M metagenome (GOLD analysis project Ga0210410, IMG submission 161058) | Forest soil microbial communities from Barre Woods Harvard Forest LTER site, Petersham, Massachusetts, United States - Inc-BW-C-4-M | ecosystem: Environmental > Terrestrial > Soil >... | reverse complement strand
TGTCCTGATCGCAGAGCACTGCGTGCTCTGTTACCCGACGCGCTCTCGCAGTGTCAGCCGCCGAGCCGTCGCACGCACCGGCAACAGGTGCGCCGCTTCAATCGTGCCAGCGCGTAATCGCGAAACCTGGCAAGTTAATAATATAGGAGCAATGCTGTGGTAATTCAATCCAAGGAGCGGCACTTCCTCCCCGGCCTGAAGGTCCGGGTTTCCGTGCCGAGTATCTAATGAAAGCGGTGGTCGGAATCATAATGGGATCGGCTTCCGACTGGGAAACGATGCAGGGCGCAGCCGACATACTCGATTCTCTCGGTATCGCGCACGAGGTCTTCGTGATATCGGCCCATCGCACGCCCGACCGTCTGTTCCAATACGCGGAAAAGGCGCGTGAGCGCGGGCTGAAGGCCATCATTGCGGGCGCCGGCGGCGCCGCGCACCTGCCCGGCATGACCGCCGCCAAGACCTCGGTTCCCGTGCTGGGCGTGCCGGTTCAATCCAAGGTACTGAACGGCATCGATTCGTTGCTGTCGATTGCTCAAATGCCGAGCGGCGTCCCCGTCGCCACCTTTGCCATCGGTGCGGCCGGAGCGAAGAATGCCGCGCTGTTCGCCGCCGCAATTCTCGCCAATGAAAATGCCGAGATCCGCACGGCCCTGGATGCCTTTCGCCAGGCGCAGACCGATGCCGTGCTCGCCAAGCCGGATCCCCGCGGCTCTTGAAATCATCTCGCGTTGGCATTGTCGGTGCCGGTCAATTGGGACGCATGCTTGCCCTGGCCGGCTATCCACTGGGAATTCGCTGTGTGTTTCTCGATCGCAGCGCCGCCGCGCCGGGCGCGCAAGTCGCGCCTATTTTGACCGGTGAGCTCGAAGACGCCTCGAGGCTCGCCGCACTGGCCGCCTGCAGCGATGTGGTGACATTCGACTGGGAAAATATTTCCGGTAAGGCGCTGCGACCGGTCGAGAAACTGACGCGGGTGCGCCCGCCGCGAGCGGCACTGGAGGTGTCGCAGGACAGACTGTCGGAAAAAGCTCTGTTTTCAAAGTTGCGAATCCCCGTTGCAGCGCATGCGGCGATCGACAGCAAAGAGCAATTGATTCGCGCGACCCGCGAACAGGGGCTCCCCGGCATACTCAAGACACGGCGCCTGGGGTATGACGGCAAGGGACAGTTCGTGCTGCGCGATGCAACCCGGATCGACGAGGCCTGGGCCGCGATCGGCGGCCCGGGGTTGATCTACGAGAAATTTCAAGAATTCTCGCGCGAGGTGTCCATCGTGGGGGCGCGCTCCGCAACGGGCCAAACCGTGTTCTATCCCCTCTCGGCCAATACTCACGGCGGCGGCATTCTGCACTACAGCATTGCACCGTATGCAAATCCGCGGCTCGAGCGCAGCGCAAAGGCCTATTTGAAACGAGTCATGAACGCGCTCGCCTACGTCGGTGTGCTCACCATTGAATTCTTCGTGGTCAAGGGTCGATTGGTGGCCAACGAGATGGCGCCTCGAGTCCACAATTCCGGACATTGGACTATCGAAGGCTGCGTCACCAGCCAATTTGAAAACCATTTACGCGCGATTTGCGACCTGCCGCTCGGCAGCACGCGTGCCTTGGGGCACACGGCCATGATCAATTTCCTGGGGACCATGCCGAGCCGCGAGCGGCTCTTGGGTATCGATGGTCTGGCTTTTCACGACTATGGGAAGGAGCCGCGCCCTGGGCGCAAATTGGGCCACTGCACCGTCCTCAAAAGCCGCCAAAGCGAGCGCAATCTGGCTCTCGCGGATGCTTTAAAATTGATTCAATGGACCTGAAGCGGTCATTTCACCGATCCCGTGGGCTGCCTTAAATCATGTATTTAGAACTCTTCAAGCTCCATGATTTACCGTTCCGCTTGAGCCCGGACCCGCAGTTTCTTTACTTGAGCAAACAGCATGCGCGCGCCAAGGCGTACATGGAGTCGACGATCTGGTTTACCGACGGTTTCGTCGTCATCACCGGCGAAATCGGCGCCGGCAAGACCACCTTGATCGAGACGTTTTTGCACGAATTGCAGAACGAGGCGGTCGTGGCGCAGATCAATCAGACCCAATTGTCGCCGACGGCGTTTCTGCAGACCGCTCTGGTGCAGTTCGGCTTCTCGCCCTTCCATATGAAGAAGCCGGAAGTCCTGGCGACCTTGAATGAATTCTTGGTGAGCCAGCACATCAGCGGCCGCAAGGTCCTGCTGATTGTCGACGAGGCTCAAAACCTGAGCCACCGCGTGCTCGAGGAAGTGCGCATGCTGTCGGGCATAGAGACCGCCAAGGAGAAGGCCCTGCGCATCATTCTCGTCGGGCAACCTGAGCTCAACGACAAGCTCAATTCGCCCGAGCTGGTCCAGCTCGCACAGCGCGTGCGCCTGCGATTCCATCTCACTGCACTTTCGAAGACCGAGACTGCCGCGTACATCGATCATCGTCTCGAGGTGGCCGGCTCCCAGGGGCGGCGAATTTTTGCGGAAGAAACCTACGCCACGATTTACAAATACACGGGCGGCGTGCCGCGCCTGATCAACACCCTATGCGACACCTGCATGATGGCTGCCTTCGGCCACGAGCAGGATACGGTGACCGTGAAGGATCTCGAGGCCGCGATCCACGAGCTGCAGTGGGTCGAATTCTCGGGCGGCACCAACCGCATGCGCGTTCTCAACATGGCACAGGCCCCGCCGCCGAACGCCGGCACCGGTCAAGCGGTGGGGAGAATATTGCTGGCCAGCGGCGGCAAAACCGTGCTGGAGCGCGAACTCAAACCGGGGCGTCTGGTGATCGGCCGAACCGTCGACAATGACTTGCAAATCGACAGCAAATTCATCAGCCGCCACCACTGTCAGATCGTGACGCAGGCGGACTCCTGCCTGATCGAGGATCTCAACAGCACCAACGGTATTTACGTGCAGTCCAAACGCGTTCGGCGATACAACTTGAACGACGGCGACGTCGTGCAGGTTGGTCAGCATGAAATCATGTATATCGACGAACGGGTGCCGCGATTGCGCGGCAGCGGCGAATCGTCCGAAACCGAAGGCAGCGAGAAGTCCTAGCCGCGCAGCGACGACGGCAGGTCGATGGTTTCGCCCGAGTATTCGCGGCTCAGTGCGCGGCAATCCAGACGCCGCAACAGCAGCGTGAGGGCCGCGGTCTCCGACAACACGCCGATGATGAACGCGGCGGCGGCGTTGAAACCCACCGGATCCAGATAGAACACATAGATCGCCAGGCCGCCGATTGCCATATAAAAATAGGGCAGGCTTTCATAAACAGGTCGGGCCAAGCGCATGGATTCTTACCTCCGGGCGCTAGCTTAATCCCGTTGCATCCGGGATATCCGCCGGATTTGACTTAAATTGGTGAATTGCGTCGGATCGGCTCCGTCCCTGGCCGCCTTGGCCCCTACCGGGCATCCCTACGCGCTGAAGACCCTACAGGCCGCCCTACCCACACCTGCGCGACCCACCGGTCTGCAATGGCCGCGGTGACCCGTCAGTCAGTGTCAGTCCTTGCCCACCAAAAGCTCGGAAATGCGCGCCAGCCAGGAGTTGCGCCAGCCCTCGACACGCAGCTGCTCGGTCTTGACCTTCGGGGTTCGCTTGGCCTCCGACAGCAGGTCCTTGGGCAGGTTGAGCTGAAACGTGCCCGTCATTGAATTGTCGGCCATGGAGACTCCCGGTCGTGGTTGATAACGTGACTTCAGCGTAGCGAGTCTCACCCGAAGGCTGATGAGACCCGCCGCACGTTATTGTCGATTCTCGACACCGAGAGGCGCAACCCGTCGCCACAAAGCGACGCGCGACGGACATTCCGCAATATGTCGCGTGAGCATTGACGCTGCGCTAGTGTTTGCGCGACTACGGTGCGGTCGCGCCAAGCTACCGTGCGGTCGCGCGAAGCTACCGTGCGGTCGCACCGTGCAGTCTCGCGCGCTCGAACTCGTCGCCGGGCAGCCAGTTGACGGTGCCCTTGGCCAGCAGCGCCTGCCAGCCCAACGCAAATCCGAATTTCGCCATGGACGCATCGGTCGAGAAATCCATGGCGGGCGAATATTCGTCGCTGGGGTTGTGATAATGCTTGGCCATGTATTCGTCGCGCTGCGCCTTGCCCCATTCCGGCGGATGCCCCGCAAATTTCACGCCGGTGTTGATCGAGAATGCCGGAATCCCAGCGCGCGCAAAACTGAAGTGATCGGAGCGATAGAAATGACCGGCGCCCGGTTCGGCGTCCGGCTGAATATCGAAGCTGAAGGCCTTGGCCGTTCGCTCGACAATGGGATAGAACGAGGTGCGCTCCGAGCCCGTCACACTGACGGACTCGGGCACGCCGATCGGCGCTATCGCGTCAAAATTCAGGCCGAGCGCGATCCGTGCTGCCGCAATCGGCAGGTGCTTACCCAGATAATTCGATCCCAGCAAGCCTTTTTCCTCGGCGGTCACCGCGGCAAACAGCACCGGATGGGGTGGGTGTGCCGACCCGGCGAAGGCATGCGCCAATTCCAGCAAGATGCCGACGCCGGTACCGTTGTCGACGGCTCCGTTATAGATGTTGTCGCCGCTCATCGTCGGGTCGATTCCGAGGTGGTCGTAATGCGCCGAGTAGACGACGGCCTGCGTTGGTTCGCCGCCGGCGGCGCCGGGCAGGAGACCGAGCACATTGTAGGATTCGAATTTGCGCACTTTGCTCACGATGTGCGCCTTGAATCGCACCGGCAATTCCCGCGCTTTGAACGCACGGGTACCGGCGCTCGCCATCATATCCTCGAGTTTCAGGCCCGAGGCGCCGAACAATTGCCGTGCCACCTCGAGTTGTATCCACGACGCCGCCTTGAGCTTGGCATCCTTGTCGTTGCTCAGGTATACCTGCTCGCCGCTCCAGGAATTGCGCACCACGGTCCAGCCGTAGCTCGCGAGGTCGGTGCGGTGAATGATCAGCGCGCCGATCGCGCCCTTGCGCGCCGCTTCTTCGAACTTATAGGTCCACCGTCCGTAATAGGTCAGGGTCTCCGCGTTGAAGAATTTTGGATCCTTCGACGGCGGCTGGTTGACGATCACCAGCACGACCTTGCCCGTGACGTTCACGCCCTTGAAATCGTTCCAGCCATACACTGGCGCGTCGATGCCGTAGCCGACGAAAACGATCGGCGCGTCAATATCGACGCTGTCCGTCTGCAACTGATTGCCGGTCACGTAATCCTCGCCGAGTTTCAAGTCCAGCGCCTTGCCGTGCTCCGGTTGCAAGGAGGCCGCGGTCGCAGGCTGTGTGTGGACTCCGGTAAATTCGATTTTTTGGAGGTATCCGCCGTCATCCCCCGCAGGCGTCAGGGAGTCCAGCGCGAATTGCGCGGCGATGTACTTGGCCGCGATGTCGCCGCCGCGCGCACCGGTGCCGCGCCCTTCGAGCAAGTCGTCGGCCAAAAAGCGAACGTGTGCGCGAATGCGCTCCGCGTCGATCCCGCGCATCGCCACGGCCGCATCGGCGGGCAGTCTCAGGTCCGTTGCCGGATCGGGCGCGGCGAATGCATCGCGCGACCAACCGCCTGAAGCCAACCCTGTCGCAACGCCCAGGGCTAGCGCCGCCAGCCTGAAACTTTGCATCGCCTGCTCCTATTGAATGTCCTGATCAAATCTGGTTGAAGTGCGCCTACTTCCTTGGCTGCCACTCTGCGACTCCGGCGCGCCAGAATACAAACGCGGCGATGTCGGCGTCTTCGGCGTCCCGGGTGGACTTGGTCGTGCCCATTCCATGTCCTGACGCACTTTCGATTCGCAGCAGTACAGGCTGATGCCCGGGAACCTCCATCAGTCGTGCCGCCATCTTGGCAGGCTCCCAGGGCTCGACCCGCGGATCGTTCAAACCGGTGGTCAGGACGAACGCGGGGTATCGGGCGTCATTGCGCACGTGCTGATAGGCGTCCATCATCAGAAGATTCTTGAACCCCTGCTCTTCTTTGAAGGTGCCGAATTCTGGAATATTGCCGGGACCTGTCGGCGTGACTTCGGACCGGAGAGAATCAACGTCGCCTACGCGCGCGACCGCTCCCGCGAAAAGCTCCGGCCGCTCTGTGGCGGCCCGGCCTACGGTGATTCCGCCCGCCGAGGTTCCCTGGATGGTCAGCCTATCCCGAGTCGTATATCCCTTCGCGATCAGGGTCTCGGCACAAGCAATGAGATCGCGCCAGCTATTCGGCTTCCGGGCGTCTTTGCCGCCCAACCGCCAAGCCTCTCCGAGTTCACCGCCGCCGCGCACGTGGCACTCTGCGTAGACGGCACCGGCGTCGGCGAACGCCGGAATCCTGGCCGCGAAAGTCGGCAAGATGGAGATACCGTACGCGCCGTAAGCATCCAGCAAGGTCGGCCGCGGAAAAAGCGGGCCGGCCGGCGCGATGACCGATACCGGCACCGAAGTGCCGTCGGCGGCAATCGCAGACAGCTCCGCCACCGAATAACGTTTCGCATCGAGCGTCGGGCCCGTGTCCAGCCCCAACGGGGTGAACGCATTTTGGGTTGAATCGTAGCGGAAGTGCGCGGGCGGGCTTATCCATCCTTCCAGCGCTACGACCGCGCCCGCCTGCGTGGGGTCGGTGGCGACGTCGGACAGGCTCCCCTGGAAAGGCAGCTTCAGCTCCGTGACGGTACCGTCAAGCGCTGCATGCAGCAATTGCCCATTGAGCCCCTGCCTTCCGGCAACATACAACCCGTCAGCCGCCGCATGAATCGACTCGATGATTCGATCCGTGCGCGCCGGAATCAGCAGTCTGGCGTCCGCCAGGGTACCGTCGAGGGGCATCGCCATTACCTTGAACGTCGGCGCATTTCTGTGAGTCAGGAGGTACAGCGTTGTGGAGTTCGCGCTCACGTCCGTCACGTCATCATCGCGTTTCACGATCTCTCGCCACTTGGCTCGACGCGTGCTCGCTTCCCCAAGCGGCGCGATCCAGGCTTCCCGTTCGTTCTGCACGCCTCTGACCCCAAGGAGGATCACTCGCGAAGCGCCGGGGATGACCCGCGTAGAGGCAAACACCACCGGATCCTTGATGGGCCCAACTCCAGTTGACGCGCCGGCGATTGGGAGGGGCAGCCCTTTGAGATCCCAGTAGGACGAGGAGTAGTTAAGATACTTGTCGCTCGGCTCGGCGCCCCGGCCGAGCTCCTGCAGGCGGCCGAAGAAAAGTGCCGATCCATCATCGGTCCACGAGGGACGGGCCCACTGCGCGCGATCGACGGGGCCCGCAACAGTGGCACCGCTCGCGACATCCAGCACGGTGAGCAGGGAGGCTTCGGAGCCTCCTGCGGAAATCCCGACGGCGACCCGCTTCCCGTCGCGCGATACCGCGAAATAGTCGATGGCCTGCGGTATGCCCCCGGCTGCCTTGATCAAGTCCTTTGTGTCGATCAGCGTCCGCACCGGTCCGTCGTTGGTCCGGACCACGAGATCAAACGTATCCGAGCCCGGTTTGCGCTCCAGGTAGAAGAGAGCGGTCGCCGCGACCTGCACGGCCTTCACGAAGCCAAAGCCGGCGCCGAACGCGCTCAGCTTGCGCATATAGCCGGCGCGAGGTTCGATCGAGTCGAAAACCGATCGTGTGTACGAACCCTGCTTTTTCATCCAATCGAGGGTCGTTGGATCTTTCGCCTCCATGAATCGAAAGCGATCGGTTACCTTGGTGCCGAAGTAGGTCTCGGCCACAGGATGTGCTGCGAGGCCGGGAGGTGCCCCGCCGGGCGCGACGGGCATCACGCGCTCGGCGCTCTGCGCCGCCACTGTGGCGGCGGCGATCATTACGGACGCTGCCCGCACGATGCGCATCAGTCGATTCATCTCTCGACCTCCCCTCATCACGGTCGCACTCACCGCGCCGCGCTCGTTCCTCGATTAGCCTACCGCAAACCGCGAACGTTCGCTCCCTGGTACGTATGTAGACAGCGAGGTACGGCGGGTTAAAAAAAAGGGCGGGCGGGACGCTCGTGCTGCCGTCCCGCCCGCGCCGCGGCCCAAGCCTCCTGCGCGCCCCGCCGGGCGGACCCGTGGCGGGGCTTCCTCCTTGACAGTACCGCGGCATCATTCTGTGGGGACGCCGCATCGCGCGAAATCGCCAATCGCGGCGCGAATGCGCAGATACGCGGGCAGGCTCAAGGGCGGCGGCAGCGTGCGCGGCCGTGGCGGTCCTGGAGCCTAGCCGGTTCCGCCGACCGTCAGTGCATCGATGCGAAGCGTGGGCTGGCCGACTCCGACGGGCACCGACTGGCCCTCCTTTCCGCACGTTCCCACCCCGCCGTCCAGCTTCAGATCGTTGCCGACCATGCTGACTCGCTGCAGGACATCGGGGCCGTTGCCGATCAAGGTTGCGCCTTTGACGGCCGCGCCGATCTTGCCGTTCTCGATCAAGTACGCCTCACTCGCCGAGAACACGAATTTGCCGGAGGTAATGTCGACTTGGCCGCCGCCGAAATTGACGGCGTACAGGCCCTTCTCGACCGAGGCGACGATCTCTTCCGGGGCGCGCGTGCCGGCACGCATATAGGTATTGGTCATGCGCGGCAATGTCATGTGCGCGAAAGATTCGCGTCGGCCGTTTCCGGTCGTCGGCATGCCCATCAATCTCGCGTTCATCTTGTCTTGGATATAGCCGCGCAGCACACCCTTCTCGATCAGAGTCGTGCACTGGGTCGGCGTGCCTTCATCGTCGACGTTCAAGGAGCCGCGCCGCCGAGCGAGGGTCCCGTCGTCTACCACGGTGATTTCATCCGCTGCGACCTTTTGGCCGATGCGATTCGAAAAGGCCGAGGTGCCTTTGCGGTTGAAATCGCCTTCCAGACCGTGGCCGATGGCCTCGTGCAGCAGAATACCCGGCCAGCCCGGGCCCAGTACCACGGTCATGGTTCCGGCAGGCGCCGCCACCGCCTCGAGATTGACCAGCGCCTGGCGCACCGCCTCGCGGCCATGAACAAAGGGCTCTTCGCCGCGCAACAATTCGTCCAGGCCGTAGCGTCCGCCGCCGCCGCTGTATCCCTGCTCGCGGCGGCCGTTCTGCTCGACGATGACCGAGACATTGACCCTTACCAGGGGGCGGACATCCGCCGTCAACGTGCCATCGCTGGTGGCGATCAGTATCACTTCATGGACCGCGGCCAAGGAGGCCATCACTTGTTTGACCCGCGGGTCGATGCGCCGCGTATCGGCGTCGATGCGCATCAACCACGCCACCTTATCCTCGTCGCGGATGGCGTCGAGCGGATCGGCGGGGAGGTATAGCCGATGGGTCAGAGGGCGCCGCCACGCCTTCACCGCGTTGCGGCCGCCGCTGCGCGCGATGGCTCGCGCGGCGTCGGAGGCCTCGATCAACGCCGGCAGCAGCACTTCGTCGGTGTAGGCGAAGCCGGTCTTCTCGCCGCTGATGGCGCGCACGCCCACGCCCTGTTCGATGCTATGCGATCCGTCTTTGACGATGCCGTCCTCGAGCGACCATGATTCCTCGCGCGACAATTGAAAATACAAATCGGCGTAGTCCACGCCCCGGCTCATGACGGCGTCGAGGACGGTCGACAATCGTCCCTCGTCGAGGCCCGACGGCGCCAAAATCATTTTTTCGGCCACCGCGAACATAGGCTCGCTCAATTCGGCGCTGCGCGCATTCATGCCGGCACCGCCGCGGCGGCGGCTTTGGACAGCCCCAGTTGACGATTATCCAGCGCGGGAAAGCGCGCCCGCGTCTCCGCTTCCTGTGCAAGATCGATCTCTGCGGTGATCACTCCGGTGCCCTTGGCCAGGCGTGACAGCACCTGGCCCCAATAATCGACGATGAGCGAATCGCCATAGGTCTCGCGGCCGCTGGTGTGCGTGCCGCTCTGCGCCGGCGCCACCACATAGCACAGGTTTTCGATGGCCCGCGCCCGCAGCAGCGTCTCCCAGTGCGCGCGCCCCGTCGGCACGGTAAACGCCGCCGGCATTGCCAGCCACTCGGCGCCCCGCGATACGAGGTCACGGTAGAGTTCGGGAAACCGCATGTCGTAGCACACCGAGAGCCCGAGCCGCCCGACGGGCGTATCTGCGATCACGGGTTCGCGCCCCGGCACGACGTGGGTGGACTCGCGGTATTGCTCGTCGCGGCCCGGAATGGTGACATCGAACAAATGAATTTTGTCATAACGCGCCACGCGCTTGCCGTCGGCGTCGATCAACAGCGACGTGTTGGCGACGCGACGATCGCGGTCGCCGCGAATCACGATGGTGCCGCCCAGGATCCACATCTTGAGTTTTCGCGCGGTGTCTCCCAGGAATGACTGGACGGCGCCCTCGCCGTCCGGTTCGGCCACCCGCAGCTTGTCGGCGTCCTTGAGGCCGATGAACGAAAAATTCTCCGGCAGGCAGGCGATGTCGCACCCCAGATCCTTGGCTTCCCTCAACAACACACCGGCGGCAGACAGGTTGTCTGCGACGATATGACTCGAGGTCATTTGAATGGCGGCGACTTTGCCCATCTATTTCGGTGCCTCCGCAGTCGCGGTGGCCGCGTCTGCACTCTTGATACGTTCGACAATCGGATTATCCCAACTGCCGGTGATTCGATAATACCCTCGTGCCAGACCCTTCAGCGGTTGTTTGAACACTTGCGTGAAAATGAGCACGGCTCCTGCCACCACGGGCCCGCCCGCCAGGGCCGCCAACGGCAGGGAATTGCCGACGCTGCCGGTAACCACTGCAGTTTGGTCGTAATCCTTGTTTTTCAAGCCGACGCGCCCAATCAGTCCGATTTCCGCAGCCGGCCCCTTGACCAGCACGTTGTCCGTGTACGCGTTGCCCTCACGAAGATCGAAATCGCCTCGAACGGTGTCGAACGCGAGCCCTTTGTCGGTCATATCGCTGAAATCCAAAGCCAACCGTCGCCGCAGCGCGGCAACGCTGGTGAGGCCCAATACCCGGCCGGCACCGGGCTTGAGCCCGACGATTTGACCCCGGTCCAGCGACATTTGCAGACGTCCTGCCGCCTGACTGAGTGCCGCGCCCGTCGGAGCCCCGACCCAAGTCAGATCGAAATCCATGCGCCCCGTTTTGGCTTCGATGACCGGAAGGTAGCCCAGCTGCTTGAGCGTGTCCTGCACATCGCTGCTACTCATCGTGCCCTCGATGCGCCCCAAGCCTGCATCCGTGCCGCGCCATTCACCTTTTGCGCTCACATTGAAACTGGCGCCGTTGATGGTCAGCTGCTGCAGGCTGATGCCATCTTCCAGTTTGACGAGCGATGCTCGCACGTCGCCGAGCTGCCGCTCACCCCAGCGAAGCTCCGTGGCGTGAAAATTGAGTGTCGGAATGGCCCGTGGATCGCCGAGGCCCTTCGCGTCGGCGGCCGCCTCCTGCCGCTCCGACTCCTGCTCCGGAGCCGCATCGACATTCAGGCGCTGAAATTCCAAAACCCATGGGACGGATGGATCGGCGGGATGCGGCAAGGTAATGGTTCCAACGACGTTGGGTCCCCCGACCGCAATGTGCAAGGCGCTCTCAGCCACCGACAAGTTCAACGACACGTCGCGGAACGCGAGGCCGAGATAGTCCAGTTCGGCGACATCCAGTTTGGCCGTGCGCAAGTAGTCACCCAGGGGCCTGCCGTTCTTATCGGGGGGATTGAGATTGAGCCAACCCGCCAAGTCCAGTTGCGCCACCGAGCCGCCCACGTTGACCATCTGGTTATCGCTCGCGCTCGACTCGCCCGTGCCGAATGTCAACGCCAGACGCGCGAGCCGCATCCCGTTCGCGTCGGATTGCATCGCATATGCGCCGCTCAACACGGATCCCAGCGCGAGCTTTCCGTAGGGGCCGCCGGTCGCCGGCCACTGCACGTCGAACCAAGACGGCATCGGATTGTCCCCCGCCTTGTCCAGGGGCGCCGGCAGCTTCATCTCGAGACCGACGAGTGTGCTGCTCACCCGCAGCGAACGCTCGCGATTGGGCTCCGGCGCCATTTTCAGTACGGCCCGCCAATCGGTCTGCCCGCCGATCGAAATGCCGGCCGGCAGCTCCAGCGCCGCGCGCAGAACATCGCCGTTCAGCGTGCCGCGAAATTCAAGCTGAGTACGGGTCACCGGCCGGTTGCGCGGCGTTCGCGCCAGCATTTGAAAGGTCCCGCCCAGGAGGCGGCCGTGAATGTCGGCGTGAGCCACTTGCGCCCCATCGATATCGAAGTCGCCGGTCAAGTCGGTCGCCTTCACGGCCGATGCCGGTCGATTGAGCGTCCCGCCCTCCAAAATTCCGTGCACCAGCACGCGGCGGTGCACGAAATCCTTGAACGGCAGAAATAAATCCACCTTCGTTTGCAGGGACCCTGTGCCCTCGACGCCGGAAAACGCATGCTCCGCGGCCGCGTCCAGCGGAGTCGACCGCAGAAACTTGAGGGCGTCCGCTGCGTCGCCGCTCGCATTGAGATGAATTTCCAATTCGCCGGTATTGAAATCGGCGAAACGCGCGTCGGCCGAATCGACCGGGATGCCGCCGATCCGGCCGGTCAAAAAGTGCGCGCTCATTCCTTCGTTGCGAAATTCGGCCTGCGCCGCCAGCTCTTCGACTCGGGGCCAACCCTCTTGGTAGTCCAGCGTCATGCCGTCGAGGGCGCAGCGGGCCAGGAATAGTCCGCTGCCGTCGCGAAACGGGAAATGCCGTATGGGTCCCCGCAACACGATATCCGCGTGCGACATGCGTCCCGCCACGAACGCCCGGTCCAACCAGGCGAGCGCCGGCGGCGCGATGATCGCGCGGGGCAGATAATTGCGTGCATTCGCCGCGTTGCCGTTTTCAATTTTGCTCACCAGCGTCAGCACCGGCGACGAACCGTCCTTGGGCTGCGCCCAGGACATTTGCCCGCGAAGGCCGGCGTCCCGAGTCTTTATTTCCCAACCGGGCGTGGCCACCAGCAACCCGTCATCCGTGCGCTTCCAATACAGCGTCGTTTTCAGGGATTCCAGGACCACCGGCTGGGCAAACTGCGCCGGCCAAGCGAACACGGCCGTGTCGGTGTCTATGGTCGCGGAACCGCCGGCTTCATTGCCGTCGATCGACCCGGTGAGGCCGCGCAGCCCGGGCGCATGGCCCACCGGCGCAAAGCCGACGCCGCGAAATTTCGCCTGCACTTGCAGCCGCCACGGGTCGGTTACGGTGCCGCGGGCCAGCGCAATGACGGTATCGATCCACTCGCCGGTCGGCGCGAACTCGCGCAGCCGGTCGCGAACCTCTTTTTGCGGCAGCAGCCCGGTGAACGGCAGCAGGGTGTCCGCGCGAAGGTAGCTCGCACGTGCGCGCAATTCCAGCAATCCTGCATCATTGCCGCGCCAGCTCGCCTCGAATTGCGATTCGGGGTCGCGGCGGCCCGAGCGCACCGCGCGCATTCGCTTGCCCGACAGCGTCCAGCGATCGCCGGCATGAATGATGCTCAATGCACCGCTGATTTGTTCGAACTTCGCGCTCGGACCATCGCTCAAACTAGCGATCACTCCTTGCGCCCCGAATTCAAGATCCGCGCCGGCGAGCACCCGGCCCGTGCCGCGCGCCGCCAGCGCGAACGCGCCCGTGCCGGCGTCGAGCCGGCTCAAATATTCGGGCAGCAGCAATCGCCATCCGGGGAAAGATATGTCGCGCGCCCGGATCGACGCGTTCCAATTCAGCATTTGCAAATCGTCGCGGCCGCGTGCATTGCCGGCCATGCTCAGTGTTCCGCCGAGAGCAGGGGGTAAACGTGCGGTGATGAGGAGCGACAGGCCGTCGTCGCCGCGCCTGGCATCCAGATTGACGTCTTGCGATACCAGCAGCGGCAGCGCGGAATTCCAATTCTGCATGGTGACCACGGCGTGGCGAATCGCCAACTTGCCGGCGGGTAGATCGTCGAGCGTCAGGCTCTCGAGCGAGGAGTCGTCGCCGCCCAATTTAATCTCGGAGGCCAATGCAAAGCTGCTCGGGCCCAGGCGCGCGATCGCGATGTTCGGCTCATCGAGTTCGATCCGGCCGGCAAGCAGCTTGCCGCTGCTGATCAACTGCCAGATGTCCGCGGCAACCCGTCCCCCGGCAGCGCGCGCGAGGACCCGGGCATCGTCCTTGGAGCGCAACTCCAATTGCTCGAAATGCAGCTCCGGTCCATACCAGCGAAACGACGGCGAGACGCCGGCGAACCGGATGTGGTATCCGGTCTGCGCGTGCACCCATTCCTTGATTTCCGCCTGGTATGCCGGCGCGCGGTCGAGCGCGAGCTTGACGGCCAACATCAGGAGCAGCAGCAGACCCAGTAGTCCCGCGAAACCGTACAGCAGGATTTTTCCGACTTTGCGCACGCTCATCTACATCAGGACGACGTCGTATTGATCGACGGTGTAGAGGCTTTCGGTCTGGAGGCGTATCGGCTTGCCGGTGACCAGTTCCAATTCACCCAGGGCGGAGGACTCCTCATCGAGCAATCGTTCGATCACATCTTGATGCGCCAATACCATCAACTGCTGGC
>Ga0210410_10003226_pt1 | contig 14512 bp, 10 predicted proteins | sample IncBWC4MmetaG_FD_161058 | JGI IMG/M metagenome (GOLD analysis project Ga0210410, IMG submission 161058) | Forest soil microbial communities from Barre Woods Harvard Forest LTER site, Petersham, Massachusetts, United States - Inc-BW-C-4-M | ecosystem: Environmental > Terrestrial > Soil >... | reverse complement strand
TTTCAAATTGCTGTTGGGCAGGAGACTTCGATTTGACTTCATCGCCGGCAACGCGCCCGGGGAGCCCCATTACTAAGGTGAGTGTGAGAAGAGCGGCCATATATCTGACCGAGGAGAACATGCCGGCGGGGAGGTGTTTGAGTCCCTGACGGCTCCCGACGGATAACCTGGAAGATCCGGCGTGGTCGACAGATTGTGAAAGCATGGCGCACCTCATGAGTTTAATTGCCCGATTCAGATACGATCAGCGCAAAACCGCTCGTCGGGGAGGCGTACGTCCCCACCCCAACCACGGCCGGGAAGTTAAGAGAGGAATGGTTCGACTGGCTCTTCTCCCAGAAGCGGAACAGCGACCCAGCTTTGGCTTGAAACCGAGCTGAGTCGCTGTGTAAATCTGGACCTTCGCGCAGATTGCCTCGAAAGGTTCACCGCATGGCTGAACTGTATGCTCAGGCTGTTTTCAAAACGCGAAGTAGGCCGAGTCCGACCAAGCCGAAGGCCAGCAAGGACATAGATGCTGGTTCAGGAGTTGGTATTTGCAGGACCGTTTGGTAGTTGGCGGAAAGGTCTTCAACCAAGGGTCCGTAGATACCATTGGTACCGCCTGTTATCGGGATATCAGCTAGGAAGTTGCCGCTGCCATCAAATTCCGCGAGTTTCGCAGAGAAAATGCACGAAACAAAATAGTCGGTTCCGTCAAATGCAACTCCTGTCGACCCATTGCAACCGTTCGGGTCCTTGGTGGGATCGATGAAATCCGAGGTGATTAGGGTTCCGGTGATGGAGTAGAGGTCATAGGGCCCCTGGGCGTCCCCCCGATTGGAAAGAAGCTCCCCGCCACCTGCGGCCAGGTACTCCAAACCGTCGCAAAATCCTGTGCAGCCAGCCAAGGAAACGCTACCAAGTAGGGTTCCGGTGGGAGTGTAATGGTAGACGTTATTCGTGCCGCTATAGTCTCCAATCCAGAAGTTTGTGCCGTCGTACGCCATTGTGGAGAGGGAGGTTGCTCCAGCCACGGAAAACGCTACGCCCAAGGAAGTGTTCGTGGAAAGATTATAAGCATAGACGTTGTTACTTCCCGACTCCGTCGTATACATGATATTCCCGACCACGACGACGCCGCGCCCATTGAGGGGCGAGACATTATATTGATTGGTGACATTTCCACCCGTCGTGATGTCGATTTGAAACACAACGTCAGGCCCACCGCCCGCGTTGTTGCCGTAGATGAGTTCATCTGCGGCGCGGGTCGTGCCGCTGAGGGCCAGGGTGCATAGTGCAACCATGCACACCCCCAGGAATATCGGTCTGATTTTTGCCATTTTCTCCGTCTCCTTTGATGACATATCTAGATAGTGACTACACCCGAGGTCACTTGAATCAGGCATTTCTATGCCCAATCCTTGTTTAAAACCTGGGGTTACTAACTCTAGGGAAGTAACTAATTTGTGTTAGTTATGTAAACAAACGTAATGGTCATGGTACGGAAGAGGTTTGCATGATATTGCAGCCCATCGGGAATAATTTTGCACCATGAGAGCGGCTGATCCGGGGCCGGGTAAGTACCTGAAACCAAGGAAGAGCGGTTCTGCGTACCTGCCAACGCGGGAGCGTTGAACGGCTTCCAGCGGCTGAACTATGTGTTTCGAACTGGCAACAAATCCGGCGGCGCAGGTCGGATCTGACCATTCCAACAGAAATTTACTTTGTTGTTTAATTAAGCTTCCTTAATATTTGGAAATGATTCGGCTACTCCTGGGTGATAATCTAGGAGTGCATTGCGAGTAGGCTGAGTCGCGTTGTTTGGAGACATGTTGCCCCCTCCTGCGGCCTCGCGCAACCCATGGATAGTGAACTGAGGAGCGAGCCGGAGCGGATGGCTCGCGAAAAGGAACATGGCTAAATCCCTGCGCCCGATTCAAGAAATCGTCAAGAAGCTGGAGCTTCCCGAAAGATATTTCGAACAGATCGGCCCGTACGGAGGCAAGGTGCGCCTGGACTTATTGAATGACGCCGGTTTCCCGCGGCGCGGCAAGCTGATACTGGTGACGGCGACGACGCCAACGGCGAGCGGCGAGGGCAAGACGGTGACCGCCATCGGATTGACGCAGGGGCTGGCGCGAATCGGCAAGAAGGTGATCATCACGTCGCGCGAGCCGTCGCTGGGACCGGTGTTTGGGATGAAGGGCGGGGCAGCGGGGGGCGGCGCGTCCACGATCGAGCCGGCTGCGAAGATTAACCTCCACTTCCACGGCGATTTTCACGCGATCTCGTCCGCGCACAATCTGCTGGCGGCGCTTGTGGATGCGCATCTGTTTCACGGAAATGAGCTGAACCTGGACCCGGAGCGCACCACGTGGCCGCGCACGATGGACATGAACGACCGAGCGCTGCGCGATATCGTGGTGAACGCGGGAAGCAAGAAGGAGGGCGTGGCGCGGCGCACGGGATTCGTGATCACCGCGGCTTCGGAGATCATGGCCATCATTGCGTTGGCCAAGGATCGCGCGGACCTGCGGCGGAGGCTGGACAGGATCGTCGTGGGGATTACGCGGACCGGAAAGCCCGTCCATGCAGGAGATCTGCAAGCCACGGGGGCCATGATGGCGCTGCTGACCGAAGCGATTCAGCCGAACCTGGTGCAGACCGTCGAGGGTGTGCCGGCGTTCGTCCATGCCGGGCCGTTTGGAAATATCGCGCACGGAACGAGCAGCGTGGTTTCGCAGGAGATAGGCCTGCGCCTGGCGGACTATGTGGTGAACGAATGCGGGTTTGCGGCGGACCTGGGCGCGGAGAAGTACATTGACATTGTCTACCGCTCGACGGGAGTGAGTCCCGCGGCCGCGGTGCTGGTGACGACGGTGCAGAGCCTGAGGAACCAGGGGGAAGGGGATCTGGAGAAGGGAATTCCGAACCTGGTGCAGCACCTGCAGATTCTCGGCAAGTTTGGGTTGCCCGCAGTGGTGGCCATCAATCGTTTCCCGAAGGACGCGGATGCGGACCTCGAGCGCCTGGAGCGTGCGTGCCACGAAAATGGGGCGTTGAGCGCGCGGCACACCGCGTTCGCGAACGGCGGCGCGGGAACGGAGGAGTTGGCGAGGCGCGTGGTGGAGATCATCGAGAAAAATCCGGGCGTTCGGGCAAAGCATATCTATGAAGCCGGAGAGACGCTGGAGGCGAAGATCCAGAAAGTCGCACGGGAGATTTATGGGGCGGGTGGCGTGACTCTGAGCGAGAAGGCCAAGTCAAAGCTGCGGAATTTTGCGAGTTGGGGCTTCGGAAATTTGCCCGTATGCATCGCTAAAACGCAGTATTCGCTTTCGGACAATCCCAAGATGATGGGCGCGCCGAAGGGTTGGGAGTTGAACGTTACCGATGCGTCGCTCTCGGCGGGAGCGGGATTTGTGGTGGTGATTTCCGGGAATATGATGTTGATGCCGGGACTGCCGAAGGTTTCGCGCGCGGTGGAAGTGGATGTGGATGCGGCGGGAGAGATTGTGGGGATTTGAGGGAGCGGATTGGGCAGAGGGAAGATTCGGATTTAACGCCCCGACCGGGTCGGGGCGGACGTCGGGCGCTGAGGAACAGCGCAGAGAGCACGGAGAAGAGCGTATCAAACACAGACTAACCCAAGAACACAGGCTGAAGCCTGTGCTACCAGTGAAGTTCGATGAAACGCTAAGCGCCGCTCATGGCGTCTAAACGGTAGGTCTCGCCTGCGCGGCACCGGAGTGTGTTCAGGGCGGCTCGCGCTCCCACCTACGAGAAGGAACTCGAGGAGAGTTGAATGCGAAAGCTTGGATTCAAAGGACGCGGCGTTTTCAATGGAGGAGCCGTTCGCGTAGCGGCATGCCTTGCCATTGTCCTATTGGGCGGCACTTGGACCATGGCCCAGACCGGAACGCCTCCGGCGGCTCCCCCCAAAACGCCGCCGATTCTGGGCACGATTAAAGCGATCGCCGGCGAATCGTTGACGGTAGCGACCGATGCCGGAGTCGAGACTAAAGTGAGCGTCACTTCGGCGACAAAATTGTTGCGCGTGCCTCCCGGTTCAAAGGATTTGTCCCAAGCGGAAGCCATTCCACTTTCTGAATTTCAACAGGGTGATCGAGTGCTGGTGCGGCTGCGCTGCGCCGGCGACCCGCCCGTCTGCGAAGCCGGAACGGTGATCGCCATGAAGAAGAGCGACATCGCGGAAAAGCAAGCGCATGAAAAGGAAGAGTGGCAGAGACACGGCATTGGCGGGTTGGTGAAGAACGTTGACGCAACCCAGGGCACGATAACGATCAGCACCGTGACCGCCGCGGGTAAGAAGGATGTAGCCATCGGGATCGGAAAGAATACCGTCATCCGCCGGTACGCCCCGGGCTCGGTGAAATTTGACGATGCGAAAGTGAGCAGTCTCTCCGAAGTGGGCCCTGGCGACCAGTTGCGGGCACGCGGAGTCCGGGGAGCCGATGGAGCGAGTTTCACCGCCGAGGAAGTGGTGACCGGAGCGTTTCGGAATATCGCGGGAACTATTTCGGCAGTGGATGTGGGTGCGGGGACGATCACCGTCTCCGATCTCGCGATGAAGAAGGCCCAGGTTGTGAAGGTGAGTTCGGATTCGCAGTTGCGAAAATTGCCGCCGCAGATGGCCCAGATGATTGCGATGCGCTTGAAAGGCACAGCCGCGCCTGGCGGCGCGGGAACGGCAAGTTCGCCGGCGCCAGCGGCGGGGCAGGGGCAGGGCGGCGGGACGGGCGGCCAAGGCCGTGGCGGAGGCGGCGATCTGCAACAGCTTCTGGGCAGGCTGCCAGCAGCGGGACTGTCAGATTTTCAAAAAGGTGACGTGGTGATGATCGTGGCCACGGGGGGACCGATGGACGCGCAAGTCACGGCCATTACGTTCCTTGGCGGGGTGGAACCTTTGCTACAAGCCACGACGCAGGAACAGGCATCTAGTATTTTAACGCCGTGGAGCTTGAGCAACGGCGGCGGGGACGCGGCGGGGCAATGATGCAGCCGCGAGCAGCCGAAATTGCAGAGGGGTGGAATTTCGATTGATGCGAATGAATGCAGCGCAGGGGTCCCGGCGAAGTGGCGTTCTGTTTTTCCTCTTCCTGTTACTGATGGCATTGCCGTGCCGCGCGCAAAACCAGACTGGCGTAATCCGCGGCCAGGTGACCGACCCTTCCGGGGCGGCGCTGGTGGGCGCGACGGTGCTGCTGACGACGCCGTCCGGCGGTTCGATGGACACCACCGCTAACAAGGACGGCATTTACGAGTTCAAGAACCTGGCGCCGGGAAGCTACGAAATCAAGGCTATCGCGGCGGGTTTTGCGATGTTCGACAAGACCGGGGTTGCGCTTGCCGCCGGGCAATCCCTCCGCGTGGATATTCCTCTCACGCTGGAGGTGCAGCAGGAAAAAGTTGAGGTGACTTCCTCCACCACGCAACTGGATGTGAGCCCGCAAAACAATGCCAACAGCATCATCCTGCAGGGGAAGGACCTGGATGCGCTCTCGGACGATCCGGATGAATTGTCGTCGGAGTTGCAAGCGCTGGCCGGGCCTTCGGCGGGCCCCAACGGCGGCCAGATGTACATCGATGGATTTACGGCCGGGCAATTGCCGCCAAAAGCGTCGATTCGGGAGATTCGCATCAACCAGAATCCATTTTCGTCCGAATACGACAAGCTCGGCTACGGACGCATCGAGATTTTCACCAAGCCCGGAACGGACAAGCTCCACGGGCAATTGCAGGTGCAGGGCAATACTTCGTCCTTCAACTCCAGAAACCCGTTTGAAACTGCACAGGCGGGCATCACGCCACCCGGCTACAACTCCGAGCAATACAGCGGCAACATCGGCGGGCCGATCAACAAGAAGGCGTCGTTCTTTTTTAACATCGAGCGGCGCGACATCGGAGCGCTGAACGTGGTCAGCGCCCAGGTGCTGAATCCGGCTGATAACTTCGCGATTGTCCCCGAGAGCCTGGCGGTTCCGAATCCGCAGACCCGCACCAACCTGAGCCCGCGAATCGATTACCAGATCACGCCCAACAACACGCTGACCGTTCGCTATCAGTACTATCGCGACGTAGCGACGAATGCGAACGTGGGGCAATTCAACCTGCCGGAAACCGGGACCGACACGCTGGGTGTGGAGCACACGTTTCAGGCCACGGACACGCAGATCATTGGCGCGCATGCGATCAACGAATCGCGGTTTCAGTTCGTTCATTCCGATACGGAGAGTACGCCGCTGCAAACCACGACAGCTTTGGACGTCGGCGGGGCTTTCAATGGAAACGGCAGCGGCGGGTTCGGCACCGCTGACATTCAGAAGCGCTACGAATACCAGAACACCACGTTTCTGAACTACGGCAAGCACGCCTGGAAATTTGGCGGCAGGATCCGCGCCACCAACGACCGCGACCAGCTCAGCAACAATTTCACCGGCACGTTTACGTTTGGCTCGCGGCCCAGCCCGAATTGCACTGCTCCCCAGCCAGATCCTTGTGTTCTCACCCCGATCGAAGCGTATCAGCTCACCGAACAGTTGCTTGCACAGGGCATGACGATTCCCCAGATTCAGGCCCAGGGAGGGGGCGCCAGTTACTATACGCAAACGATCCAGACCGCAGGCGGCACGCAAATCATTCCGTCGACGGTAACTTGGGTAGACGCCGGATTGTTCATCCAGGACGATTGGAAGGTCCGGCCGAACGTGACCTTGAGCTACGGCCTGCGCTTTGAGACGCAGAACAATTTCCCCGATAAATCCAATTTCGCGCCGCGTCTCGGATTGGCCTGGGGCATCGGCGGAAATAAAAAGAATCCGCCGAAGACCGTGCTGCGCGCGGGCTTCGGCACGTTCTACGACCGGTTCACATACGATCTTGTCGAAACGCAGCAACGGTTCAACTTGTTAAACCCGCTGCAGGAGCAGCTGCAGATCCAGAACCCCACGTTCTTCCTGCCGGTTCCGAATCCGGTGCCGACGGGCACCATCGTTTCCTCCCAGTATCAAAACAACAACAATCTGCGCACGCCGTACACGATCCAGACGGGCGTCACGCTGGAGCGGCAACTGACGAAGTTCGCGAATATCGCGGTGACGTATCTGAACTCCCGCGGCGTCAACCAGTTTTACACGAATAACCTCAATCCGTTCCTCTCTGCCAGCGGCACTTCGCCAGCCGGGCGCCCTTTCCCGAACCAGGGGAACATCTTTCAATATCAGTCGGCGGCGGACTTCGAACAGAACCAGTTGATCGTCAATGGCAGAGTGCAATTGGGCGCGAAGCTTTCCCTCTTCGGCTACTACACTTACAATCACGCGAATAGCGACACATCCGGCGTGAACAGCTTTCCATCGGATCCGCAGAATCTAAAACTCGATTATGGCCGCGCGAGTTTCGACATTCGCCACCGGCTTTTCCTGGGCGGAACAATTGGACTCCCGAAAGGATTCCGCTTGAGCCCGTTCGTGATTGCCAGCTCGGGAATTCCTTTCAACATCACCACGGGCACCGATCCGTTCCAGGACAATCTGTTCAACGTGCGGCCGACGTTCGCAACCTGCACATCTACGAACCAGACGAAATTTGGATGCTTTAACGCGAACCCGGCGCCAAACGCTACGCCGATTCCCGTTTATTTCGGGGAAGGGCCGGGGCGCTTCTCCACGAACCTCCGCGTCAGCAAAACATTCGGATTTGGGCCCACGGTCGAGAACGCTTCCAGCGGGGGCGGAGGCGGCGGTATGAGCGGCGGGACATTTGGGCGCGGGCCGGGAGGCGGGGGCCGCGGTGGAGGCGGTGGCCGCGGGGCGGACGCCGGCGCCACGAACCGGCGTTACGCGTTGACGGTCAGCGTGATCGGGCGAAATATCTTTAACAATGTCAATCTAGCCACGCCGATCGGCAACCTTGGCTCGCCGCTGTTTGGCGAGTCAAACGGCCTGGTTGGCAGGCCCTACAGCGATTCCACTTCGAATCGGCGGCTGGATTTGCAACTCACGTTTACATTTTAGGTCAGGCTAAAAGTTAAACCCCTGGGCCGCTTTCTGCTGCGGCCGAAATATAGGCTATTCTCTTAACCATCTTGGGGAGGATTTCCCCCTGCCTTGAGCAGCGGGCCCCGCATTTTTATCGGAGACCCACGTGAGTCAGTCGAAAAAAGATCGAGAGCTGGGGTTGTACCGCAACATTGCACGGCGAGATTTCCTGAACGGTGTGGGAGTCGCTGTTGGCGCCTCACTGGTTGTCCCCGGTTCGATTCTTGGAGAGATGTTAAACGCGGCCGATGCGCGATTTGCGCCGGAACTGCAGTCCGGCTACTATCCGCCCGCGAAAACCGGCATGCGCGGCAGCCACGACGGTTCGTGGGAAGCGGGACACGCCCTGCGGGATGGGAAGAAATGGGATCACGCCGCGAAAGATAGTGAAACTTACGATCTGATTATCGTGGGCGGCGGCATCAGCGGCCTGGCCGCGGCGCATTTTTATCGCCAGCAGGCGGGTGACACCGAGCGGATTCTCATCCTCGACAACCACGACGATTTCGGCGGCCATGCCAAGCGCAACGAATTCACCAGCGGCGGGAAGACGCTCATCGGCTACGGCGGAACGCAGGCGATTGCGGGCCCCAATTTGTATAGCGCCCAGGCGAAACGGTTATTCACGGAACTGGGCATCGAAGTAAAGCGCTTCGAAACTTACAACGACCGAACGTTTTATTCGAAGCGCGGAATGGGCCAGGCCGTCTTCTTCGACAAGGAGACCTTTGGCGCGGACCGCCTCCTTCGCGGTTACAACGGCCACCTGCACGCTCCGTCGGCGGATTTTCTTGTGAACGCGCCGCTCTCCGACGCGGCGAAAAAGGATCTCGTCCGGCTGTGCACGGAAAAGGTGGACTACCTGGCGGGGATGGACGCCGTCGCAAAGAAAGTGTACCTCGCGAAAACCAGCTATCAGGACTACCTGCTGAAAATCGTCAAGGTAACTCCGGACCTGATTCCTTACTTCAAGCCTTCGATGCACGGGCTGTACGGGGTGGGGATTGACGCGGTTCCTGCCGGCGACATGGCCGGCCTCGGCGAATTGCCGGGATTTGCCGGCCTGGGCCTCGTCGATCGCGACGGCCCGGGAATCGGGCTGGAAGTCACGCGGCAGGACGACGAGCCGTACATCTATCACTTTCCGGATGGGAATGCTTCGATCGCGCGGCTGCTTGTGCGTTCGCTGGTGCCGGGGGTGGCGCCGGGCAATACGATGGAGGGTGTGGTCCTTGCAAAATTCGACTACGCGAAATTGGACCAGGAAAACGCGCCCGTTCGGATCCGGCTGAATTCAACAGCCGTACACGCGCGGAATCTTGGCGACGTGGCCCATCCGAAAGGCGTGGAAGTCACCTACGTGCGCGGCGGCGAGGCCCGCGCAGTGCAAGGGAAACAGTGCATCCTGGCCTGCTGGAACATGCTCATCCCCTACATGTGCCCGGAGATGCCGGAAGCGCAGAAAACGGGATTGGCGTACAACGTGAAGGTGCCGCTTGTTTATACGAATGTGCAGCTTCGCGACTGGAAAGCGCTGGACAAACTCAAGGCGCATCGAGTTTACGCGCCGGGTTGCATGTTCACCGGCATTGAAATGGATTTTCCCGTGAGCATGGGCGGCTACGAATTCACGCAAAAGCCCGAGGAGCCCTGCGTCCTTCACATGCAACATGTGCCCGTGGGGCCCGGCGCAAACGCCCGCGAGATGCAGCGGACGGGCCGCGCGAAACTATACGCAACAACTTTCGAAACCTTCGAACGCGCGATTCGCGACCAGCTTGCGCGAGCGTTGAGCGAAGGCGGCTTCGATCCGGCGCGGGACATTGAAGCCATTACCGTCAATCGCTGGCCGCACGGCTATTCGTACGAATATATGTCCCTGTTCGATCCGGAATGGCCCGCGGGACAAGCACCCCACGAAATCGGCCGCCAGCCGTTTGGAAATATTCACATCGCCAATTCGGATGCGGGGATGTTCGCGTACACGAACGAGGCCATCGATCAGGGCTGGCGGGCGGTTAAGGAGATTGTGGCGAAAAAGAATTGAAATGGTGAAGCGAAAGAAAAATCGATTGGAGAAGGGGGCCGAAGCGCGCCGGCGGGCCCGCAAGTCCGGCCTGGCCCCGGCCGGCACCCGCGTCATTCCCGACAAGAGAAGCAAGCCGGAGAAGCACAAGCCGGATCTGCTTCGGGAATTCGATTGAGCGGCGATAGCTGACGCGACGCTGAAGGCCTGCGATTTGCGTTAGGTCCCGACCGGACCTAGTTTTTTGAGCTTCATCCAGGCTTTTGCGCCGGGATCACTTCATCCGGACGAAAGAGCGGGGCCGCGGAAATTTTGCGGCGCTGTGAAAGTTCGGCGGCGATTTTTTCCAGATCGCCTTTGTCAAAGCCCATACAACTGACCTTCACCTTGCCATCCGGCTCGATCAGGAAAATTGTGGGCACCATGCTGAGACCGTAGGCGTTGGAGACGGGGTAACCCGGCTCATCCAGAAGCGTTGGAAACGTCACTCCATATTCCCGATTGAATTCTTTCGTGCCGCGCGCGTCGTCCTGCGATACAGCAATGACCGTCGCCGAGTCGCCTGAATATCGCTCGGCGATCCGCTGCAGATAGGGAAGCGTGAACTGGCACACGGGACACGAAATCTTGAAGAAGGCGACGACCACCGCGCCTCTCTCCAGCAATTGTCCAAGCTCGTATTCCTTGCCGTCCAGCGATTTTAGGTTAAATCCCGGTGCAACGCGTCCCACAGCTATATTAGTCAAAGGCGCCTCCCACCCGATCCATCTGGAAAATTTATGCGATAACGACATGGCAATAACCTGGCGCAAACCCGGAAACCTGGGATCGCGCGAGAGAATCAGTGAATCGTTTTGGTTTTACGCTGCATGTAGTCCATCAGCAGGTACTGGCCAAGATTATAGGGCGTCGTGAAGTACGCTTTGCCCTTGCACATCTGCGTGATTTTCTGCACGAACTGCACCAGGCTGTAGTCCGTGGCCAGCATGAACGTGTTGATCATGATGCCGGCGCGTTTGCACTTGTTCACTTCCTCCAGCGTTTCGCCCACGACGAAAGGATCCAGTCCAAAAGCGTTTTTGTAAATCCGTCCGTCGTCGAGGGTCAAGGCCGACGGCTTGCCGTCGGTGATCATCACGATCTGCCGCATGTCTTTCCGCTGGCGGAGAAGAATCCGCTGGGCCATCCGCAGGCCTTCCCGCGTATTCGTGTAGTAGGGGCCGACCTGCACGCGGGCGAGTTGGCCGAGCGGCACTTCCTCGGCCGAATCGTGGAACAGCACCAGGTTGAGCGTATCGCCTGGATATTGCGTGCGGATCAGGTGCGAAAGCGCCATGGCCACGCGCTTGGCGGGCGTGAAGCGGTCCTCGCCGTAAAGAATCATGCTGTGGCTGCAATCGAGCAGCAAAACCGTCGCGCAGGAAGAGTGGTACTCGCACTGGTGGACCATCAGGTCGCGATACTCCATCTGCAGCGGGACTTTCACACCTTCACGGCGAATCGCATTGGAGAGCGTCTCGCTGATGTCGAGGTTCAGCACGTCGCCAAATTCGTAAGGGCGCGAGATGCCGCCGGACTCGACACCTGTGGATAAATCGCGCGTGTCGTGGCGCCCGAAGCTGCTGCGGCCCAGCGAGCCGAGCAGGTCCTGCAGCGTTTTGAAGCCGAGAAAATCGATGGCCTTGTCCGTAATTTCAAAGCGCGCTTCCGTGTTGGTGTCTTGCGGCTGGCCTAAATGCCCGCCCGGCGTGTTTTGCGGCGGTGGCGTCACTTGCGGAGGCTGTTGCGGATTGATGAATCCTTCCTGCGCCATGCGCTCCACCAATTTGTTGATCAGGTCGCGGATTTCCTCGTTGTTCAGCGCGCCGGGGTCCTGAAGCATCTCTCGCAACTCATCGCTCATGGCGTCTTCGGGGAAGAGGTCGCCTTCCTGCAGCGCGCGCAAAATCGCTTCGCGCAACGCTTCCATCGAACGCGAGGCATCCATTTCGGAGAGTCCGTAGAATTGCGATTCAAAGCCGCTTTGCAGGAGGAAATCGCCCAGGCGCTTCATTAGCTCGTCGAGGTCGACGGCGTCGGCCGGCTCTCCCACATACTTCCCGTATTTGATTACTTTCATTCCGTGGCCCTTATCGTCGCCTGGGTTGCAGTTAGGCGGCTTGAGTTGAGATCCTTCGTCGCGATGCTCCTCAGGATGACGACCCTTCGTCGGGTCGTCAATTATAGTTGCGTCGCGGGCGGCTGACGGATTCGCGCGGTTCCGGTGCGCGCTGCTTTTCCGCGTAGAAGCCGCGCTCTTCGCTGCGGCCAATCCGGCGGTGCGCCCACAAGCCTTCGAGAATCATCTCGGCGGCCGCGGCGGCGTGCGCTTCGTCCTTGCGGTTGGTGACGCCGAGCTTCGCGACGTGCTCCAGCAATCCCTGCACTTTGGCGAGTTGCTCGTAACGCTTGCCGGTGGAAATGAGATCCGGAATTTTGAGTTCGCCACCGGCTTCGAACCACTGCACCACCGGCTGGAAGCTGACTTCGCCAAAGTATTTGGAAAATACGCGGCCGACAGCCGTACGGATCAATTCGCGAGCGACTACTTCCGCACCCTTCAGTTCGCCCTCGTATTCCAGTTCCATTTTTCCGGTGATCGAGGGGAGCGCAGCGTAGAGGTCCGCGATGCGGGCGACGGCGTGGCGCTCCGAGGCGCGCGCGGCGTGCTGCTCCGTGCTGCTGACCAGGCTTTCCAGCGTGGAAATCGGCAGCCGCTGGCTGACGCCGGAGCGCCGGTCCACACGCTTATCTTCGCGCGCCTGAAAGGCGATCTCTTCCACGACTTCGCGCAGGTAGTCGGGCACTTCGACGCTGATGCCGGAGTCGCGGGCCGTCCACGCTTCCTGCGTGGTGATGGCAATGCCTTCTTCGACCGTCGAAGGATAGTGAGTCCGAATTTCGGCGCCGATGCGATCTTTCAAAGGAGTAATGATCTTGCCGCGCGCCGTGTAGTCCTCGGGATTCGCGGAAAAGACCAGGAGCACGTCGAGAGGAAGGCGCAGCGGGTAGCCCTTAATCTGGATGTCGCCTTCCTGCATGATGTTGAACAATCCCACCTGGATTTTCCCGGCAAGGTCGGGCAGTTCGTTGATGGCGAAGATACCGCGATTGGCGCGTGGCAGCAGGCCGTAATGAATGGTGAGTTCGTCGGAAAGGTCGCGGCCACCGCGTGCGGCGCGGATCGGGTCCACGTCGCCAATGATGTCGGCAATGGTGACATCCGGGGTGGCCAGTTTCTCCACGTAACGCTGGTCGTGCGGGAGCCACGCGATTGGGGTATTGTCGCCTTCAGCGGCGACCCGTTCGCGGCAGCCGCGGCAGATGGGCTGCAGGGGGTTGTCGTTGATTTCGCAGCCGGCAATCACCGGAATTTCGGGGTCAAGAAACTGCAGCAGGCCGCGCAAAATCCGGCTCTTGGCCTGGCCGCGCAACCCCAGCAGAATAAAATTGTGGCGTGAAAGCAGGGCATTGACGATCTGCGGAATCACCGTGTCTTCGTAGCCGTGCACTCCGGGGAACAGCGGCTCATTGCGTTCAATGGCCCGCAGCAGGTTGCGGCGGATCTCGTTCTTCACCGACACGCCCGCGGAACGGGAGTCGAAGTCGGGGATGCGCTTCAATTCTCCGATGGTGCGGGGTTTCGGATGTCCTGCGGAATGAGTTGAGCTACTTGGCGTCATGGGATCCTGTCTGCGGACTGTTCACGATAATCCGCGCTCTGCTAATTCAAGCCGTGACCATTTCCTCCGGCACTTTGTCGCATTGCCTTCTCTTTGAGTAGATGCGGCGCCCAGTCGCAGAGGTACCTGAGCAGCCTTTCCTGTCGCGCGCTTTCCGTGCGCAATTCAAGAATCTGCTGCTTGCACAGCAAATCCATGGGCAAGGTGGAGGCGATGGCGTAGGAAAGCGCGCCGTCCGGGGATTCTTCGACATCGCGCGGAAGGCTGTCGAAGAGCAGAGTGTGGCAGGTCTCGTATTCCTCGATCAATTTGCGTTTGCACTTGGCTTCCAGGGGAGCTTCACGGTCTTCCAGGTAGTCGACCTGCCCTTCGAGCAATGGATCCTCGGTGATCAGTTCCACGATGCGGAAAGGATCGCGACCGACGGTGATGATGTCCATCCGGCCGTCGGGATAGCGCTTCGCCACTTCCAGGATCTCCGCGGTGCAGCCCACGCGGGTGATGCCGTCATCCACGGCCAGCAGCATGCCAAAAGGCGATCGGCCGTCCAGGCACTCGCGCACCATTCTCCGGTAGCGGGGTTCGAAAATGTGCAGGGGAAGCTCTTCGCCGGGGAAAAGTACGACGTTCAGAGGAAAGAGCGGTATGCGATCTGGCCGCATGGCTACAGAAGCCCATGATAGCAGAGCCACAAAAAAAGGGTGAAACGAGGAGGGTTGACG
>Ga0210410_10003225_pt1 | contig 14512 bp, 13 predicted proteins | sample IncBWC4MmetaG_FD_161058 | JGI IMG/M metagenome (GOLD analysis project Ga0210410, IMG submission 161058) | Forest soil microbial communities from Barre Woods Harvard Forest LTER site, Petersham, Massachusetts, United States - Inc-BW-C-4-M | ecosystem: Environmental > Terrestrial > Soil >... | reverse complement strand
GATGCTGATCGATGCCGGCTGCGAGGTGCGCGGCGACGCCAGCGTGCAACGAAGCGACCCCCGCGTGAAGCCCGCTTCCGATGAAGACTGGGACACCGAATATGAAGACGCGATCATCGCCGCCAAAGTCGTCGATGGCGTCGACGAGGCGATCGCGCATATTCACAATCACGGCTCGCACCACACCGACGCGATCGTGACCGAGGATGCCGCCACCGCCCGCAAGTTTCTCGACGAGGTCGATTCGGCGATCGTGCTGCACAACGCCTCGACGCAGTTCGCCGACGGTGGCGAATTCGGTTTCGGCGCGGAAATTGGAATCGCCACCGGTAAATTCCACGCCCGCGGCCCGGTCGGCGCCGCGCAACTCACCAGCTTCAAGTACCGCGTTCACGGCACCGGGCAGACGCGGCCGTGAACGTCAGCGTTTTCAAGCGAAACATGTCCTCGGACCTGATCCGGGGATGGCAGCCGGTTCGAGCGACGAAAGCGCGTCAAATAACAGTGAGAGCCTCGGTGCGGATCAACCGGGGCTCGATTTTTCGGTGGCTCAGTTGAATAGAGTTTCGACTGCGCCTCAATCCGTCTCCGAAGTTATCCCGCCTCACAGCAACGGTATGCGAATCGGCCTGCTCGGCGGCTCGTTCAATCCGCCGCATGTCGCCCATCGTGCCATCAGCCTGTTCGCGATCAAGCGGCTGAAGCTCGACCGCGTGTGGTGGCTGGTAACGCCGGGCAATCCGCTCAAGGATGACGGGGCCTTGCACGATCTGGACGAACGCGTCGAGGCCGCGCGGCAACTGGCGGCCGATCCGCGCATCGACATCAGCTGTCTCGAATCCGTCATTGGAACCCGCTATAGTGTAGACACCATCACCTATCTGCGCCGCCGCGCTTCCGGCTTGCGCTTTGTCTGGATCATGGGCGCTGACAATCTTGCGCAATTCCATCGCTGGCAAAACTGGCGGCGCATCGCATCCGAAGTGCCGATCGCCGTGATCGACCGCCCCCCGCAAAGCTTTCGCGCATTGGCCGCGCCCGCGGCGCAAGCACTGGCGCGCTATCGACTGCCCGAAAATCAGGCGAGCAGGCTCGCAGACCAACCGGCGCCCGCCTGGGTATTTCTAACCGGCATGAAACTGAGCCTGTCATCGACGGGCTTGCGGAACCCGGACGGAAGCTGGAGGACAAAGTGACGGGTGGGCGTCACTGGAATATTGAAACCGTTAACCCCACATGCGTAGTATGGTGAGCGGGCTCGTTAAGATTCGGCGCCCGCGATACAGTGAAAGGAATGGTCCCTGGCCACATCTGTATTGTCAAAGTCTGTTTTACCCAAGGTTCCTGAGAAAACGACTCCCAAAACCACGCGTAAAACATCGACACAAGCTGCGGCCTTGAAGGCGCAACCTGACGCCGACAAGACGCTGAATATGATCCTCTCCCGCCTCGACGATATGAAGGCGGAAGAAACGGTCACCATCGACCTTCGCGGCAAATCCGCATTTTCCGACTACATGATCGTCACCTCGGGCCGGGCCAACCGGCACGTCGGCGCGATCGCGGAAAATGTCGCGAAAGGCCTGAAGGAAACCGGCATCAAAAGCATCCACATCGAGGGCTTGCCCAATTGCGACTGGGTGTTGATCGATTCCGGCGACGTGATCGTGCACGTGTTCAGACCCGAGGTGCGCGAGTTCTACAATCTCGAGCGATTGTGGACGCAGGGCCCGACGGCGGCGAAGGCGATCTAGGGTTTCGAGCCGATGCGAATCGGCGAGGGCGCGTGTAGCGTGTGCCGCGCGCTTTCGCGCGCGAGTTGTTGATTTGACGCATTTTCTGCGGCAAACCGGTCCCACCCCGGATCAAGGGCACGCTTTGCCGGAAAATGCGTTCGATGCGCCTCGTCGTCATGTCCATCGGCCGGCTGAAGCAGGGCCCGGAACGGGAACTCACCGAGCGCTATCGCGAGCGATTCGACGACATCGGCCGCAAGCTCGGCTTTCGCGGCCTCGATATCCATGAAATCACCGAAAGCCGCGCGCGCGACGCCGTGACGCGGATGGCCGAGGAGGCCGCCGCGATTTCGGCCGCAATCCCGGAGAAATCGGCCCTGGTGGCGCTGGACGAGCGCGGCGAGAATCTCGACAGCGTGGCCTTTGCCCGGTATCTCGGACGGTGGCGGGACGACGCGGTGCCCAACACTATTTTCGCAATCGGCGGCGCGGACGGACTTTCGCCCGATTTGCGGCGCAAGGCGAAGTTGAGGATGGCGTTCGGCTCCGCGACCTGGCCGCACCAACTGGTCCGCATCATGCTTCTGGAACAAATCTATCGGGCGGCGACCATTTTGGCGGGCCACCCCTATCACCGCGCGTAAACCGCGCCAGCAAGCCCTGGAAGGCACCGAATCGGATCGATGCAGCCCGCGCGGAACATTTATGCGTACCCTGGCACCATCGGCCGCGGCCGGCTGTCCGCGACGCGAATTCCGCTGTCGATCGCATTATTGTCGGCGGGTTTTGCTGGCATGAACCTGTTGCCGGCGTCGGCCCAACTCGCTGGCAACGCGCCGCAGACGACAACCGCTTCGCCCGACATCATCAAACAGCGCGAGCAGGAACTCGAAGCCGCCCGCGCGCAGCAGAAAAGCGCGGCGGAAGCGCAGGCAAAGCTCAAGGCCGAAATCGCGGCAGTTGGCCAGGACCGCAGCAAGCTGAACGCGCAGCTGATCGATATCGCGGCGCAAGTGCGCGGCGTCGAGACCAGGATCACCGACGCCGAAGCGCGGCTGCGCCCGCTCGATACGCGCGAGCTGCAAATTCGCGCGTCGCTCGATTCGCGCCGGTCGGAAATCGTCGAGGTGCTGGCCGCGCTTCAGCGCGCCGGGCGGCGCACGCCGCCAGCGCTGTTGGTGCGACCCGAAGACGCCCTGCAATCGCTGCGCACCGCCATGCTGCTCGGCGCGGTGGTGCCCGAGTTGCGGACGCGCGCGGAGAAGCTGACCGGCGACCTCACCGAGCTGGTCAAGGTTCGCAGGACCATTGCCACCGAACGCGACCGGCTTGCGCTCGACCGCGATAAGCTCAGGGACGACCAGACCCGGCTCGCCGCGCTGATCGATGAACGGCAGCGGCAGCAATATACGATCGAAAAAGACATGGAGACCGAGGGCGCGCGCGCCGTCGCGCTGTCCAGGCAGGTGGACAGCCTGCAAGGCCTGATCGCCAAAATGGAGCAGGACCTGAAAAGCGCCGCCAAGGCCGCCGCAACCGCCAGCCTGCAGGGGGCTCCGGCCACCGACAACGGCAAGCCCAATTTGAGGGCGCTGAAGGATCCGGCCAGGCAGAGCCCGGCCATTGCCTTTGCATCCGCCAAGGGTTTATTCGCGATGCCGGTTAATGGCGTCAAAATTCGCGATTTTGGCGGTTCCGATGGCTCCGGTGGCGTGGAAAGAGGCATTTCTTTGGCGACCCGGCCGGGCGCGCAGGTCACAACACCGTGTGATGGCTGGGTTGTTTACGCCGGTCCCTTCCGCAGTTACGGACAACTCTTGATCCTTAACGCCGGGGGCGGGTATCATGTGTTGATCGCCGGAATGGAGCGCATTTCGGTCAACATCGGCCAGTTTGTACTTACGGGGGAGCCGGTCGCGACCATGGGGACGACGTCCCGGGTCGCATCCATCCTCGCGACCAACGCGAGCCAGCCCGTGCTCTATGTCGAGTTCCGTAAGGACGGCACTCCAATCGATCCAGGCCCATGGTGGGCCGCAAATGAAGGCGAAAAGGTTCGCGGATGATGCGCAAGACTTCTGTAATTCTCCTCAGCGCCGCCACCGGCGCGGCACTGACGCTGTTCGTGACCCAGCCGCGCGCCGTGCTGATGGGATCGAGTGCCCGCGCGGCGACGTCGGACACCTATCGCCAGCTCAACCTGTTCGGCGACGTATTCGAGCGGGTGCGCAGCGATTACGTCGAGAAGCCCGACGACTCCAAGCTGGTGGAATCCGCCATCTCGGGGATGCTGTCCGGCCTCGATCCGCATTCGAGCTACATGGACGCCAAGAGTTTCCGCGATATGCAGGTGCAGACCCGCGGCGAATTCGGCGGGCTCGGCATCGAAGTCACCATGGAAGACGGCCTGATCAAGGTGGTGTCGCCGATCGACGATACGCCCGCTTCCAAGGCCGGCATCATGGCCAACGACATCATCACCAATCTCGACGACGAAGCGGTGCAGGGCCTCACCCTCAACCAGGCCGTCGAGAAGATGCGCGGTCCGGTCAACACCAAGATCAAACTCAAGATCATCCGCAAGGGCCAGGACAACCCGATCGACGTCACGCTGGTGCGTGACAACATCCGCGTCCGCTCGGTGCGCGCGCATGTCGAGGCCGACGATATCGGCTATATCCGCATCACCACCTTCAACGAGCAGACCACCGAGGGCCTGAAGAAGGAAGTCGCCAACCTGCAGAACCAGATCGGCGACAAGCTGAAGGGCTTCGTCATCGACCTCAGAAACAACCCGGGCGGCTTGCTCGAAGAGGCGGTGACGGTGTCCGATGCTTTCCTCGAGCGCGGCGAGATCGTCTCCACCCGCGGCCGTAACGCCGAGGAAACCCAGCGCCGCTCCGCCCATCCGGGCGACCTGACCAAGGGCAAGCCTGTGATCGTTCTGATCAACGGCGGCTCGGCGTCGGCTTCCGAAATCGTCGCCGGCGCGCTGCAGGACCACAAGCGGGCGACACTGGTCGGCACCCGCTCGTTCGGCAAGGGCTCGGTGCAGACCATCATCCCGCTCGGCAGCGGCAACGGCGCGCTGCGCCTGACCACCGCGCGCTACTTCACGCCGTCGGGCAAGTCGATCCAGGCCAAGGGCATCGTTCCCGACATCGAGGTGCTGCAGGACGTGCCGGACGAGCTGAAGTCGCGGACCGACACCAAGGGCGAAGCCTCGCTGCGCGGCCATCTGAAGTCGGAGGGCGACGAGAAGACCGGCTCGCAATCCTACGTGCCGCCGGACGCCAAGGACGACAAGGCCCTGAAGATGGCTGACGATCTCCTGCACGGCATCAAGGTCAACGCATCGGCGCCGACGACCGCCGACAAAACCGCGACCGACAAGCCTGCCAACAAGGCGGCCAACTGATCCGGGGCTGCGGAAGCCCATAACTTTCGCGCAAAGGGCGGCCCTAAGGGCCGCCCTTTTTGCCGGGTGACGCCACGATCCAGATGGCGGGAACCGGTTTGCCGGGAAAATCATGCCCGAAAGGTGCCGTCGCGCGGCCCCTGGGTGGCCGCGGATCTGCCTTGCCCTCGCCTCGCCGTGGTATCGTCGGCCCGGTTGATTCGGGAAAGTTCCATGGCAGAGACGGCCGACGATCTGAGCACGCCGCTCGGACAGGAGACCATGCGCCGAAAGCGCCGGTTTCGGCTGCCGTTCACAACCACCCAGGCAGTCGCCGTGCTGCTCGGCCTGTTTCTGGTTACCTTCGCAGGCTTCGCCCTTTTCAACGACAATCCACTGGGGGGCGAGCCGGTCGCGCGCATCGCGATTCATCCAGCCGCGCCGGCGAGCGAGAAAATGGCCGCGGCAGCCCCGGAGGCTTCCGAGCACGGCGCCAAAGCCGCTCCCAAACAAACCCCCGCAGGCGAGCAAAAGACCGTCACCATCATCGACGGATCGAGCGGCGCGCGCCATGACGTGCTGATCGGCAGCGGCGACGCCCCGGAAAAAACCGCGACCGAGACGGCGCCCGGCATGATGGCGAACATCGATCCGCGGCTGCTGGAAAAATCGCGCTACGGCATGATCCCGGTGATGGCGGACGGGTTGAAGCCCTTTACGGTCTATGCGGCCGAAGCCGACCGCGCCAAGGCGGCAAGGATGCCGGTGGTTTCCATCGTGGTCGGCGGCCTCGGCGTCGGTGCGGCGAAGACCACCGACGCCATCATGAAGCTGCCTGCCGCGGTGACGCTGGCGTTTACGCCCTATGGTTCCGATCCCGGCAAACTGGCGGAGCGCGCACGCGCGCAACGGCACGAGATTCTGCTGCAGGTCCCGATGGAGCCGTTCGACTATCCCGACAACGACCCTGGCCCGCAAACCCTGCTGACGACGCTTGCGCCCGAGCAGAATCTCGACCGCCTGTACTGGCACCTCAGCCGGTTCCAGGGCTATGCCGGGATCGCCAATTTCATGGGCGCGCGTTTCGTGGTCACTGACGCGGTCATGCAGCCGATCATCCGCGAGGCGGCCAAACGCGGTCTTGGCTTCTTCGACGACGGCTCGGCGCCGCGCAGCGTCGCGGCGTCGCTGGCGGCAGCCCAGGCGATGCCGTTCGGCAAGGCCGACGTCACCATCGACGCGGTTCCGACGGCGGGGGAAATCGACCGGGCGCTGGCCCGGCTTGAAAATCTGGCCAAGGAAAACGGTACCGCCGTCGGCTTCGCCTCGGCGCTGCCGATTTCGATCGAGCGGATCGGCGCCTGGGTCAAGGCGCTGGAAAGCCATGGCATCATGCTCGTGCCATTGACAACCGCGATGCTGAAATCAAAATCCAGCTGAATTCTGCCGGCTGGCGCCAACGCGGACGCTTTCAGCGCCGCTTTAGCCCGGCCCAGTGACTTCGGAGAGGCTCTGACGGAATGGCGCGCTACGAAGACCTGCCCTACCGAACATGCGTCGGCATGATGCTGATCAACCCGGCGGGGCTCGTCTTCATCGGCCGCCGCGCCAGCGGCATCGAGCATGTCGACGAATCGCATGTCTGGCAGATGCCGCAGGGCGGGGTCGATCCCGGCGAGGATACCTGGGAGGCGGCCAAGCGCGAACTCTACGAGGAGACCAGCGTCCGCTCGGTCGAGAAGCTGGGCGAGGTCGCGGAATGGCTGATCTACGACATCCCGCGCACCGTGGCCGGGCGTACCTGGAAGGGCCGCTACCGCGGCCAGCGGCAGAAATGGTACGCGGTTCGTTTCACCGGCAAGGACTCCGAGATCAATGTCGCAAGCCCCGGCGGCGGCCACAAGGCGGAGTTCGTCAGCTGGCGCTGGGAGCCGATGAAGAATCTCCCCGACCTGATCGTGCCGTTCAAGCGGCCGGTCTATGAGCGCGTGGTGAAGGAATTTTCCCGGCTGGCGGGCAGCTAATATCTCTTGAATTGGACGCGTTTTTTTCACGCGAACCGGTCCCCACTTTGCTCGAAAACGCTTTGGCCGATGCTGGACACAAAACCCTATCGCCCCAATGTGGGGATCGCCCTGTTCGACGCTTCCGGTCAGGTCCTGATCGGGCGGCGGTTCAGGGATGACGGGCCGGAAATCATTCTTCCGGGATTTGAATGGCAGATGCCGCAAGGCGGCATCGACGCGCACGAGGACCCGCGCCAGGCCGTGATGCGCGAGCTCTGGGAAGAGACCGGCGTCGTCAACGCCGACTATCTCGCGGAAACCGACTGGCTCACTTACGAGTTTCCGTCCTATGCCGGGCCGCCGTCGCATCGGCTGGCGCAATTCCGCGGCCAGCGCCAGAAATGGTTCGCGCTGCGTTTCACCGGCAGCGACAACGAAATCGATCCGCTGACTCCGCGCAACGGCCAACCGGCGGAATTCGACCAGTGGCGATGGGAGCGGCTCGACCGCGTCGCCGATCTCGTGGTGCCGTTCCGGCGCGAGGTATACCGCACGGTGGCGCAGAGCTTTTCAAGGTTCGCGCGATGAGCGCGCCCTAGTTCGGTCCAACCGCGAACGGGCCGATCGCGATGACGTGGCAATCGCTGTCGTGCTTGACGCAGTTGCCGAGCGCCTCGTTGACCGCGGTCTGTTCGCTCAAAGCCTTGAGCCCCAATCCCGGGCGCCCCGACGTGCCGACGGCGACCGCATGCCATCCACCTGGCGCATCGGCGAGCTTGCGCGCCACCTCGTCGCGCGCGTCCATCGCGATGGAGGGATTGCGGTCGGGGTGAAAGAAGCCGATGGCCTTCAAGGTGGTCGGCACCGGTACGACGAAGACGTCGTCAGCGGCCACGATCATGCAGGCAACGCCGATCACGGCGCCACAGGTTTCCAGAATTCGCCGCGCCGATTCCTCGGTGCTGTCCGCCCCGAAATTGAAGAAGAAAGCGCCGCCGGGCCCGATCGCGAGTGTCTTGCTCTTGCGGCCCGGCGGATAGGTGGTCTCGATCCGGGCCTTGCCAGGATCGCGCACGATCGGCACGTCCCTGGACGCGAACGGCTTCTCGGTCGACGGATCGCGTTTGATCCACGGTGTCGGCGGCACCGGCGGGCGGCCATGCGGGTAAACCATGGTGTTGCCGACGGCGTAAAGTTCGCATTTGCGCGGCGACGGCGTGGCGTCCGACGCTTTCTGGCATTGCTCGAGTGCGGCGTTCTTCGCGGTCTCTTCATCCTGCCGTCCGGTGACGAAGGTGTTGGTGCCGAGGGCGTTCAGCGCGAAGGCCTTGTAGTCCGGCGCCGGCGCATACTCCCTCGCCAGCGCCGCACGCGCGCGATCGGGGATGAACGGCACGGTCTCGGCGGCAAACCTTTCGCGCGACGGGATCGGTGGCGATGTGGGCGGTGGTGGCGGAGCCGCAGGTGCTGCCAATGTCGGCGCCGGGGCCGGAACCCGGGTTGGCGAAGGCCCCGGATTGTTGTTGGCCGTCGAGGTCTGCTTTGACGTTTCCTTGGGACCGGCCGTCAGCTCGATCTTGGTGAAATACAGGAAGCCCGTGACGCCGATGGCGACGAGACAAATCACCGCCACCACCAGCGGCCACATCCAGTTTGGAGTTCCTGTGCTTTTGGCGGCCGGCTTCTTCACTTGCGGCGTCGCGTAGCTGCCGTCCTCGCGCCGCATCGCCACCATGTAGGCGTGCACCGGGGTCGGAATGTTCTTCACCTCCTGCGCGCCGATGTCGGCGAACTGCACCGACAGCTTGTTGGCGACCTGCTCGTGCACCGCGCGCGAAATGCAGATACCGCCGACTTCGGCCAGCCCTTCCAGCCGCGCCGCGATGTTGACGCCGTCGCCGAGAAGGTCGCCATCGCGCTCGACCACGTCGCCGATGGTGATGCCGATGCGAAAGCTCATGTGGCGGCTCGGCGGATACGCCATATTGCGGGTGCGCAGGCTTTCCTGGATATCGATCGCGCAGCGCACCGCTTCGACGGCGCTGGGAAATTCCGCCAGCACGGCGTCGCCCGCGGTGTTGAAAATGCGTCCGCCGGCCTTGGCGATGAAATCGTCGGTGACCGAGCGATAGGAGGCAAGCCGCCGCAGCGTTTCCTCTTCGTCCTCGGCGACCAGCCTCGAATAGCCGGCAATATCGGCCGCGAAAATCGCCGCGATCTTGCGTTTCATGAAGGCAGCCCCGGACAGCAATCGGTGGCCGGAGAATGCCGTCAGAAGTTCCCCGGCGCAACCGGGTTTCGGCGCTGGTTACGCCTGCGGATATACCGGGTTTATCGACTTTTCAGAGTCCGCGACGAGCAGCATTCGCCTTAGTGCATCGCCGTCGAATTGAGCTGGTTCTGGATGCTCTTGAAATGATCGAGCCGCTCGATCCCGCGGTCGAGCTCGGAGCCCTCCTTCTCGGCGAGCTTGGCCTCCATCTCGGCAATCTTGTCGGCGAATCTGGCCCGATCGAGCTCCTCGAGCGAGGTGGCGACGTCGGCCAGCACCGTGAGGCCCTTGTCGGACATTTCGGCAAGCCCGCCGAGCACGATGATCTTCTGATGCGTGCCGCCGATGATGACGGTCAGGATGCCCGGCCGGATCGCGGCCACCACCGGCGCATGTCCGGCGAGCACGCCGAAATCGCCCTCGACGCCGGGAACATCGACCTGATCGACTTCGCCGGTGAAGGCGAACTTTTCGGGCGAGACGAGATCGAAGTGGAAGGTGGCCATGGATGCTCTCTCCGCTGTCACCCGCGGGCTTGCCCCGCGGGTCCATCAATCAAAAATCCCTTGGCGATGGATTGCCGGGTCAAGCCCGGCAATGACGACAGGGTTAAATTTACGCTGCTTCCGCAGCCAGCTTCTTGCCCTTTTCGACCGCCTCTTCGATGGTGCCGACCATGTAGAAGGCCTGTTCGGGCAGGTGGTCGTACTTGCCTTCGCATAGCCCGCGGAAACCCTTGATGGTGTCGGCCAGCTCGACGAATTTGCCCGGCGAGCCGGTGAAGACCTCGGCCACGAAGAACGGCTGCGACAGGAAGCGCTCGATCTTGCGCGCGCGGGCGACCGCGATCTTGTCCTCTTCGGACAATTCGTCCATGCCGAGAATGGCGATGATGTCCTGCAGCGACTTGTACTTCTGCAGTATCTGCTGAACCATGCGCGCTGTCGTGTAGTGTTCCTCGCCGACGATCAGCGGCGACAGCATCCGCGATGTCGAATCCAGCGGGTTGACCGCCGGATAGATCCCCTTCTCCGAGATCGCGCGATCGAGGTTGGTGGTTGCATCGAGATGGGCAAACGTCGTCGCCGGCGCCGGATCGGTGTAGTCGTCGGCGGGGACGAAAATCGCCTGGATCGAGGTGATCGAGCCCTTGGTGGTGGTGGTGATGCGCTCCTGCATCGCGCCCATGTCGGTGGCAAGCGTCGGTTGATAACCCACCGCCGAAGGAATGCGGCCGAGCAGCGCCGACACTTCGGAGCCGGCCTGGGTGAAACGGAAGATATTGTCGACGAAGAACAGCACGTCCTGGCCCTGGTCGCGGAAATGCTCCGCGACCGTCAAACCGGTGAGCCCGACGCGGGCGCGGGCGCCCGGCGGCTCGTTCATCTGGCCGTACACCAGCGCGCATTTCGACTGGACGCTTGGATCGGGATTGTGCGGATCGGCATTGACCTTCGATTCGATGAACTCGTGATAGAGATCGTTGCCTTCGCGGGTGCGCTCGCCGACGCCGGCGAACACCGAATAGCCGCCGTGCGCTTTCGCGACGTTGTTGATCAACTCCTGGATCAGCACGGTCTTGCCGACGCCGGCGCCGCCGAACAGGCCGATCTTGCCGCCCTTGGCGTAGGGTGCCAGCAGATCGACGACCTTGATCCCGGTGACGAGAATTTCCGCTTCGGTCGATTGCTCGGTGTAGGTCGGCGCCGGCTGATGAATGGCGCGGTTGCCTTCCGATTTGATCGGCCCGGCTTCGTCGACGGGTTCACCAATCACGTTCATGATGCGGCCGAGCGTTCCTGCACCGACCGGCACCATGATCGGGTTGCCGGTGTCGTTGACTTCCTGACCGCGAACCAGGCCTTCCGCCGTATCCATCGCGATGGTTCGCACGGTGGATTCGCCGAGATGCTGGGCGACCTCGAGCACCAGGCGGTTGCCGCCGTTCTGGGTCTCGAGCGCGTTCAGAATGGCCGGCAGATGCCCTTCGAACTGCACGTCTACGACGGCGCCGATTACCTGGGTGATGCGTCCGGTCTGGTTGGCGGGTGTAGCCATGAAACTCTCTCCTTCGAATTCTTGTCTCAAATGACCGTTGCGGCTGTCACAGCGCCTCGGCTCCGGAGATGATCTCGATCAGCTCCTTGGTGATCCTCGCCTGGCGGACTCGATTATAGATCAGGGTCTGCTTGCGGATCATGTCGCCGGCGTTGCGGGTGGCGTTGTCCATCGCGCTCATCTGCGCGCCGTAGAACGAGGCGTTGTTTTCCAGCAGCGCGCGGAAGATCTGCACCGCGAGATTACGTGGCAAAAGCCCGCTCAGGATCTCGTCTTCCTCCGGCTCATATTCGTAGGATGTCTCGGGTCCGGCGTTGGCGGCCTTGGCTTCGACCACCAGCGGAATGATCTGCTGTGCGGTCGGGATCTGCGCGATCACCGACTTGAAGCGCGCATAGAACAGCGTGCAGACATCGAACTCGCCGGCCTCGAAGCGGGCGATGACTTTCTTCGCGATGTCTTCTGCATTGACAAAGCCGAGCTGGCGAACCGAGCGCAGCTCGACGGTCTCGACGATCTGTCTCTCGAAGGTACGGCGCAGCTGCTCGAAGCCCTTGCGGCCGACGCAGAAGATCTTGACCTCTTTGCCCTGGTTGATCAGCGCCAGCGCGCGCTCGCGGGCGAGCCGCACGATCGACGAGTTGAAGGCGCCGCACAGGCCGCGTTCGCCGGTGCAGACCAGCAGCAGATGGACCTTGTCGGCGCCGGTTCCGGCCAGCAGCACCGGTGCGCTGGGCGAGGCCGCGGCGGCAGTCGCGATATTCGAAATCACCGCGTCCATTTTTTCGGCATAGGGCCGCGCCGCTTCGGCGGCGTGCTGCGCGCGGCGCAGTTTTGAGGCCGCGACCATCTGCATGGCCTTGGTGATCTTCTGCGTCGCCTTGGTGGAGGCGATGCGGACCCGCATGTCCTTAAGTGAAGCCATTCTTAGTCCACCCCGGCGATCCGACCTTCGATCCGACCGCAAGCCCCTCTTTCATGAGGCCCGGCGTTGACGCCGGGCCACGACGGCAAATCAATCAACCGACATCTTAAGCAAAGCTCTTGGCGTAACCCTCGACCACCGCCTTCAGCTTGGCGGCGGTGTCGTCCGAGAGGTCGCGGGTGTCGCGGATGGTGTTGAGGATGTCGACGTTCTTGCCGCGCACCAGCGACAACAGGCCGTCCTCGAACGCGCGCACCTTGGCGACCGGAAGCGCATCGAGATAGCCGTTGACGCCGGCATAGATTGAAACGACCTGCTCTTCCATCTTCAGCGGCGAGAATTGCGGCTGCTTCAACAGTTCGGTCAGGCGCGCGCCGCGGTTGAGCAGGCGCTGCGTCGCAGCGTCGAGATCGGAACCGAATTGCGCGAACGCCGCCATTTCGCGGTACTGCGCAAGTTCGCCCTTGATCCTGCCCGCGACCTTCTTCATCGCCTTGGTCTGCGCCGACGATCCCACGCGCGACACCGAAAGACCGACGTTCACGGCGGGGCGGATGCCCTGGAAGAACAGATCGGTTTCGAGGAAGATCTGGCCGTCGGTAATAGAAATCACGTTGGTCGGGATATAAGCCGACACGTCGTTGGCCTGGGTTTCGATGACCGGCAGCGCCGTCAGCGAGCCCGAGCCATGCTCGTCGTTGAGCTTCGCGGCGCGCTCGAGCAGGCGCGAATGCAGATAGAACACGTCGCCGGGATAGGCTTCGCGGCCCGGCGGACGGCGCAGCAGCAGCGACATCTGGCGGTAGGCGACGGCCTGTTTCGACAGATCGTCATAGATGATGACCGCGTGCATGCCGTTGTCGCGGAAATATTCGCCCATGGTGCAGCCGGTGAACGGGGCGATGTACTGCATCGGCGCCGGATCGGAGGCGGTGGCGGCGACGATGATGGAGTATTCCAGTGCGCCCTGCTCTTCGAGCACTTTCACGAACTGGGCAACGGTCGAGCGCTTCTGGCCGATCGCGACATAGACGCAATACAGCTTGATCTTCTCGTCGCCGGTGGCGTTGAGCGGCTTCTGGTTGAGGATGGCGTCGAGCGCGATCGCGGTCTTGCCGGTCTGGCGGTCGCCGATGATCAATTCGCGCTGGCCGCGGCCGATCGGGATCAGCGCATCGATCGCCTTCAACCCGGTCGCCATCGGCTCGTTGACCGATTTACGCGGAATGATGCCGGGCGCTTTGACGTCGACGCGCATCCGCTTGTCGGCCTGGATCGGGCCCTTGCCGTCGATCGGATTGCCGAGCGCATCGACGACGCGGCCGAGCAGGCCCTTGCCGACCGGGGTATCGACGATGGCGCGGGTGCGCTTGACGGTCTGGCCTTCCTTGATTTCGCGGTCGGCGCCGAAGATCACGATACCGACGTTGTCGGTCTCGAGATTCAGCGCCATGCCGCGGGTGCCGTTTTCGAATTCGACCATCTCGCCGGACTGGACGTTGTCCAGCCCATAGACACGGGCGATGCCGTCGCCGACGGACAGCACCTGTCCGACTTCGGAAACCTCGGCCTCCTGGCCAAAATTCTTGATCTGGTCCTTCAGGATCGCGGAAATTTCCGCGGCGCGGATGTCCATCAGCCTGCCTCTTTCATCGCGTGCTTGATCGAATTGAGTTTGGTGCGAAGCGAACTATCCACCATGCGGCTGCCGAGCTTGACCACCAGGCCGCCGATAATCGAAGGATCGACCTTCACGTTGAGCGTAACGTCCTTGCCGGTCACCGACTTCAGTGCGGTCTTCAGGGCGTCGAGATTCTTGTCGCTGAGGGTTTCGGCCACCGTGACGTCGGCGGTCGCTTCGCCCCTGAACTTGGCCACCAGCGCGCGGAAGGCGCGGATGACATCCGAGACCGCGAACAGCCGGCGGTTGGCCGTCAGGACTTTCAGGAAATTCGCGGCAATGCCTGATATGCCGGCCTTTTCGAGCACCGCAGCCAGCGCCCTGGACTGCGCGTCCGCCGAAAAAACCGGGCTGCGCACCAGCCGCTTCAGGTCGGCGCTGTCGGCCAGCAGGGCATCGAATCTGTCGAGGTCGGTCTTGACCGCGTCGATGGATTT
>Ga0210410_10003224_pt1 | contig 14513 bp, 6 predicted proteins | sample IncBWC4MmetaG_FD_161058 | JGI IMG/M metagenome (GOLD analysis project Ga0210410, IMG submission 161058) | Forest soil microbial communities from Barre Woods Harvard Forest LTER site, Petersham, Massachusetts, United States - Inc-BW-C-4-M | ecosystem: Environmental > Terrestrial > Soil >... | reverse complement strand
TCTCACAGAAGTGGTGGTGGCTTGCGCCTGCCCACTATGTCAGTTGGAGCAGTGATGAGCGCAATGCGCGCAGGGGTCTTGCGCTGACTGGAAGCATTGCCGCGATCGCCCTTTTGCTCGTCGGAGTGAAGCTTTTGGAGCTTGCGGGCATTAACGCCGATTACGCAGCACCTCTGGCCGGCATGATCGGCGTGTCGCTTGGGGTCTGCGCGGCGAGACCGATTTTTTCAGAGCTGTTCCCACAACTGATGCGACGAGCCGATCTGAATGCGGCGATGCGACTAGGACGCGACCATCAGCTCTGAAGGCCAGAGGTTACTAACCTCGATGCTCAGGCGACCTCAACGTCGGCGACCTTTTCCAATCCCAGCATCGCGCGGATTTCATGCGCCGGCCGCGCCGCGCTGAACAGATAACCCTGCATCTGCGTGCAACCGAGATCGCGCACCGTCTCGAACTGCCTCCTGGTCTCGACGCCTTCGGCGGTCGTGATCATGTTGCGCTCGGTTGCGATTCCGACCACAGCCTTGATGATCGAGGACGAGCCGGTGTCGTCGGTCACTTCCTTGACGAAGGCGCGGTCGATCTTGATCTTGTCGAACGGGAAGCGGTGCAGATAGCGCAGCGACGAATAGCCGGTTCCGAAATCGTCGAGCGCGATGTGAACGCCGAGCTCGCGCAGTTGCGCGAAGGTCGTCAGCGCCGCCTCGTCATCGGCGATCAGCACGGCTTCGGTGATCTCGAGCTCGAGGCGCCGCGGGTCCAATCCGGACTTTGCCAGCGAGCTTGCGACGTTGAGCGCCAGCGTCTGCGATTTGAACTGCACCGGCGAGACGTTCACGGCGATCCGCACATGCGACGGCCATTTCTCGGCCTCGCGGCAGGCGGTGTCGAGCACCCACTGGCCGATCTCCTGGATCAGCCCGGTTTCCTCGGCGAGCGGTATGAATTCGGCCGGCGAGATCATGCCGCGGAGCGGATGTCGCCAACGCAGCAGCGCCTCGCAACCGACGATCTTCTCGCTGTCGAGATCGGCCAGCGGCTGATAGTGGACCTCGAAGCCGCCTTCCGCCATCGCAGCACGCATGTCGCGTTCCAGCTCGCGGCGGGCATTGGCTTCCGTCTTCATGCCGGGCTCGAAGAAGCGGTGAACGCGCCGGCCGGCCGCTTTGGCCGCATACATTGCGAGATCCGCGCTCTTGAGCAGGCCCATGAGGTCCGAGCCGTCGCGCGGTGCGAGCGCCACGCCGATCGAGGCATCGGCGCTGAGTCGATGGCCGTGGCAATCGAACGGCATGCGCAATGCCACATAGATCCTGTCTAACAGTGCATCGACATCGGCCTCGTTCACGGCGCCGTGCTGCACGACGGCGAATTCGTCGCCGCCAAGCCGCGCGACGAAATCGTTAACCCCCACGCAGGTCTTCAGCCGCGACGACACCGTGCGCAGGAACTCGTCGCCGATCAGATGGCCAAGCGAGTCGTTGATGCCCTTGAACTCGTCGATGTCGATGTAGAGGATTGCGAACGGTGCTCTCGGAAGCTGCGCGACCATCTCTTCCGCGTGAAGCTGGAACAGCGTGCGGTTCGGCAGATCGGTGAGCGCGTCATAGTGAGCGAGGTGTTCGATCCGTGCCTCGAAGCGCGAACGTTCGGTCACGTCCTCGAGCGTGGTGGCCCAGCCGCCATCCGGCGAGCGCTTGTAGATCAGACGGATTTTCCGGCCATCCGGAACATCGACAAGCGTGTCCTGAATCTCTTTGTGGTAGGGGTCGAGAAATTTCGCGCAATATTCGTCGACATCGCCCGAGAACGAGCCCAATTGCTTGCGATGCAGGATCAGGTCGCGTAGGTGGCAGCCCGGCTTCACCACATCGGACGACAGCCCGAACATGTCGAGATAGCTTTGATTGCAGATCACGAGGTGGCCGGTTGCGCTGAAGAGCAGCAGACCCTGCGTCATGTTGTTGATGGCGGTGTCGAGATGTTGGCTCTTCACGACAAGCAGGCGCTGCGCGGCGCGATGCTGGCGTTTCAATTGCCGCACGATCAGGAAGATCGTGATGATGACAACCATCACGGCGAGCAGCGCGGCAACGAACTGAAGCTTGGTCTGCGCCCACCAATCAGCCAGCGCATGGGCGGTCGGGGTGGTCGCGACCACCAGGATCGGAAAATTGGCGAGCGGCCGCACCGAGCCCAGCCGTTCCTCACCCTGGCCGAGGCTCGCGAAGCGTCCGGACGCACTGCCGTTCGAGGCCAATACTTTCTGGAACAACGCCGTGTCGGCGATGTTGCGACCGACCAGCGTATCATCATGCGGATAACGGGCGATGATCGTGCCGTCACGAAGGATCATCAGGATCGAGGTTTCATCGTCCAGCGCCAGCGAGGCGCAGAATTCCTCAAAGTGGATCGGCTCGACCCCGCGGCTGGCAAAGCCGATGATCTCGCCGTTGCGACCGACGATGCGGCGGCCGAAGACAACCGTCCAGTTTCCCGTCACGTTGCTCTTCCGGGCTTCAAGGATGGTCTCCGGCACCGGTCTGCCGGATGTAAATTCCTTGAAATAGTGCCGGCTGGAAATGTTGATCGAGGGAAGCGGTCCGTCCTGGGTCGAATTGATCAACCGGCCCTTGGTGTTGAACAGGTTCAATGCGCCGACGTGCGGAAATGCCTGCAATTTGGCGCGCAGCATGTCATGCACGCCACGCGTGGACATGCCCTGCTCGAAGGCTTCTGGCGTGTCGATGCCTTCGTCGCGCGCGTAGTTCTGGACCTCGTCGTGGATGCGCTGCAGGACAGTCAGTTGTTGGTCGAAATGGCGCGACAGCACCTGGGCGGTGTTGGCGAGCTCGTGCTCGGCAGCCTCCATCGTGCGGTCACGGAATTGTAGCACCAGGCATACGGTCGCGACCGTGATCGCAAGCACGATGCCGACGCCGGAAAAAATCAGCCATTGGATTGCACTGACGCGGCGGAACATGCCGCCTAGCGCAGCGAAATGATCGCTTCCGAGCTTTTCCTGCAGTCGCATGATGCCCCCTGGAGGCGCTTTCTACCGGGGCATCGACGAAAGGCACGTTAGGAAAGTCGGTTATCGCTGCATTAACAGCGGCTTGCAGGCGCCGCTTGGGAACCGTCGGAGGTAGTCGAAGGCAATTCCATCGGATTGGCCTGTTTGCCGGTATTGAATTCCATGATCTTGCGCGTCACGCCGGGCAGGATCGCCGAAATCGGATTGATCCGCAGCACCGGCGAGCCGGGCGTACCGACCACTTCGTAAGTGACGCCGATCAGGCCTTCATTGTTGCCGTTGCCGAGGAACAGGCCGATCACCGGCAGTTGGCCGAACATGTTGTTCAGCCCGTACATGGGCACGATGGTTCCGCTCATGCACACCTTGTTGGCGTTGTAATCGATGCTGCCCTCGATGGTGAGACCGATGGTCGCTCCCTTGACCACGCCCTCGCTGATCGTGAGCTGACCGCTTTGCCGCGTAAACTCGGAGCGCAGCGCCGAGAATGAGATGCCGTTCGGCGCGTTGGCGGGTACGCCTGCCGCTGCACGATCGAGCGCCGCCTCGCCCTTCACCGTAAAATCGCGGACATTGAGCAGGCCCTCCTTAGGGCTCTGGTCCGGCGTCGGCGGTTCCATCGCCAGCATCAACTGTCCGCCCATGACCTTCGAATAGGTGTCGGTGAAGCGGAAGAAGGCACCGGCATCGTTGGTCTGCAACACTACGGCATCACGACCCTGATTTTGCCCCTTGCTGCGCAATTCGGCCGTCACGGGCGTGTCACGCCCGACCTTGCCGTTCAGCGTGAAGACCTTGATGAAGCCGCCGCGCCGCGACATCTTCAGGTCGACGCTGCGCAGCGCCTCACCGTTGAAGCCGGCGACCGCGCCGAGCTTGAGGTCGACATCGACGTCGATATTCTTGGCTTTATTCTTGCTGTCGTCCTTGGAGGTACCTGATATCGCCGACTTCAGGAACGTGCGGCCGTCGAACACGTCACCGCGCATCGTCACCTTGATGACGCCATCCTGGCCACGCTCGGCCTTGAGCGAAGTCTTGTCGCCTTCACTTGGCGAATAGGTCGGGAAGTTCGCGTTCAAGAGATCGCCGTTCTGGTCGACCTCGAGCGAGCCCTTGATCGAGACGCCGGGGCCACCGTCGATGACGATGTCCTCGAACCGGGTGGATTGCGGCTTCGGCAACACGTTGAAGGTGGCCTTACCCGATTTTCCCGGCACCTTGGTCCAGCCGGGCAGGATGTTGTCGAGCTTGAGCTGGGTCAGATCGGCCTCGATGCCCATCTTGCTGTCGTGGTCGGTGCCGATCTTGCCGACCAGCTTGATCGGGATCGAGCCGGAGACCGCGGGTCCGAGATCAAGCCCCAGCCGCGCGCGGCCCGCGTCATCCAGGGTCGCCGCCAGCCTGACATCGGCATCGCCGTCGGCGGGCTTGCGGTAATCGAGCGAGGCCGCCTGGCCACTGATCTTCACGTCGCCCTTGACCTGGTAGCCCTGATTGTTGGCGACGATCTTGAGCGCGTTGGCTTCGAGCTTCTGGCTCATCACGAGCTTGTCGGCGGAAAATCCGTTGAGGTCGGCGGTGACCGCGTAAGTGGTATTTTCCTTGGTCAGCTCGCCCTTGACCGGCATGCCGAGATTGATGGTCGCCGAGAAATTTCCCTTGCTGGTGTTGGGATCGATCGGCGTGGCCATGACGTCGCTGAGGCGATCGGACGACATGATTTCCGCCGCGGCCGGCACCGGCCCGTCGATCTTGAACCTAACGCGCGACGGCGGCGGTTTGGGATGCGTGTCGGGGACTTCGAACGCGAAATCGGAAATGTTGAGCCTGCGGCCGGTCGGCGTGTCGGCAACCGCCTGGCCAATCGTCACGGTCGCGGTCCGGCCGGTGACATGCGCCTTCAAGTCCGCATCATGCACCGGCGGCAAACCGTCCACGGGGCGCACCGTGACGCCGTTCGCGACGATGTTGACCGACAACCCGTCATCGGGAATCGGTGGACCCTTGCGCGGCAGGTTCTTCACCAGCGTGTTGACGCCGATCTCGACGCGCTGGAGCGTTCCGGCCTCGATGCGCTCGATGACCCATTCGCGCACTTCCGGCACGATCAGCGCGGGCCAGATCCGCTTCAAGGCGGAAGCTGACATCGGCGTGCCGGCAAAGCCAAGCTTGATCAAAGGCTCGCCCGAATAGTCGATGCTGCCGGTGCCGGCGACGCCGACGTCGCCATTGCTGATATCGGCCTGGGCCAGCACCACCTGCTTGTGCTCGGTATCGAAGCGGAAACCGATATTGATGCGATTGAAGATCAGCGGCGGGCTGCTGTCGATCCCGGCGAGCACGATGGTGCCGCCGGAAAGGCCGAGCTGCCAATCATTGACGCTGTCGTTCGGCGGCTCGAGATGCGCCAGCAGCGTGATGCGGTTGGCGCCAGAGATGATCTTGAATGGCGCCACCAGCACCCTGCGTCCCGAATCCCATTCGAGATTCACCTCCGCCGAATCGATCGCCATCGGATAATCGGGCGTATCGGTATCGATGATGGTGCCGGCGCCGATGACGACCTTGCCGCGGAAATAGGTCGGCAATCCGTCGCGGCCTAGCTCGCCCTTGAGCTCGCCCGTCAGCGGCAGGTCGGCGCTATAAGTGACGTCTTTCAGACGTAAAGCGAGCAGGATGTTGGAGGTCGAAACATCCTTGGCGCGGATGTCGACCGAGCGCACGCCGTTTTCCTGCGGACCCACGGTGACGCGAAGCGACCAGGGCTTGGCGCCCTCCTCGCCGAGGCTGAGCGCCACGCCGCCGCCGCTCGGCCGGCGCAGGCTGAGGCTGATATTCTCGAAGTTCCACTTATTGCCGCGCTGCTGATCGTCGACGATCAGATTGCCGTTCTTCAGGCCGATCTCGTTGAGGTTCTGGCCGTCGAGGCCAGTCAGGCTGAGGCTGTCGAGCCAGTCGAGGCCGGCGAGCAATCCGCTGGTCGCCGTGGCCGGCGTCGACGATGACGTCCCGGGCGGCGCCATCGCCAATGGAGCCGTCGGACTGGTCGCCGTCGGACTGGTCGCCGTCGGACTGGTCGCCGTCGGATTGGTCGTGGCGGGGTTGGATTGATCCGGCACCGCCGCGCCGCCTCCCGCTGCCAACCGCTTCGAGGTGACGCCGGTTGCGAGCGGCTTGTTGGTGTCGCCGGTCGAGACCGTGACATAGCCATCCGGGGTAATGCGGACCGCAAGCTCGGCATCGACCAGATTAAGGCTCTCGGCACGGAGTTGCCCCATCAGGAGCCCCATGCCCGATAGCCTGACTTCGGCCTTGGGCGCGCTTGCCACAATCGCATGGTCGCGATCGCGCACGACGATGTCGCGTATGCGGACCGCGATTCGGATCCGCCCGGCCCGCTCGATCTGCGTGCCGCCGACTTCGACCGTATTGCCGTTGCCGATATTCTGCTCGATCGCGGCAGCGAGCCATGGCGTGGCCATGTCGAGATTGATAGGACCGGCACCCAATCGCCACCACAGGCCGCCGAAGCAGACGGTGAAGATCACCACCAATGCGGCGATGACGATCGCAACGCGCCTCACCCAGCGTTCGCCGGTGAGCCACCTCTGCATCGACGCGATTCGATCTCCGACGCGGTGGATGCGGGTGCTCGAGCGGGACAGAAGCCGGCGCGCGCGATGACCCGCGGCTTCATCGTGATCGTCATAATCGGTCTCGTCCCAATCCGCGTGCATTTCTTGAGCGTGGGCTTGCTGGGCGGCCTGCTTGCGCGGGTCCCGGTCGGCGGCAGACGGATTCCCGCCTCGACGCTCACGGGCTGACTGATCGGCCTTCTGGCCGCGCCCGTCGACAGGTAGAGACCGCTCCTGTGCGGGCATCGATGCCAACCCCTGATTAGTCCTGTTGCTCGTCATCGGGCGCAAAGCTCATTCAACGAGCAGACAGGCGGTGCGTCGAATTCCTTGTAACCATACCCCGAGGCCGTCAGACTTGCCCAGCCGTCGGCTCGATTCCGGTTCGCCAGCAAGAACCCGCAATACCCTAATGATTGATCTGCCGAAAGCGACGAAAGGAAGGCGTATGTCCAAGAAATCGCGCAAGAAATCCCCCAAAACCTCGTCCAGGCAGCCGGCTCGGGCCAAAACGTCGAAAGCCTCTAAAACCAAGGGTAAGGCCAAGGCTAGGACCAAGGCTAAAACCAAGGCTAAAACCAAGGCCGCAGAGAGCAGCCGTGCCACGGCAAAAACATCGAACAGGAAGCGGGCCAGCGAAACATCGCATAAGGCCGCATCGAAACGGTTAAGATCTGCTTCCCCCTCCGCCGCTGCAAAGCTACGCAACAAAAGTTCGTCTGTGGAAAAAACGCATATGCTGACCGAAGGCGCCAAGGAAGGCGCGAAGGCCCCGCCGTTCCATCTACCACGCGATGGTGGCGGTATGATCTCGCTGTCGGATTTTTCCGGCAAGAAGCTGGTGCTGTTTTTCTATCCCCGCGCCGACACGCCCGGTTGCACAAGGGAGGCAATCGACTTCACTCGCCTGAAGGACAGCTTCGCTGAAGCCGGCACCGAGGTGCTCGGCATCTCCGGCGATTCGCTCAAGGCCCAGGAGAGCTTTCGCGACAAGCACAAGCTTGGAGTTCCTCTGATTTCTGATGAAAAGCATCAGATGCTGGAGGCCTATGGCGCATGGGGCGAAAAATCCATGTATGGCAAAACCTTCCTCGGGATTCTTCGCACCACGGTGCTGATCAGCACGGATGGCCGTATCGCGCGCATCTGGCGCCGTGTGAAAGTCGATGGCCATGCGGATGCGGTATTGGAGGCCGCCCAATCCCTCTGAAGGCGGCCGAAAACGACCCCATTTCCGGAAAATTAACCATGTAAGGTTCAAATCCTTCCCGCAAATTTGGCCGTACGGAACTTAACTCCGACCGGCGCGGGAGTGCCGATGTCGAACCGTTCCGGTCAATATTCCGAGTACCCCCAGCATCATCCCCATGACCACGGCCGGCAATACGCGCGGCGGGCGGCGGCTGCGCATCCTGCGCCTGCCGCATCGGGGCACGCGCCATCCCAATCCGGCTACACCATCACTCACGCCGGCAAGCAGGTCCGCTTTGGACCCGTGGCATTCTGGATCGTCGTCGGCACCGTGACCGCGCTTGGCGTGTGGTCCGCCGCGACGGCCACCTATTTCGCCTTCCGTGACGACGTGCTGACGCGGCTGATCGCGCGCCAGGCCGAGATGCAATACGCCTATGAGGACCGCATCGCGGAGCTGCGCGCCAAGGTCGACCGCACCACCAGCCGCCAGTTGCTCGATCAGGAACAGTTCGATCAGAAGCTCGATCAGATCATGCGCCGTCAGACCGCGCTGGAATCACGCTCCAGCGCACTCGGCTCGATGCCCGACGTGACGGGATCGATCCGCCCTTCGGCTCCGTCGCGCGGCGCGGCGGCTGAGCCCGCGATGGGAACGCCGAAGCCCAGCCCGATCAGCGATACCGTGATCTTCGTGGCGCCGCCGGATCGCGAGGCCCGGCTCGAATCGCGCGCGCCTGTCTTGAGCGGTCCGCCGCCGAGCCAATTCGCCAAGAATCAGGGCGTCGACAATGCGCTGGTTCGCCTGACGAACTCGCTCGACCAGGTCGAGGGCCGGCAGATGGCGGCGCTCAATTCGTATGAAGACGGCCTGGAATCGAAGGTGCGCCGCATGCGCGGCGTCATCACCGATCTCGGCCTCGACATGGCGCAGCTCGAAGCGGCGGTTCCGCGCGCGCCGATGGGCGGACCGTTCGTTCCGGTCAAGCTCGCATCCGATGCCAGCCCCTTCGACCGCCAGCTTTACCGGATCAACATGACCCGCGCGCAGGCGGACAAGCTGACCCGCACGCTGGCGCTGGTGCCCTACCGCAAGCCCGTGATCGGCGAGGTCGAGTTCACCTCGGGCTTCGGCATTCGCAGCGATCCCTTCCTCGGCCGGCCAGCGATGCATACGGGTCTCGATTTCCGCGCCCAGATGGGCGATCCCGTGCGCGCCACCGCCAATGGCAAGGTGGTCAATTCGGGCTGGAGCGGCGGCTATGGCCGCATGGTCGAGATCGACCATGGCAACGGGCTCTCGACCCGCTACGGCCATCTGTCGCAGATCGACGTCAAGGTCGGCGACATCATCAAGATCGGCCAGGTGATCGGCGAAGTCGGCTCGACCGGACGTTCCACCGGACCGCATCTGCATTATGAAACGCGGATCGATGGTGAAGCCGTCGATCCCCAGAAATTCCTGCGCGCCGGCGTGCGGCTCAGCGCGGGCTGATCAGCCTCGATTCCTGTTTGCGCATGATCTCCGCGCAAACGCTTCGCGTTTGTCGCGAGGGAAAACCGCTCCACACTTTTCCGGATCATGCGCTAATGGCTGGCGTCGTGACCGACTTCGCCGCTGATGATCGGGCCAAACAGATCCCATGATTCACCATTGAAGCGCATCAGCTGCATCTGCTCGATCGGGAAATAGTCGTCCGCCGAGGTGTTGATGGTGATGCCCGGCAACAGCATGTCGGAGGTGAAGTCCTTCAGGCTCGCGGCCTGCTTCATCACGTTCTCACGCGTGAGATTGTCGCCACACTGCTTCAGGACCTGGATCAGCGCCTGCGATTCCACATAGGCGTAGGCGTTGTTGGCGTTGGTCTGGTCGGCGTCGGCATTCCATTTGGTCATGAACTCCCGCCACTTCTTCATGCCGGGGTCGTCCTTCCAGAGCGGATCGGTCGGATCCTTGACGTAAGCCGTCGAGATGATCCCCTTGGCATATTCCAGCCCCGCGGGCTTCAGCACCGAGGCGATCGTGGTTGCGGTATTGGCGAGGAAGAATTTCGGCTTCCAGCCGAGTTCGCCGACTTTCCGGATCGCCTGCGCCGACCCTTTCGGCGCCGCCCAGGAGAAGAAGATGTCGGCGCCGGAATCATGCAGCGCCACGATCTGGGAATCGATCGAGGGATCGGAGACCTCATAGGATTTGTCGGCGACGATCATGCCGATCTTGTCGCCGAGCCCGTCCTTCAGGCCCTTGAACTGATCCTTGCCCGCATCGTCGTTCTGCCAGAACACGGCGATCTTGCTGTCGGGAAAATGTTCCAGGATGTATTTGGCGTAGATGCGGCCTTCGCTCTGGTAGTTGGGCTGAAAACCCATGGTCCAGGGAAAATTCTTCGGGTCGCCGAACTTGGTGCCGCCGGAGGCCACGAACAGCTGCGGCACTTTCTTCGCGTTCATGTATTTCATGATCGCCGAATTGGACGGCGTGCCGAGCGACTGGAAGATGAACAGCACTTCGTCGCTTTCGACGAGTTTGCGCGCCTGCTCGATCGCCTTTGGCGGGCTGTAGGCGTCATCGTAGGAGATGAAATTGATCTTGCGGCCGTTGACGCCGCCCTCGGCGTTGATCATGTCCACATAGGCCTTTTCGGTCTTGCCGATCACGCCATAGGACGACGCGGGCCCGCTATAAGGCATGATGTTGCCGATCTTGATTTCGGTATCGGTCGCGCCGGGATCGTATTTCTTCTGGGCCTGTGCTGCGCTCGTAGCGAGGATCGCGGCGGTGGCGAGGCTTGCGAAGGAAATCAGGCGCCTTGTGCCAGCAGGCATCGTTCTCTCCCGTTGATTGATTTGTTTTGCGCGAAGTCTCGCAAGGGTCGCGCGTGCTGGCAAGCGCGGCCTTGGTTGAATAATTCCGCGGCGCGAAACGGCATTGTTGCGGCCTCCTATTTGTGATTGATGCAGGCAAGATCACAAGCAAGACCAAAAGGGATTTCGGCTTGGCACATCTGCGAACCGGCGCACGGCACCAAAGGCTTGGCGAAGCCGGATTCCGCCTGGCGAAATGGCTCGCGACGCAGACGATGGGACATGCGGGCTTTCACCGGCTGGACTCTGCCTTCGCGAAAGCGCGCATCGCCGCGGCGCGTGAGAAACTGGTGCGAGGCGAGACGATCTACCTCGCGGGCATCGGTCTGCCGGGGACCCATAATTCCGGCGTGGCGCTGGTCGAGGTCACACAGGCGCACGGCCCTCGCCTGATCCTCAACAACGAGGAAGAGCGCTTTTCCGGCAACAAGCACACCACGGAATATCCGGCGAAATCGATCGAGGCGATGGTCGCCACACTGCGCGGCCTGGGACGCAATGTCGGCGACATCCACGCTTGGCTGACCTCCTGGGACCATCCGCTGCTTGCCGGAACATTGTTCCGCGCGATGCTGGAGGAAGCGCCGCAGAGCCTGAGACTCGCGCGCGTTCCGGACGCCGTGGCGTTCGACCGCAGGCGGCTTGAGCAGATGACGCGCTCGCCGAAGATTCTGGCGCGTCAGCTCGGTCTTTCCGCGCGCGCGCCGCTGATCTGCATGCCGCATCACGGCAACCACGCCTGGTTCTCCTATGCGGCCTCGCCGTTTGCCGATGACGAGAAGCCGACGGCGATCGCCGTGCTCGACGGCACCGGCGATACCGGCTCGATCTCGCTCTATGTCGTCGAAAACGGCGGGATGCGGCTGCTTCACTGCAACAACAGCATCTTCGATTCACTCGGCATGTTCTACAGCGTGATCTCCTCGACGCAGGGCGGCTGGACCTGGCTGTCGAGCGAGGGCCGCTACATGGGCGCGGCCGCCTGGGGCGACATGAATCGCGCCAGCAATCGCTATTACGCACGGCTGAAAGGGGTGCTCGAGCTCGGGTCCGGCGGTGAGGTCCGGCTGAATCGCGCGATGGCGAACTGGTACGCCGATCCGTCGCTGGAACCTTACAAGGCCCCGCTGATCGAGATCCTGGGCGAGCCGCTGAAGCCCGAGCAGCTCTGGAATCCGGATGCCGTGCTCCGCGTCGAGGACATCCAACACCGGCCCGACACGCAAGAGCGGCTCGACAAGGCTGCCGCAACCCAGCTCGTGTTCGAAGACGCCATGATCCATGTCGTCGATCATCTCTTGCGCACCACCGGCACCAATCGGCTGGTGTTGACCGGCGGCGTGGCGCTCAACGCCGTCGGCAACATGCGCCTGCTCGAACATTTCGACGAAGCGTGGTTCGCCGAAAATCAAAAGCGCAAGGCCCGCCTGCATCTGTGGGTGCCGCCGGTGCCCGGCGATCCCGGCGTCACCATCGGCGCCGCCTGGCTGTTCGCGCACCTTGCCGGCAGCCCGCGCGGCGCGCCGATGACGCATGCGTTCTATTGCGGCTTGCCGCCGGCGAGCAGCGAGATCGAGGCCGCGCTCAAGACCGATGACATCGCTTCACAACGCATCGGCGATATCTCGACCGAAGCTGGCCGCGATGATATCGCCGACCTGATGGCATTCATGGTCGCGAAGAGCGGCGTGATCGCGATCTATCAGGGCGCGGCCGAGACCGGACCGCGTGCGCTCGGTCATCGCTCGATCCTCGCCAATCCCTGCGACGCCAACGCGCGCGAGCGCCTCAACGAGCGCGTCAAATATCGCGAGGCGATCCGCCCGCTCGCGCCGATGGCAACGCTGGAAGCGGCGCGCGAATATTTCGAGCTGCTCGAAGGCGCCGCCGACGGCGACTACAACGCCTACAATTACATGGTGCTGACGGCGCGCTCGAAGCCGCAGGCGAAAGAAAAGATTCCGGCTGTCATTCACGCCGACGGCACCGGGCGCATCCAGATCGTGCGCGAGGCCGACGATCCCCTCACCTACGCCTATCTGAAGGCGCTGGGCCGGCGCATCGGTGTCGAGATGTCGGTGAATACGTCCTTCAATGTGGCAGGTCCCATCGCCCAGACGCCGCAACAGGCGATCGACACGCTGCGTCGCTCCAAGGGCCTCGACGTGGTGCTGCTGGTAGCTGACGACGGCGCCGTGTTCGCCGCCTGGCATGGCGGCGAACGCGACAGCGGGCGCTTTACGGGCTGGCTCGCGGAGTGGAAGGCCGAACGCTAGGGCGCGGACGCGCGCCGCCACGCGCGCTGTGCCTGGTTTGGAGGACGAAGCCGAATTGTCCGCCAAATCCGTTTCGGTGTAGCTTGGGCCGCTTTCGACTTCATCCTGTGTGGACTGGCGATCATGCAGTCCGACCGCGATGCTCCAGCGCATAGAACGAGCTGGGCCGCCCGGCAGCGCGGCGCGAGATCGCTGTGGTCCGTGCTGGTGTGGGCCGTGCTGTTGGCCGCGATCGTCATGTCGTTCCAGCCACCGGTCCCGGTCATCTGGGGCGACACGCCCGCCTTCGTTGAATCCGGGTTTCTCACACTCGACGCCGGAAGGCCAACCGTCGTAGGCGGGCGCGATCCGGGTTACCCGATCTTCCTGGCCTTGACGTTCGCCTCCGGAGGCGATCTCGCGACAGTGGTGCGCCTGCAACAGGCGGCGTGGGCTGTCCTGATACTGGCGCTTGCCGCTACCGCACAACGAGCGACGCACAACGCCCTTGGGCTCGTGCCAATCATCCTCGTGGCGACGTATCCAGGCCTGCTGCTGTTCAGGAACGTGCTCACTGCGGACCTTCTCTTTGCAGTATTCCTCAATCTGGCGATGGCTGCATTGCTCGTTGCCACCTGGGTCGGCAAAACAGCGCGGTGCTGCGCTGTCGCAGCTTCCATCCTTTGTGCTGCGCTCGCGGCGTGCTTGAGATCGCAGGGTATCCTGGTCCCAATCGCCACCGTCCTCGTGGGCGTCGGCCTCGCGCGGCCAGACACGCCCATGCGCCTTGCCGTGATTGCCGCGTCCGTCGCGGCGGCGCTGGCGCTCCTTGGCGTCGGTTCGCGGTTCGCCGTTTCCGGCTCCGACGAGGCCTCCGTCCTGTTCGCGCCCAAGACACTGTTCTGCAACCACCTGAACATCGTGCTTGCAAGCGATGCAGCGCGGCGCGAGATCGCGTCAGTGGCCGGCGATCGCACCGAGGCCACAATGACGCGGCTCGCGGCCGATTTCGCCGCCGAGCCTACGCGCTGGCCCGTGCTCGGGTTCTTCGGCGATGCGTGCCTCTTCGACACTGCACTCGATCTGGACATCACTGGCAATAGCGCGAATGCCCTCGACGCTGCTGCAGCTTATCGGCGTATCTTCCTGGCCGCCCTGCGCGACCGGCCGTTGGCCTACGCGGGCAAGTTCATCCGTCAGATGGCCTACGGCATCTCGGTCGCATGGCCGCCCTACGGACTAGAGCCTGTCATCCCGGTGTCGACCGATGACGTGCCGCATGTTTCCGACATCATGACGCGGCATGGCCGAGCGGCTCAACAGGTCGATCCGCAAGGCGGACCAGTCCGGATCGGCCCGCTGTCCGATCTCCCCCGCATTTCCGGCTATCTGTGCAGGGCATTGTCCGCAGCCTTCGTTGTCGCCATCATCTCCTGGACGGTGGCGGCCCTGCGCCGTCGGCGTGCCGCCTTCGTGACGCGCGGAGGTGTCGTGATCGTCACGTGGGCGGCTTCGATCGTGACCGCC
>Ga0210410_10003223_pt1 | contig 14514 bp, 11 predicted proteins | sample IncBWC4MmetaG_FD_161058 | JGI IMG/M metagenome (GOLD analysis project Ga0210410, IMG submission 161058) | Forest soil microbial communities from Barre Woods Harvard Forest LTER site, Petersham, Massachusetts, United States - Inc-BW-C-4-M | ecosystem: Environmental > Terrestrial > Soil >... | reverse complement strand
GTAATCGCGCCAGATGGCGGGAATGCGATATTTGCGAAGGTTACTGTTCCTTCATAATCGCCGTCGGCTACAGATTCCTTAAGACCTCCGCAGGTTTATGGCCAAGCGCGCTGAAAGTGCCGACAAGCCCGAGAACGACGGTGGCAAGAAGCGCGAAAACCGCCGTCGCCAGCGCCGGTACTGCCATCCAAATGAACGAAAATTCCATCACGCGGGTAATCACAAGCTCGGCGGTTACCGAGCCGGCCGCCACGCCGAATATCACTGCTGCCAGGCCGATCAACAGATATTCGACCGCGTAGGCCAGCACGAGCCGCAGCCGGGTCGCTCCCAATGTCTTCAAGATGACAGCGTCGTAGATGCGAAAGCGCTGGCCGGCCGCCAGCGCGCCGCCCAGCACCAGCGCCGCGGCGATCAAGGCGACGGAGCTGGCGCCGCGCAAGCCGAGCACAAGGTTGCCGACGAGATGGTCGATCGTGTCCAGCGCGTCCTTGACCCGGATGGCGGAAACCGTGGGAAAGGCATCGGCCAGCGCCTTGACCAGCGCCGTCTCCTCGGCCGCGCTGCCGCCATCGGCAAACGTCAGCGTGGCGATGTCGGTGTGCGGGGCACCCGCGAAGGTGCCGGGTGAAAAGACCAGCACGAAATTGATGCCCAGGCTCTGCCAATCGACCGCGCGCAAATTGGCGATGCGGGCCGTCAGGTTGCGGCCGAGCACGTTGACCGTGATGGTGTCGCCGACCTTGAGCTTGAGATCGTCGGCCGTTCGTCGCTCAAGCGAAACCAGCGGCGGACCGGAATAGTCGGCGGGCCACCATTCGCCGGCGACCAGGCGCGAGCCGGCCGGCAGGGACGGCGCATAGGTGATACCGCGGTCGCCGCGCAGCACCCAGGCCGATCCTTCGCCGGGCTTGAGTTCCTCGGCTTTCGTTCCGCCGGCCGCGATGATACGGCCGCGCAGCATCGGCACGCGCTCGAGCGTTGCGCCCGGCGTCTGGGCGCGCACGAAAGCGTCGAAGCGGTCGGCATCGGCGGAGGCAATGTCGATGAAGAAGAACGACGGCGCCTTTTCGGGCAACGCCGCAGCGAATTGCCGATGGAGATTGCCGTCGATCTCGACCAGGGTCACCAACAATGAAAGACCGAGCCCGAGCGAGAGCACGACGCTCGGCGTGAGCGCGCCGGGCCGGTAAATGTTGGTGACGGCAAGCCGCATCAGCGTCGAGCGCTGCCGCGGCAGCCGGCGTGCGAGCGCCATGGTCAGCACCGCGACAAGCCGCAGCGCCAGGAAAATCACCGCCGCGGAGACGACGAACATCGCCGCGAGCCGCCGATCGTAGGCGGCGAGGATCGCAAGCGCCGCAAGCGCTGCGATGATCAATCCAGTGGCGATCATGTAGCGCCGCCGCGGCCAGCGCCGCTCGCCGGCGATGTCGTCGCGGAACAGCATCGAGACCGAGATGTCGTGCGCACGGCCGAGCGGCCACAACGCGAAGGCCAGTGCGGTCAACAGCCCGTACAGGATCGAAAGCAGGAGCTCGCCAGGATAGAAAGCCGGCGCGACCGGAAGCGGAATGATGCCGCCGAACACTCCGACGATGGCGAACGGCAAACCGGCGCCGATGCCCGCGCCGATCAGCGTCGCGAACAACGCGACCAACAGGATCTGCGCGCAGTAGATGCCGAATATGTCGGTGCCGGTGGCGCCCAAAGCTTTCATGGTCGCGATCGCGTCGCGCTTGCGCGCGAGGTGACTGGCGACCGCATTGGCGACGCCGACGCCGCCGACCAGCAATGCGGTCAGGGCGACGAGGGTCAGGAACTGGCTGAAACGCTCGACATTGCGCTCGAGCTGCGGCGAAGCCTTTTTGCGCGTGCGGACGTCCCAGCCGGCATTCGGGAGGTCGCTGCGGGCTCGTTGTTCGAGTGCGACGACGGCGCCGTCGGTCGCGTTCGATGCCGGCAGCCGCAGCCGATATTGCCAGCGCACGAGGCTGCCGGGCTGCAGGAGCGCGCTCGCGCGCAACGCCTCCTGGCTCACCAGAAGGCGGGGGCCAAATCCGATGCCGCCGGACAATCGGTCTGGCTCATTCTTGAGTACTGAGCGCAGCTCGATCGTTGCCTTGCCGACGGTGATGCGGTCGCCGAGCTTGAGATCAAGCCGCGTCAGCAGTGCCGGATCGGCGGCCGCCCCAAAGGCATCGCCGTTGCGCTCGAACAAATCGGCCAATGGCAGGTCGGGCTCGGCAGTCACGGCGCCGAACAGCGGATACGTGCCGTCGACGGCTTTAATCTCGACCAGCGTGGTTCGTCCGTCATTGGCGCGCGCCATGGTCGGCAGCGTGGCGATGGCCGCCACCTTGCCGTGCGCATCAAGGAAGCTCCGCTCGCCGTCAGTGGCCTCACGCTGGACCAGCGAGAAATTCAGATCGCCACCGAGGATCGCGCTGCCGGCTTGCGACAAACCATCGGCCAGGCTTTGCGCCACCGAGCCGACGCCGGCGATTGCCATGACGCCGAGCGCGATACAGGCGATGAAAACGCCGAAACCGCGCAAGCCGCCGCGCAGCTCGCGCCAAGCATAGCGCAGCGCGAGCGGTGTCATCGGACCTTGACCGCGGGTGAGGCGGGTTCCTCCAGCCGTCCCGAATGGATCTGCAGCACCCGGTCGCAGCGTTGCGCCAGCGTCATGTCGTGGGTCACGAGCACCAGTGTCGTGCCGTGCTGGCGATAGCCGTGGAAGAGAAGTTCGATGATCTCGCTGCCGGTCGCTTCGTCGAGATTGCCGGTCGGCTCGTCGGCCACCAGGATCGCCGGGTTGGGCGCGACCGCGCGCGCGAGCGCGACGCGCTGCTGCTCGCCGCCCGATAGCTGCGCCGGATAGTGCGACAGCCGGCCGCCGAGGCCGACAGCGATCAGCTCGCGCTCCGCGCGCCCGAAGGCGTCGTCAACGCCCGCAAGTTCGAGCGGCACGGCGACATTCTCCAGCGCGGTCATCGTCGGAATGAGATGGAAGGCTTGAAAGACAATGCCTATATTCTTGCCGCGGAAGCGCGCCAGCGCGTCCTCGTCGAGCTTGCTCAAGTCTTCGCCGGCAGCCACGACCGAGCCGGAGTCGGCCCGTTCCAGCCCGGTCATCACCATCAGCAGGGTCGATTTGCCCGATCCGGACGGTCCAAGGAGTGCGACAGCCTCGCCACGCCCTATATTGAGATCGATATCGCGGAGGATGTGGACGCGGGCCGCGCCGCCGCCGAGCGACAGATTGACTCCGCGCAACGCAATGGCCGCGCCGCCGGAAGGATGCCCCAACGTGTCGTGCATGTCTTTGACTAAGCGCCCCGCACCGTCGCCGCGTGGCAGATCATATGGGGGTGGCGAAACGTTGCGCCACGTCGTGCATGCGGCTGTTTGTAGCGTTGCGCTCCTTCTCGGAATGGCCATCGCGCCGGTGCCGGCCGAGACGGCGGCCAAACCGGTCAAGATCGTCGCGCTCGGCGATTCGCTCACGGCGGGGCTCGGTCTGCCGCTGAGCGAAGGCTTCGTGCCGCGGCTGCAAGCTGCCCTTGCCGGAAAGGGGCCCGCCGCCGAGGTGATCAATGCCGGCGTCTCCGGCGACACCGCCTCGGATGCCCTGGCGCGGCTGGATTGGTCGGTACCCGAGGGCACCGACGCCGTGATCCTCGAAGTCGGCGCCAACGATATGCTGCGCGGAATTAAGCCGCAGGTGACGCGCGCGGCCATTGACACAATTCTGCAACGTTTGAAGGAGCGGCATATCGCCGTGCTCCTCTGCGGCATGCGCGCGGCGCCGAATCTCGGGACCGACTACGCGGCTGCGTTCGAAAGCATTTATCCCGAGCTTGCCGCCAAATATGGCATTCCGCTCTATCCCTTTTTCCTCGACGGCGTTGCCGCCGATCTGGGCCGTTTGCAGCGGGACGGCCTGCATCCAAACGCCGCGGGCGTCGAGGTCATAGTTGCCGCTATCCTGCCAAAGGTGGAACAGCTGATGGCGCTGGTTCGCGACCGCCGTTCATCGTGAGGGTTGCATGCGCGCGCCGATCACCGCATGCTGCTCCTGCTGCGATTCGTCGAGAGTATTCCCGATCATGGACCGCAGGTGTCATGCCCCGTCTGTTTACAGGTCTTGAAATCCCACGGCACGTAGCCGACTCGCTTTCGATGATGCGCGGCGGTTTACCGGGGGCGCGCTGGATCGATCCGGAAAATTATCATCTGACTTTGCGCTTCATCGGCGACATCGATGACGCGCTGGCGCGCGACATTGCCGGCCTGCTCGGCCGTGTGCGGCGCCGGCCGTTCGAGCTGCGGCTCGACGGCCTGACATCCTTCGGCGGCCGCAAGCCGCGCGCCCTGGTCGCCTCGGCGACCGCCGTGCCGCCGTTGCTTGAGCTGCAGGCCGAGCAGGAGCGCCTGTTGCAGCGGCTTGGGCTCGAGCCCGAGGGGCGGAAATATATTCCGCATGTCACGCTCGCGCGCCTGCGCGATACTTCCAGCTGGCAGGTGGCCGACTATTTGTCGGCGCGCGGCCATTTCCGTTCAGCCGCGTTCGAGGTCTCGCGCTTCGTCTTGTTCTCCTCGCGCTCGTCGGTCGGCGGCGGGCCCTATGTGGTCGAGGCAGCCTATCCGCTCGGCGTGCCCGAGCTCAGATACGCGCATCTCTAGTCGGCTTCCGGACAGTACCGCTCATTCCCGCGAAAGCGGGAATCCGGCAGCGGTGCGCAAATAGCTGGGTCCCCGCCTTCGCGGCGACGAGGGGTGAGAAAGTAGATTCCGGTTCGATCGGGGTTTTGCTTTAGGCCCGCAGCATGCGGGATTGCAGGTCCAGCATGGCCGTCGCGAAGCCGTGGCCGTCCTCGATCAATTCCTGCATGACGGAGAGCGGATTGGCGCGCCAGGATTCGACTTCGCCGACGACGCTGCCGAAGTCGAAGGAAAGCTCGGCGTCGAATTTGCGCGCGAGCTGCTGCATGCGCCGGTTCTCGGCCAAGCAGGCCATGTGCAATTGGCGATAGCCGCGATTGCGCGCAGCAAGCAGGGTTCGGCGCAGCAACGCCGAGCCTACGCCGTGGCTCTGCCACGGCTTCTCCACGCTGATCGCGGCTTCTGCCTGGCCGGGCAAGCGCGCGCCGAGTTGACGCAGCTCCGCCGCGCCGCGCATCACGCCGTCAACAAAAAAGCCATGCACGACGGCGTCGAGCGAAAGCGACAAATCCACAAAATTGCGGATGAATTCGTCGGACACGCCGCCGCCAAAGCGGCTGTGCCGGCTCGCCGAATCGAGCCGCAGCAGATGGTCGCGGTATTTGTTATGTTCGCCGATCCACAGCTTGCGGATTACGCCGCCGTCGGGAAGAACTTCCTGCATTCCAGAGGTCTCCTTGTCGAAGGCCCTCTTGATCGCGTCCTCCCATCCGGACGTGTTGCGATGAAGACTGTCCCCATTCCTCACGCTTGCGTCCAGAATCACAGACTCTACATCATGTTGGGTGTCGCCAAATTTTGGCAAGGCGAAGCATTGAGCAACATGCCTGCATTCCGTATACGCATGGCTGATTAACATCGTGACCGTTTAGCGACACGCAGATGGCATCCCACATGCACTGTCGTTGAAGCTTCGTTGTCCCGCCAAACTTTCACTACTCGAGCTCACCACCCAGTCCTTCACCATTCAAGCTTGCATCCGCACGGTTAACAGAATCATGGCGAGCTCGATCACTGCGCAATACACGGCGGGCGTTGCAGTCGGCAAAGTCGAGCGCGACCCGGCTCAGCTTGCAGTCGTCGATCGGCTGGCGCGCCTGGAAGGTGACATCATCGAGCATCGCCTGGCGCGCAAATCCTCATCGCTCGGTTGGCTGTTTGCGCGCGACAAAAAGCAGACTTTGCTGAAGGGCCTGTACATCTACGGCGAGGTCGGCCGCGGCAAGACCATGCTGATGGATTTGTTCTACGAGGCAAGCCCGGTGCAGCGCAGGCGGCGCGCGCATTTTCATGAATTCATGATCGATGTCCACGAGCGCGTCCATGGGCTGCGCCAGAAGATGAAAGTCGGCGAGTATGCCGGCGAAGATCCGATCGAGCTGGTCGCCAAAGATCTGGCGCGCGAAGCGTGGCTGCTTTGCTTCGACGAATTCCACGTCACCGATATCGCCGACGCCATGATTCTCGGACGGCTGTTCGCGCAGTTGTTCACGCGCGGCGTGGTCGTGGTGGCGACGTCCAACGTGGCGCCGGTGGACCTATATAAAGATGGCTTGAATCGCGCCCTGTTCGTGCCGTTCATCGATATGCTGGAAGCGCACATGGACATCGTGCGGCTGGCGTCGCGCACCGACTTCCGGCTGGAAAAACTCGCCGGCCTGCCGGTGTGGTATGTGCCGGCGGACGAAGCCGCGGACGCTGCGCTCGACGACGCGTGGCGGCGGCTCGCGCGCGAGAACGACGGCGCGGCGCAGGAGCTTGCGTTGAAAGGCCGCACGATCCATGTGCCGCGCGCCGCCATGGGCGTGGCGCGCTTTTCCTTTCACGATCTGTGCGAGCAGCCGCTTGCCGCCGCCGACTATCTGCGCATCGCGCACGAATATCACACGATCATTCTCGACCACATTCCGGTCATGACCTTCGACAACCGCAACGCGGCCAAGCGCTTCATCATTCTGATCGATACGCTTTACGACATGAATGTGAAGCTGATCGCGTCAGCGGCGGCCGAACCGGACGCGCTCTATCGTGCCGACGAAGGTTATGAGGCGCAGGAATTCCAACGGACGGCTTCACGCCTGATCGAGATGCGCTCGGAGGAATACCTTGCGCGGCCCCATGGCGCCGCGCATTCGCTACTGTCCGGTTCGTCGAGCGGCATTGTCGAGACCTGATTGGCCGGGCAGTCCGCCGAGGCCCATGCCGGTCATCGCGGCCACCATGTCAAAATGATCGCCAATTGAGCAGTTGGACGCTGGCAAGCGACAGCGCTGCCGGAAGCAGCACCTCGCTCAAATCGGCGGCAAGGTTGCCGGCCGCACCACAAACCGAGCCTGAAAAGTCGGGCCGATCAAACCGGTTCCGGCCGGGCGTGTCACTCGATGCAGTGGGCGGCTTGAACGCGCCTGCTGAACGGGTTAAGGACCGCGACGGGTCGGGGCATCTGAGAGCATGATCCCGAAAAAGCCTGCCCCGGACTTGATCCGGGGTGGAAACCGGTTTTCGGAACAGATCATGCTCCATCTGATATGTAGCCAATCAAGGACTTTTCTGCGATGGCGCGAAACAAGATTGCATTGATCGGAGCTGGTCAGATCGGCGGAACGCTGGCGCATCTGGTCGGGCTCAAGGAGCTGGGTGACGTCGTTCTTTTCGACATCATGGAGGGGATTCCGCACGGCAAGGCACTCGATCTTGCGCAGTCCGCTCCGGTCGAGGGCTTCGACGCCCGCATCGTCGGCACCAATTCCTACGAATCGATCGAGGGCGCAGCGGTCTGCGTCGTCACCGCCGGCGTGCCGCGCAAGCCCGGCATGAGCCGCGACGATCTTCTCGGCATCAATCTGAAGGTGATGGAGCAGGTCGGCGCCGGCATCAAGAAGTACGCGCCCAGCGCCTTCGTCATCTGCATCACCAATCCGCTCGACGCCATGGTCTGGGCCTTGCAGCAATGTTGCGGGCTGCCGAAGCACATGGTGGTCGGCATGGCGGGCGTGCTCGACTCGGCCCGTTTTCGCTACTTTCTGGCCGACGAGTTCAATGTTTCGGTCGAGGATGTCACGGCCTTCGTGCTCGGCGGCCACGGCGACACGATGGTGCCGCTTACACGTTACTCGACGGTGGCAGGCATTCCGCTGCCCGACCTCGTCAAAATGGGCTGGACCACGACTGCCCGCCTCGATGCCATCGTCGACCGCACCCGCAACGGCGGCGGCGAGATCGTCGGTCTGCTCAAGACCGGTTCGGCCTTCTACGCGCCGGCCACATCTGCCATTGCGATGGCGGAAAGCTATTTGCGCGACAAGAAGCGGGTGCTGCCGGCTGCGGCCTGGCTCAGCGGCGAATATGGCGTGAAGGACCTTTATGTCGGCGTGCCTGTCGTCATCGGCAGCAAGGGGGTCGAGCGTGTGGTTGAAATCGAGCTCAATAGCGCCGAGCGCGGCATGTTCGAGAAATCGGTGCAGGCGGTCGAAGGCTTGGTCGAGGCCTGCAAGAAGATTGCTCCCAATCTTGGAAAATGAAGCCTTCGTCATTCCGGGCGCACCGAAAGTGCGAACCTGGAATCCATAACCCTGAAGCAAGAAGCCTTTTGCACTTAGATCACGATTGATGGAACTGTGGTTATGGATTCCGGCTCTCATTCGCTCCGCTCTCTCGGCCGGAATGACGAGGAGAGAGCTTTTCAATGAACATTCATGAATACCAGGCGAAGGCCGTGCTGCGCGAGTTCGGTGTGCCGGTGCCGCGCGGCATTGCGGCCATGAGCGTGGACGAAGCGGTGAAAGCCGCCAACGATCTCGGCGGGCCCGTCTGGGTCGTGAAGGCGCAGATTCATGCCGGCGGACGCGGCAAGGCCGGCGGCGTCAAGGTGGTGAAATCGGTCGACGACGTGAAGCGTGAGGCCGAGCGCCTGCTCGGCTCGACGCTGGTCACACACCAGACCGGGCCGCACGGCAAGGAAGTGCATCGCCTCTATATCGAGGAAGGCTCGGCGATCGACCGCGAATACTATCTGTCGGCGCTGGTCGATCGCACGACCTCGCGCATCGCGTTCGTCGCCTCGACCGAAGGCGGCACCGAGATCGAAGAAGTCGCACATAAAAGCCCCGAGAAGATCCTCTCCTTCTCGGTGGATCCGGCGACCGGCTTCATGCCGCATCATGCGCACGCCGTCGCGCACGCGCTCGGCTTCAGCCGCGAAGTGACCAAGCAGGCGGAGAGCGTGCTGCCGAAGCTTTATCAGGCGTTTCTCGCCAAGGATATGAGTCTGCTGGAAATCAATCCGCTCGTCGTCACCAAATCGGGCGCGCTGATCTGTCTCGACGCCAAGATGGGGTTTGACGACAGCGCGCTCTATCGGCATCCCGACATTGCCGCGTTGCGCGATCCGACCGAAGAGGACGCCAAGGAGATCGAGGCGTCGCGCTACGATCTCAATTATGTGGCGCTCGACGGCACCATCGGCTGCATGGTCAACGGCGCCGGTCTCGCCATGGCGACCATGGATATCATCAAGCTCTATGGCGAGACGCCGGCGAATTTTCTCGACGTCGGCGGCGGCGCCAGCAAAGACAAGGTGACGGCCGCCTTCAAGATCATCACCTCCGATCCGAACGTGAAGGGCATTTTGATCAATATCTTCGGCGGCATCATGCGCTGCGACATCATTGCCGAGGGCGTGGTCGCCGCGGTCAAGGAAGTCGGCTTGCGCGTTCCGCTGGTGGTGCGGCTGGAAGGCACCAACGTCGAGCTGGGCAAAGAGATTCTGAGAAAATCCGGCCTCAACGTCATTCCCGCCGACGATCTCGACGATGCCGCGCAGAAAATCGTCAAGGCGGTTCGGAATGGCTCCTGACGTGCTCCGCGCTGCCATACCCGCTTGCCTGATGTTTGTGGGCGCGGCGCATGCGAATGAGCGAAGTGCGGAGCTTGTGAATTCGTTTCAGATTTTCTGCACTCTCGCGCCGCTTGATTTTGCCGCTCTTGACGCGAAGGCGACGGCCATGAAGCTCGTCGTGCGCAAGGATGTCGGAACGCCGCGGCAGCCCGGTCAATTTGCCCATTCTAAATCGTGGCTGGTGCCGCTCAAGGGCGGCGCACACGAACTTGTCGCCGGCGAAGCCCGTGGCCCGAGCGGCGAGGTTCTCTCCTGCGGCATCGGCGCCGATAACGTAGACGGCGAAGAGATGAAACAAGAGCTGATCAAAACAATGAAGCTCGGCCAGCCGTCACGCGAGACCGCGACGGCTGATGGCGCGCAGCGCGTGACGTCGTGGCAATATGCCGACAACGTCATGCTTATCCTCGCTGACGGGACGCCAATGAAAATTCCAGGTGTCTACCTGACACTGCTGCAGCAGACCAAGCCGAGCCCCTGACATGTCCATCCTCATCGACAACAACACCAAGGTCATTTGCCAGGGCTTTACGGGCAAGAACGGCACCTTTCATTCCGAGCAGGCGATCGCCTACGGCACCAAGATGGTCGGCGGCACTTCGCCCGGCAAAGGCGGCACCAAGCATCTCAATCTCCCGGTGTTCGACACGGTTGCCGAAGCGAAAGAGAAAACCGGCTGCGATGCGAGCGTCATCTATGTGCCGCCGGCCGGCGCGGCGGACGCGATCTGCGAAGCCATCGACGCCGAAATCCCGCTGATCGTCTGCATCACCGAGGGCATCCCGGTGCTCGATATGGTGAGGGTCAAGCGCTCGCTCTGTGGCTCGCAATCGCGGCTGATCGGCCCGAACTGCCCGGGCGTGATGACTGCGGGCGAGTGCAAGATCGGCATCATGCCGGGCAGCATTTTCAGGCGCGGCAAGGTCGGTATCGTGTCGCGCTCCGGCACGCTCACCTATGAAGCCGTGTTCCAGACCACGCAGGAAGGTCTCGGTCAGACCAGCGCGGTCGGCATCGGCGGCGACCCGGTGAAGGGCACCGATTTCATCACCATCCTGGAAATGTTCCTGGCCGACCGGGAGACCGAGGCGATCATCATGATCGGCGAGATCGGCGGCTCTTCGGAGGAGGATGCGGCCCAATTCCTCGCCGACGAAGCCAAAAGCGGCCGCAAGAAGCCGACAGTCGGGTTCATCGCCGGAAGGACTGCCCCTCCCGGCCGGCGCATGGGTCATGCCGGCGCCATCATCGCGGGCGGCAAGGGCGGGGCCGAGTCCAAGATCGCCGCCATGGAAGCGGCCGGCATCAAGGTTTCGCCATCGCCGGCGCGGCTTGGCAAGACGCTGGTTGAAGTCTTGGAATGAGATTCATTTCTTATGTCTTTTCGATGCCCCAACCAGACCTTAAATAGGTTACAAGAGAGATCGCCCCGCGCCGGGCCGGGCTGATTCGGCACTTTCCGTACTCGTAGGGCTTCTCGCTACCTCTCCCTAGCTCGGGATCTGCAATGTCTCGCCAGGACGCGAACGCTGCCTTCGCTCTCACGTCTTTTCTTTACGGCCCCAATGCCCCGTATATCGAGGACCTGTACGCGCGCTACGAGACCGATCCGAAGTCGGTCGACGCCGAATGGCAGTCCTTTTTTCAAAGCCTGAAGGACGACCCGCGCGAGGTCAGCGAGAATGCGCGCGGCCCGTCATGGCGGCGCCCCGACTGGCCGCGGCCGGAGCGCAGCGAACTGATTGCGGCGCTCGACGGCGATTCGACCGAGGTCAGCAAAGCGCTCGGCGAAAAGGTCAAGGCCAAGGCCCAGACCAAGGGCGTCGAGATTTCCAGCGCCGACGTCGAGCGCGCTACCCGCGATTCGATCCGCGCACTCATGCTCATCCGCGCCTATCGGGCCCGCGGCCATTTCCACGCCCATCTCGATCCGCTCGGGCTGCAGCCGCCGGGTAAGGAGGAGGAACTGGAACCGTCGACCTATGGCTTCCGCGAGGCCGATTTCGACCGGCCGATTTTCCTCGACAAGGTGCTGGGGCTCGAATTCGGCACGATCCGCCAGATCATCGCCATTTTGCGCCGCACCTATTGCCAGACGCTCGGCGTCGAGTTCCTGCATATTTCCGACGGCGCGCAGAAGGGCTGGATTCAGGAGCGTATCGAGGGACCCGACAAGGAGATCACCTTCACCCGCGAGGGCAAGCGCGCGATCCTCAACAAGCTGGTGGAAGCCGAAGGCTTCGAGAAATTCTGCGATCTGAAATTCACCGGCACCAAGCGCTTCGGGCTCGATGGCGCCGAATCGATGATCCCGGCGCTCGAGCAGATCATCAAGCGCGGCGGCGCGCTCGGCGTGCAGCAGATCGTGATGGGCATGGCCCATCGCGGCCGGCTCAATGTGCTTGCGCAAGTCATGGGCAAGCCGCACCGTGCGATCTTCCACGAATTCAAGGGCGGCTCCTCGACGCCGAACGAGATCGAGGGTTCCGGCGACGTGAAATATCATCTCGGCGCGTCGTCGGACCGCGAGTTTGACGACAACAAGGTGCACCTGTCGCTCACCGCCAATCCGTCGCATCTGGAAATCGTCGATCCGGTCGTGCTCGGCAAAGTGCGCGCCAAGCAGGATCAGCACGGCGCCACGCGCGACGATCGCACCATGGTGATGCCGCTCCTGATCCACGGCGACGCGTCGTTCGCGGGCCAGGGCGTGGTGGCGGAGTGTTTCGGGCTTTCCGGTCTGCGCGGTCACCGCACCGGCGGCTCGGTGCACTACATCGTCAACAATCAGATCGGCTTCACCACCAATCCGCGCTATTCGCGCTCGTCGCCCTATCCGTCCGACGTCGCCAAGATGATCGAGGCGCCGATTTTCCACGTCAACGGCGACGATCCGGAAGCGGTCGTGTTCGCCGCCAAGGTGGCGACCGAATTCCGGCAGAAGTTTCAGAAGCCGGTGGTCATCGACATGTTCTGCTATCGCCGGCATGGCCACAACGAGGGCGATGAGCCGTCCTTCACCCAGCCGTTGATGTACAAGGCGATTGCCAAGCATCCGACCACGCTCGAGATCTACGGCGAAAAGCTCGTCGGCGAAGGCGTGGTGACGGCCGGCGAAGTCGAGAAGATGAAGGCGGATTGGCGCAGCCGCCTCGACGCCGAGCTCGAGGCCGCGCAGAGCTATCGCGCCAACAAGGCCGATTGGCTCGACGGCCGCTGGTCCGGCTTCAAGACCGCCGGCGACAGCGAGGATCCGCGCCGCGGCAAAACCGGCCTCGAGATCGCAAAGCTCAAGCAGATCGGCGACAAGATCACCACGCTCGAGCCGGGCTTTCATCTGCATCGCACGCTGCTGCGCTTCTTCGAGAACCGCCGCAAGGCGATCGACTCGGGTCAGAATATCGACTGGGCCACCGCCGAAGCGCTCGCCTTCTGCTCGCTCCTGACCGAGGGGCACCGCGTGCGGCTGTCGGGCCAGGATTCCGAGCGCGGCACCTTCTCGCAGCGCCACTCGGTGCTGATCGATCAGCAGGACGAGCATCGCTACACGCCGTTCAATCACGTGGCCGAAGGCCAGGCGCGCTACGAAGTCATCAATTCGATGCTGTCGGAAGAAGCGGTGCTCGGCTTCGAATACGGCTATTCGCTCGCCGAGCCCAACGCGCTGACCCTGTGGGAGGCGCAGTTCGGCGACTTCGCCAACGGCGCGCAGGTGGTGTTCGATCAGTTCATCTCATCGGGCGAGCGCAAATGGCTGCGCATGTCCGGCCTCGTCTGCCTGCTGCCGCACGGCTATGAAGGGCAGGGGCCGGAGCATTCTTCCGCGCGGCTCGAGCGTTTCCTGCAGATGTGCGCCGAAGACAATATGCAGGTTGCGAACTGCACGACGCCGGCGAATTATTTCCACATCCTGCGCCGCCAGCTTAAACGCGAGTTCCGCAAGCCGCTCGTGCTGATGACGCCGAAATCGCTGTTGCGCCACAAGCGCGCGGTGTCGCGGCTTGACGAAATGGGGCCGGAAACGTCGTTCCATCGCCTGTTGTGGGACGATGCGCAGCAAGCGCCGGACGACCCCATCAAGCTCGTGCCGGACAACAAGATCAGGCGCGTCGTCATTTGTTCGGGCCAGGTCTATTACGATCTCTACGATGAGCGCGAGAAGCGCGGCACCAACGATGTTTATCTGCTGCGCATCGAGCAGCTTTATCCGTTCCCGACCAAGGCGCTGATGACCGAATTGTCGCGCTTCAAGGAAGCGGAGATCGTCTGGTGCCAGGAGGAGCCGCGCAATCAGGGCGGCTGGGTGTTCGTCGATATCTTTTTGGAATGGGTGCTCAACCAGATCGGCGCCAAGCACCGGCGCGCGCGCTATGCCGGGCGGCCGGCGTCGGCCTCGACCGCGGTCGGCCAGATGTCGCAGCACCAGGCACAGCTGAAGAATTTCCTGGAAGAGGCGCTCGGGTAGTTCATCGTCATCCTGAGGCGGCGACCGCAGGTCGCCCTCGAAGGATATGCATAATCGTCCTTCGAGGCTCGCTTCGCTCGCACCTCAGGACGACGGCGGAGAGAAGGCAGGACGATCATGGCGGAGATTCGCGTACCCACCCTCGGCGAGTCGGTAACGGAAGCCACGATCGGCAAATGGTTCAAGAAGGCGGGCGATGTGGTCGCCGTCGACGAGCCGTTGGTCGAACTGGAAACCGACAAAGTCACCATCGAGGTGCCGGCACCGGCGGCGGGTGTGCTCACCGATGTTGCGGTCCAGGACGGTGACACGGTCGCGGTCGGCGCGTTGCTTGGCGCAATCAAGGAAGGCGCCGGCGCGGCGCCGGCCTCCAAGCCCGATCAGAAGGCCGAGAAGGCCAAGGCCAACGACGCCGGCGCGGAAC
>Ga0210410_10003221_pt1 | contig 14516 bp, 14 predicted proteins | sample IncBWC4MmetaG_FD_161058 | JGI IMG/M metagenome (GOLD analysis project Ga0210410, IMG submission 161058) | Forest soil microbial communities from Barre Woods Harvard Forest LTER site, Petersham, Massachusetts, United States - Inc-BW-C-4-M | ecosystem: Environmental > Terrestrial > Soil >... | reverse complement strand
GGCATCCGTCTGCCCGGTGAAGAAGAGGGCGGAAAAAAGAAGAAAAGGAAAGCCAAGAAGGGCAGCAAAAAAGCCAAGGAAGTACCGCCGGGCAAACTGATTCGTCTCGACGACGACAAGATTTTCGAGCCGACGCTGCAAATCATCGCGGGTAAAGGCAAAATCATCAACGACCTGCGCAAGGCCGCGAACTCCGCCGATGCCGTCTACCTGGCGGGCGACCCGGACCGCGAAGGAGAGGCCATCTCCGCGCACCTCGCCATGGTGCTTTCCAAGCCCTCGAAGTTCACCGAGCAGGAACCCAGCGTTTCCCGTTGGAAGAAAAAAGACGCCAAGCCGGAAGTCGCGGAAGAGGTAGCGAAGGAAGAGCCCAAGAAAGAGATTCCCGCGACCGATCCGAAGAAGATTTTTCGCGTGACGTTTAACGAAATCACGCCCAAAGCGATTCGCGCGGCCTTCGACCACCCCCGGCAGGTGGATACCAATCTGGTGGACGCGCAGCAGGCCCGGCGGGTCCTCGACCGCATCGTGGGTTACAAGGTTTCTCCGCTGCTGTGGAACAAAGTGCGACGCGGGCTGTCGGCCGGGCGCGTGCAAACCGTGGCGCTGCGCCTGATCGTCGAACGCGAGCAGGAAATCCGCGCGTTCATTCCCCAGGAATACTGGACGATTCACGCCATGCTGGACGCCGGGCAGCCGCCGCTGTTTGAAGCCAAACTGTTCAAATACAAAGGCGAGGACATCGAAGTATCGAACCAGGAGACCGCGGACAAAATCGTCTTGGCCGTAAGCAAGGCCAAGTGGCAAGTCGCCAGCGTTACGCAGCGCGAAAAGAAGCGCAATCCGCCGCCACCGTTCACGACTTCCAAGTTGCAGCAAGCGGCTTATAACCGGCTGCGCTACACCGCGAAGCGCACGATGTCGCTGGCGCAGAAATTGTATGAGGGCGTGGAACTCGGCGAGGAAGGCTCCGTTGCGCTGATTACTTACATGCGCACGGATTCCGTGCACGTCTCGAATGACGCGCTCGCGGAGGTCCGCGAGTTGATTCCACAACGATTCGGCTCGAACTATCTTCCCGAAAAGCCCAACTACTACAAGTCCAAGAAAGACGCGCAGGAAGCGCACGAAGCGGTGCGCCCGACGGATGCCATGCGCGCGCCGGAAGACGTGCGCAAGTATCTGGAAGATGATCTATTTAAACTTTACCAATTGATTTGGCAGCGCTTCGTGGCTTCGCAGATGCTGCCCGCAATTTTCGACCAGACTACAATCGACATCAACGCTGCGGACTACACGTTCCGAGCGACTGGCTCGGTGCAAAAGTTTGACGGCTACCTGCGTGTCTATCAAATGCCCGCCGCTATTGCGGACCGTGAGGACGACGAAAAGGATGACGAAGGCGAGGGAAAATCCCTGCCGCGGGTGACCGAGGGCCAGACACTCCTGCTCGACAAGATTCGGCCCGACCAGCACTTCACGGAGCCCCCGCCGCGCTACAACGACGCCACGCTGGTGAAGGAACTGGAAGAGAAGGGCATCGGCCGGCCATCCACGTACGCGTCGATCATCTCCACGATTGTGGAGCGCGAATACGTCACCAAGGATCAGGGACGTTTTTCGCCCACAATGCTTGGCGAGCGCGTCAGCGTCCTGCTCATCAAGAGTTTTGAAGACATTTTCGATGTCACCTTCACGGCGCGCCTGGAAGAAGAACTCGACGAGATCGAGGAAGGCAAGCTGCCCTGGCGCGAGGCGGTGAAGGAGTTTTGGGAAAAATTCATCGTAGACCTGGACCGGGCCGACGACGAGATGCTGTCGTACAAAGCCGGCATCCCGACCGGCAAGAAATGCGAGAAGTGCGGCGAAGGGGAATTGCTGGAACGTATCAGCCGCCACGGCTTTTTCCTTGGCTGCTCGAGATATCCCGATTGCGACTTCATTCAGGACTTGTCGCCAGAACTTCCCGCGGAAACGGGCGAGCCGAAGATCGAGTACTGCGATAACTGCGGGAAGGAAATGGTCATCAAGCGCGGGCGCTTCGGCACGTTCCTCGCCTGCAAAGGCTATCCGGATTGCAAAACGACGCGTCGGCTTGTCGAAGGCACGCGCATCGCTCACCAGCCCGATGAGCCGCTCGATGAAAAGTGCACGCTGTGCGGCAACGGCTTGATTAAGAAGCATGGGCGTTTCGGCGATTTCATCGGCTGCTCGGGCTATCCGAAGTGCAAATACACGCGCCCGATCACCATGGGCATCAAATGCCCGAAATGCAGCGAAGGCGAGTTTGTCCGCCGCGGCAGCGCCGGCAAGGGCGGTCGCGGCCGGCCGCGCGTTTTCTACGGCTGCTCGCGTTACCCGGATTGCGATTTCACCACGCCGCACATGCCCATACCGGAGCCGTGCCCGAAGTGCGGAGCGCCGTTCATCGTCGAGAAGAAGACCAAGATCGGCACCGTGCACTCCTGCCTGAAGGAAGGCTGCGATTGGGAGCAACTGGCCCCGGAGAATCAGCCTCCTGTAGCGGTCGAAGAAGCTCCCGTGCCGGTCGTGGCCAAAGTCTGAGCCTTCCGCATCCAACCAAAAAGCCGAGCAAATCCACCGCCAGCGGCTCCGCTTGCGCTTATACTGTGAACTGCCCGACCCCGAGGGATATAACGGAGTGAAACAAGCTGTCGGAAAATTTCTGGAATACCTGCAGGCGGTGAAAAACTCTTCGCCGCATACGATCTCGAACTACGGCAAAGATTTGAGCCAGTTTATCGAGTTCCTTTCGCCGCCCGGGATGCAGCCGCCTTCGCTTACCGGCGTAACTCATGGAATGATCCGGGAATTTGTGGCGCATCTACATGACCACGGGCTGGAGAAAAGCTCGATCGCGCGCAAACTCGCCGCATTGCGTTCCTTCTTCAAATACTGCGTGCGTGAGGGCCAATTGCAGGAAAATCCCGCGCGGCTGGTGCCCACGCCGAAATTGCCGAAACGCATTCCTTCCGTGCTTTCCGCCGAGGAGATGAACGGATTCTTGAATCAGCTTGCGGAGATGGGGCCTTCCGCACCGGCTGAACGCGATTCCGAGGGAAAACGCGAACAGATTTCCGAGCATGTTTCCGCGGCAAAGTCTTCGCGATCGAAACGCGCAAAGCCGGCGGAAGAAAGCCTTTTGCTGCGCCGTGACCGTGCCCTGCTGGAGCTTCTCTACGCCGCCGGCCTGCGCGTGAGCGAGCTTACCGGGCTGAATCTTATCGACATCGACGAAAAAGAACGCATGCTGCGCGTGCGCGGCAAGGGCAACAAAGAGCGCATCGTGCCCTACGGAAGCAAGGCCCAAGAAGCGCTCGAGAAATACTGGCCACTGCGCGAGCAACTGCTGTCGCAATCCTATAGCGCCCGCCGCGCCGCGCCGCATACGGAAGCGGTGTTCTTGAATTACACAGGCCGGCGTCTGACGCAGCGCTCTGTTGGCCGCATCGTCAAGAAGTACGTGCGCATCGTCAATATGAATTGGGATCTGCACCCGCACTCGCTGCGCCACGCCTTTGCCACACATTTGCTGGCCGACGGTGCGGATTTGCGCGCCATTCAGGAATTGCTGGGGCACCAATCGCTTTCCACGACTCAGAAGTACACCCACGCCTCCATCCGGCAGCTCATGGACGTCTACGACAAGTCGCATCCCCACGCTTGATTCGTGCATCTATTCGTATTTGCCACTCCGTAGGGTGCGGTATTCTAGAACGGCGATTGGGGAATCCTCGATGAAGCTACGTCACGCGTTTGGGGTTATCTTGTTTGCGGTTTGCGCAACGATGCTGACGACGCCGGCTCGCGCGCAGGACAATTACGAAATTCAGGTCTACAACTATGAGCAGGTCGAGCCGGGCAAAACCATGGTGGAGCTGCACAGCAACTTCACGATTGACGGGAGCAAGACCGTTCAGGATGGAATCGTTCCCACGAATCACGCCGAGCACGAAACCATCGAAATCACCCATGGGTTCACCGAGTGGTTCGAGACGGGGTTTTACATTTTCACCTACGAGCGCAACGGCAGCGGTGTCCAGTGGGTCGGCGACCACATCCGGCCGCGTTTTCACGTCCCGAAGAAATGGAACTGGCCGGTGGGCCTGAGCCTGTCGAACGAAGTCGGATATCAGCGGCGGCAGTTTTCCGTTGATACCTGGACCTGGGAGATGCGGCCGATCATCGATAAACAGATTGGCAAATGGTACCTGGACTTCAATCCGACGTTCGACAAATCCTTGCACGGCGAGACGGTGCACCAGGGATTTATTTTTTCGCCAAACGTAAAAATCAGCTACGACTTCACCAAGAAAATCACCGGCGGAATCGAATATTACGGCTCCGTGGGTCCGGCTACGGACTTTTCTCCCATCAGCCAGCAGCAACACCAGATTTTTCCGGCCATCGACCTCAACCTAGCGCCGAACTGGGAAGTAAACTTTGGCTTGGGTGTGGGCGTTACGCGCTCCACCGATCACCTGATTGCCAAAATGATTCTCGGCTATCGGTTCAATTTCTGAGAGGCACGCTGGGGTTGGCAGGCACCCAGAATCCAGCCTTCCGGTTTAACGCTAAGTTGCATGACGAAGCAAAAAACGGCTGGCAGTTTTCGCTGCCAGCCGTTTCTGATTTTTCAATTGGAGTACTGCAGAGGCTTATCGGTGCCCGCCACCACCGTGGCCGCCGCCTCCACCGTGGAACCCACCACCTCCACCGCCGTGAAAGCCACCGCCACCGCCGTGGAAGCCGCCACCACCACCAGAGAATCCGCGACCTCCGCCTCCGAAGTTACCGCGGCCACCTACGCTGCCACGTCCAGCGAAACCACGGTTACCCGCAAAGCCGCGTCCGCCAAAACCACGGTTGCCTGCAAATCCGCGACCACCGAAACCCCGTCCGCCAAAGCCGCGACCACCGAAGCCCCGGCCAAAGCCGCGTCCTCCGAAGCCACGACCGAACCAGGGGCCGGCGCCGATGAAGAAGCCACCGGAGAACCATTCAGGCCCATAGAAGCCGTAAGGCGCGCAATCATACGGGTAATACCCGTAGTAGCCGTAAGCACAGACCGGGGCACCATAGCCGTAGTACGGCCCAACGCCGACCTCGACCTGGGCTTGCGATGGAGCCGCCGCCGGAAGCAGGAAAATACCAAGCAAAGCCAAATACCCGAGATACCTTAGGTAACGCATGTTTTTGTCCTCGCCAGATCCCAAACCTAGTTGCAACCTCGATTCGGACCCAGCCTCTTTTAGGAGCTTTAAGATTACTCCAAAGCTCCTATAATGTTAAATGCCAAAACGGAAGAAAAGTTGCGTTGAACTTGCAAATAGATGTGGAGAGTACTGGGCCCAGGCGCCATCCACTTATATGCAGGCCCGGCAGCGTAATTCTAGGTGGACAGGGCCCCTCCCCCCTCCCTCATAAGTGCAGAAGAGTGCGGATACGCATGATTGTAAAAGACTTAGCAATTGCAGTTGTACTCAAAGAGTGCGTAAGTCATTGATTCTAAAGGGCAGAAGATAGTCGCCAAATTGTGTCTACAAAGCTGGCCTGTAAGGCTATGAAAATAAAAAAGTTAAGCTGGGGATGGAGTCGCGCTAGTAATCAAAATGTCAACAGGAAGACAACCTTGCGATTGCGGAGATATATCCAGCTGCTGGTATACCATAGCGTTATAAAAAATCAAGAGGCACCGACTGTTTACCCGTCTCCTTGCTTTGATTGTGTGCTTCCGATTCCAACCCGCTGCCGGGCTCGATTGTTCGTTGACGATATTGGGCGGGAACCCGTATAATCAGGGTTTGCTTCAAGCTCTTGGAGGGTCGATGTACGCCGTTATTCAGACCGGGGGAAAGCAGTATCGCGTCGCGCCCGGCGACACCATTCGGATCGAGCGAGTTACGGGGGATGTGGGTGAGAAAGTGACCTTTGGATCGGTGCTGGCCGTACACACCGACGAGAAGAAAGTCGTTCTGGGGTCGGATGCTTCGAAGGCCACCGTGACGGGCAAGATCGTCCAGCAGGGGCGCTCGAAGAAGGTCACCGTGCTCAAGTTCAAGAAGACCAACCAGTACAAGATTCAGCGCGGGCACCGGCAGAACTACACCGCCGTGCAAGTCAGCGAAATCAAGCTGTAAACTCTTTCCAGCCAAAAGTCTCAAAACTTTGGTTGTTCGGAAAAAAGGATTAGGTCATGGCACATAAGAAGGGCGGCGGCTCCTCGACAAACGGCCGCGATTCGCACGGGCAGAGGCTGGGCGTGAAGCGCTTCGGCGGGCAGTTGGTGAATGCGGGCACGATTCTAGTGCGGCAGCGGGGCACAAAGCACCAGGCCGGCGAAGGCGTGGCCCGGGGCAAGGACGACACGCTGTTCGCGCTGGTCACCGGATTCGTGAAGTTTCTGGATAAGGGCCGCCACGGGCGTTTCATCACCGTGGAGCCGGTCGCGCAAGCCAAGTCCGCGGTGAATTAAGCTAACGCTTGAGACTTGACGTTGTTTCGTCTTCGGTTACTGATTTCACCGGGCGGACCTAGGTCCGCCTTATTTTTTCTGTATCAAGCATGCAACGACCATTTCCCATTTTTGGTTTGAGGCGCTTGCTGACCGCAAGCAAAGGATTCTGCTGTGTTTGTTGATGAAGCAAAAATATTTGTGAAGGCCGGGAACGGGGGAAACGGCTGCGTGGCTTTTCGCCGCGAGAAGTACGTTCCGCGCGGCGGCCCTTCGGGCGGCGACGGCGGCCATGGCGGGAGCATTTACCTCGAGGCAAATATCAACGACAACACGCTGCTCCGCTACCGGTACAATCGCGAATTCAAGGCCGACCGTGGGCGGCATGGGGAGGGCTCGAACTGCACGGGGCACTCCGGCGACGACATGATTTTGCAGGTGCCAGTGGGGACGCTGGTTTTTGACGAGCACACGAATGAAACCATCGCGGACCTGGCGACGCCGGGGCAGCGGGTTTTGATCGCGCACGGCGGGCGCGGCGGGCGCGGCAATCAGAATTTTGCGAAGCCGTGGCATCAGGCTCCGCGCGAGCATGAAGACGGTTTTCCGGGCGAAGAGCGCCATCTGCGTCTGGAACTCAAGCTTCTTGCGGATGTGGGACTGGTGGGCTTTCCGAATGCGGGGAAGTCGACGCTTATTTCTGTGATTTCCGCGGCGCGGCCGAAGATTGCCAACTATCCGTTTACTACGCTGGAGCCAAATCTTGGCGTCGTCAATGCCGATGGTGGTACCGGCGGGCACGGCACGGAGCTTGGACGCACTTTTGTTGTTGCGGACCTGCCAGGGCTGATCGAGGGCGCTCATGAAGGCGCGGGGCTGGGGATTCGTTTTCTGCGGCATGTGGAGCGCACGCGCCTGCTGGTCCATCTGATCGATACCAGCGATTCCAATGCGGATGACCCGATTCATTCGTTCGAGATTATTTCGGGAGAATTGCACGCGTTCAGCGAGTCGCTCGATGAAAAACCGCTGATTGTTGTGGCGACGAAACTCGACGCCACAACGGATCGCACGCGTCTCGACGCGCTTCGTGAGTTTTGCGAAGAGCGCAAGCTCGAGTTTCATGCCATCTCGGCGGTTGCAGGGGATGGAGTTAAAGATCTCGTTCGCTCCATCGCGGACGCGCTGGACCGGATTCCGCGGCACGCGCACGATGGGGCGCTGGACGAGGCACCGATCACTTCCGAAGGTGACGGGCATGCGGCAGGCCAGCACTCTTCGCCTGCATCGGCGAAGCATTCGTGAGAATATTGAGAAGCGAAAGTTCTTGGGAGACGCATTGACGACAGCGCAAGCGCACCGCACCGCTGCAAAACATCATCCACGCAGCATCGCGCTTTTCGGGGGATCTTTCGATCCCATTCACAACGGCCATCTGGGGGTGGCGCGCGCCGCCGACCGTCGTTTCAATTTTGACGAAATGCATTTTATTCCGGCGAGCCGGCCACCGCACAAACTGAAGCAACACCTCGCGCCATTTCCGCATCGTTTTGCCATGGTGTCGTTGGCGTGCACCGAGCATCCGCACTTCGTACCTTCGCTGGCCGAAGCCGGCGAAGATTTTAGCGGCACGCAGCTGCACTATTCAGTGGATACGGTGCGCTATTTCCGGCATGCGTATCACGGACAGGGCGACCGCATCTTCTTCATTATCGGAGCGGATGCATTTCTGGACATCCCGGTTTGGAAGGAATACGAGACGCTGCTCGGCCTTTGCGACTTCATCATTGCGAACCGGCCTGGCATTCGGCCAGAAGCTCTGCGGCTGGTGATTCCGCCGGACCTAATGGCGCGTGCAGATGCGAAGAAAGAAGCGGAGAACGGCAATCCATCGCAAGTGATTGCCCGGCTGCACCGCACCACCATCTATCTCCTGGAAAATGTTGCCAGCGAAATTTCCGCGACAGATATTCGGCGCCGCGCGAATCGTGGCCAGGCCATTCATGGACTTGTCTCCGCGCGCGTCGAGGAATACATTCTCAAACAAGGCTTATACCGGTGAAATTAGAATCCCTTCCACAAGGCGTGCGCCTCGCCGTTGAAGCGGCGCAAAATAAGAAAGCTGCGGGCATTACGGTTCTGGACCTCAGCGGTCTTGGCGCATTTACGCAGCACTTTGTCATTTGCACGGGCTTCAGCACGCCACAGGTGCAGGCCATCTGCACGGAGGTCGAGGAGCAGCTTCATAAGGAAATGAAGCGCTCGCCCGAGCATCGGGAAGGGCATCGCTCGGCGGAATGGGCGCTTCTTGATTTTGGCAGCTTCGTCGTGCATGTTTTCAGCGAGCAGGCGCGCCGGTATTACGACCTTGAGCGGCTGTGGCGCTCCGCGGCAAAGTTTGAAATCGCCGACGAACCCGGTGGACATTCTTCGCAAGCAGCAATACTCAACCGTTCCAGCGGCCGCGATCATTTTTCAGACGAAGCGGTTTCCAAATGACCGCGGAGCGATTGCCGTGGATCTCTGAAGATCCCGCGTCGCTCCGTCTCTTCGAACTGGCACAAAAAGTAGCTCCCGCTCCTACGACGCTGCTGATCACCGGGGAAAGCGGTACCGGCAAGGATCACCTCGCACGGCTCATCCACGAACTTGGTCCGCGGCGCGATGCGCCTTTTCTGAAAATCGACTGTGCGAGCCTTCCGCCACAACTCGTCGAAAGCGAACTGTTTGGGCATGAGCGCGGCGCGTTTACCGGAGCAGTCGAACGAAAGCTTGGCCGTTTCGAGATGGGCGGGAACGGCACGATTGTTTTGGATGAAATTGCCGCACTAACACCGGCGGCGCAGGGGAAGCTTCTGCGAATTCTACAGGAGCGCACGTTCGAACGGCTGGGCGGCACAGAAACTCTGCAGATTGAAGCGCGGCTGATCGCGCTTACTAACGTCGATCTCCCGGCGGCCGTCAAGGATGGTTACTTCCGTGAAGATCTTTTCTTCCGCATGAATGTGCTCGCTATCGCCGTTCCGCCTTTGCGCGAGCGCCGCGCCGACATTCTGCCGCTTGCCGAGCACTTGCTGATCACGCTCCGCGTGGTGCACGGCCGATTGCAAGCGCAACTGAGCGAGGCTACCCGCAAGATGCTTGCTGCGTACGAATGGCCGGGCAATGTGCGCGAATTGCGCAACGCTCTCGAGCGCGCCGTGGTCTTTTCGCATAACGACCAGCTTGATCCCGAAAATTTTCCAGAGAATGTGCGCGCCGGGGCGCCCGGAACGCTGGTCTCGGCAGCCGGCCTGCGGTCTCTTGAAGACATCGAGCACGAAGTGATCGCCACCACGCTCGAAGCGACGCACTATAAAATCAGCCGCACCGCCGAAATTCTGGGCATCAGCCGCAAGACGCTGCTCGAAAAGCGCAAGAAGTACGGTCTGAAGTGAAACTTCGCCTGCTTATGCTCGGCAAGATGCGGCGGCCCGAGCTGCGAGCGGTTCTGGATGATTACGTCGAACGCATCGGGCGTTCGTGTCCCATTGAAGTGATGGAAGTGCGCGACGGGGAAGCGGCTAGAAAAAAACTCGATGCCGACAGAGCCGCCACGGTCGTGCTTCTCGATGCCGGCGGGAAAAATCTCGATTCGAACGCGCTGGCCAAATGGCTTGGTGAACAGCGCGACCGCGGCACGCGCGAACTGATTTTTCTTTGCGGCGATGCGGACGGCTTTCCCGAACTCCTTCGTCAGCGCGCACAGCAGAAACTTTCGCTTAGCGCCATGACCTTCTCGCACGAACTTGCCCGGGTGATGCTCGCGGAGCAGCTTTACCGGGCGTTCGCCATCCTTTCCGGCAGCCCCTATCCCAAATAGCCGGACTGATGTACTAACATACTCACCATGTCTATCCGCATCTCTGTCGACGAAAATCAGCCTTCCGCCTCGATCGAAATTCCGCTTTCTAAACCGCTTCCCGATTACGATCTCGAGCAGCTCGAACAGCCCACGCCGCGCGATATAGACGGAATACTTGTCTCACAAGGGTTCCGTGACCTCATCGACGACGCTCGCGGCGTGCTTATGGAGATCCTCGCCCATCCTCCTTACCAGGCGAATTCTCCGGAGAATGCGAAACTCGACTTCACGCATTCGGCGCCCGCGCCTCTCGAGCTGACGCAGCTCACGGGCGCGATTTGTCCTGGCGACGATGAAACGTATCGCCCTGGGCTGTGGATCGTCTTGCGCGATGCGCATGCCAAGCCGAAAACTACGCTTCCGCAAGCGACGCAGGAGCGCATCGCGGCGATCGCTGTTGAACTCGTGAAGCGGCTGCAACTCGCGTAGGCGCGATCTTGTAAAATAGGCTACTGAGACAAAGGACAATGCCGGAAGAAAAGGGACTGCTCATCGTTTATACCGGGCCGGGCAAGGGGAAGACGACTTGCGCGCTCGGCACGGCGTTTCGCGCCGTAGGGCAGGGGTTGCGCGTGCTGATGGTGCAGTTCATCAAAGGTTCGTGGCACTACGGCGAGCTTGATGCTGCGAAGATGCTCGGCGACGACAAATTTGAAATTCGGCCCATGGGGCGCGGGTTCGTCAAGATCGGCGGCGCGGAAACCGATCCTGAGGATATCAAGCTGGCGCGGGAATGCTGGCTTGCCGGCCGCGAGGCGATTTACAGCGGCAAGTACGATTTAGTGGTTCTCGACGAAATCAACTACACCATCAGCTACAAAATGCTTGATCCCGACGAAGTTGTCGAAGCACTGAAAAACCGGCCGGAGCGCGTCCACGTCATTTGCACGGGCCGCAACGCCCATCCCAAGCTCACCGAGCTGGCCGACCTCGTCACGGAGATGCGCGAGGTGAAACATCCCTACACGAAAGGTATACTGGCTCAGCGGGGCATCGACTATTAAGGCATGCCGAATCCGCTCCGTTCCGCAGGCGGGCATGTCTTTCAACTTTTGACTTTTGACTGTGAATTTCTTCTATGGCCTGGTTCAAGCGCGACAAAAAATCGATCGACCAAACCACTCCGCCCGAGGAACGTCGCGTGCGCACCGAAGGTCTGTGGGTCAAGTGCGAATCCTGCCGCACGATTGTTTTCCGGAAGGACCTCGAAGCCAATCTCTTTGTCTGCCCCAAGTGCCAGTTCCATTTCAAAATGAATTCCAAGCAGCGCCTCGAGATGCTCCTCGACGGCCGTTGGACCGAGCACGACGCCGGCATGACCTCGACCGACCCGCTCAAATTCGTCGACACCAAGCCCTACGCCACGCGCCTGAAGGAAGCCCGCAAAAAACTCGGCATGAACGACGCCATCATCACCGCCGAGGGTCAGCTTAATGGCCGTCCCGTGGTTTGTTGCGCCATGGAATTCGGATTTATCGGCGGCTCGATGGGCGCGGTGGTCGGCGAAAAAGTCACCCGCGGCATCGAGCTGGCTATCGAAACGCGCCAGCCGTTTATCGCCGTCTCCTGCTCCGGCGGCGCGCGCATGATGGAAGGCACCATTAGCCTGATGCAACTTGCCAAAGTTTCCGCCGCGCTTGCGCGACTTGATGAAGCCAAGCTGCCGTACATTTCCTTGCTCACCGATCCCACGACGGGTGGCGTCACTGCCAGCTTCGCCATGCTTGGCGATCTCAACATCGCCGAACCCGGCGCGCTCATCGGCTTTGCCGGCCCGCGCGTCATTGAGCAAACCATCCGCCAGAAACTCCCTGAAGGTTTTCAACGCTCGGAATTTCTTCTCGAGCACGGCTTCCTTGACGCCGTGGTCCCTCGCAAGGAACTAAAATCCTTCATCGCCAGCTCGCTTGATTTGCTCCTGAGCTGAAATGAATTACGAAGCCGCCGTGCGCTATCTGCTTTCTCTTGGCCGCGAACTGGCCGCCCCCACGCAGGCGGCTGCCACAAAATTCGACCTGGAAAACATCACCGTTCTTGCCGAGCGGCTCGTGCGCCCCGATCGCGCCTATCCCAGCGCGCACATCGCCGGCACCAACGGCAAAGGGTCGACCGCGGCGTTTCTCGAATCGATCCTGCGCCACGCCGGATTTCGCACCGGCCTCAACACTTCGCCGCACCTTGAAAAAATCAACGAACGCATCCGCATCAACGGCGAAGAGATTAGCGATGACGCGTTCGCTGAAGTCTTTACGCGCATTCAAACCGTAACCGAAGAACTTCTCGCCGCTGGCAAACTTCGCGCTCATCCTACGTATTTCGAGTGCGTCACGGCCATGGCGTTTGAATACTTCGCCCGCGAGCGCGTGGAATTCGCGGTCTTCGAAGTGGGCCTCGGCGGCCGCCTCGACGCCACCAATATTCTGAAACCCGTGGTCTCAATCATCACGCGTATCGAATTCGATCACGAAAATTTCCTTGGGCATTCTCTCGGCGAAATCGCGGCGGAAAAAGCCGGGATCCTCAAACCGTGGGTGCCGCTGGTCCTGGGCACACAACTCCCCGAAGTGCGTGAAGTGGTACTCGCTTGCGCACAGGAATTGAGTTGCCCTGTCGTCGACGTCCGCGCCGCCTATCGCGTAGAACACGAATCTCTGGAGGACGGCTGCGTCCGCGCGCACGTCACTGAAATTGCTTCCGGCGTTTCTTTCGAGGTAGCGCCGCGTCTTCCCGGCCGCTTTCAGCTTGAAAACGCACTCAACGCGGTCGCCGCTGCACGGCTTCTCGTTGGAAAAGGTTTTCGTATTGCCGATGAGGCCATCGCTCACGGCATTGCTGATGCCGCCTGGCCTGGCCGGCTGGAAAAACTTCAGTCGAATCCGGATGTCTACCTTGACGGCGCGCACAATCCTTCCGCTGCGCGTGAACTGGCCACCTTTCTTGGGCAAAATTTCGCGAACCGCAAAATCTTGATCCTGTACGCCGCGATGCGCGACAAAGCCGTCGATGAAATCGCTGGCGTTCTCTTTCCCCACGCCGCCGAAATCATATTCACCGAGGCGCGCACTTCGCGCGCCATTTCCGCGGCGCAACTTGCGGAAATCGCCGCCGATTACGCCGCCGATTTCTCGATCATCCCGGACGCCGAAAAAGCCCTGGACCACATTCTTGCTCACGCCGCGCCGAACGACGTCATCTTCATTACCGGCTCGCTCTATCTGGTCGGCCAGCTTCGTCAGTATTGGAAAAACCGCGTTCAGGTACACGCTCGATGATCGCGCGGGAAACTACGAGGACTTGTCTCCCCGCAGGGGCACGATATATCGTGCCCCTACGGTCGAAGAAATAACATGGCTGCAAAAAGAAAGCGCGAATCAATTGCCGTGAAACCGCTCGTCGGCATCATCATGGGCTCGACCTCGGATTGGGAGACGATGGGGCACGCCGCGAATAAGCTGAGAGAGCTGGATGTTCCACATGAAACGCGCGTGGTGTCGGCTCACCGCACGCCTGATCTGTTGTTCGAGTATGCCGCCGGCGCGGAAAAACGCGGCATCGAAGTCATCATCGCCGGCGCGGGTGGCGCGGCGCATCTACCCGGCATGACCGCTTCGAAAACCGTTCTCCCCGTTCTCGGCGTTCCCGTCGAATCCAAAGCCCTCAAAGGTCTCGATTCGTTGCTCTCCATTGCGCAAATGCCCGGCGGTATCCCCGTCGGCACGCTCGCCATCGGCAAAGCCGGGGCCATCAACGCGGCGCTTCTCGCCGCGGCCATCCTGGGGGCCAAGCATCCGCGCATCCGCGAAGCTCTGCGCCAATTCCGCTCCGAGCAAACGCACCGCGTCCTTGCCAATCCTGATCCGTCGACCGCAGTCGCGCCGCGTAAGAACAAAACAAAGTCCAAAACGAGGAAGCACAAGTGACCATCGGCATTCTCGGCGGCGGGCAGCTCGGGTACATGCTGGCGCTCGCGGGCTACCCGCTCGGCCTGCACTTCCGCTTTCTCGATCCCTCGCCGGAAGCGCCTGTCGGCCGCATCGCCCAGCGCGTCACCGCCGATTATACGGACCAGGCCGCGCTCGAAAAATTCTCCAACGGCCTCGAACTCGTGACTTACGAATTTGAAAACGTTCCCGTCGA